>Ga0137377_10002704_pt1 | contig 13331 bp, 12 predicted proteins | sample SagtaG_22_FD_104815 | JGI IMG/M metagenome (GOLD analysis project Ga0137377, IMG submission 104815) | Vadose zone soil microbial communities from Sagehorn Ranch, Mendocino, California, USA - Sage2_L_40_16 metaG | ecosystem: Environmental > Terrestrial > Soil > Vadose zone | place: USA... | reverse complement strand
TCGAAGTCGGCGGCAGAGAAAACCAGCATCTCGCCTGCACCGTTCACACGATAGAAATCATCGCCATCGCCAGGCTTGGTCATCTTTGTCCAATTCTGGAAGTCGGCAAGTTCCTGCTTTGGTCTCTGAGTGAAGAGGTTGTAGGCCAATCGAATCGAGAGTTCACCCTTCTTATGGAGTTCGTTCACGACCCCATAATCGTCAGGGTAGTTCTGGAAACCACCGCCCGCATCGATTGCACTGGTGATGCCGAAACGATTCAATTCTCTGAAGAAGAGGCGCGACGAGTTGAGCTGGTCTTCCCGCGACAGCTGGGGCCCCTTCGCCAAGGTCGAGTACAGAATGTTTGCGTTCGGTTTGGCCAACAGAAGACCCGTGGGATTACCCTGCTTGTCGCGTTGAATCTCGCCGCCGGGAGGATTCGGAGTGTCTTTTGTGTAGCCCACTGCGCGTAGCGCTGCCCGGTTGAGCAACACCCGGTCGTACAAGTGCATGACGAAAACCGGGGTGTCCGGGGACACGGAGTTGATTTCATCCAACGTCGGCATCCGGCGCTCGGCAAACTGAAACTCCGTCCACCCGCCGACAACCCGCACCCACTGAGGCGCGGGCGTCCGAGCCGCTTGCTCCTTGAGCATTCGCAGCGCATCGGCGAGGGATGGCACCCCATCCCAATGCAACTCCAGGTTGAAATTGAGCCCACCGCGGATCGGATGCATATGGGAGTCGTTGAGACCGGGGATGACCGTTCTCCGGTTTCCATCAATGACCGTTGTCATTGGGCCGCGCAGCCGAAGAATCTCCGCGTCTGTGCCGGTGGCGCTGATTGTTCCGCCGGTAATGGCAACCGCTTCGACAAACGCTGGCACTCGATTTGTCGCGATCCTGGCGTTGTGAAGTATTGTGTCAACTGCCATAGAGTTCTCCTTAGTAGCAAGCGCTGTTGTTCGGAGGGCAGGGATCGCCTGCCCTCCACAAGCCCTATTTGTGTGCGAGTTCCGGTATGGGGACCACGTATTCTGGAAACTTCGTAGCGGGAGCGCCGTGAACCATCGTGTAGGCATATTCGACGCCGATGCCATAAGCGCCATAGTGCGTCCTTGCGAGGTCCATTACGGCGTCGTACGTATCCCGGTTTGCCCAGTCGCGCTGCCATTCCAGGGTCACAGAGAGGGCCGTCACCGGTTTAGCTCCCGCCTGGACAACACGACGCATCGCATTGTCGTGTGCGAGTTGGCTAACGTCGCCGCAGCAGTCTTCGACCACGTAAACCTCGTAGCCATCGTGAATCGCCTGCACTGTCGGAAGAGCCACACAGGTCTCGGTCCATAGCCCGGCCAGCACAATCTTCTTGCGCCCTGTCTTCTCGATTGCCGCAACGAAGTTCTTGTCGTCCCAGGAATTCATGGACGAACGCTCGATCGGTTGCTGGCCCGGGAACACGGATCGGATCTGCGGCCACAGGTTCCCGCTGAAGCTCTTCGTCTCGACCGTCGTCAGCACCACCGGCACGTCGAATACCCGCGCTGCTTTTCCTAACGCGACGGTACAGTTCATGATCGACTGGCGATCAAAGTTACTCGTTCCGAACAGCATTTGCGGTTGGTGATCGATCAGCGCCACGACGCAGTTGTCTGGCGTAAGAAGTCCTTTTTCGCTACGCATCGATTTTCCGTTATTTTGACCCATATTCATTTCTCCGTTGGTTTTGTATAGTTGCGCTTTCAAAATCGCTCCTTGTCGTCGTTTTGCAATGTCCATGGCCTTCGCAACGATTGCGCCTGCGAGCAAAACTGCAATGGCCCGGCGATACTAGCAACGCTGGGAAGCGAGATAAATTACATATTCCTGTAACGGCGTCCTGGGGATTTATCACCCGCAGACCCAGGTCGATTGCTGACAGCGCATTCGTGCAGGATGCAACTCATAGTGCGCTGAACCACACCTGCAACTTTTCCATTTAGGTCGGAGTGTGACGTTCGGAAAAGGTGTAGATCGATTTAAATGAAGTCGAATGCAACAGAAGAAGACCATCGTTAGCCGACGTGCGTGCAGCTGGCGACTACAAGGAAGATGTAATTGTTTGCCGCGGTGGTGATTGCTAGCATCGCGCTATTGGATGGCTAAATGGATCGGGCACTCCGTCGGACTCTCAAATCGACCTCGAGCTTAAACGATGAGGATTACCGAGGAGATCCGTGGCGATTGCGGCGAGACGTGCAGAAGGATATCGGGAAAAGGCGCCCAATTTGTTGTGCGTACGCCGGTGAGGTTTATCCGTTCAGCCGGAGATTGCCGTTGTTGGCGGGAACTGACTTGGCTGGCTTCTGGCATGGCGACCAAGGTTGGGCTATGCGTCGCGTTATATGAGGCCCTACCGGTGAAGGATAGGTGCGTGAGTGGAAGCTGGAAAGATTACTCCGGCGGCCGAGGCCGTTGATGCCGATCCGGAAATCGTAGCGATGGGGCGGCGCAGCCTCAGCCTGTGGCCGCAATGGCACTAGGAGGATAAACACATGACACGCACTGACCTTGAAATTAACCAGGAAGGCATGTGGAGAGCATTGGCCTTCGAACAGCAAACCACCCTCACACTCGCGGTTGAGATGCTTTTGCGTTGCCATCTATCTCCCGAACAGATCCTGACCAAGACGGCGATGGCACTGGAAGGCTCACACCACGATTCGTGAGGTTTGCGAGGGCATGAAAACCTTGATGGACGAAATTCGTTTCCAGCAAGGACGGGACAGTTGCTTATAGGCGCAAGAAATCCTTACGCCCGTCAAAGCACAAAAAGGAAGTCAGCATGAAGCACAAACTTGCGGGGATAGCAATCGCTATCGGGTTGCTTGCAGCGTGTGTCTCTGCTCAGAGCACTGGGCAAGCTACCGGCACCGTTGACGGTGTGGTGTTTACGGTGGATGCAAACGGGGGGCATGCTGTCATACCCACTGCAAGAATTTCGCTGGACGGTCCAACACACATCGAGGTTGAGAGTGATGGCGCGGGCAAGTTCGCATTCAATGCAGTTCCTCCTGGGGCGTACACGATCAATGCACAAGCACCCGGCTTGGCCGCAAATCGGACCATCGAGGTTACGGCGGGCTCTGCTTCAGAAATAGCCTTGGAAATGAAAGTCCAAGCCGTTGTGGAGTCGACCACGGTCACGGCTAGTACAGATCAGATCGACACCAAAGAGTCTCCTGGAACCAGCACGATCGGCGAATCAGCGGTCAGGAACATGCCAAATTTGGATGAACGCTTCCAGAGCTTGTTGCCTCTCATTCCGGGCGTGGTTCGTGGCCCGAATGGCCTCATCAATATGAAAGGCGCTCAGGCCTCACAGAATGGATCGCTGCTCAACAGCGCTGACGTGACCGATCCAGCTACGGGTACATCCGCGCTCAATATCCCCATTGATGTGGTTTCGTCAGTGCATGTTCTCTCTACGCCCTACGACCCCGAGTACGGGAAATTCACCGGCGCGGTCTCGAATGTCGAGACGCGGCCCGGAAGCTTCAACAAATTTCGGATCTCCGCTCAGAACCTACTTCCGCGTTTGCGGAGAGTTGATGGGTCAATCATGGGGATCGCCGCTGCGACCCCCCGAGTCACAGTCTCTGCTCCGATTGTGAAGGACCGTATTGCCTTTACGCAGTCGCTTGAATATCGCTATGAGCGTGATCAGGTGTATAGTTTGCCGCCGCTCGAAGCGTGGACCCGCTCTGAAAACTTCAACTCTTATACACAGATCGATGCCAACATTACGAAGAAGCAAACGGCGACCGCATCGTTTGCAATCTTTCCGCAAAAGCTTGATTACTACGGGCTGAACACTTTTACACCGCAGGAAAGCACGCCCAACTTACATCAGCGTGGATATCAGGCATATCTGCAGCACCGATACGTTACCGATTCGAGCAATCTGCTGACTTCACAGGTGAGCTTCAGAAAACTTGATGCCGACCTGTTGCCAAACAGCGCTGCGCCTTATGAACTCCTCGTTGAAACCACCAAGGGCGGTTTTTTTAACCACCAGGACCGCAATGCAACCCGCACAGAATGGGGAGAAATCTTCCGTTCCCACCCGCGTCATTACTTCGGATCGCATGAACTCGATGCTGGCGCAAACTTCGCGCACAGCTCCTATGATGGCCGTCAGGAATTTTTGCCGGTGCAGATTATCGGGGTTGCCAACTATCCTTTAGAGCGAATCCAGTTCGGGCCAACTTCGACCTTCTCCATTCATCAAAATGAGACAGCCTGGTTCATTGGCGACAAGTGGACTGTTTCTAATCGCCTGACGTTTGATTTGGGCATTCGCTTCGATCGGGATTCGGTCACAGATTCGGTGAACACGGCTCCTCGCGCTGGGTTCGTCCTTTCACTGACAGGTGACGGCAAAACAGTGCTCAAGGGCGGAGCAGGGTTTTTCTATGACCGTGTGCCGCTCAACGTTCCAGCATTTTGTTATCTACCGGGTCGAACAGTGACTGAACTGAATTCAGCCGGTGAAGCCGTCAGTTCCACAAAATATTCGAACGTCATCTCGAACGGTCTGCAAAACCCGCGCAGTGAAGTATGGAACGTCGAACTGAATCGTGAGGTTACGAGTGATTTTCTGGTTCGAGTGGGGTACCAGCAACGCAATACAGTCCACGGATACTTCGTCAATCCCATTGCATCGGGATCAACCGGCAGCCTTTCGTTATCGGACCGTGGAAGTGACATCTATAAGGAATTTCAGGTTACTGCCCTTTATCGAATTCACCGCAGCACATTGAACGCTTCGTATGTCCATTCGCGAGCGTACGGCGATCTGAACGATTTCAACCAGTTTTTCGGCAACGACCCTCTGGCCGTAATTCAACCAAATCAGCGCGGTCGCCTAAACTTTGATGCGCCGCATCGAGTCCTGGTCTGGGGAGAAATTGCCGCACCGTGGAAATTGACCGTCGCCCCCGTGCTCGATATCCGTAGTGGTTTCCCGTACTCAACGGTCAACCAGTACCGCGAGTTCGTGGGACCGAGAAATGAATTGCAATTCCCGCGTTTTGTTTCGACCGACTTACAGGTCTGGCGCCGGGTCCGGCTTCCCATAAAGGAGACACATGCGCGGATCGGATTTGGTGTCTTTAACGTCTTCAATCGCGACAACTACCGCGATGTTCAGAATGATCTCGACAGCTTCCGGTTCGGCCAGTTCTTCAACGGGCCCAGCCGCACCTTCCACGGCAAATTCGTACTGGAGTTTTAAACCATGAAACTGACCATCAAGATCGCCTTTTCCACTTTGGCAATCGTGCTTTCCTCAGTGACGAGTGCTTCATCCCAAACCGGCGATTCGCTTCCATCTGCGGATGACGTGGTCGCGAAGATGTTGCGGGGTGATGTAGAGCGCAGATCTGAATTGACGGGGTACACGGCCCTGCGCCGCTATGTCGCTGTCAACAACAATCGCCGGGCCGAGATGGTGGCACGCGTCGACTGCTCCCCCGAAGGCACGAAGCAGTTCACGATTATCTCGGAAGAGGGATCGAGTGCGATTCGCAAGCACGTTTTCTACAAAATGCTGAGCGAAGAGAGTGACGCCTCACGTCGCGAGACCCGCGACGGCAGTCGTATCACACCGGCAAACTACAAATTCAACGTGGTTGGGCGAGAGACTCTCGATACCGGTCCCGCATACGTGCTGGCGATCATTCCGAAAACAGAGAACAGACACCTCATTGACGGAAAAATCTGGGTCAACGCGAAGGACTACTCTATCGTTCGCATCGAAGGCCAGCCTGCACGAAATCCGTCCTTCTGGGTGCATAACGTGCATTTCGTTCACACGTATCAGAGAGTTGGTCAATTCTGGTTCGCCTCTTCAACCCACAGCACGAGCGAGGTCCGAATCTTTGGGCGCTCGGAACTAACGATCGAAAACTCTGATTACGCGCTGAACCCGACGAAGAAACGCACAGCGGAAGGAGATTCTGTAGCGAGCCTAGTCCGATGAGAAAAATTCACCTAATTATCGCGCTCGCTGCACTAGTCCTATTCGCGTGGGTGATCGCACATGTCGGCCTTTCAACGATGGTGGCGCAATTGAAGGCCATGCGTGTTGCATTACCGATTGTGATGGCTCTGAGTGCGCTCCGCCTATTCCTGCAGAGCACCACCTGGTCGGCATCACTAAAGGGCGCGAATGTTGCTGTCAATAGAACAACACTGATCGGAGTGCGACTGGCTTCGCAGTCGATGGGATATCTCACAGTTCTCGGTCCGGTTATTTCCGAGCCGATGAAGATCAAGCTTCTCGGTACCTCCAGCGAACCAACCATTACGGCCACATTTCTAGATAACGGCGTTTACTGGTTCACCTCGGCTTTGGTCGCAATCTCAGGTATCGTTTGTCTTCCCTTGATCGCGGCTCACGGCGCAGCCTACCATTGGATACCAGTTATTCTTGCGCCTGCTTTTGCTGTGTTCGCCATTACACGTCGCAGTCCCATCCTTGCTGGCGTTGTGCGCGCGTTTGGCAGGCGCGCTCCTTCCTGGCTCGCGCGCGCAGAAAAATTTGAAGCGTCTATCCGAACCTATCGCCTTCAGCAGCCTGCATTAGTTAGCCGGATGTTTTGGATCGGCGTGGCGTGCCAGCTACTGATCGCTTCCGAAGTCGTGGTTGTCTTGTGGTCGCTGCATCTGCCCATCCATTTCTTCGCGGTTATGGCCATTGAAGGAGTGACACGCTCATTGAAACTGGCGAGCGGTTGGGTTCCAGCGCGCGCCGGATTTGACGAGGGCGGCGCGATTTCGGCGTTTGCGGTCGTCGGGCTTTCACCCATGCTTGGCCTGGGTCTGGCTTTGACTCGCCGTGTGCGCGACCTCCTGTGGGCCTTGATGGGGATTCTTTGGTTCGCCTGGAACATCCGCAGATTGAGTCATCGGCATGCAATCACACGCGGGCATTCCTGCAACTTTTCTGAACGAGGTGTCTAAATGCAAGCAGTCATAGCTATTCCGGCATTCACTGCTGTGATCGGCAAACAGAAAACGACAGAACTGCTAATGCGCCCAGTTGCAGGGGTTCCTCTGCTGAAGAGAATTATCCTCACCGCAAGCCGCGCTGGAGCAAGTGACATTCTTCTGATTTGTCCCGAGGCATTGGATCACGCACTGTCGCAGAAGTTCTCGCAAGAGGTCTTCCAATCTGGAAGTCAAATCAGAGTCATTCAATTCTGGACGAGAAGCGTGCACTTTGTTCATACCTATCGGAAGAGTGGCCCGTTCTGGTTTCCCACTTCCACCGATAGCGTCACCGAAGTACGCGTCTTCGGCTCCACAAACCTAACAATCAACTATTTCGACTACACGCCGAATCCAGTGCAAATGCACGAGACTGCGAGCGCGACAGTGCGGGGAGACCTTACACAATGAGAAAGATCGGAACCCTGCCGCCCCCACCTAGGCGGCATACACCCAGAGTCAATCAATGTCTCATTCTGGCTGCCGGAAACGGTAGGCGACTCATCGCATCGTCCGGTGGCTCTCCCAAACCCCTTGTGCAACTTCGCGGCATGTCACTGCTGGAGCATGTAATCCTGGGTGCTCATGAAGCCGGTATCGACAGGTTCGTGATTGTCGTCGGTTACGGTGCCGACGCTATGCGCCGGTGGTTTGCCGGCCGCTCATTCGGCGGTGTCTCTATACGCCTGGTAGACAACCTCGAATATCACAAGGACAATGGCGTTTCCGTACTGAAGGCCAGGGACCAACTCCGCGAATCGTTCCTGCTGGTCATGGCCGACCACATCTTTGAACCCAGGACCGCCAAGGCCCTCATCGAAGAACCACTGCTACAAGGCGAAGTGATCCTCGCCGTTGATCCAAAAATCGATCGCGTTTTTGACCTGGACGACGCAACCAAGGTCAGACGCCAAGGCGACCATATCGTCGACATTGGCAAGGAAATTACTACGTACGATGCTTTCGATACTGGCATGTTCTTATGCAGTCCAGCGCTATTCGACGTTCTCGAATCAGCAAAGAAGGAGGAAAACTGCTCGTTGTCGGACGGCATGCGCATACTTGGGCGCGATGGTAGGCTTCGAGCCTTCGATATCGGTGATGCGTCCTGGCAAGACGTCGACACGCCGGAGGCATTGGCTTATGCAGAAGATATTTTTGACCAGCAGTTCTGCCGAATGTCTTCGGAGGAGAGGCTGACCAATGTTTAAGCTCACGACGAGATGGCAATGGGCGCTTCGAACGCTCGCAGCTATCTTCGGCGCAGGGCTGTTAACTTACTTAGTCCGGCGAGTTGGTCTCGAAAAAGTAGTGGAAGACGTTTTGAGGTTAGGGTGGGGACTCGCTCTGGTCATCGCTCTGGGTGGCGCATCTCATCTTGTGAGAGCCTGGGCCTGGCGGCTGGCTCTCACAGACTGGAGTAGCGGGGTGTCATTTTCACGCATTCTCCAGCTTCGATTGGCGTCGGAAGCAGCTGGTCAGGCGGGAGCCTTTGGGCAGCTATTCGGAGAAGGTCTGCGAATCTCAGCCTTGAGTCCAAAGATACCTATCGACTGTTGTATATCGTCCGTGGCCCTTGATCGCGCACTATTTATTGCTACCGGAGCGATGGTGAGCATCGCCGGAATTGTGGCCGCGCTGCTTATCGTATCGCTGACCTACGCATTGCGGTTGTATGCAATGCTGTTCGCGGTCATACTGATCAGCCTGCTCTTTGGAGTTGCTCTGGCAATACTGAAACGCTGGCCCATCTTGTCACGATCCGCGCGAGCCCTTTGCCGATGGCGATGGATGAGTGACAGAGTGGGAAACGCGCTGCCGCTCATCAAGTCGGTCGAAAACAAACTCTTTGATTTTCATCGCAACACGCCAGGAGCATTTTGGGCCAGTTTAACCCTTAATCTGGTATGCCAAGGCATGGCAGTGCTGGAGGTATATCTCGTTTTATGGCTGCTAGGAGCCAAGGTCGGACCTTTGGGCGCATTCGTGTTGGAAGCTCTGACCAAGATGGTTAGTGTTGTCGGCACGTTCAATCCGGGCAACATTGGAACCTATGAGGGCGGAAACATGCTAATCGCTAAGATCTTCGGCCTCAGTGGCGGCATCGGATTGGCGGTAGCAGTGACCAGGCGGTTGCGGGCCATCTTCTGGGCCGCAGTTGGAGGGCTTTGCCTGGTCCTGTTATCAAAATCCAGAGTGCATAGCGACTCGGACAACAGTACCCCAGGAGACAGTGTGAGGAGTCCGGGGTCTGGAGAATCCCGTCAAGCAAGCCAGTCGTTCACGGCCGTCATCTTCGCTGACCGCTTTCAAGAAGTTGGCGGAGCTGGATCCCCACGACTCCGGGTCGGTACTCTTCCCATCTTGCTGCGGGACATCCTCGCAGTGCAAAGGGCAGGTGCAAGACGAATCATCGTGTGTGCAGATTCCGTCACGGGGTTCGGCTTACAACGCGAGCTATTGGATACAGGACGGCTTCCTCGCTGTGTGGAATGGATCGAGACATACTCGAAAACGGAACTCCCTCACCTATTGAGGCAAATTGCATCCGAATGGGGCGTAGACCGCTTGATGCTGACAGCAGGGAACAGCACCTATCATCCAGCGCTTTTTCGGCGAGCGAGTGAATGGAATGGACGTGGCGCGCTGGCGCTGACTTCCGGCGATCAGCTCGCCGGCATTTATGTGCTATCCGCCGACGTCGTGCTCAGTCTTGCGGAGCGCCGTCCATGTAGACTCCGTAGCCTCGAGCAGCTCCATGTTTGGCTGCTCTTGAATGATTCGGTCCACTGCGAACCGGTACCGGAGGAGATGTGGCAGCGAGTTCTTACCCAGGAAGATCGTATCTCTGCTGAGCGGAAACTGGACCAATGGCTAGTGAAGCCTACAGACGGTATTTTTGCCCGCATGAATCGCAGGATCTCGGTGCCCATCAGCCGTCAAATCATAAAACTGCCGATCACTCCCAATGTAGTGAGTCTTTTTACACTTGGAGTGGGCTTCGCTGCTGGCCTACTCTTTGCATGCGGTGGCTATTGGAATATGTTGATTGGTGCGGTGTTATCCGTCTCGGCGAGCATTCTCGATGGCTGCGATGGAGAAGTCGCTCGATTGAAGCTCATGGAGTCCGATTTCGGCTGCTGGCTGGAGACTGTTTGCGATTATCTTTACTACTTATTTATCTTCGCCGGGATAACGATAGGACTGTGGAGAAACTCGGAGACGAAGACTTATCTTGTGTGGGGTGGTCTGCTCCTTCTGGGAGCTATTACAAGCTTTCTGGTCGCCGGATTCGGGAGGCATCGGCTCGCCAACGGACGTCCTGAGCAGTACCTGAGAATCTGGCAGGCGAAGGCAGAGAGCCGGCGATCAAACCCGATTCTGTACATCGGTCGACATACGGAATTCCTCATTCGACGCTGCTTCTTGCCGTATGCTCTCCTGTTTTTCGCCGTTCTTAATATCACAAGAGTGGCCTTTGTTTTGTCAGCGGTAGGCGCGAATCTGGTTTGGTTGATATCCCTTTATTCCTATCGCACCTTCGTTGGATCCCGGAGGTCTCCGGTATGAGGTTGCGTCGCTTCCATTTGAACCGTCGGGCATCTGTTTCAGTGGCTTCTCGAAATAGAGAGGTTCTCCAATGTTGCTCTTCACCAAGCCAGGCACGGCGCAGCAGACGATCCAGCTCCACCTCAGCGACGATGGAGAGTATTGGACGGGAGCCGGCGGAACCCTTCGATCAGCACGCCCATAGTCACGGGAAACCTTAGACACAAAAGAAAGAAGGAAAATCGACATGCTCACTGGAACCACCCGCTCGACCGGTTCTCTCCTTCTGATGCTCTTCGGCATCTCCTGCCACGTTGCCGCGTCGTCGATCCCCGGATCGTTCGCCTTGCAGGGAGGGGAGCCAAGCACGCAGGCACGCCTGGAGATGACGACGGCAGGCAAGGAACACTTGACGAGGCATCTCGATTTCGCCATGACCAGGGCTGCGAACGGCCTGGCGGTGCGCGACTATCAGGTGGAACTCACGAAGAAGCTGCACGTCATTATCGTGAGCGATGACCTGTCCGTCTTCCTGCACGTCCACCCGCGACTGCTGCAGAACGGGCACTTTGTCCTCGATCAGCACTTTCCCGCAGAAGGGAAGTACCACATCTTCGCAGACGCTACGCCGGCAGGCCTGGAGCAGCAGGTCTTCCGCTTCGACGTCGGCATCGGGGCGGTCTCTGCGGGACATACCGGCGCGCTGGCTCCCACAGGAACCCTTGTGACGGCAGGACCCTATACGGTCACGCTGAGCACCGCAACCCTGACCGTCGGCAGACCGGAGATGATCCAGATCCACATCGCAAAGCACGGCGCTCCGGCGAGAGACCTGCATCCTTATCTGGGAGTTGCCGCTCATGCTGTCCTGGTCCAATCCACCGATCAGAGCTACGTCCACGCACATTCCATGTCGGGAAACTCCATGGGTCACATGGATATGGGAGGGGGGCATTCGAAGTCCCTGGCTGATTCCGACACTGCTCTCATTGGATCCGACTCCATGCTGCACGTGACGCTGCGGGAGCCGGGAGAGTACAAGCTGTGGCTCCAGTTCCGCGGCGGGGAGGCACTCTATGTAGCACCCTTCATCGTCATAGGCCGGGAATAATTGCAATAACCCCGACCTTGCAGTGATTCTGATAGCTGCAACAGTTTTGAACTCAAGAGTTGGGGTATGAATGTGAAATCCAACAAGGAGATCGAAGTTGGGAACTTTGCCCCTACCGGCCGGATGCTTTGGCCGCAAAACTCAATCCGGGTGATCGACTGGAACATTGACCGTGGCTTGCAGCTTCGGGCGATCATCGATTTCCTGGGCGATGCGAAGGCGGATATTTTTATTCTTCAGGAAGTCGACATGAATGCTCGGCGAACTCACCGTCTGAACATCGCTCAGGAGATCGCCCAAAAGTTGCGCCTGAACTATGTCTTCGGTCGTGAGTTTGTGGAGCTGACGCAAGGTTCCGACACCAGCCCTGCCTACCACGGACAAGCCACACTGTCGCGATGGAAAATTTCAAACTCGCGAATAATCCGTTTCCAACAGCAGTCCAACTTCTGGAAACCACGTTGGTACTTACCAACGCTGGAACCGTTCCAGGAGAGGCTCGGGGGAAGAATTGCGCTAGTTTCCGAGATCAACATCTCTGGTGTTTCAATTGTTTCTTACAACCTGCACCTGGAGAGCCGCGCCAATGATGAATTACGCCTTGCTCAGTTGGATGAGGTGCTAAAAGATGCGAGGGCATACAAGCCTGCACACCTGACGGTCATCGCGGGCGACCTGAACCTAAATGCATCAGATCCCGCGCCAGCCGAAGCGATAGCCCGGGCTGGATTCACCCATGGTGTACCAACCAGTCGCCTAGCAACCACTCCTGCACGCCATCTCCTCGAACCCGGCCGCCATATCGACTGGGCATTCGTACGCGGTCCTGTGCAGATCGATAAGGGACGCGTCCATAACTCAATCAAAGCTTCTGATCATTATCCAATCTCATTCGAGATCGGTCTTTCCAGTGGACACTGAAATGTACCTGCTCCCTTTCCCGCTTTTTGTGGCGCATCGGCCAGAGGCTTCCTGTTCGGGTGAAGTTCCTGATTTACTACGGAACGACGCAGCGGACCTGCTTGCGGCTGATGGGTAGGAAGATGCTGGTGGCGCTCATGATGGAGGGCAAGTTCTCGGGAGAGGGCCTTCATTCGATGGACGCCGACGACGACATGCTCGCCGCGATGGCACGAGAACTCGTCGAGAAAGGTGGTGTCGGTGACTCTGCCGATGCTGTGTGGGAAGAACTGCGTAAAGAACGGACAGCCCATCTCCCACCAACGCCTGCCGCCGAGGCAGTTCCGGCAATGGAAATGGAGTCCGAAATTCCTGACATGTTTGCAGGGATTGCGGAGGCTGAGCCCACACCCGCAGCCGGACCAGTTCTGGTGCACTCACAACCGAAGAAGAAGGAAGCACTGTGGCCGACAGGGTATGTCGTTGGCGATCAGTTACGACTCTTCGGATAAGTCCTCAGGTCAACAACCTCGGGCCTATGAGGCCGAGTTTGTTGGCACGCGTGTATAGTCTCCCTCGGGAGACAGTTCCAACGGTCCGTAATTCGGACCAAACAGGCAAAGAGAAAGGTCAGCTTCGGCTGACCTTTTCCTTTGCGTGGAGACAGTCCATGCGCAAAGGTCCGTTTCTCCCAAAGCAGTTCACCCCAACACAATGGTCTACACAAGACGACAAGGCCGAGTTCGGTAAACACGCT
>Ga0137377_10002703_pt1 | contig 13333 bp, 15 predicted proteins | sample SagtaG_22_FD_104815 | JGI IMG/M metagenome (GOLD analysis project Ga0137377, IMG submission 104815) | Vadose zone soil microbial communities from Sagehorn Ranch, Mendocino, California, USA - Sage2_L_40_16 metaG | ecosystem: Environmental > Terrestrial > Soil > Vadose zone | place: USA... | reverse complement strand
TGGTCTTCGCCGCCGGCCTCGCGCTCGCGGCGGTGCGCGGCTCCAGGGACAACGTCGGCGGCTAGGGGGTGTCCCGTAGATCTTCGATGGCGCGGAACTCGGACGCCAGCAGCGCGTACACGGCGGTGTCGCCCCACTCGCCCTTGAACCAGATGTCCTCGCGGAAGTACGCCTCGCGGCGCATCCCGAGTCGCTCGCAGAGCCGGGCAGAGGCGACGTTGCGCGGATCGAGCTGGGCCCAGACGCGGTGCATGCCCAGGTCGGCGAAGGCGATCGCGAGCAACTCGCGGGCCGCCTCGGTGGCGAACCCGCGCCCGTGGTAGCCGGGGTTGAGGGCCCAGCCGATCTCGGCCTGGCGGTCGGCCAGCTGCCCGGCTCTGATCAGGACATCGCCGATGACCCGGCCGTCGTGCTCGACGGCGAGGGTGATCCGGTCCTCGTCGGCCGCGATCGCGGTGGCTGCGCTGCGCTCGGCGATGAACGCGCTGGCTCCGCTGGCGTGCAGCGGCTCGGCCGGCATGTAGCGGACGACGTCGGGACTGCTGCGGTAGGCCAGGACGTCGGCCTCGTCGCCATGCCGGAACGGCCGCAGCACCAGCCGCTCGGTCCGCCGCGGCAGCAGCGCCGCTGACACGGTCGCCTCGGCCATCGCTGCTCCCCTCCAGCGGCGAGCCTACCGGCTCAGCCGCACCGTCACCGCCGGACCAGGGCGCCCGCCCGTCTCGAGCAGCTCCCGGACCAGGTCCTGGTCGAGGTGCTCGGCAACGAGATCGCCGAGCACCTCGAGCCTGGCCTCCCTGATCGCGGCGAATCTGGTGCCAGGCGCGACGGTGAACCGCCGGCCGCACCGGCTGCTCACCATCGCGCAGGTAGTCCCGCCGGAACGCATCGTTCTCCAGCAGCCCGTGCCAGACCGTGCCGGCCACCGAGCCGGACCGGCAGCCCCCGTCGGCGACGAAAGGCTCGCCGCCCTCGCGCGACACCACGCCGTGGTGGATCTCGTAGCCGTGCACGACGCTGCCGTCAGCGAGGGCCAGGGACGGCCTGGCCAGCGTCTTGCCTGGCAGGAAGCGCGTCCGTACCGGCAGCAGACCGAGGCCGGCCACGCTCCCGGCGCCGCTCTCCACCGGATCGTCGATGCTGGTGCCGAGCATCTGGTACCCGCCGCAGATGCCGAGCACCGGCTTGCCGCCGGCGGCGTGCCGCGCGATCGCCTGGTCGATCCCGCGTTCGGCCAGCCAGCGCAGATCGGAGACGGTCGCCCTGGTGCCGGGCAGCACGACGAGGTCAGCGTCGCCCCGTTCGGCCGCGTGCCTGGCGAACCGCACCACGACGCCGGGTTCGACCGCGAGCGCGTCGACGTCGGTGTGATTGCTGATCCGCGGCAGCGCCACCACGCAGACCCCCAGCACCTCAGCGCCGGCATGCCCGCGGCCCGCGCGAAGCCCATGTTCACGAGGTCGGACTGGCGCAGGTTGATCTCGGCCGGGCTGCCGGCGCCCTCGCAGATCACGACGTCGAACCGGGCCGCCAGGTCCTGGTAGGCGCCGACGACAACGTCAAGCAGCCCGCTCCGTGCCCCGTCCCAGTAGCTGGCCGCGTCGTGTTCGCCGACGGCGCGGCCCAGCACGATCAGCTGGCTGCTCGTGTCGCTGCCCGGCTTGAGCAGGACCGGGTTCATGACTGCCTCTGGCTCGATCAGGCACGCCTGCGCTTGCGCGGCCTGGGCCAGGCCGATCTCGGCGCCTGACCGCGTCACGAAGGAGTTCAGCGACATGTTCTGCGCCTTGAACGGCGCGACCCTGACGCCGTCCCTGGCCAGCCACCGGCAGATCCCCGCGACCAGCACGCTCTTGCCGGCGTCGGACGAGGTTCCGATGATCAGCAGCGCGCCCACGACCACGAGGGTAGGGGAGCGGCCCGGCACGGTCCTGGCGGCTCCCGGGGACCCGTCTCAGGCCAGGGACCTGGCCGGTACCCGGCCCCCTCGACCGCCCTTCTCGATGCCGATGAATCCGGCGATCCGGCGCCGTAGCGACGCCGCGTCCAGGCTGTGCGCGGCCTGATGCTCGCCCGGCGTGCCGTAACGCCTGAGCTCGTCCCTGGCCACGCCGAGGCCGAGCACCCGGTGCGGCAGGTCGGCGAGCGCGACCGCAAGCGCCATCCCGCCGGCGACGCTGATCAGTAGCTGCTCCCTGATCCCGAGGTTGACGACCCGGTCAGGATGACGCCCGCTCGCGGCCCTCGCTCATCAGCGCCATCAGGGCAGGCAGGTCCGCGTAGGTGTAGCGGTCCATCGTGCTCGCTTCGTTCATGTCCGTGAGTCTCGGACCTCAAGCGCACTTGAAGTCAACGCGGCCGCGCCCGTACGCTCGGTGCCGTGCCGCCCCTGCCCGCGCATCTCACGATCTCCGAGCTGGCCGCCCGCAGCGGCGCGGCCCCGTCGGCGCTGCGCTACTACGAGGACCTCGGCCTGATCACGGCCGAGCGGACGGCCGGCAACCAGCGCCGGTACGCGAGGTACATGTTGCGGCGGGTCGCGTTCATCAAGGCAGGCCGCCGGCTCGGCCTGTCACTCGGCGAGATCAAGGTGGCTCTGGATCGGCTGCCGTCCGGCAAGGCGCCGACCAGGACAGAGTGGCGTCGCGCCGCCCGGCTGTGGCAAGCACGGATTCACGATCGCATTGCCGAACTCGAGCGGCTCTCGGACACCCTCGGCAGCTGCATCGGCTGCGGCTGCCTGTCGCTGCGGACCTGCGCGCTCTACAACCCTGACGATACGGCCGGCGCCCGTGGCCCTGGCGCGCGCTGGCTGCTCGAGGACGACGACGGGTCAGCCGCTGACCCGCCCGGGCGAGCCTGCTAGAGGCGGAGTCGTCAGACGCCCGTGCGGCCTCGCTAGAGGCGCCGGCACGGTCTCGTCAGAGACCCATGTCGTCGAGCTGCTTGTACAGATCGGCGCGGGGGTTTGATGGATCGATCACCGGGCCCTTGCCGCTGGTCTTGCCCGCTTGGGTGGCCTGATCCGCCGGGAGGACCGCGGTGCCCGGTGCCGTGCGGGCGGCGGCCTTGGCCGGCCTGGCTGCGCGCCTGGCGGCGCTGCGATCCCGCAGCAGCCAGCCGCCCAGGATCCCCCCGACCAGGCCGCCCACGTGCGCCTGCCAGCCGATGCCCTGATGCGGCAGCAGCACGGCGAACTGGTAGGCGAAGCACAGCGCCATCACGGCGCCCACCAGCACGTCGATGACGTGCCGGTCGAACAGGCCGCGGACGATGATGTAGCCGAAGTAGCCGAACACCACACCGCTGGCGCCAGCGCCGACCGAGCCGGCGGACTCGAAGAACCACGCCGCGAAGCCGCTGGTCAGCACCACAAGAAGGGAGAGCAAGGCGAACTTCCTGATGCCGCGGTAGGCGGCGAGGAACCCGAAGATGAACAGCGGCCCCGAGTTGCCCTCGATGTGCGTCCATCTGAAGTGCAGGAACGGCGCCGTGATGATGTCCGGCAGGCTGCCCACGTCGCGCGGCCTGATCCCGTAGGTCTGCGAGAGGTGATAGGCGTCAGCGGCGTTGGCGATCTGGATCGCCCAGATCACCACCAGGACGCCGGCCATCACGAAGAACGCCCGCCGCGCCCCGGCCAGGACGGCGCCTGGATCGCCGACGTCGAGCGCCCAGCCCCTGCGCGCCAGCCTGGTCTGGGTGCCGCGCGCTGGAGTCGCCGGGTCGTTGCTCATCGCCCGTCCGTTCGCCGTGGGTCGGATTGCCTGAATCCAGCGTAGCGCCGGCGTGTCGCGCCGCCGTCACGCCGCGATGCCACGTTCAACTAGTGATCACAAGCCGGGGGCGACTACACCTTGTGATCGTTACGATACTGAACGCCATTCCGTGATCTGGCCGACACAATTTCATCGCGCCACACCCCAACTTTTTCTGCGGAAACGCTTGGTCGGTCCCGTCACTTCTGGCAACGTGGTGCGGCAACGGAGGTTGGCTCCTTGTTTCGGTGGTTCTGCCCGGTAATGGGCAGGCCACTTTCGGTAGCCGGTCCGTTACAAGACTCGCTGCCTTGGCCGCAGCGGTCCTGCGCGACCGGCGACCCGCCGGCCCGCGCTTGGCCGACGGAAGGACGGCATTGTCACAGCATCGAAGGCGCACGGCCGGCACCACCACGGCACGCACGAGCGCTAACCGCCAGCCGCGCAGCGGCGACGCCAGGCCGCGCAGCGGCGGGAGTGGGCGCGGCGGCGGGACTGGGCCCCGCGGCCGCGACGCCAAGGCGCGCAGCGGCGGTCGCAAGCCGCGCGGCGGCGACGCCAGGCCCCGCAGCGGCGGTCGCAAGCCGCGCAGGAGCGTACGTGCCTTCTTGCTCACCACCGTCGTCTCGGCGATCTTCGTTGCCGGTGGCGCCGAGTACATGATCGGGCAGTACTCTGCGGTCTCCCAGGCAAATCCGCTGGCCGAGGCTCTCACGGCGATCCCTCAGAGCAAGGCAGGGGTCAGGCTTGAGCACCAGCGCCAGCACATGATCCTCATGGCCGCGGCCACCAAGAGCTTCAAGGTCGTCGGCAAGCCCAAGGTGGCCACCAAGCCGGCGCCGCCCGCGACGGGCGGCGGGTCCGGCGGTACCGGCGGCGCTCCCGTCGTGAACGTGCCCATCCCGAGCTCTGGCACGGCGCAGTCGATCGCCTTCAACATGCTTCCTTCGTTCGGCTTCAACGCCAAGCAGGAGTTCGGCTGCCTCGACAACATATGGACCAGGGAGAGCGGCTGGCGCGTCACCGCGGCGAACGCCAGTGGTGCCTACGGGATCCCGCAGGCCCTGCCAGGGTCCAAGATGGCCACCGCCGGGCCTGACTGGCAAACGAACGCGACCACGCAGATCAAGTGGGGCCTGGGCTACATCAAGGACCGCTACGGCTCGCCCTGCGGAGCCTGGGCGTTCTGGCAGGGACACGGCTGGTACTGACGCCTGGCACCGGCGGCTTCTGCGCCGGGCGGCCGGCGTATTCGCGGACGCCAATGGTCGGCCAGCTCCGGTGGCGAGTGTTCAGCGTGTATCGATGGTCCATTCATCACCTGCATTCGCAATGGATGTCCCATTCATACACACCGCATGCCGTCCTCTGGCCTGGGGTAGGCACCGCGTGCTGGTGGGAGCGGGAGAGCGGCTGGAACCCTGACGCCGCCAACCCGTCATCGGGCGCTTACGGCATCCCGCAGGCGCTGCAAGGATCCAAGATGGCCAGCGCCGGGCCCGACTGGCAGAGCGATGCCTCCACCAGATCAGGCGGGGCCTCGGCTACATCCGGGCGACGTACGGCTCGCCGTGCCGCGCCTGGGCCCAGGAGTCGAGCACCGGCTGGTACTAGCGGCAGGGCGCCCAGGTCAGCCAGGCAGTGGCCTGAAGGTGCGCTCGGCGATCCTGAACACCTTGGTCGCCGCGGCGATGTGCGGCGCGGGCGCCGACATCGACAAGACGTACGGCTGCGGCCCGGCGGTCGTGTGCGCGGTGAAGATGATCTTCGTGACGTCGATCCGCGCGCCGCCCGCCGGCCTCCACCAGCAGTCCCACGTCGCGGCTGCCCAGCCGTGGAACGTCCGGGCCGTGATCGAGACCAGGTGGTAGTTCCGGTACCGGTTGTGCGCCATCGCGGCGGCTTGCAGCCGCCTGGCCTCGCGGACCGGTCTGGCGACGGCGAACGGCGCCATGTCGACGATCAGCCTGGAGTTGCCGACCAGCGGCTTGATCACCGAGTGCAGCCCGGGGTCAGCAGCCAGGAACTCGGCGCGGCCAGCCTGAACCCGGCGGTGGTACCCGCGCTCTTCGCGGTCACCCGCTCCCAGCTGCAGCCAGGCGGGAGCTTCGGACCAGACGGCGGCGGGCTTGAGGCCGTCGGCGACGGGGTCGAAGTCGGCGTCGGTGACGGGCTCCCTGATGGTCCGCTCGACGGGCTGGCCGGCGTGGGCCCGCCAGGCGAGGACGGCGCGGAAGAAGGACCGGGCGATCCGGGGGCGGCTGAGCCGTGATGACGGCCGCCCGGGCTCGGCCCGCCAGACGGCGGATGACTTCCCGGCTGTGAGCCGTTCCCGCCGCTGCCTTGATTGCCGCCTGGCGCGCTGCTGCCGTTGGAGCCCAGTCCGCCGGACTGCGTGGAGCGCGAGCCGACCTTGCTGGCGCTCGGCGCTTGCGCGCGACCCTGGCCGAGCAGGTTGTTGTAGCCGGGGAAGGCGAGGAACACGATGCCGGCGACGAGTGCGGAGGCGGCGACCGGCGCGGCGATGAGCGGGCCCCGCCTGGATTGCAGCAGCCCCGCGAGCCTCGCGCCGTGCGGCAGAGACGGCCCTGGCTTCTGGCCAGCGGGGTCCGGTCCTTCGCCCGTGCCGACCGCGCGGCCGGTGTCCGGATCAGGAATCTTGAGCTCGGCGAAGACGGGCGTGGCCATCAGGTCGGGCACGACACCGGTCGCGGCAGCCGCGGCCGGCGCAGCGTCGTCAGCGGCCGAACCGGATCCTGCCGTGGCGACCGGCCCGGCCTGATCGCCCGGCCCGTCCTGACCTGCCTGGCCGGCCAGGTCATCGTCGGCTGGCACCGTCACCACCTGCATCGCCGTCGTCGCCCCCAGGCCAGCGACGTCGGCGGGCAGTGCCGCGGCGGCGACCGCCAGCCGGGCCCCGGGCTGGGCGAGCGCGCGCGAGCCAGCGCCCAGGTACCCGCCGCGGCGCGTCGGCCCACGCGGTGGTCAGCAGGCGCGAGGTGGTCGCCGCGTCGGGCCGCTCCGACGGGTCGGCACGCAGGAGCATGTCGATCACCGACGCCAGCGGGCCGGCCGACGGCGCCTTCGGTGCGGCCTCGGTCGCGATGCTCGCCACGATGGCCGCGGCCCGCCCGCCCGGTCGAACGGCCCGCGGCCTTCGACAGCCGCGTACAGCGTGGCGCCCAGCGACCACAGGTCAGAGGCCGTCGTGGCCTCGGCGCCGCGCACCCGCTCCGGGGGTGAGAACCCTGGCGTGCCGGCCACCATGCCGGCCTGGGTCAGGCCGGGATCGCCTTGCACGGTCGCGATACCGAAGTCGGTGAGGATGGCCTTGCCCTCCGGGCTGATCAGTACGTTGCTGGGTTTGACGTCCCGGTGCAGCACGCCGGCCGCGTGCGCGGTGCTGAGCGCGTCAAGCAGGCTCAGGCCGAGCTGCGCGGCCTGAGCGGGGGGCAGCGGCCCGTCTTCGGCGATGACCTGGTCGAGCGGCCTGGCCTTGATGAGCTCCATGACGATCCACGGCATGCCGTCCTCATCGACGACGTCGAAGACCGTGACGACGCCGGGATGGCTGAGCCGCGCGGCCGTCCTGGCCTCGCGCAGCGTGCGCTGGTAGCTGGCTTGTGCCTCGGCCGCCGACGCCATGGGCGCCAGGACGATCTGCTTGACGGCGAGGTCGCGGTCGAGCAGCTCATCGCGCCCGCGCCAGACGATGCCCATGGCGCCGCGACCGAGCTGATTGAGCAGCCGGTAGCGTCCGGCCACGAGCTGGCCAGATCCCCAGGCGGAATGCATGGGCTGCAATCTACGCGGATCGGCTTACAAATTTCTGTGAGCTTGATGGGCACCCTGGGAATTCGCCCAGCTAACTCAGCTACGTCGCGGGCCTGGTCATCGCCAGCACGTCCAGCGCCTTCTCGAGGTGCTCGGCGGTGATGTCGCCGCGGTCCACGTGGCCGCGCGCGATGACCACATCCTTGATGGTCTGGCCGGTGGCCAGCGCCTCGTGGGCGACCGCGGCAGCGGCTTCGTAGCCGATGAACCGGTTGAGCGCGGTCACTATCGCGGGTGAGGACTCGGCCAGCGTCCGCAGTCGTGCCGGATCGGTGGTAATCCCGTCGATGCACCGGTGCGCGAGCAGCGGCGCACCGGAGATCAGCAGGTTCGCGGACCCGAGCAGGTTCCTCGCGATCACCGGGATCATCACGTTCAGCTCGAAGTTGCCGGCGGCGCCGGCGAACGCGACGGTGGCGTCGTTCCCGATCACCTGGGCGCAGGCCTGGGAGATCATCTCGCAGATCACCGGGTTCACCTTGCCCGGCATGATCGACGAGCCTGGCTGCAGCTCGGGGATCGCGATCTCTGCCAGACCGGTCCGCGGACCCGAGCCCATCAGGCGCAGGTCGGTGCAGATCTTGTACAGGCTCACCGCGATGGTGCGGAGCACGCCGCTGGCCGCGACCAGCGCGTCCCGGCCGCCGGCCGCCTCGAAGTGACTGGCCGCCTCGGTGAATGGCAGGGACTCAGTGGCCAGCCGGCCGATCACGGCCGCCGCGAACGCAGGCGGCGCGTTTAGCCCCGTCCCCACCGCGGTGCCGCCGAGCGGCAGCTCGCAGACCTCGGGCAGCACGCCGCGGATCCGCGCGATGCCCTTCCTGATCGCCGCCGCGTACCCGCTGAACTCCTGCCCGAGCGTCACGGGAACGGCGTCCATCAGGTGGGTGCGGCCGCTCTTCACCACGTCGGCATACTCGGCCGATTTCGCCTCAAGGGCCACGGCGAGCTCGTCGAGGGCGCTGATCAGCACGCCGAGGGTGCGGGCAACGGCGATGTGCACCGCGGACGGGAACACGTCGTTGGACGACTGGGACGCGTTGACGTGGTCATTCGGGTGCACGGGACGTCCCAGCCCGCGGGTCGCGAGGGTCGCGATGACCTCGTTCGCGTTCATGTTGGTCGAGGTTCCCGACCCGGTCTGGAAGACGTCGAGCGGAAAGTGCTCGAGATGGCCGCCGTCACCCATCTCGCCGACGGCAATTTCCTGTGCGGCTTCGGAGATCGCCAGCGCCATGTCCGCGTCGATGACGCCGAGTTCGGCGTTGACAGCCGCGGCGGCCGACTTGATCCGCGCGAGGGCGATGATCACCTCACGCGGCATGGTCTCGCCGGACACCCGGTGGGCACGGGCGCGCTGGGTCTGGGCCGCCCATAGCGCGCTGGCAGGAACCCGGACCTCGCCCATCGAGTCGTGCTCGATGCGGAACTCGGCCGCCTCGGATGCTGAATCGCTCATGCCCCGATCATGCCCCTGCCAGCCGGAGCGAGTATCAGGGGCGGGGCCCGATGGACAGCAGCCGGGGTTTCGCCTCGGCGATACCGGCGAAGAAGTCGTTGCCCTTGTCGTCCACGACGATGAAGGCGGGGAAGTCTCTGACCTCGATTCGCCAGACCGCCTCCATGCCCAGCTCGGGGTACTCGAGCACCTCGACCTTCGTGATGCACTCCCGCGCGAGCCGGGCGGCGGCGCCGCCGACCGAGCCCAGGTAGAACCCGCCGTGCTGCCGGCAGGCGGCGGTCACGGCGGCCGACCTGTTGCCCTTGGCCAGCATCACGTGTGACCCGCCGGCGGCCTGGAACTGCGCCACGTAGCTGTCCATCCGCCCGGCCGTCGTCGGCCCGAACGACCCGGAGGCGTAACCCTCGGGGGTCTTGGCGGGCCCGGCGTAGTACACGGCGTGATCGCGCAGGTATGACGGCATCGGCTCGCCGGCGGCGAGCCGCTCGGCGATCTTCGCGTGCGCGATGTCGCGCGCCACGACCAGCGGCCCGGTCAGTGAGAGCCTGGTCTTGATCGGGTACCTCGAGAGCTCGGCGCGGATCTCGCTCATCGGCCTGGACAGGTCGATGCGCACCACGTCGCCATCCAGCTCGTCGTCGGTGGTCTCTGGCAGGTACCGCGCTGCGTCGGTCTCCAGCTGCTCGAGGAAGATCCCGTCCCTGGTGATCTTGCCAAGCGCCTGCCGGTCGGCCGAGCAGGAGACCGCGATCGCGACCGGACAGGAGGCGCCGTGCCGCGGCAGCCTGATCACCCGCACGTCGTGGCAGAAGTACTTGCCGCCGAACTGGGCGCCGATGCCGCTGCGCCTGGTGATCTCGAGGACCGCCTGCTCCAGCTCGACGTCGCGGAACCCGTGCGCGTTCATCGTGCCCGCCGTGGGCAGCGAGTCGAGGTACTTGGCCGAGGCGTACTTGGCGGTCTTCAGTGCGAACTCGGCGCTGGTCCCGCCCACCACGACCGCCAGGTGATAGGGCGGACAGGCGGCGGTGCCGAGCGCGTGCAGCTTCTCCTCGAGGAACGCCGCCATCCTGGTGGGGTTCAGGACCGCTTTGGACTCCTGGTACAGGTAGGACTTGTTCGCCGAGCCGCCGCCCTTGGCCATGAACAAGAACTTGTACTCGGCGCCGTCGGTCGCCTGCAGCTCGATCTGGGCTGGCAGGTTCGTGCCGGTGTTGCGCTCCTCCCACATCGTCAGGGGAGCCAGCTGTGAGTACCGCAGGTTGAGCCTGGTGTAGGCGTCGAACACCCCGCGGGCGATGTGCTCCTCGTCGCGGCCGCCGGTCAGGACATGCTGGCCGCGCTTGCCGAGCACGATCGCGGTGCCGGTGTCCTGGCACATCGGGAGCACGCCGCCGGCCGCGATGCACGCGTTGCGCAGCAGATCAGCGGCGACGAACCGGTCATTCGCCGAGGCCTCGGGGTCGTCAAGGATCGACCGCAGCTGGCGCAGGTGCGCCGGCCGCAGCAGATGCGCGATGTCCTGCATGGCCTGCGCTGTGAGCAGGGTCAGCGCCCGCGGTTCCACCTCGAGGAATTCGCGGCCGAGAGCGCGCCGGCTGGTCACGCCCGCCTCGCTGAGGAGGCGGTACTCGGCAGCGTCAGGGCCAAGCGGCAGCAGGTCGGTGTAGCTGAAGTCGGGCATCAGGCGGCACATCCTCGTGCGGGACCAGAGACGGCTTCATCGTAGTTCGGCCCGTCTCCCGCCCGGCCAGGTGCGCGACAGCTCTCGAAGAACACGCGCGCAGCGCATACTTGCGGCAGCGGGTCGTTCAGCGTGGTCAGGTCCGGTGCTGGTCAGCCGAGTGGGCCGCCGCCAGCGGGGTAGCTGGCCGCACCCAGGCTGAATCCCCGATCGCGAAGGAATGGCCGATGACCGGCATACCTGAACGCGACAGCAATGGCGTCGACCTCAGCGAGGCTGCCCGTCAGTTGCAGCAGGCCGCGCACGACGTCCGCGTCGCCTTCGACTGCATCGCCCTTGACGAGCTTGACCGGGCGCACACGCACACGATCACCGCGCGGGCCGCGGTCGACGCGGCCGAGAACGCGCTGCGCGTAGCGCTCGGCGGCGAGTGGAGCACCGCCAGCCGCTGACACCCGGCGGCGAGCGGACCATCGCCGGCCGCTGACACGCCTCGCCGCCACCCCCAGCACGCCAGGCAGATGCCGCCCTGCTAGAGTGATGCATGAGTCACACACCAATGCAGGTAACGAGGAGGCAGCATGACGACGCAGGCCAAGGGCACCTTCACGGTCTCTGCCTGGGACGAGAACACCTACGAGGAGCTCGAGAACGGCGGCAAGCTCACCAAGGCCCACGTCACCTTCGGCCTCGACGGGGATCTGCAGGGTGAGGGCGGCTGGGAGGCCGTCATGTGCTACCGGGAGGACGGCACCGCGTCCTTCACCGGATACCAGCACACGACCGGCAGGCTCGGCGGCAAGCAAGGCGGCTTCGTGCTGCGGGCCGACGGAACCTTCTCCGACGGCCAGGCGCGCACGTACTGGGAGGTCGTCGACGGGTCCGCGACAGGCGAGCTCACGGGCTTGCGCGGCTCAGGGACGGCCGTCACCACGGGCAGCACCGGCGGAGACTTCACCTTCGACTACGACCTTGGCTGATGGCGCCGCTGGACAGGCAGCGCACCTGGACCGGGCCGCTAACGTGTTCGGCGCGCTGTCGCTTGTCGTCGCCGACCAGGCGACGGACGCGGTCGCCGCTGCGGCTGGCCGGTCCGACTCGGCCGCGGCGGCGCTCTCCGCCCTGCTGCATTTCCTCGACAAGCCCTCGATCGACCGGCTCCGTCAGGTTCTCGGCCTGACGTCCTCCGGCACGGTCAGGCTGGTCGACCGTCTCGCCGAGTCCGGTTACGTCCGGCGCGATCCTGGCGTCGACGGCCGGAGTACCTCGATCGTGCTGACAGCGCAGGGCAGGCAGGCAGCCTGGCGGGTATCAGCGAGCCGTGCCGCGGTGTTGGAGCGGGCCCTCGCGGTACTGGCGCCCGACGAGCGCGAGACCTTCGAGCGTCTCGCCAGCAAGGTGCTCGTCGGGATGATGCGCGGACCAGGCGCCACCAGGTGGATCTGCCGGCTCTGCGACATCGGCATCTGCCGCGGCACCGAGGGCGGCTGCCCGGCCGCCCGCGCTGCGATGGTCCGTCACGGCAGCTGAGAACCCGCGGGCAGGTCCGGTATCGTCGGGATGTGAGCTCGCGGCCGGGACCCCACGACCTGCGCGCTTCTGACGCGGACCGTGAGCTCGTCATCACCTTGCTCGGCGAGGCAGCCGCGGACGGCAGGCTGACGCTGGACGAGCACGCCGAGCGCTCAGAACGGGCGCTTGCGGCCAGGACTCTCGGCGAGTTGACCAGGCTCACTGCCGACCTCGCGCTTGCTTCCGGCCAGCCGATCAGGCTGTATCCGCGGCGGTCGGTTGCCGCGGCCTTCGCCCGCGAACGGCGCGACGGCCGCTGGGTGGTGCCGGAGTTCTTCCCGGTCACCGCGTTCTTCGGCAACGTGGTGCTTGACATGCGGGACGCGGTGCTGCAGAAGCGGCGGATCACGATCCACGCGACGGCCGTGGTCGGCCAGATCCGGCTGATCGTGCCTGCCGGCGTCGCCGTCGAACTCGTCGGCCAGTCGTTCCTCGGCACGAGGAGCGTGCGGAGCAGGACCGCGGCGACCGCGCCAGCCGAGCCGGTGAACGCCGTCATCGAGGTCCGCACGCTGACGCTCGGCGGCTCGGTCAAGGTGGTGACCGCGCGCCGGTCCCGCTGGCGTACCGGCTTGCGGCGGCACCTCAGGGCCGGCGCTGCCGATCACTAGTGCCCGTGAACAGCAGCGCGCCAGTTCAGTAGGGCACGACGGAGTAGCGGGACACCTTCCACAGCGCGTGCTCACTGTGAATGTTGCGTATCGTTCCTGACCTAGCGCGCATGACGAGCGTGTGCGTCGTCGCGCCGCCTGACCGGTACCGCACGCCCTGCAGCAGGTCGCCGTCGGTGATCCCGGTCGCGGCGAAGAACGCGTCGTCGGACGAGACCAGGTCGTCGGTGGTGAGCACCTTGTCAAGGTCATGGCCGGCGGCCTTCGCGCGGTCGCGTTCCTCGTCATCGCGCGGCGCCAGCCTGGCGAGCATGACGCCGCCGATGCACTTGATCGCGCATGCCGCTATGATGCCCTCCGGAGTTCCGCCGACGCCGAGCATCAGGTCAACCCCGCTGCCATCGCGCGCCGC
>Ga0137377_10002702_pt1 | contig 13334 bp, 9 predicted proteins | sample SagtaG_22_FD_104815 | JGI IMG/M metagenome (GOLD analysis project Ga0137377, IMG submission 104815) | Vadose zone soil microbial communities from Sagehorn Ranch, Mendocino, California, USA - Sage2_L_40_16 metaG | ecosystem: Environmental > Terrestrial > Soil > Vadose zone | place: USA... | reverse complement strand
TAAAGCGCCGCTCGCCCTCCGCCGGCGCGATTCGAGAAGACCTCGATCCCGCGCGCCATGCGCTCGCGTACCAGCGGGGCGGGGCGGTGGCGATCTCGGTCCTGACCGACGCGCCGCACTTCGGCGGGTCGCTCGAAGATCTGATGTGCGTGGCGCAGGCCGTGTCCGTGCCCGTGCTGCGAAAGGACTTCATCCTCGATGCGCTGCAGCTCCTGGAAGCGCGCGCGGCGGGAGCGAGCGGGGTGCTGTTGATCGCACGGGCGCTGCCCCGGGATCAGCTGGGGGCGCTGGCCCGGACGGCGCGCGACAACGCGTTGGGCGTGTTGGTCGAGGTCCATTCCGAGGCGGAGCTCGACCAGGCGCTCGCCGCGGAGCCCACCGCGGTCGGGGTGAACAGCCGGGACCTGGCGACGTTCGCGGTCGATCTCCGACTGGCCGAGCGCCTGCTGGCACGCGTCCCCGCGCCCGTCCCCGCGATCGCGGAGAGCGGGATCGAGACTCGGGCGGACGTAGAGCGCATGGCCGGGGCGGGGGCGGATCTGGTGCTGGTGGGCACGTCGGTGGCGCGGCTGGGAGATCCGGAGGCGGCGGTGCGGGCGCTCTGCGGCGTGGCAAGAAAGGGGCGGTGATGGTGATCAAGTGTGGAGTACGGAGTGCGGAGTGCGGAATTGACCGCGCCGTGCTCGTGCGCCATGGCAGGCTCCCGGGATCGGACCAGCCTTGTAACTCCGCACTCCGCATTCCGCACTCCGCACTTGGAAGGTCTCATGCCTGACCTCCCGAGCACCGCCGCCCCCGGTCGCTTCGGCCCCTACGGCGGCCGCTACGTCCCCGAGACCCTGATGAGCGCGCTCGACGAGCTCGCGCGCGTCTACGAGGACGCAAAGCACGACCCACCGTTCTGGGGAGAGCTCGACGCGTTGCTCAAGGACTATGTCGGGCGCCCCACTCCGGTGACCGAGACACCGCGGCTCAGCGCCGAGGCGGGAGCGGGCGTCGTGGTGCTGCTCAAGCGCGAGGACTTAAACCACACCGGCGCCCATAAGATCAACAACACGCTCGGCCAGGTGCTGCTCGCCCGGCGCATGGGCAAGCGGCGCATCATCGCCGAGACGGGCGCCGGCCAGCACGGCGTCGCGACGGCCACGGTGTGCGCGCGCTTCGGCCTGGAATGCGTCGTCTATATGGGCGAAGCCGACATGCGGCGCCAGCGCCTCAACGTGTACCGCATGGAGCTGATGGGCGCGCGGGTCGTGCCCGTGACGTCGGGCACCAAGACCCTCAAAGACGCCACCAACGAAGCGTTGCGCGATTGGGTCACGAACGTGACTTCCACCCATTACATCATCGGCTCGGTCGTGGGACCCGATCCGTTCCCACGCCTCGTCCGCGACTTCCAGGCGGTGATCGGACGCGAGGCGCGGGCGCAAGTGGTGCAGCGCTACGGGCGGCTGCCGCGCACCGTCGTGGCCTGTGTGGGCGGCGGCTCGAACGCGATGGGCATTTTCAGCGCGTTTCTCGACGACGTGGGTGTCGAGCTGGTGGGCGTCGAGGCGGCGGGCGAGGGGCTGGCGAGCGGGCACCACGCGGCCTCGCTGACGCGCGGCCGCCCGGGTGTGTTCCACGGCAGCTTGAGCTACCTCCTCCAGAACGCCGACGGTCAGGTCCAGCCCGCGCACAGCGTGTCTGCCGGCCTCGACTACCCCGGGGTCGGCCCGGAGCACGCTTACCTGAAGGACACCGGTCGCGTATTGTATGAGGCGGTGACCGACCGGCAGGCGTTGGACGCGTTCGCCGCCCTGTCCCGTCTGGAGGGCATCCTGCCGGCCCTCGAAAGCGCCCACGCCGTGGCCTGGGTGCTGGGGCAGCGCGGGGGAGGGCACTGGCATGCGGACGATATCGTCCTGATCAACTTGAGCGGCCGGGGCGATAAGGACGTCGCGATGGTCGCCGAACTGACGGGAGCTGCGCTCTGACCAACCCGCCCGTATCGGAGCTGGCGCTACCGCCGTCGCAGATCGAGGAGCTGTGGCAGGTCCTGTCGAAGGGGCTGCGGGCCACGCAGCTCTACCTGCCGAACAACCCGGTCTACCAGCGTGCGGTGGACAACATTCGTGCGGCGCTGCGCCAGATCTGGGAGGCCACCGACGACCTCGCGTTCGACGTGGGGGAGACCGAGATCCGCTGGGAAGACGCGGTCGTCTACAGCCAGGACACGCGCAGCGAGAGCATCGCCTGGACGCTTTACAAGGACGGCGTCCGCTCGCTCACGTTCAAGCCGGGGATCGAAGAGGTCGAGATCGTGCGCTTCCTCGGGGTGCTGCAGCAGGCCAAGGGCCTGCAGGCCGACGCCCCGGACGACCTGCTGACCCTGCTCTGGGCGCAGGACTTCCAGTTCATCAGCTACACGTTCCGCGAGCTCGCGAGCGAGAACGCGGTCCCCATCGAGGCCGGCGCGTCGATCCCGACGACGCCGCCGACCCAGGTGCGCCGGTTCGTCGAGGAGGAAGCGCCGCCCAAGCGCGAGGGACTCGTGTCGATCGACGATTTCGACACGACGCTCTACTTCCTGGAGGAGAAGGAGATCGACTACCTCAAGAAGGACGTCGAACGGGAGTACGCGCAGGACCTGCGGCGCAACGTGCTGGCGATGCTGTTCGACCTGCTGGAGCTGCAGACCTACGGCACCGTGCGCGCCGAGCTGATCTCCATCCTCGAGAACTTCATCCCGTACCTGCTCGGCGCCGCCGACTTCCGCTCGGTCGCATTCATCCTGCGCGACACGCGGGTGATCCTGCAACGTGCGCGCGAACTGATCCCCGAACATCGTCAGACGCTCGAGAGCCTCCCTGCCCGGCTGTCGCAGCGGGAGGCGCTCTCCCAGCTGATCCAGTCGCTGGACGAAGCGACCGTGCACCCGACGGAAGAAGAGCTGTCGGAGCTGTTCCAGGAGCTGCGCGCCGACGCCCTGCCCACGCTGATGGGGTGGCTCCCGCGGCTCAACAACGAACGGGTGCGCGAGCTGGTGCACGGGGCGGCGGCCCGCCTCGCCCAGGCCAACGCCGGGGAAGTGCTGAAGGCGCTGGCGAGTGACGACACGGCCGCGCAGCTCGAGATGGTCAAGCTGGCAGGCCGGCTCAAGCTCCCGGGCGCCCCCGACGGGATGGAGTCGCTGCTCGAGTCGAATGACCGCACGCTCAAGCTCGCCGTGGTCGATGCGCTCACCGCGATCGCCAGCCCCAGCGCGATGCGCCTGCTGGAGCAGGCGATCGATGACCCGGACCGCGACGTGCGCATCGCCGCGGTGCGGTTCCTCGCCTCGCGCGGCTACCGCAACGCGGCGCCGCGGGTCGAGAGCGTGGTCACTGGCTCCAAGCTCAAGAACGCCGACCTCACCGAGAAGATGACGTTCTTTGAGGCGTTCGGGTCGCTGGTCGGCGCGCGCGGCATCCCTACCCTCGAGAAGATGCTCGCGGCCAAAGGGTTGCTCGGGAGGAAGGAGGATCCGGAGACCCGGGCCTGCGCGGCTATGGCGTTGGGCAAGGTGCGGACCCCCGAGGCACGCGCCGTCCTCGAGCGCGCCGCTCAGGACAAGGAGCCCCTGGTGCGCAACGCGGTGAGCCGCGCGCTGCGGGAGGTGGGCGCGTGAGCGGCGGCGGGCCCCCCCGCCAGTCGATCGCCGAGACGATCCAGACGACCGACGGCTTCCTTCGGCACGCGGGCCGCGAGTTCCTCGTGGTGCTCTATACCGCGTTTCGCTCGCTCAAGCTCTATCCCATCGAGAACGCGCAGGTGCAGAAGGCGCTGGACGACCTCACCGCCACCACGAAGCATCTGCTCGACGTCGAGAAAGAAGTCGAGCTGCGCCTGCAAGGCGAGTTCCTGTTCGTGAACGCCACCCGGTTGCGGCTCGACCTCGACAATTACGCCTCGTTCTCCCACATCCTCGGCGTGCTGCGGCAGTGCGGCATCGGCGCCGTGCGCATCGACGAGGGGGTGGACCGCAAGCAGCTGCAGATCTTCGTCTCCCTGCTCCTCTCGTATGCGGCGAAGGAGGCGAGTCCCAATAAGGTGTTCGAGCTCGGCCAGAAGCTCACAGACGGCGGGGTGTCGTTCATCAGCGTGGAGCCGCCGCTCGAGGCCGACGAGGACGTCGAGGAAGAGGAGCGGCAGAAGGAGGCCGCCAAGCGCACCTACGCCCGCTCGGTGGCCGTCACCAAGGAGGTCATCAACAGCATCCGGATGGGCCGCACCGCCAACGTCAAGAAGGTGAAGCGCGCGGTCCAGGCCATCGTCGATCAGGTGCTCAACAACGAAGCCTCGCTCGTGGGCCTCACCACGCTGCGCGACTACGACGAATACACGTTCACGCACTCGGTGAACGTGTGCATCTTCTCGGTGGCGCTGGGCCGCAAGCTCGGCCTCACCAAGCTGCAGCTCTACGACCTCGGCATGGCGGCGTTGTTCCACGACGTGGGCAAGTCCCGCGTCCCCCTCGAGGTGCTCAACAAGCAGGGCGGTTTGACCGACGAGGAATGGCGGATCATGCAGGCACACCCGTGGCTCGGCGTGCTGACGCTGTTCGGGCTGCGCGGCTACGGGGAGATCCCCTACCGCGGCATGATCGTCGCCTACGAGCACCACATGAAGGTCGACCTCACCGGCTACCCGAAATCGCTGCGCGGACGGGACCTCTCGATCTATTCGAAGATCGTGGCCGTGGCCGACGGCTTCGATGCCGCCACCACCCGGCGGGCGTACCAAACCGTGCCGATCCAGCCCGACCAGGTGCTGAAGGAGATGTGGGAGAATCCGCGCCGCGGCTACGACCCGGTCATCGTCAAGGCGTTCATCAACCTGATCGGCATCTACCCCGTGGGCACGTGCGTCATCCTCGATACCTACGAGGTCGCGATCGTCCACAGCGCCAACCCCGACGTCACCCACGTGCACCGCCCCGTCGTGCGCATCGTGGCGTCGCCCGAGGGCGCGCTGCACCAGCCCGGGTTCCTCGCCGACCTCGCGCAGCGCGATGCGCAGGGCAACTTCCCCCGCACGATCGTCAAGGTCACCGACCCCACTAAGTACGGCATCAACGTCAGCGACTATTTTGTCTGAACACCCGATCGCGGCGCGCTGGCGCGCCATCCGCGCAACGGCGGGGCGGGGCGCAGGGGGGCGGGGGGGGCGCCGCGCCGCGCTCATCCCGTACCTCACCGCGGGCCATCCCACGCCCGCGGCCTCGCTCGACGCACTCAAGCTCGTCGAGGCCGCGGGCGCGGACTTCGTCGAGGTCGGCGTGCCGTTCAGCGACCCCCTCGCCGACGGTCCCACGATTCAGCGATCCACCCAGGCGGCGCTCGACGGCGGCATGACGGTGCCGCGCGTGCTCGAGCTGATCGGGCGCGCCGGGCTCGGCATACCGGTGGTGATCATGACGTACCTGAACCCGGTGCTCGCCTACGGGCTCGAGCGCTTCGTGGCGGACGCGCACGCGGCGGGCACCGCCGGGTTGGTGCTCACCGACTTTCCCGCCGGCGCCGATCCCGCCGTGGAGCGGGTAGTGAATGCCAGCCCGCTCGCCCTCATCCGCCTGCTGGCGCCGACCACGACGCCGGAGCGGTTGCAGCACGCCGTCCGCGGGGCGAGCGGCTTCCTCTATCTGATCTCGCGCCTGGGCGTGACCGGCGCGCGCGACCGCGTGCCCGCCGACCTGGCCGAGCACGTGGCTCGCGTTCGGGCGGCGAGCGACCTCCCGCTGGCGGTGGGATTCGGCATCAGCACGCCCGCGCAGGCGCGCGCCACTGCACAGCTCGCGGATGGCGTCGTCGTGGGGAGCGCCGTGATCGAAGCGCTCGGATCGGGCGGTCTCCCCGCGGCCGAGCGGCTGTTGCGCGACCTCGCCGCCGCGGTGCACGGGAACTAGGGCGTGACAGCGAACCGGCTCGTCACGTGGTATAGCCGCGGGCTGGCGGTCGGCGGGCCGGCGGTGCTGCTCGCCGTGCTCAGCGCCGATCCCCGTTGGACCAGCCAGTTGCCGGCCACCGCGCTCATGATCGCCGCCGCCATCGCGCTGCGCGGGCTGCAGATCCCCCTGAGCAAGTATTCCTACTTGACCCAGACGGGGCTCGTGGCCCTCACCGGGAGCCTGCTCGTCGGCCTACCTGCCACTGCGCTGGCGATCGCTGTCAGCGTGATCGTCGCGGACTGGCTGTGGCACAAGAAGATGTTCAGCGCCGCCTTGGTCAACCTGGGGCGTGAAGTCCTCGCGCTGGTAGGCGCCTACGGCGTGTACGGCTTGATCGTGCGCGCGGCCGGGGTCGCCCCCGGCCTGCATGTCGAGATGCTGTTGCCGCTGCTGCTGTACGGCCTCGCCTATTTCGGGTTCAGCCGGCTGCTCTTCTATTTCGCCCTCACCATCCGCGGCAAGCTGGAGCGCGACGAGCGGATGCTCATCTTCCGGTACGAGTGCATCAGCTTCGGCGCCACCGTGATCGCGTCCGCGACGCTCGTCGGCACCGTGGTGTTCTGGCCGCCCGAGGTGTGGCTGATCGTCGTCGCGCTGCTCGCGTTCCTGGGCCTGTTGTTCAAGACCATGCTGGAGGAGGCGATCTCGGCGGAGGAGCTGAACAAGATCCACGCAGTCGAAGCGGTGATCACGAGCAACATCAGCCTCGAGGACTCGTTCGCTCGGATCGAGCGGCTCGCGCACCGGCTGGTCGACTGGGGGGACTTCCGCATCTACCGGCGCCAGGACGGCCGCCTGCAGCTCGCGTACCGGGGAGCCATCGGGCGCGTCGACCGGGGCGACCCGTCGTCCGACACGGTCGCGCTCCGCGAGCAGGTGGTGCAGAGCGGCGAGACAGTGGTGATCAATGACGTCACCCATGACAAGCGGATCGCGGACGCCGCCCTGTCGGTGCAAAGCCTCGTGATGGTGCCGCTCAAATTCGGCGACCAGGTGATCGGCACCCTCGAGCTCGAGCATCACAAGCGCAAGACGTACCGGTCGAAGGACGTGCTCTCGATCGCCACCTTCGCGAACCAGCTGGCCACCGCGATTCACATCACGGAGCTGCGGCGACCGCTCGTGGAGACGGTCGAGACCCTCACTCAGCAGCTCGCGACGCTGGCGCGAGCCGCGAAGGGGATGCGCGAGGCGGCGAATGCTGTCGCCCAGTCGACGGGCGTCATCCGCGAAGGCGCGCTGGCAGAGGAGGGGGAGGTGTCGGGTGGGCTTCAGGCCACGGAGAGCCTCGCCCAGGTGTCGCGCCGCGTGTCCGAGGACGGGACTGAGGCGGCCCAAGCTTCCAGCATCGCCAGCGACGTCGCGAACCGCAATCGCCAACAGATCCGCGGGGCCATCGAGCGGTTGGTGGCGCTCAAGACCTTCGTCGGCGAGAGCTCCGCCAAAGTGCAGCAGCTCGGCCAGGTGAGCCGCCGCATCACCGGGTTCATCGCGTCGATCCGCGAGCTGGCCGACATGACCAACCTGCTGGCCCTGAACGCCGCGATCGAGGCGGCGCGCGCCGGGAAGCACGGCAAGGGGTTCGCCGTCGTCGCCGACGAGGTGCGACGCCTCGCCGAGCAGAGCGCCAGCGCCGCGCTCGAGGCGGGGGACCTGGTGCAGGACATCCACCGTCAGGTGGGCGAGGTAGTGGAGCAGATGCGGCGCGGCCAGGTGAACGTGGGCGGTGTGGAGGAGATCTCATCCGCGGCGCTGGACGCGCAGGATGCAATCGTCGCCGCGACGGCGGAGGCGACCGCGCACGCGCAGCGCATCGCGGCGGCCGCGGGCGAGCAGGACAAGGCGTTCGGACAGCTGCGCGAGCGGATCCACGCCGTCGCGGCGATCGCCGGGAAAAACCGCGCGGAGGCCGACGATGTGGCGACGCGGGCCAGCGAGGCGGCGCGCGGGTTGTCAGAGCTCGAGCGCGCCACCCATGAGATCGAGGAGGTGGCGGCGATGCTGCGGGAGTTGACCCGCGGCTTTGCCAGCATCGCCTAGTCGATATAGCATTCCCGGGTGGCGCTGGGCGAGCGGGTCTACGTGGCCCTGGGGTCCAACATGGGGGACCGCGCCGCGCACCTCGCCCACGCGCGAGCCCGGCTCGCGGGGCTCCCGGCGACGCGTCTCGTCCGCGTCTCGCGGGTGGAGGAGACGGCGCCCCTCGGAGCGGTGCCGCAGGGACCGTACCTGAACCAGATGGTCCTGCTTGAGACCGCGCTCGAGCCGCGCGAGCTGCTCGAGCAACTGCACGCCATCGAAGCGGAGCGCGGCCGCGTGCGGCGGGAGCGGTGGGGCCCGCGCACCCTCGATCTCGATATCGTGCGCTACGGCGACCGCGCCGTGCGCGAACCGGAGCTCACCATCCCGCACCCCGAACTGCCGCAGCGCGACTTCTGGCAGAGCGAGCTCGCCGAGCTCGACGCGCAGCCCTCGCCCCGTGGCTGAGGAGCGCAGGCCGATCACGGTATACGACCTCCTGAGGATGAAGGAGCGGGGGGAGCGGATCGTCGTGCTCACCTGCTACGATGCGCTGTTCGCGCGACTGCTGGATGCGTCCGGCGTGGACCTCCTGCTCGTGGGTGATTCGGTGAACCAGGTGCTCGCCGGGGCGGAGACGACCCTATCGGCGACGCTCGACCAGATGATCTACCACACGAAGATCGTGCGCCGCGGCACGCAACATGCCATGGTCGTATGCGACATGCCCTTCCTCACCTACCAGGTCTCCTCCGCCGAGGCCATCAGGAACTGCGGCCGGGTCATGGCCGAGACTGACTGTCACGGCGTGAAGCTCGAGGGTGGCCGGCCGATCGCCGCAACGGTGCGCGCCCTCGTGGACGTCGGCATCCCGGTGATGGGTCACCTCGGTCTCACCCCGCAGTCGGTGCACGCCCTCGGCGGCCACCGCGTGCAGGGCCGGGACGAGCAGACGGCCGAGCGTTTGAAGGACGACGCGGCGGCGTTAGAGCACGCCGGCGCGTTCGCGATCGTGCTCGAGCTGATCCCCGCGCCGCTCGCTTCTCAAATCACCAAGTCGCTCACCGTCCCCACGATCGGCATCGGGGCCGGCCCGGCGTGCGACGGCCAGGTGCTTGTACTGCACGACATGCTGGGGTTGAACGACCAGTTCAGCGCCAAGTTCGTGAAGCGCTACGCGGCGCTGGCCGAAGAGGTGCGCGAAGCCGTGCGGCTGTTCGCGGCCGAGGTGCGCGAGGGGCGCTATCCCGGTCCGGAGCATTCGTTTGCCAAATGAGTGACCTGTCGCGGCGGGACATGCTCGCGATGCTGGGGGCGGCTGCGCTGACCCCGCTCGCCCGTTACGGATGGCGCGGACCGGCGCGCGACCCGGGGCCGGGGGCGGGGCCGGGGTTTCGGATCCGCACCATCACCGCGGGTACGACCCTGCGTAGCCCGGCCGACACGGAGGGGCCAGAGGCCGCGCTCGCCTTTCTCAAGGGCGCGAAGCGGGTCATCGCCGACGCCGGGTATGAGGTCCAGACCCTCCGTATCGCGACCCAGCCCTTCCTGGAGGGGGCAGGAAGCCGCGCGCGCGCCGATGCGCTGCCAGCGCTGCACGCGCTCGACCGCGCCGTCGTCGCCGAGAACGTGCTGTTGAGCATCGGTCCCGTGCTCGCGCCCGACGACTATGATGCCGAGTTCGCCGCGTGGGCCGCCGAGCTCATCCGCACGACGCGGAACGTCAGTTTCTCGGCGCGGGTGGCTTCGCCTGAGCGCGGCGCCTCGCCCCGCGGGGTGACGGCCGCCGGCGAAGCGATGGCGGCGATCGCGCGCGCCACCGCCCTCGGCATCGGTAACTTCCGGTTCGCCGCAGCCGCCAACGTGCCCGCGGGCACCCCTTTCTTTCCGGTCGCGTACCACCGCGGGTCGGACGCCGTAGCCATCGGCCTCGAATCGCCTCCGTTGCTGTCCGCCGCATTCGCCGGAGCCAACACCTTGGCCGAGGCCAAACAGAGTCTCACGCAGTTACTCGAGTCCCGGCTCGGGTCCCTGGAGCGGTTCGTGCGGCAGGTCGCTCGTCGGGACGAGCGGACCTACCTGGGCATCGACGTCTCTCCCGCGCCCGGCAAGGACGCGAGCATCGGAGCGGCCATCGAGACGCTCACCGGGGTCCCGTTCGGGGACTACTCGACGCTGGCCGGGTGTGCCGCAATCACGGATGTCCTCAAGAGCCTGCGGGTCAAGACGTGCGGGTATTCCGGGCTCATGCTCCCTGTGCTGGAAGATCCGGTGCTCGCGCGGCGGGCATCGGAAGGACGGTACAGCGTACGCGATCTGCTCCTGTACTCCACCGTCTGCGGCACGGGGCTCGATGTCGTGCCGCTACCGGGCGACACCCCGGCGGATCGGCTGGCGGCGCTGATCGCCGATGTGGCGGCACTCTCCACCAAGCTCCGCAAGCCCCTCTCCGCTCGGCTGTTTCCGGTGCCGGGGAAGTCCGTTGGCGAGCGTGCGCACTTCGACGATCCCTATCTGACGGACTGCGTCGTGATGAAGGCGGAGTAGCCCAGCACCGGCTTTGGGATCACCATCGATTCCGTCATAGTTCGTGAACCGTCGCTGGAAGTTCACGCACTGCTGAGCAGCCCAGGGAGCTTGTGTCTTCAGGGCATGGAGCTGACCAATCCCGTGGATGTCGTGCTGGTTCCCAAGTCCTTCCGCGTCGTAGTATTTCGAGATCGCCAGGTCACCGCGGAGTGCAAGATGCGGTGAGTGCCAGATCGCTGTTGCGGCTGTTCACAGCCGAAGTGCGCGAGGGACGGTATCCGCGACCGGAGCTTGTTCGGAGGGTGAGGTTGGCGGGAGAGATCGCGGTACTAGGTGTTCTCACGTCACCTTAATCGGTTTGCAATGCTCAGTCGGCCACGATGTAAGAAACGCGGCCTAGTGTGGATTGTGACCATATTTGGACCAGCAACAACGACCTGCAGGCCTACCGGTCAAGCGTGAGGGAGCAGCCATGAACACCAATCTAGTTTCTGTCACGGCAATCTCTCTCGCGTTGCTGCTGGACAACGCTCCCGCACGCAAGGAAACGCCCTTAGCACATCCTCCCGGCGTATCCCAGGCGAGCGACGTCCGGCACCTGAAGCGAACTAGCCAGTCAGGCATCAGTTATCCCTTGCGCGCCGTGATCTGGGACTCCGCGGCCTTTCGCGAGCTCTGGCGACGTGCCACGAGCAGCCAGTACGACACTGCGTCCGTCCCTCCGGTCGATTTCGACAGGTTCATGATTGTCGTGGCTGCCATGGGCCTTCGGCCCATGCTGGACGGTGACATACGCATCGAGTCAGTCGATAGGACGGGTGCGGTGGTCAGGGTAAGGGTGACGATGAACGTTCTCCAGGACGGTTGTACTCTCGGAGCGGTTGCGGGATACCCGCTTGACATCGTTCAGGTCCCCAGGTCCAAGGCGTACGATGTGATTGCGTTCGTCGAAGAGTACCGACCGGAGCGGTGCAAGCGGTGAAGTCCGGGCGCCTCCGCCGCGGATCGGGTTATCGCGATCGCCGGGTGTCGGCGAATGCGAGACCGCCATGAGTTCTAGGCGGCGTACCATGAAGCTCATCCGGAAGCCATCTTGTGTCTCGGCGTATCTTGCCATCGGAACTGCTCTGGCGTGTGAGCCCTCGGAGCGTCTCGCTAGTCCCCAGGCAAACGTGGTCCTCCCGGCGCGGCCAGGCGACGTGGACACTTCGCGCTTAATCAAGAAGTTCCGCGATCGTGCAGCTGGGAATGTCTTCATCGTTTTGACGGGGGAACCGTCCGCAGCTGCGCTCGCCGAGCTGGGGACCGCCGGGGTGCAGGCGCCCTTGGGGCGACCGGGGATCGTGACCTTCGACAGCCTCAAGATCGCCACGGTCTGGGGATACTTAACGGCGCGGGATGTTAGAAGCGTCGCGCTAATTCCATATGTCGTGCGAATCGAGTCATCAGAGGACGAGCGCACAATTCTCCCACACGCGAGTAACCCTCCAGTCGATGCGGGCGCTACCGATATCGGTTGGAATCTGCTTCGAGTCCGGGCTCCGGACATGTGGCGGGACTTCGAAGCGACGGGGCAGCGACAACTCTCGCCAACCGGCTGGCAAAGCGCTGGCGTAGCCGTGCTCGACGACGGTGGAGACTACCGTCTGAGGTATCCAGCACAGAACTGGCAGTTCTTTACGGCATACGCGACCAGCCCTGGCAATTTCACCACCGACACGACCCAGATCTACCTGGGTCAGCACGGCACAGACGTCGGCAGCCTTATAGCCGGAGAGCCGAATGGTCTGTGGGGTGTGGGCGTGGCGCCGAGGGCGGCAGTTGCGTTTAGCAAGGTACTGCCATCGGCTGACGATTGGGGCCCCATCGTGCAGGGGCTAAACCAGGCGTACACGGATGGCCCAGCAGTCGTCAACATGGGCTTCGGAAACTGCGGCGATCTTCCGCCCAGTACCGTGCAGACCGCTATCAGCCGGTTCACGACCAGAGTTCCGGCTGACGCCGCGAACCCTGGGGTCGGGGTGTCACTCGTGGCTTCGGCGGGGAACGGTACCCTCACGAGTCCGACGCCCTGCCCCACGACCGCCGTCTCGTATCCCGCCGCCTATTCTGAGGTGATCGCGGTGGCGGCCATTGATCAGAACAACGCGACGATGCAAGGGTTCTCCGTCGGACCAGATGTTGAGTTGAGCGCACCGGGGATCTGCGTGAACGGGCTGCTGGTGGGTGGGGGTGACCACCCTTGCCTCACTGGGACGTCGTTCGCCGCGGCGCATGTCGCCGGGCTCATCGCCGCGATTCGGGCGACGAACAACACGTGGTCCGCAGCATTTGTGCGTGGTCGACTGCAGGAGACGGCCACAAAGATCGCGGGCCAAACGCTGCCCAGAGATAACCGATTCGGCTATGGGCTTATCAACGCATACACTGCCGTGCAAGATACCACGCGACCGCCATTGCCCGGTCAGCCGAACCTGCCGCAGGACTCGACGTTCACCGTGGAGGCCCCGGACCTCCCCCGCTCCGAGATCTTGTATTACCGGAACATCGTGGGCATCATTTTCGACGACACGACGAGCGGAGCTACGGTGCGGGCGCTCCTCGCCCGTTACGGCGGGAGCATCCTCGGCGGAGGTCCGGGCGTCTCAGAGTACATCGTGCAGATTCCTGATCCGGGCTCCACATTCGCCGCGGTGGACGGGAAGGTGACACAGTTGAACTCCGAATCAGGCGTCGCGCTTGCTAGGAAAGTGTATTACCGCACGCCTGTGTACCTCGATGGTCGCTACCCCAACGACGGACCGGGTTCCCAACGAGG
>Ga0137377_10002690_pt1 | contig 13354 bp, 12 predicted proteins | sample SagtaG_22_FD_104815 | JGI IMG/M metagenome (GOLD analysis project Ga0137377, IMG submission 104815) | Vadose zone soil microbial communities from Sagehorn Ranch, Mendocino, California, USA - Sage2_L_40_16 metaG | ecosystem: Environmental > Terrestrial > Soil > Vadose zone | place: USA... | reverse complement strand
CACAGTCTCGACCAGGCTCTTGGTTGCTCTTACCCGTTCTGAAAGCGTCGCGAACGGGAACCGGATCCAGTCGCGTCGAGCCGGATCCTGTCGAGCAGGTCCACGCGACAGACAGAACACGTCGACCGTGTGGCCCGCGCTCTCCCAGCGCGCGACCTGCGCGTCGATCTTCTCGGCAACGCCGTCCTTCGACAGCAGGTTCCAGTAGCAGACGTAGGCGATCTTCAGGGCGGGTCTCCCTCGGGCCGCCGGCACCCGTTAGGGCGGCGAACGGAGGCGGCTAGACTCGGCTCCATCATACGTCCGCCGTCGTATCCGCCTTGCCCGAGCGCCTGCGCGTCGTTCAGATAATCCCAGTACTCGCCTTCGGAGGCCTCGAGCGGGTAGCGACGACCTTGAGCGTTGGCCTGGCAGGCCGCGTCGAGCGAATCGTCGTCTGTTCGGCCGGCGCCGCCGGCTACACCGGCGGGGATCCACTCGAGCACGAGCTGAAGGAGGCGGGCGTCGAGATCCGCGTGATTCCGCGTCCCGCGCCGCGCACTCCTGTCCGCTTCGCGCGCTCGTTGGTCGCACTCGCGCGCGTGCTTCGCGACGAGCGTCCCGATGTCATCCATGCCCACAATCCGGCCGCGGCCGCGGCAGCTGCTATTGCGCGGCGGCTTACGCGAAGGCGGGATGCGGCGATCGTGACCACGCATCACGGCGTACAGGAGGAGCGGACCCGAAACGCCGTCCGCTTGCTGGAGGCGTCGTCCGACATGGTCGTCGGGATCGGCCCGACGGTCACCCGGGACCTTCGCGCCGCAGGACTGCCCGAAGATCGAAGCGCGACCGTGTTCAACGCGATCGAGGTTCATATCACTCGATCGCCGGCGGAGATCAGACGCGAATTCGATGCCGAGAACGCCGAGCTCGTGGTCAATGTCGGGCGGTACGTGGAGGAAAAAAACCAGGGCCTCCTGCTCGACGCGGTCGCATTGCTTCGGGAAACCCGACCACGACTACGCGCGCTCGTGATCGGCTACGGACACCTCGAGCCGAACCTTCGCGAACACGCGAAGCGCCTCGGCCTGGACGGCGTGGTGACTCTCACGGGCCCGCGTCAGGATGCGGTCGCGATCGTCGCGGCAGCGGACGCGTTTGCGATGACTTCGGCGAGCGAGGGGCTCGGGCTGGTCGTGCTCGAAGCGATGGCCGTGGGCTGCCCCGTAGTGGCAACGGCAGTCGGGGGAGTGCTCGACATCGTGCGCGACGACGAAACTGGCCTACTCGTCCCCGACGGTGACGCGAGAGCCCTCGCGGAAGCCCTAGGACGACTCCTGGACGACCCCACCCTTCGCCGCCGACTCGCCGGGCAAGCGCGCCGGCTCGCCGAGCGCGAGTTCTCGGTCAAGGGGATGGTCGAACAATACGAAGCCGTCTATGAGTCCGTTGTTGCGAGACGAAGGGCCGAGCTCAGCCCTCGGCGCGTCTGAGCCCGGGCAAGGGGCGCTCAGTCGGAACCTCGACCGGCTCGGCCTCCGGTTCCCGAGCGCTCGAGCGGACCCAGATCCCGAGACCGAGTCCGGCCGCGAGCCAGAGAGCGCTGTTCCCAGCGAAGTCGCTCGAGATGAGCGAGTTCATGAATCCCGCCGCGAACAAGGCTGCCGCCAGCGCGGCGTGCATGCGGTCGAGGGAATTCGCGCCTTTCCTGATGCGAAACAGGGTGATGACGCCGAATACGACAAACCCGACGACGATGACGAGGCCGACGAGACCAAGCTCTGAGGCGGCTTCGAGCACGAGGTTGTGCGGATAGAGCTCGATGGGATCGATCTGCCCGAAACCGCCTGTGCCGATCCCCAGGATTGGATGGGCGAGGAAGGCGTCCCAGGCCTGCCGCCACAGGGCGAATCGCCCGTTCGAAGACAGTCCTCCGCTGCTTCCGAACAGGAACGAGAACGAGCGCGTGATGTCCTGGCCGGGCACGAGCTGTGTGACGAGAATCGCCGCGACTATTCCGCCGATCGCGATCAGCAGGACGCGGCTTCGCGTACCCGCCTCTCGTAGCGTGAGCCCGAGCAGGACGAGCAAGCCCACGACGAGGCCGATCACGGGACCGCGTGACCCCGAGGCGACAAAGGCGACGGCAATCACCGGCGCGCCGGCAAGCGCCAGCAGCCTCAACGGGATGGGACGCCTGGAAAGGAGCATGAAGGCAGCCACGATCAACCCGGTCGCGGCCTCTCGCGCAAGGCCGATCGGGCTCTGAGCCTCGTAGAGCGAGAAACGGCCCCCCAGTGTCGCCTGCGCCTGGCCCGTCGCAAGCTGTTTCGCGAGCACGATGGCGCTCGCCGCGGCGGTGATCAGCAGAAGTGTCGCGAAGAGATCGAAGTCGCGGCGCCGTCGACCGATCACGACGCCGGCGAGGAGGAGCGTGAGGTTCTGCGCGACGAACAGCCTCAGCTTGAAGCTGCCGTACTGGACATCCGGCGAGGCGCCCAAGCGAAGCTGCATCCACGCCCCTAGCGCGATCGTCAAGATGACCGGCGGCGACGCCAGCGCCCGCCTGGACAGAGCCGCGGGATCGGCCATCACCGCCAAAACGATCGCAAAGACGGTCCAGGCGAACATGAAGAACGCGACCGCACCGTTCGGGAATGGGTTATGCCCGATCAGACCGATCAGGATTGCCGGCGCGGCCGCGAGCGCAACGGGATAGGCAACTGAGCGTGTCGCCAGCACTCCGACGATTACGAGCGTGCCGATGCCGAGAGCCAGAACCGGCTGCTGCAGCAGGGGCAAGAACGCGAGCGGCGCCAGAAGAGCGCCGGACCACAACAGATAGCGGGCTCGCGCGCTCAGGGCGAGACAGCGGTTCGCGGCTCACGCCGGCGGCTGGTCGCGGCCGGATAATAGGTCTCATCGAATGTCCGCGGCTCGAGCACCACAGCCCCGATCACGGGAGTGGGTATGTGTCGGAGGGTCGCGACAGCCGCGGCAAGATCCACACGGTTTGTCACTCCAACCCGGGCGACAAAGACGACGCCGTCGCAGAGGGCCGCCAGGATAGACGCGTCCGCGAGATTCGCGACCGGCGGAGAGTCGACGATGATCAGCGAGTGCTCTTTTTTGAGCTCGGCGACCAGGTCGCGCATCCGGCCGCTCGAGAGCAGGCTCGGGGGGTTCGGGGGTGAAGGGCCTGACGGCAGGAGCGAGAGGCCCGGCTCGAGTTCGACTATCGCCTGGTCGAGCTCGGCCAGACCGGCGACGACGTTCGTCAGGCCGGGCTTGTCGCCGTGGTTGAGCCGAGTGGAGAGCGTCCGCGTTCGCACGTCGCCGTCGACGACCAGAACGCTCATTCCTCCGCGAACCGCCGCGTAGGCGAGCCCCTCGACGGTCGAGGTCTTGCCCTCGCGAGGGTTGTAGCTGGAGAAGGTGATCATCTGGTACTTCTGGTCGAGCGAGAGGAACGCGAGATTCGCACGTAGGACGTCGAATGACTCCCCCAGCACAGGGTCGTCGTGCGAGAAGCGCTTGCGGATCGGAATCGATGCCAGTGTTGGCACGTTCAGCAACTTCTCCGCTTCTTGGGCGGAGTGCAGGCGTCGATCGAGACGCGCACGCACCCAGGCGAGACCGAAACCAGCTAGCAGGCCCAGCAGAACACCCGCGGCGAGGTTTAGCAGGGGTCGCGGGCGCACCGGCGAGGACGAGCCGGTTGGCGGGGCGATGAGGCTCACGCTGCCACCTCGCACGATCCCAGTCGCAACGAGGTTCGCGAGCTGTTGGGTGAGGAAGTTTCGCGCTGCCCTGAGCGATGCGCGCTGCTCTGTCTTTGCGGGACTGCTCGGAGTGCCGATCGCCTCGATCTGGTTGCTCAAGCTCGCGATCTGGGCCTCGATCGCCTGGCGGTCTCGAGTGGTGCTCAGATCTGCTCCCTTCTGGATGCTCGTGATGAACGCATTAGCGATCTCGCTCGCGAGCCGGCGTGCAACGCCAGGAGACGGGCCGTCGACCTTGAGCTGGAGCAGCGCGGTGTTCGGAATCGCCTCCGCGCTCACGCGCTCCTGGAGCGTCGCCGCACTGAGCCGGCCGTCCGCGACCTTCGGTCGAATCTTCTCGAGGAAGCTGCGATCGACGATCAGCGTGGCGTACGTCTTGGCGAGCACCTGACTCGCCTGTTGGAGCGTGAAGGGATCCGTCGCGCCGTTCCCCGGCGTGTTGACCGAGCTGACCTGGATGATCGCTGCGGCCTCGTACGCCTTCGTCGACGTCTTGGTGACGATGATTGCCAGGGCCACGGAGACCGCGAGCGAGGCAAGGATCAGGTACCTGCCACGCCAGAGGATGTTCGCGATTCCCTGATCTTCCACTAGCACCCCCGGCCAGGCATCAACGGGGAAGCATGCCTATACGACACTCGTTCGTCCAGCTTCGCGGCGTCGATCATGGCCGCTCGCGCAGGATCGGAAACAAGATCACGTCCCGGATCGTCTCCCGGCCCGTCAGCACCATCGCCAGGCGGTCGATCCCGAAGCCGAGCCCGCCCGTGGGCGGCATGCCGTACGCAAGCGCCTCGACGTAGTCGGGATCGCCTTCCTCCGCCGTCTCGTCCCCCGTCGCGCGCTCGGCCTGTTGCATGGCGAACCGCTCGGCCTGCTCGTCCGCGTCGTTCAGCTCGCTGAACGCGTTCCCGAGCTCGAAGCCGCCGACGAAGAACTCGAAGCGCTCGACGAGCGACGGGTCATCGTCTGTGCGGCGCGCGAACGGCGACAGCTCGATCGGATAGTCGTGCACGATCGCCGGCTGGACGAACGTCGGCTCGACGTAGTGCGTGAAGGCGTGGTCGACGAGCTGCGACCAGGTGCGATCGCGCGAGACGTCGACGCTGCGTTCCTCGAGCCGGCTGCGCAGCTCGGCCTCGTCACGCGTCCAGAGGCCGTGCTCTTCCAGAGCGTCGACGAACTTGACGCGCCGCCACGGCGCCTTCAGGTCGATCTCGTGGCCGCGGAAGCTCACCGCCGTGCCGCCGGTTGTCTCGCGCGCGACGGTCTCCACGAGCTCCTCGATCCGTGCCATCGTGTCCCGGTAGTCGGCGTAGGCCTCGTACCACTCGATCATCGTGAACTCGGGGAGGTGCTTGAAGGAGACACCCTCGTTCCGAAAGTCCTTGCCGAGCTCGTAGACCTTTTCGAGCCCACCGACGATCAAGCGCTTGAGGTAGAGCTCGGTCGCGATCCGGAGGTAGACGTCGCGGTCGAGCTCGTTGTGGTGGGTGACGAAAGGCTCGGCGAATGCGCCGCCGTAACGCGGTTGCAGCACCGGCGTCTCGACCTCGATGAAGCCCTGGCCGTCCAGATGGCGGCGGATCGCCGTCACCATCCGCGTGCGCAGCTCGAAGTCGGCCCGGGTCTCCTCGTTCATCAGCAGGTCGAGGTAGCGGCGGCGATAGCGGGCCTCGGTATCGGTCAGCCCGTGGAAGGTGTCCGGAAGCGGCCGGCGGATCTTGGCCAGGAGCTGAAACTGGGTCACCGACAGGGAGGGCTCGCCCCGCTTCGTCCGCATCGGCACACCGCGCACGCCGACGATGTCACCGAGATCGACGTCGACCTCCCCCACCTTCTCGGGCTCGACGAGCAGCTGAATCCGACCGCTGCGGTCGACGAGGTCGAGGAAGATCAACTTCCCCATGTCGCGCCGAGCCATGACGCGGCCGGCGACCGCGAGGTCCTTGTCCAAGGTCTCGCCTGGCTCGGCTCTCTCGGCCTCCTCGCGGACCAAGGAGACCTGTTCCCGGTCGGGAAACCGTTTCGGCAGCATCCGCGCGAGTCTAGTGGGCGGTCTGCCCAGATCAGCCAGCCGGCCGCGATTCCGATTCCGAGCGCGATACCGAAGAACCGGAACGCTAGGCCGCGGAGACGGGCTTTGCTCGCCTCCGCTCGAGAGGCAGCTGGGCTGATTCACCGAAGAAAGTCGTCATGGCGCGCGAAGCGCGCCGGACTTTCTTCGGTTCAAGCGGCCTTGATCTCGAGGATCTTGAACTTCAAGGAGCCGCGCGGAGCCGAGACCTCGACCGTCTCGCCCTTCTTGTGGCCGATGATCGCCTTGCCGACGGGCGACTCGTTCGAGAGCTTGTTCTCCGCAGGGTTCGCCTCCGCGGAGCCGACGATGTGGTACTCGACCGTGCGCCTGGCGTCGACGTCGCGCAGCTTCACGTGCGAGCCGATCGAGACGACGTCCTTCGCGATCTGCTTCTTGTCGATCACCTTCGCGTTCCGAAGCCGCTCTTCGAGCGTCGCGATCCGGTGCTCGAGCAGCGCCTGCTCGTTCTTCGCGTCGTCGTACTCGGCGTTCTCGGCGATGTCGCCGAACTCCCGTGCGATCCGGATGCGGTCCGCGACCTCGCGCCGCTTGTTGCTCGAGAGATGCTCGATCTCTTGTTTGAGCTTCTCGTGGCCCTCGGGAGTAAGAATTACTTCCTTCACAACACCCCTCCTGAAAGAAAAACGCGCGGCGCAGAGGCGCCATCGCGGGCGCGGATGTTACCTGCGAAAAGCCGGTTCCGCAAGCCCGCTCATCTAGCATTTGGCGGTTGTGCACGTAGACCTCCGCACCCCCTGGAGCATCGGGCCAGTCGAGATCCCGACCCGGCTCGTGCTCGCCCCGATGGCGGGCGTGAGCGTGCAGGCGTTCCGTCGCCAGGGACGCCGCTTCGGGGCGGGCCTCGTCTGCTCCGAGATGGTCAGCTGCGCCGGGCTCTCGCACGGGAACGAGCGCACCCTCGGCTACCTGCGGATCAGCGCGGAGGAGAGCCCCCTCGCGGTGCAGATCTTCGGCTCCGACCCGGTGGTGATGACCGAGGCGGCGAGGATGGTCGAGGACGCCGGCGCCGACGTCGTGGACATCAACTTCGGCTGTCCGGTGCGCAAGGTGACGAAGACGGGGGCGGGCGCCACGCTGCTCGAAGATCCCGACCGCGCCTGCAGGATCGTCGAAGCGGTGGCCGGGGCCGTCTCGGTTCCCGTGACCGTGAAGATGCGCCGCGGCCTCGAAGACGGCTCGCGGGCCTGCCTCGCGGTCGGCCCGCGACTCGTCGAGTCCGGAGCAGGGGCGCTCACGCTCCACCCCCGCTCGGCGAAGCAGATGTACACAGGCGAAGCCGACCACGCGCTGACGGCCGAGCTCGTCGATCGGGTTGCCGTGCCCGTGATCGCATCGGGCGACGTCACCTCGCGGGTCCGCGCGCGGGCGATCCTCGCGACAACGGGCGCCGCGGCGGTGATGGTCGGGCGCGCGGCTCAGGGGAACCCGTGGGCGCTGCGCGAGATGATCGACGCCGAGCCGGCGGAACCGTCGTGCGAGGAGGTCGTCGCCGAGCTCCTGCTCTTCATGCGCGAGACCGCTCGCGAGCTCGGCGAACAGCGGGCGCACGGCTTCCTGAAGAAGTTCTACGGCTGGTATCTGGGCCGAGGCCGCTTCCCGCGCCCGTTCAAACAGGAGCTCGTGCAGCTCGACACGCTTGCAGATGTCGAGCGCCGCTTGCTGGCCGCCGCGCCGGGAGCCGCCGACGTGCTCGCCCGGCTCGAGGTGGAGCAGCCCCTGGGCGACGAGATCCTGCTCGACCTGCCGATCTCGATCTACGGCGGCGGATGACTCCGCGTTCAAGTCCGGCTCGGCTCCGCCGAGCCATGACGACTTGAACGCGTTCGGTTTCGATCCTGGCCGCACCGGCTGAGCCGAGCGGAGCCCGGCTCAGCGCCGCCATGTCCTTCACCCTTCGCGCGCCAGAAGGGGTCCGAGATCAGGTCGATCACGCGTTCCGCTCCCAAACTAAACGCAGGCCCTCGAGCGTCAGGAACGGGTCCACGCACTCGATCGTCTTCGCGTGCGGGGCGATCAGATCCGCGAGCCCGCCTGTTGCGATCACCGGCGCGGCACCGTCGCCGAGCTCAGCGCGAATCCGCTCCACGATCCCGTCCACCTGGCCTGCGAAGCCATAGACGAGCCCGGACTGAAGGGCTGTCGCCGTCGTCTTCCCGATCGGGCTCGGCGGCTCGACGAAGTCGACCTTCAGCAGCCGGGCGGCCCGCGCGAACAGGGCGTCCATCGAGATCTCGATCCCCGGCGCGAGGACGCCGCCGACGTACTCCCCGTCAGCGGAGACCACGTCGAAGTTCGTGGAGGTGCCGAAGTCGACCACGATGCACGGAGAGCCGTATCGCTCCTTCGCGGCCACGGCGTTGACGATCCGGTCCGGGCCGATCTCAAGAGGAGCGTCGTGGCGAAGCGGTATGCCTGTCTTCGTGCCCGGCTCGACGACGAGCAGCGGCACCTCGACGCCGGCGGCGACCTCCTCGTAGGCGCGCACGAGCAGCGGCACCGTCGAGGCGAGGCAGATCCCGTCGACCGCGTCGAGCTCGAGCAGGCTCCGGAGGAGAGCAGTGAGCTCGTCGCCGGTCCGCTGCGACTCGGTTGCGATCCGGCGGTGCTCGGCCAGGCGCTCGCCCTCGTAGAGTCCGAAGACCGTCTGCGTGTTCCCGACGTCGATCGCGAGCAGCATCGACGGCATTCTCCAGCAGCCGCCAGGGCTCAGTGAGCAGCTGGAGCGGCTGCGGGCGGATGCTGGACGCTCGTCGCGTCGTAGTAGTGATTCTCGAAGTCGACGACCGAGGGCCGGCCGACGCCGAAAACTCGCGCCCTCGGCCGGCCCGAGGCGCCGTGGGAAGCGTCGATCGGCCCCGGAGCCGGCTGCGCGCCGAGATCCTGTACGCCGAAACCGACGCCAGCGCCGGTGCCGGGCGTCAGCTGCTGGCCGGTGCCTTCCTCCAGGGACTGGCGCTTGGCCTGGTCAGCCGCCGACTCGTGCGCTGGCGCGGGATGCGCCGGGTTCGGATCGATCGTGTACCCGCTGTCGTTGCCGCCGATGGTGAAGAGCGCGTGCGTCGTCGGGTCGTAGGAGTCGACCATCACGATGTGGTCGGGCCGCTCGGTTCCCCGGTTGTCGATCAGCGCCACGTCGCCGGAGCGGATGTCGAGCCCGGCGCCTCCGGAAGAGGAGATCCCCTGAGCGTCGATCCACTGGCGCACCGACCCGCGCTGCTCGTGGTAGGTGCGAATGTCGTGCCACGCCTCCTCCGCCCAGATCCACTTCTTGATCCGAGAGAGGTTGACCCGCGCATAGTCGTACCGGAAGTAGTCGACGACGTTCTCGGTGTGGAAGAAACCCGCGCGCAGGTCCTGGTCGAGGCCCGACTGCATGAAGCCCGTCGCGACGAAGAAGCCGCACCAGTCGTCGGTGATGCTCATGCCGCAAGCGGCCGCGGCCGCCGTGTGGGCTTCGGTGACGTGACCCAGTTGCCCCTCTGCCCGGTAGACGGCCTCGAGCTGGATCGCCGCGAGGATTGCGTCCTCGACGATGGGATCCGGGTGGCGCCAGCGGTTCGGCTCGCCGCCCGTCAAGCTCCTCAGCTCTGCGAGGCGAGGCACTTCGGCGGTGTGAAGGTCGTTCATCGCCTGCCGACGCGCGGCACCCGAAAGCGTCTCCATGTTCGCGACCGCAGGTGCCCTGGCACTGGCTAGCTCCCCCATCAGCCGGTGGGCGAGCTTTTCCGCGACGCGTTGGCGGAGGAGCGTCGCGTCGGCGACGGCGATCCCGGTCGACAAGCCCGGCAGCTGCATTGCGACACGGCCGTCGGTGACAGCGGGATGGTCGAGGGCAGCGAGCATTCCGCGTAGCTCGTCGACTGAAGCCGTCTCGAGTGCGTCGAGCACGGCCTGCGCGCTGGGCTGGTCCTGCCAGCGCTGCAAGAGCCGGACGGGAGCTCGTTGCCTCCGCGAGAGCAGCGAGCCAACGGCGCGATTGCCGGCTGCGCGCTGGAGCTCGAGCACCGCGCCGACGGCACCGCCGAACTGTGCGGGCGCAGCCTCGGCCGCCTGCAGGCCCGCGCCGCCCAAGCTTGATTCCGTGTCGTGTTGTCGGATCGAAGCCTCCTTCACGACATCCTCCCACCCGGGGGCTGGGTGCTCAAGCGGTTTCTGCGAGCTTCCTAAGCCTCGTCGTCGCCTGCGAGTGGCTGACCGATCCGCTCGGCCAGCGCCTCGGCCGTCAGCTTCGGCTCGTCGCCGTCGCCACGCAGCTCCTCGACCGTGACGTCGCTCGAGGTGTACACCTCGGCCCGCGGGATGATCCGGGTCGGGCGGTTCTTGTCCCACACCCAGACGTCCTCCATCTTCAGATGGAAGAACGGGTAGCTGGGCTGGGGGACGTAATTGAGGTCGAGCTTGTTGCAGAGGTAGGTCGCATCCTGCGTGAGCACGCAATAGCGAAAGAGGCCGAAGACGGCGGTGTATTCCTTCTTCAGCCGCAGCTCGAGCTCTGCCTCGAACTCGTCCAGCTCGTCGAGGTGCGACATAGTCAGTGGTCCTTCCGGTGACATTGGCGAGCTTCTGGGGTGCGAGAAGCAAGCCAGGCTAGGACGCAGGGAGCGTCCATGCTAGCCAGCATGGACGCGACTGAGTACGACGGATGGCGCAGCCTTCTCGCGCTCCAGAGGCCGCCGAATGTTGCCGGGAGGGCCACCCACTCATTCTAGCTCTGCGAGCAGGGCTGCCACGGGGCCGCGACCGGGAACGACGAGCGCGGGATCGAGGTCGGCCAGCGGCTCCAGGGCGAAGCGACGCTCGTGCAGGCGCGGGTGCGGAACCGTGAGGCCCGGCCGCTGGAAGGTCTCATCCCCGTAGAGCAAGAGATCGAGATCGATCGTGCGCGGGCCCCAGCGCGGGCCCACCCCTCGTTCGCGACCCAGGTCGCGCTCGATCGTGAGCAGCCGGTCGAGCAAGTCCGGCGCGGCGAGCTCCGTGTCGATCGCAACCGCGCCGTTCAGGAAGCGCGGCTGGTCGACGAGCCCGACCGGATCGGTCTCGCGAAAACGGGAGACGGCCACGAACTGGATCTCCGGATTCGCCTCGAGCAGGTCGACCGCTGCGCGTAGCGACGCCTCTCGGTCACCGAGGTTCGAACCGAGTCCGACGTAGGCGCGCGTCATCTCGCCGATTCTCCCTCTTGGCCATCCGCCGATCTGCGAGTAGTCTCTCGTCAGATGCGCCGGGTCTCGCTCGTCCTTGCCGTGCTCGTATGTGCCGCCGCCCCGGCGGCCGCAGCTGCGCCCGTGAAGTACTTCGGGCATGCGATCGTGCCGGCGCCGCTGCCCGGGAAACGTGGGCTTCAGGCGCTCGCCCGGTATTCGGGCACCCTGATCGAGCTCGACCGCACCCGTGGAGGCCTCGCGATCCCAGCGCTCGCCCATGCCGGGGCGCGACTGATCGCGCCGCAGCTTCGGCTCTGGCGGCTCTCGAGCCGCCGGGCACAGGCACTCGTCCCCTTCCTTATCCGAGCGCACCTGGTGCGCTCGGTCACGCCCGACTACCCGCTTCGGCCCGACCGCGTGCTCAACCAGTTCACCGACCCACTCGTTCCGTATGAGTGGTGGATCCCGGCGATCGGCGCCGACCAGGTCGACCCGCCCGGACCGGGGATTCCGATCACCGTGATCGACACGGGCCTCGACACCTCGCACGAGGAGTTTTCGAGCCGCCCGAACACTTCGACGCTGAACGGCCAAGACATCAGCGCCCTCGGAGAGGAGTTCCACGGAACCGCAGTCGCGTCCGTGGCTGCGGCTCCTACGAACGGAGTGGGCGTCGTCGGCGTCTACCCTCAGGCTGCGCTGCAGGCCTGGGATGCAAGCCCGAATTCAGCGGGCCAGCTGACCGTCGGCGACGAGGTGCGCGGCCTCGTGGCTGCGATCGGCCGCGGGCGCAGCGTGATCAATCTCAGCCTGGGTGCAAGCCAGTACATCCCGATCGAGGAAGAAGCCGTCCTTGCCGCCTTCGGCAGCGGCTCGCTCGTCGTCGTTGCAGCCGGGAACGAGCGCGAGAAGGGTAATCCGCTCGACTATCCGGCGAGCTACAACCACGTGCTGACGGTCGGCTCCACAGGGCCGACCGACGCCGTCAGCTCCTTCTCGAACCGCTCGCCGTACATGGATCTCGCTGCCCCGGGTGAGTCCATCCCTGCCGCGATCCCAAGATCCATCTTCCCGGATGGGTACTCGCAGGTCGACGGCACGAGCTTCGCGACACCGCTCGTGGCGGGAGCTTCGGCAGCAGTCTGGACGAGCCGGCCCACGCTCAAGAACACGCAGCTCTTCGACCTGATGCGCTGGACTGCGCGAGACGTGGGCCCGGCCGGCTGGGATCCCGACACCGGCTTCGGAGTGCTGAACATCCCGTCCGCGACGAACTCGAAGGCACCCGCCGTCGATCCGCAGGAGCCGAACGAGGACGTCTTCCTCGTCAAGCCCAAGGGCCTCTTCCACTCGGGCCACGCGCCGCTGACCGCCGCGGGCCACGGGAGCACCGCGCTCAGTGCGCGGCTCGACTCGAGCGAGGATCCCGAGGACGTCTACCGGGTATGGGTCCCGAAGAAGAGCAAAGTCACTTTCTCGCTCAAGCCGAACGCAAACGTCAACGTCGCGGTCTGGGGCCCGAAGACGAAGAGCGTGTTCGAGAAGGGCAAGGCGCTGAAGCGCGACCTGATCGTGGCCGGGGTCAAGCCGGGGAAAGCGCTCGAGCGGGTCTCGGTCCGAAACGCCGGCCCGGGTGCCTACGTCTATTTCGACGCGTTCCTCGGCAAGAACGTCGGCGAGGCCGCCTACGCGCTCGCGATCAAGACCGCTCGACTGTAGCGGCGGCGTACTCGCAAGCGAGCTCGAGCTCGACCTCCGGCTTGCGCACGCGGACGCGGACGCGCTCGAGGTCGAACCGCTCGCGGATTGCGTCGGCAAGAGCCGCGGCCCGGGCTTCCAGCAGGTGGAACTGGCGGCCTTCGGAGACCTCGCGCAGGCAGGCGACGACGGCGCGGTAGTCGACGGTGTCTTCGATTCGGTCGGAGAGGGCCGCGTCCGGCACGTCGAGCCAGAGGTCGTAGAGGAAGAGCTGGCCTGCGCGCCGCTCCTCCTCCTCGAGGCCGTGGTGCCCGAAGAGCTCGAGCCCGGCGAGCTCCACGGTCACGCTCAGCTCGCCACCGACCGGGCCGCCGCGAGCGCTTCGACATGCTCTCGGACGTCGTGGACCCGCAGGATCGTCGCGCCGCGCTCGTACGCGGCCACCGCGGCGCCGACGCTCGCCGAGGTGGACCCTGTCGTCGCCTCCGGGTCGCCCAGGATCCGTCCGAGCGAGCTCTTGCGCGAGAAGCCGACGAGCACGGGACGGCCGAGCGCAAGCAGGAGGTCGAGCCGCCGGACGAGCTCGAAGTTCTGCTCGACGGTCTTGCCGAAGCCGATCCCCGGATCGAGGCAGATGAGCCCTTCGT
>Ga0137377_10002685_pt1 | contig 13363 bp, 8 predicted proteins | sample SagtaG_22_FD_104815 | JGI IMG/M metagenome (GOLD analysis project Ga0137377, IMG submission 104815) | Vadose zone soil microbial communities from Sagehorn Ranch, Mendocino, California, USA - Sage2_L_40_16 metaG | ecosystem: Environmental > Terrestrial > Soil > Vadose zone | place: USA... | reverse complement strand
CCGGCGTCGACCGGGCGATCCTGGTGCCGCCGTCGTTCGACCGGGACCGCAACGACTACGTCATCGAAGCTGTGCAACAGCATCCCGACCGCTTTGCCATCATGGGACGCGTGTCGCTGCAGCGCGGTGGGCGCAATTTGCTCGCAGGATGGAAAGGCCAGCCCGGCATGCTGGGCGTGCGCCTGACCTTCCATCGCGACGCCGACCGGCTATGGATCGACGACGGCACGGCCGACTGGTTCTGGGGCGAGGCAGAAGAATACCGCATTCCCGTGATGGTACACGCGCCCGAGCGGCTCGCGGTGGTGGGCAAGATCGCAGGGCGGCATCCGGCGCTCCCTATCATCGTCGACCACATGGGATTTGCCCGCGCCACTATGGATGACGAAACCATCGCGGGCGCCACCCGCATGATCGCGCTTGCCCGCTATCCGAACGTTTCCGTCAAGGTCTCGGCACTGCCGTGCTTTTCCACAGCGCCCTACCCGTTCCGGAACCTGCGCGAGCCGCTGCGCCGCGTGATCGCGGCGTTTGGGCCGAAACGCGCGTTCTGGGGCTCTGACATCACCCGCGTGCCGGCGTCATGCAGCTACCGGGAAACGGTAACTCATTTCACCGAGGAGCTCGATTTCCTCTCGGTCGACGACCTCGAATGGATCATGGGGCGCGGGCTGGCGGAATGCCTAGGATGGCGCATGCGGAATGGGGAGCCTGTAGCCCGGGTGGAGGCCGCCATTGGCCGGCCGTAATCCGGGACAGCGCGCTGGCTGCGCGGGCGATCCCGGATTACGGGACCGCGAACACGCGGTCCCTTCATCCGGGCTATTGGACTACGGCACGTTTGCCGCCTGGGCGGCCGCCACGTAAGCCTGCACGTCTTCCTCGAGCATGAAGCGCTCATCCTTTAGCGCCCTGGCTGCGCGACTCACTCGCTCCACATAGGCGGCGTGATCGGCGTAGCGCTCCTCAAGCGAAGGCCGCGGGTCGCCGGCCGCGAGCCGCGCCGCCTTGGTCTTGGCGAAGTCGAGCTTCTGGCCGCTGGCGTCGCAGCCGTCGAGCCCGTCCGCCCGCAACGCCCAACCGGTGTAGGTCGCGACCGGAACCGCGACCTCCGGCATCCGAATGCCGGCGATGTCGTTGCCGTCCGCATCCCCTTTGGGGACGAATACCGGATAGGGCGTCCCGATGAGCTTAGGCGGCAGCACCGAGATGAAGCCCTTGTCGAAGCCGGGGCCGAAGTCCCACAGGTCGCCGGTGTGGTGGGTGCCGTTGTAGACCACGCCCGGAATGCGCGGGAAACCGTATCCCTCCTGCGGCATTGGCGGCACCAATGTGCCGTCGGCCACGCGCGGCATCTGGTTTAAGGGCGGCGCCGTGCCGGCCGTCACCCACGCATCGAGGTCGGTGAGCAGCGCCCGCAGCGCCGCATTGGGGCGCAGCGGGTTGCGCGGCTGCGCGCAGATGCCCGGCCCGTTTCCGCCGCCATGTGGAAAGCTGGCAAGCAGGTAGTAGCGCACATTGGTGGCGGCGTTGAGATCGAGATCGCGGCCCTGGCCGTCCGTCTGCATCATCGAGGACGCCTTGGCCCAATATTCGTTCGATGAGTTGGCCTCGAAGGTCCTCGGGCAGGTGCCGCTTTCCTCGCAGCGGCGCAGGCGCCAGTCGGTCTTGCCGGTGACCGTATCGCTGACCTTCACGTCGGCAAACGGGAACTGGTATTCAGGCGTCCAGCGCGCGATATGGTGGCGGTGGGTGCGCACCGGCTGTGAGAAGCGGTAATTTATGAACAGGCCGCTGCCCCCGGCTTTCCAATTGAGAATCCCGTCGAACACCTTCGGCGCCGCGCCGGCCGCTCGCTCGGGCTGGTTGAAGCCGAGTTGCACATAGTCGTGCATGGTACGACACGGCTGGGAGGAGCAGAATGAGTAGATATATTGAACGTCGCCGGCGAGCGGGTTCGGCGTCCCCGCATCGTCGGTCTCGGCATTGCGGAGAAACGTCGCGATGTCGCGCAGCGCCGCAAGGCCCAATCCGGCCACCACCGGGTCCTTCGCCTCATAGGTGAACTCGTAGAGTGCGGTTGGTCCGAACGAGCCCGGTCCGCCAAAATTACCCGAAGTCAGCTTGACCGCATTCAACTTCGCATCGACGTAATCCCACTCGGCAGCCGGCACCGGAATGGGCGCGTCGGCGTAGTTCCTGCGAACCGTCAGGCTCGCCTTCGATTTGTCTGCGCTTGCGGCCGGATAGGTGAGCCGCTGCTGCGCCGGCGTCGCCGCCTTATCGATGACGAACTCCTCGGTGTTGAGCCCGGTGATCGAGGAGCCATCGGTATTCTTCGCGACCGGAACGGTCGCGGTAAACACCTTGCCGTTGCGCGGCGCGGAGAAATCCCAGCCGCTTTCCAGCACCACATAACCCTGGCGCATCAGGAAGCCGTTGCCAGCGTCGCCGGAAGATTCAGCATCGTTGCCGGTTTTGCTGTCGTTGAGCGTCTCCAGCACGTTGGTGCGGCCGCGATTGGTGATCTCATAGAGGAGCCGCTTGTTTGCCCTGGTGCGGTCGACCGGCCGCAAGATCTGGAAGTCGGTGGAATATGTCACGGTGCCGTTGGGATTTTTCGGCGCCATGCCGACGTCGACGATGATCGCATTCAGCGGGTCCTTCGGATCGACCTCGCCGATGATCTGACCGCTGATGCGCTCATATGGTCCGACTGCGCCGAAGCTCTTGCCGCCGAAGGTTGGCGATTCCGTCTTGGCGATCACGACCTTGGTGACGCGCGCCTGCGCTGTCGGCGCATTGAAGAGAACCACGCCGGTCAATGAAAGGCAGCAAACCATGGCGGTGGTCGAAAATGGCGTTCTGGTCATGCGTATCCTCCCGGGGAGCCGTTTCGAGCGTTCATTTTTGTGCCGATCATATCGGCAACAACCGCAGGATGGAAGTTGCGCGCAGCGCTACGCGCAAGCCGCGCAGCACTCGCCGGTCCAGGCTTCGCTGCCTTCCTTGACAAGCAGCCAGACGATCGCCAGCGAGCCGACGCTGTCGATCCACCAGAATCCAAACAGCGCTTGCGCCGTAAGGCTGACCACGGCGACAAACGACAGCCACCCGCAGGTGATCGCTTCGATGGCGTCGGCGCGGAGCGCACGGCTGCCCAGCTTTTCGGCAAGGTCGAGCTTGCGGCGGGCGAGATAGCGCATGACCGGAATGGCGGCGAGCGTCACGATCAATCCGGGTAAGGAAAATTCCTCGCCCAGCCGCCACCACAGGTTCCAGCCAGCCGCAACGACGACATAGGCCGCGAGCGCAAACAACAATGCGCCGCCGATGCGGCTCGCGATGCGTTCCGCGTTCTCGGAGAATGCTTCGCCGTTTCGAAGCTCAATCGACAGGCGCCAGACCAGGACGCCGGCCGAGATGAGTTCGATCACGCTGTCGAGCCCGAAGGCGACCAGCACGAGACTGCCGGCCGCAATTCCGGACGCAAGCGCCACGACGGCCTCGACGACCATCCAGCCGATGGTGAGCCATTCGAGACGAAAGGCCTCGCGTATAAGCGGCGTGCGGTCGACCTTCGGCCTCGCCGGCAAGACCAGGGGCGGCGGAGCGCAACAACCGTCCCCGCATGTTTGCGCGACCTTTTCCATCTGTGCCATGCGGTGTCCTGTAGACTCGGTACTCTTGCTTCACGAAGATCATATCAGCCGCGGCGGAGGGAGGACATGGGCCGTGGGGACACGGCCGCGCGGCCATCATGTCGCCCAGGGATCGACCACGGCAATTTCGAGGTCGTCGAAGTGTCTTACGTTGCGGGTCGCGAATTCGGCGCGCCGCGACACCACAATGCCCGCAATCAACGTATCGCGCATCTCGATGGGACGGCCACTCAGCCTTCGTTGGGCACAAAGCGAGGCGGCCGTCTCGGCTGCCGCTTGATCCAGTTCCAGAACGCGGCCCTGGAAGTCTTCGGCGATGGCTTGGGCAAAATCGTCTTCGAGTTGCTGTCGCCGCCGCCCTTTGGACAATACCTCAATGCCAAAACGGACCTCGAAGATCGTAATCGCTGTGACCCAGATCGATTCCGGCGGCCGGCTATCGAGCCAGTCACGAATTTTCGTGTCCACGTTGCGGCGCATCATTGCCGAGACAACGCTCGTGTCCAGGACAATCATTCCTCGAATGAAGCCGGGCGAGCCGGTTCACCCTGCATCTCGGGAATGTCGAAATCGAGTCCCCGCCCGGCAAAACGACGCGCAAGCGTTGTGCCCAATCCCTCGGCCTTACGATTCTCATTCTTGACCGCGTCGCGCAGAATGTCGCGCACCTCGTCTTCCATGCTGCGGCCGTGACGAGTCGCGCGACGCTTCAGTCGCGCCTTCACGTCCTCTTCCAGATTGCGCACGACGAGCTGAGCCATCAGCCTAACCGCATTATTTGTGGTATCACGATATCAAGTTGATGCTGACTTTTCAAGAGTTCGGGTTGGGCGGGCGCGGAGATAGTTCGCGGAACAGGTTTATGGAACCGTATCGTCCAGAGATAAAGGAGAAGCGCGATGGCACTCGAATTGCGACCCAACTGCGAATGCTGCGATAAGGATTTGCCGCCGTCATCGCCACTGGCGCGGATTTGCAGCTACGAGTGCACGTTTTGTGCTGACTGCGTGGATGGCGTGGTTTTCAATGTATGTCCGAACTGCGGCGGTGGCTTCACTCCTCGACCAATTCGGCCAGCAACGGAATGGCGACCCGGTCTCTCTCTCGCCAAGCGTCCGCCTTCAACCAAGCGAATACGTCTTTCGTACAACCTGGATGAGATTGCCGCTCACTCCAACCACATCAAACACATTCCGCCCGAGGGCCGATAATCGTCGGTCTCACGCCCGCTTACGGCCTGCCGCTGCCGACTTTGGCGGCGCCAGGGACATCGATATCAGCGTTGGACCGGGCGTGAAGACTGTCCCGGATGCGTGAGGAGTCCACGCCCGCGGCTGGAACGCCAACCTTCGGCGGCGAGAGCATCTCGCCCGACCGCCGTGATGCGAACTTGGCGGATATCGACCACCCTGCTGCCAGCCCAGACCTTCTCGCGCGTCAAGGTGGCAAGTCCACGGTTGACCAGTCCGGCGATCATGCTGACACAAAATCCATGTGCCATGAGCAGCGCTTGCGAGGCCCCATGTAGGCCGGCGCTCGCGAGCATAGCCAATGCGCGGCGTTGCTCCGCGGTCAGGCTCATCGCCGTGTCCCAGGTACGCTGTCTCGCTGCTCTATCCAATTTTCACCCGTCTATTCGAATCGTCCGGCCCGGGCACGTAAAGCTGGTTCAAACGCTTGCCACTTGCGCCCCAGCTGCACCACACCCGCTCCGGTCGCACAACCCGACATGACATCGTCGACAAACTGCAACTGCAACTTCCGCTTTAAATGTGGCTTAGATAATCCCTTTGCACGTCGAATTCGGCGAATTCGGATGAAGGAGCGGCCTAGCTTGTCGGCTGTTGCCACACTTGTGCTCTCCCGTAAGTGGCTTTGCGGCTTTCTCAAATTTTTCCAACCCGATAAGCGAGCTGCGGTTTCGCACACCGCAGCTCGGGACCGTTGCACGCTACATTCCTGCCATGATCGACTCGTGGAAAACAGCGTGATAAATTCGTGAAAACGGCTGATCTGCCTAGGACAACGCGGGATTGCATGGAGCGGTTATACCTTCGGCTCTTCGGCACCTTCCAGTTCGAGAGCGAAGGTGGAAGGGTCTTTTCGTTACCGACCAAAAAGACAAAGGCGCTGCTCGCATATCTCGCCTATCATGCCGGACAACCGCACGAACTGGCCAAACTCGCCGCGCTGCTTTGGGAAGACAGCGCGGAGGTGCAAGCGCGGGAGAGCTTGCGTCAATCGCTCAGCTTACTGCGCAAAGTTTTGTCGCCCCGTCACGCGCATGCGCTGATCACCTCCGGCGACACGGTCGCGCTTAAATCCGGCGCTCTTCTGGTCGACGCCCTTGAGTTCGAGCGCCTTGTTGCGAGCGCCGAGATTGCAAATCTCGGTCAGGCTGTTCAGCTCTATCAAGGCCGGTTTCTGGAAGGATTCGATCTGCGCGCATCCGAGTTCGAGGGCTGGTTATCATCGGTTCGCCAGCAGTTGAACGAAAAGGCCATCGGCGCGCTAAGCGAATTGCTCTCTCATGACGTTGGGGCCGGCAACGTCGAGCGAGGCATCACCATTGCGACGCGGCTTTTGTCCCTCGATCCACTTCTGGAAAATGCGCATCGATCCTTGATGGAACTTTACTGCAAGCAGGGCCGGTACGCGGCTGCACTTCAGCAGTACCGATTCTGCAGCGACGTGCTGTCAAAAGAACTCGGTGTGGAACCGGAAGCCTCAACAAAGACGCTCTATCGCGAAATTCGTGAGCAAAGAAACAGACCGCGCGACCAGGAGATAGGCGTTGCGCGAGGAAAACCGTACGACCAGAAGCCGCGCATCGGTGCGGTCAAGCCGGTCTACCCGGAGACTCTTGAGAGACGCCAGATAACAATCCTGGCTTGCGACCTGTTCGGACTGGACGCGCTTTCCTCGCAATTCGACCCGGAAGACCTGCAACCGGTTCTCGCCGCCTTCAAGCAAACCTATGGCGAGATTGTCTCCAGGTTCGGCGGCCTGATTCGAGAGTTCTCGGGCGGCAGCATGACGGTCTGCTTCGGCTACCCGCAGGCGCATGAGCACGGCGCCGAACAGGCCGTTCGCGCGGCTCTCGCGCTCGTCCACGCGGCCCCCAGATTGGACATTGATCGCGCCCGGCCGGTCCATCCCCGGGTGGGGATTGCAACCAGCAGTGCGGTGATCGGCAACCTGGTCGACGACGCTCAGTCGACGCAAGCGCTGGTCGGCGAGGCCCCCAAGCTCGCGATGTTGCTGCAATCGGTGGCGGCGCCCGATACAGTCGTGATCGCCGATGCGACTCGCGAACTTATCGGCAATCTGTTCGAATATGAACGCGTGGACACGCCGTCTGCGCCGCCATTGGGCTCAGCGCCGGCATGGCGCGTAATCAGCGAACGCAACAATACCAGCCGCTTCGACGCGCTCCGCGGATCAGCAGCAGCAGCTTTCGTGGGTCGCCAAGCCGAACTTGAGCTATTGCTGGACCGCTGGCGGCGGGCAAGGGGCTCCGCAGGCTGGATGGAACTGATCGGAGGCGAAGCCGGCATCGGCAAGTCGCGCCTGGTGCGCGCCTTCCAGGAAAGAAGTGCCTGTGACCCGCATGTTTGGCTGCATTATCAATGCTCGCCGTTTCATGCCAACAGCCCGCTTTATCCTATCGTCCGGCAAATGGAACATGCTGCGGCTTTTGCTTCGCACGACAGGCCCGATCAAAGGCTCGACAGACTTGAGGACATGCTGGCGACCGCTGCCTTGGATCTGGCGGAGACGGTCCCCCTTTTTTCGGCACTTTTATCTGTCCCGACGTCACAACGTTATCCGCCGCTTGCGCTCAACCCGGCACAGCAGCGCCGCAAGACCTTGGCGGCACTGCTCGCATATGTCGAGCGTCTGACTCTGCAGAATCCAGTGATCATGATGTTCGAAGACGCGCATTGGGCTGACGCGAGCACGCTCGAATTCCTTGATCTTCTGGTCGAGCGCATTCGTCAGTTACCCATTCTGGTATTGGTAACACATCGACCTGGATTTGAGGTCGCGTGGAGCTGCCTCGATCATGTCGGCATTTTATTCCTTGCTGGCCTCAACGATACAGATATTCGTTCGATTATTCATGAGATGAGCAGTGATAGATATCTTCCGTCGGCGGTCGTCGCGCAGATCGTCAGCAAGACGGATGGCGTCCCGCTTTTCGTCGAGCAACTGACAAAGACCGTCCTGGAGTCAGATGCTTTGACGACTGGCGCAGAGTCCGATCGAGCGAGCATTTCATTGCCGTCAATTGCAATTCCGTCAACTTTACGGGACTCGCTGATGGCGCGGCTGGACCGCCTGGCGTCGGCCAAAGCGATTGCGCAAGTCGGGGCGGTGATCGGTCGTGAATTTTCACACAGTTTGCTTGAGGCCGTCGCCCAGATGCCACGCCAGCAGCTCGAGGAGGGTCTCATCAGGCTAACGGAATCTGGTCTCGTTCATGCATGCGACTCGTCCTCGGAGAAAAGCTACGTTTTCAAACATGCTCTTGTTCAAGATGCAGCTTACGAAACAATAGCCAGGCGCCAACGACGGAATTTACACGGTGCCGTCGCGCATGCACTTTTGGACAAATTTCCTGACGTGGCGGACAGCCAGCCCGAAATCCTCGCCTATCACTATGCGGAAGCAAGAATGACGGCTGAGGCTTTGGACTTCTGGCTAAAAGCCGGCAAAAGTGCCGCCGGTCGCTCTGCAAACAGAGAAGCAATTGCTCATCTGGAGAAAGGACTTGCTTTTCTCAAAGCCGCATCAATCCCTTCTCATGAGCGAACGCGCTGGGAGCTGTTGCTCTTGGCAACGATGGGTCCCTCGCTGATGGCGATCAGCGGATACGGCACCCCGGAGAGTCAAGATGTCTTCCAAAGGGCCTACGAGCTCATGGACGATACGACTCCCGCGCCTGAGAGACTGCAGATTCTCTGTGGTCTATGGAACGTTCACTTCCATCGCGCGGAGCTTGTGGCTGCCCTTCCGCTGGCACAAAAGTGTCTTGAGCTCGCGCAGGCGAGCGGCTTTGGCCTCGACTTGGCGCAATGCCTTATGGGCCAAACGCTGTCGTCGATGGGTGAGTTCGTCGCGGCACAGCGTCATTTTCAGCTGGTCATAGATAGTTTCCGCGCAGGGCGAAGTGGCCCCGGAGGTCTGTTCTCTGTTGACCCGCCTGTTTTGGCTCTTTCGTACATGGCCCGGATTCTCTGGGCTCTTGGTTACCCCGAACGATCAGATGCCGCGGCACAAGAGGCGGTCGCGCTGGCGCGGAAAGGTTCGAACGCGGTGGCCATTGCAGCAGCCTTGAACACCCGTATGTACATGGCAATTCATGGCGCGCCGTTGCAGCAAGCCATTGCTCATGCCGATGAAGCCGTTGCCTATTGCAAAGAACATGAGCTTGTCCTTTTCGAACATTGGACCCGCTTCACTCGCGGCCCGCTCCTCGTGCGGGAGGGCGACACAGCTGCGGGAATCGAGACAATGCGGGCCGCAATTGCGGCCGCAGATGCGAGGCAGAGTCGTCAATTTCGTCCGTTTCAACTTGCTTGTTTGGGCGCAGCTTATGCGAAGCTCGGGGATTCCAGCCAAGCGATGGCGGTACTCGACGAGGCGGTCTCCATGGCTGAGGCAGGCGGCGAAAAGCAATCGCTAGCGACCATACATCGCCTCCGTGGCGAAACGCTCCTCAACCTGGGACGAGGTCACGAAGCACGGCGTGCGCTCGACTGCGCTTTACAGGTTGCGCGCTATCAGGGGGCGCGGCTCGAAGAACTTCGTGCGGCAACCGCAGTCGTGCGACATGGGGTTGAATCGGGCCGCGCAAATGCCCACGAGGCACTCATGGATGTCTATTCCAAATTCGAAGAAGGGCATAATCTGCCCGACCTTCGGGCAGCCGCCGATCTCCTCGCTCAAGGAGCTGCCGGCACTCAATCTTCGCCCCTCGGTACCGCCGTTTGCGAGTAGCCTGACTTACAGCGTGACAGGTTCGCGTCGCTCCCTGACATCCGCCCGGCGCTTCGGAACACCGCGATCGTCCGCAACGCGATAGCACCAGCGCTGCTTCGTTTTCAACGGCCGGCGTTTTTGCGAGCAGGGACAAGAAGGGCACCACAATAGGAGATCAGAGGTCTATTCAAAGATATTGCCCGCCCGGACGCGACAGGTGGGGGAGGCGACTTCGATCGATTGAATTTCCCAGCCATTTCGCCGGATGATGTTTTCTGTGCCTCCCAGCTTGGCAAACGACACCTTGAGAGAACATGTCTGATAGTCTTTGTCGAAATCGACAACCATCCGGCGCATGCCACTCCTGAACTCGTGGTAAGCGACAAGCGATCTTCCCTCAACGCGCCATTCACGCACTTCTCTTCTGTCGGGAGAATCGGAGACTTCTTGAAACCGCTGGCTTCCGCGCATTGACGGCCCGAACGCCACGCCGGTCTTTTCGGCAAACAGTCGGCCTTGGGTGCTGACGTAAACCCTCAGAGTTGCAGACGCACCGAATTGTCGGGTTTGGCCACTCATCAAATGCCGTTCGACCCGATTTGTCTGCCAGGACAGGGTGAGGGACTTCCCAAAAAGCGGTGCCGGGGCCGTCGAAGCGGCATTGCCAACGTCGGGATTTGTCGCAGCAAACGAACAGAGAAAACCGATTGTCGCGTATTCCCGTTGAGTGGCATATTCTTCATGACAGCTCCAAAGAGCATCGTTACGTTAAAGCCTCGCCTCACCGCAGCGCCGCCGCGATATTGCCGCCGTCAACGGTGGTGACGTCGGCGGTGGTCTTGAGCGCCAGCGCCTGGGCGAGGAAAGCCTGCGCCACGTCCTCGGCCGTCACCTCGCGGCCGAGGAGATTGCCTCTCATGTATGCTGCGGGGGTTAGGGCGCGCGCCTTGGCGCGATCGGCGATCATGGCGTCGGTAAGTAGGCCCGAGCGGATGCGGTCGGCATTGACGGCATTGGCGCGGATGCCGTCGGCGCCATGGTCGAGGGCGTATTGGCGCGCCAGAAAAAGGGTCGCAGCCTTGGGCAGGCCGTAAGGTCCGAAATTCGGCCCGGGATTGATCGCCTGCTTGGAGGTGTTGAAGAGCAGGCAGCCGCCGGTGCCTTGCGCCCGCATGATCCGCACCGCTGCCTGGGCGACGCGCTGATGGCCGTAGAAGTTGAGATCGAAACTCTTGTGCAGGATCGCCTCGTCGACCTCGCCGATGCGGCCCTGCCAGGCCGCCCCCGCATTCGACACCACGATGTCGACGCCGCCGAAATCTTCGGCGACATTGTCGAATGCCGCCTGCACCGAGGCTGGGTCCGTGACGTCGCAGCGCAACGCGAGCGCCGCGCCGCCGATCGCCTGGGCGACCGTGTGCGCAGCCGCCTCGTTCACGTCCAGCACCGCAACCTCGGCCCCGGCAGCCGCGAACGCCTTGGCAGTGGCAGCGCCGATCGCACCGGCCGCGCCGGTGATCGCGGCGATCTGGCCGGCGAGCGGCAATTCCTTCGCGGCGCCGAGCTTCGCCTGCTCCAGCGACCAGTATTCGCAATCGAACATGTCGGCTTCGGAGATCGATTCGAAACGGCCGACGGCCTCGGCGTCGGTGATGGTCTCGACCGCCACCTCGGCGAGATCGGCTGCAATCCTGGCATCCTTCTTGGACCGGCCGAGACCGAACAGGCCGAGCCCGGGCACCAGCACCACACGAGGCAGCGGATCGAGCATCGTCTTGACGCCGCCGTAGCGCGCATTATGGCGTGCGAAGTAGCGCCGGTAGTCTTCCATGAAAGCAGCCGCTGCTGCGGCGGTGCTCACGGCAAATTCCCCGGCCTGTTGCGGCGCCTCGAGCACGAGCGGCCAATTCTTGGTGCGGATCGTGTGATCCGGCGTCACCACGCCGGCGGTGGCGTAACGCTTCACATCGGCGCCATTGACGAAATTCAAAATGGCATCGCTGCTGCGGAGCTCAAGGATCAGGCGGCGGTGGGCGCCATGGGCCGTGTCCTTGAAGGCACAGGCGCCGCGCACGATGGGCGCAGCCTCGGCAAGCCGCAACAGAGCCCCCCTCCCAACCCCCCCCGGCAGGCGGGGGAGGGCGCGGCGACCGCGCCGCAACGCCGCTTCGGCAAGCGATACCATTTCGATCATGCGCTCATAGGCTTCTTCCGCGCTGTCGCCGAAGGTGAAGATCCCGTGCTTGTGAAGAATGAGGCCATTCGCGGCCGTATTCGCCTCGTAAATCTCGGCGGCTCTTTTCGCGAGCGCAAAGCCCGGCATGATGTAGGGCACAATGCCCATGCGGCTTTCATAGACCTCTGCCGCTCGGGCCTCGCCGTCCGCCTGGTCAATCAGGCCGAGAACCGCCGTGGAATGGGTATGATCGACGAACTTATGGGGTACGAAGGCGTGCAGCAAGGTTTCGACCGAGGGATTGGGCGCCATCGGGTCGATGAGATTGGCGCGCTGCAGGCGAACCATCTCCTCATCGGACAGCGCATCGCGCGTGCGCAGCAGGCGCAGCTCAGCAAGCCGCACCGCCGGCAGGCCGGCGGGCTCGATGGTCGCCATGTCGGCGCCCGAGCCTTTGACGCAAAGCACATCGACCTCACGGCCCATGAGATCCGGCGTGCGCGTCTTGACGGAAGTGTTGCCGCCGCCATGAAGCACGAGTCGCGGATCGGCGCCGAGCAGCCGGGTCGTGTAGACGCGCAGCGCAAGGTCGCGCAACACGCCGGCCCCGCCATAACGCGCCACCATGGCCTCTGCGTCGGCCTTCAAGAAGCGGCTTTGCATGCGCTTGTCCCATGCGATTCGCGAAACGATATGCCCACGTTTTGCGCGGGCGGCAAGGGCTACCGAGGGAGGAACCCGATCTTGCCCCCGGACGCTTCCGCCCGCGGTATCAAATGGTGTAGCGTCGGCTCGATCCGGCGGAGGCAAAGCCCATGAAAACTCGCACGCTGTTTTCACTGATTGCGATCGTCCTTGCAGCCAGCGGCGGCAAGGAGGCATCGGGCCAGGTCTATCCGTCGCGTCCCATCACGATGGTGGTGCCCCTCGCAGCAGGCGGGCCGCTCGACACCATTGCGCGAATCCTCGCCGAGCCGATGCGGATTTCTCTCGGGCAACCCCTCATCGTTGAGAACGTCACCGGCGCGGCCGGGACGATCGGGACCGGCCGCGTCGCCCGGGCGGCGCCGGACGGCTACACTTTCGGCATGGGTTTCCTGGGCACCCTCGTACTCAACGGCGCGATTTATACGCTGCCCTATGATGTGGTGAAGGACCTCGATCCGATCGCGCTGATCTCCAGCAATCCGCACCTGATCGTCGCCAACGCTGCCCTGCCGGCAAAGAACCTCCGCGACTTCATCGCCTGGCTGAAGCTCAATCCGGACAAGGCCTCCGCCGGCACCGCCGGCCCCGGCACCACCACTCATCTCGGCGGCCTCTTGTTCCAACAGTCCGCGGGGGTTCGATTTCAGCTGATACCCTATCGCGGCGCTGCGCCGGCGCTGCAGGATGTCATGGCTGGTCAAATCGATCTGATGGTCGACGTGGCGTCGAATTCCCTGCCTTATCTGCGGGGCGGCAAGCTCAAGGCCTATGCGGTCACGGCCCCTACGCGCCTCGCCTCGGCCCCCGATATCCCGACCGTGGACGAGGCCGG
>Ga0137377_10002682_pt1 | contig 13365 bp, 12 predicted proteins | sample SagtaG_22_FD_104815 | JGI IMG/M metagenome (GOLD analysis project Ga0137377, IMG submission 104815) | Vadose zone soil microbial communities from Sagehorn Ranch, Mendocino, California, USA - Sage2_L_40_16 metaG | ecosystem: Environmental > Terrestrial > Soil > Vadose zone | place: USA... | reverse complement strand
TCGAGGCCGATGGCGATTCGATTGTTACCGACCTTCACGTTTGGCAAGTCGGCGTCGGAAAATTCGCGGCCATCGTTTGCAGAAAGGTCGTTGCGTTGTAGGTACTGATCGATAAGCTACACCGTGACAGCTCTTTTTCCATATTTTCACCGCCGTCACCGATTTGAATATCCGGAAACCTTTCCCGCCATCGCTGCTCTTCGTCCCACCCATACTTCTCTGGATACAAACGTACCGTGATTTTTGAGCGAACTTCCTTTGGCAGAGCGCCCGCGAGACGGAACTGCTCGTCAATGTAGCTGAGGAACTGGCCGGCTACCGGAAGGCTCAACATACGAAATGAATAACGCGGACAAGACACCAGACTCCAAAGAATTCGGCCCGAATCCGAGGGGCGGATACGCTTTACGATTCCAACAAGCCTGAAAGCCGGCATTGGTTTAACGGATGGCATTTTGCCGTCGGTCCACCCCCAACTGTAGAAGCGATTGCTGATTGCGACCTGGTGGTCTTCTGCCGAGACCCAGAGGCAGGTTCCGAAAGAGCCACCATGCTGAGACATCATGAATGTCGCACCTTTATCTACCTGCAAACCGGTCCAGATCTTGAAAGCCTCGTCAAACGTTTCTGCGGCCGATGTAACGATAACATCAGATCTGACCGGATACGCCGACAGAGCACGCCTTCTTAAAGTTTCAAACGCTTCTACATGGGCACATGGAATGTGTTCAGCGATCGCTCGGTCAAGTAGCTTTTCAAACGAGGTATTGGCGGCTTGTAATACAAGTCCGCTTCTTAACGATGAATCAGGCGCCGGACGTTGCAGAAGACGAATGGGCGGCGCTGCCGGCCAGGGGAACTGCCGCAAAGCCGTATTCAACCGCGACAGTTGCTGCACCGGGAGTTGAGTCGTTAATAAAGATATCTGAGTACACTTCGCCGGCATGACGTGGCCGACGCGGGAAATAATTACCGCTATGAGATCGCTGCCGGATTTTTTTCGAGATTTGAGACTTGGTAGATCAGGTTCGACGGAGATCTTGTGAAAAGGCAAGCCTGAGGTTCGTTCGATTAACCAGCTATACAGTCTGTGATTGTGTGAATCGCAGGCGTACCAGTTGTTGAATTCGGGAAAATCCAAGGGTGGCGTCAGGCGCGAAGTGTCCACTATTAGAGTATCTGAAACACTTCCGCGATCGGCCGCTGCACTAATCGAAAGATATCGGTCATAGAAAATCTCAACGAAGTACCGCAGCCACGGTCCCACAACGATCCGCCAAAAGCGGTGTGATTGATTGATTGTGTGGATAGCGTTGAGTTTTGAACTCAGCGCGTCGAGGTATTTTTCGTAGATACCGTCGAGATATTGATAATCGGAATAAAGACGTGCGCGGTCATCCCAATGGTAAGAAAGTGTCTCGGCCTCCAAGTGTTCATAAGAATGTTTCTGGCTGTAGATCTTGCACCACTCGCCAAGAAGCAGTACCGGTCCTCGGCTAGGCCAAAATCGAGGGTCGGCCGTCGTAATCAGGAACATATGTGACGGTCAGAGAATCGACCTTCCGCCATCAATGACCACGTTTTGTCCCGTCATGTAGCTGGAGGCATCAGAACAAAGGAATTGGATCGCCCCTTTGTATTCGGTAACGGCGGCCATTCTGCCCATTGGGATAAGATTGCTTAAGCGGACGACGAATTCATCGGGCTGTCCGTTGTGGACACCACCTGGAGAAAGGGCGTTAACGCGTATTCCTTTGCCGGCCCAATAGGCGGCCAGGTATCGAGTGAGGCCTATTAAACCCGTCTTGATGACCGAATATGTGACGGGCTTCACTGGTTGAAGCCCGTCAGGCAATCCTTCTTTGCGATAAATTCGCTGGTCGGGAGCGATAACGGATAGGTCGGAAGCAATGTTCAGGATTACACCGCCGCCATTCAGCGCCATGTGTTCTCCAAAGACTTTTGAACAAAGGAATGCGCCGGTCAAACCGACAGCGATGTCGCGGTTCCATTGTTCGAGTTGGAAATTCTCAACTCTCGAATTTTCAACCGAAAGACCCGCTTGGCCGACCTTTGCGTCGATGGCGGCATTGTTGATGAGAATATCGACACGGCCGAAGTGAGTGAGGATCTGTTCGTAGCCTTGCTGAATAGCTACCGGATCGGTGACGTCGAAAGACAAACCCAGAACCCGGTCATGACAACCACCACTCAATTGCTGAGCCACAGCCCAAGCGGCGTCTTCGCGGATGTCGGCCACGACGACAAAGGCTCCGATTTCGGTCAACGCCGCTGCATGCTGCGGTCCCAACAGTCCTCCGCCTCCGGTGATGACCGCGACTCGGCCGGTTAGGTCGTAAATGTTTTTCATCAATAGGAACGACTCTGTCCGCCGTCTACGACCAGACAACTGCCCGTTATGAACGACGCTTTCTCTGAGGCAAGAAACACAACCGCGTCTGCAATTTCTTCCGGCCGTCCGAAGCGGCCTGCGGGAACTTCTGACCGGATGTATTGTTCCACATTCTGCCGGCTGTCCATCAGTTTCTTTTCCCACGAGCCGCCGGGGAACAGAACATTGCCGGGAGCAACCACATTTACACGCACACCGCTACTGCCGGCCGTTCGTGCGAGGTTCTTCGCCACAATATGAATGGCGGCCTTGGCGGCGGAGTAAGGAAGAGGAGCATTCACTGCTTCACATGCGACGATGGATGAAATAAAGGTGATGCTGCCCCCGCCTTGCGATATCAGATGAGGAAGCGCCGCCGTCGCCAGGGTCATATTGCCAACCAAATTTTTTTGGAGTCCGACTTGCCAATCATCCGGGCTTAAATCCCATCCCGTGTTTCCTGCACCCGAACCGACATTAGCGACGAGCGCATGCAGGCGCTGAAATGTCGATATTACCTGATCTAATGTGCTTCGAATTTCCTGTATGTTGGTCATGTCGGCGCGGACCGCAACTACACGTCCTAAACTGCTGTTTGAAACCAACGTTTCTTTGGCCAGTGCTAACGATGCCTCGTCCCGGCCGGTAATGACCACTATTGCTTCCTCCTTGAGGAAAGCCCGCGCAATGGCAAACCCGATACCTCGACTGGATCCTGAGACGAGTACGACCTTATCTTTTAATCCGAGATCCACTCTTCTGACTCACATTAAGAATTGCATGACAAATTTGCGGTTTTTGATGGCCAATTCAGTTTCCGTCAAACCTGCTTCGCGTGCGGCCTGAAGAATGAAGGGACCTTGGAAGTCATTTTCTCGGATCAGTCGAAAACACGTTTTGAAATCGGCTGATCCCGATCCCAGTGGAACTGTGCTACCCCCCAAGACACGATCCTTGACGTGAACGCTGCCGAGCAAAGCCCCCACTCCGGTTAGTTCCTCCGATGGGTCATAACCTAACGAGGCGCTGTTTCCGATGTCATAGTTCATCCGCACGAGAGGATGCGAAAGCTTATTCAGTACTTCTCGTAGTACCGAACTCTTCAGATCGGTTTCCAAATGGATTTCGACATCGTAACGCTCGGCTGCGGGAATTGCCATCTGCATGCCCTTCACCAAACCCTGCAACTCTTTCGTAGATTTCAAGGAGGAGGAATCGACAAACGGCAACACCGTATAACGAGCGCCGAGCAAGCCGGCACGCTCGAGCAACCATTTCAGCCGTTCGAGATTTGAGCTATGAACTTCTCCGTCCGAATCGACGAGCCGTTCTCTCATGAAATAGTCCGCACAGACCGAGAGGACGTGTACACCGTGTCGTTCCGACAGCTTACGGATTTCGTTAATCCCCCCGCCCGTTGCGATCGGATTAACACTGGAGGTTTCGGCATCATAGATCCACTCGACACAATAGAGTCCCGCTTCCTTCGCTCGGGGAAACTCATCTCGCCAGTTTGGAGGAAAAAATTGAATCCTGCCGTCGATGGAAGGACATAACCGTCCTTGCATGATTCCAATTGGATTCATCTGGAATCTTCAACCGGCGGCGCCGGAACTTCGAAAACTTGTACAAGCTCGATGTAGGTACCGTCGGGATCCTTGCAGTAGGCGACTTTTGCCCGGCGGTCCGGGGAGAACTGGGGCGGCGCATTGAAAAAAATGCCCGCGTCTGATAAGCGGCGGTAGGACAGGTCCACATCGGGAACAGTAAAGGCAATATGGGATAACCCAGGGGTGAAGACTCTTTTGGCACTAACTTCGACAGGATGAGACTTGAAGTGAAGCAACTCGATGAGTGTGGGATTACCATCCAGAGAGAGCTTTGCGGTGGTCACGTCGGTATTTTCCAAACCAAGGAGTTTATCGATATAGTCTCCAGATTCATCCATTCGTCTTACGATCGTCATGCCCAAAAGGTCGCGGTAGAAAGAAAGCGATCGCTCAAGATCCGTGACGACGATTCCAATGTGGCGGATATGATTCATCGCTAACGTCGTCCGCCTGCAACCGCATTAATGGAGTCCCTCAGTACGACCAGACCTTCGATCATCGCATCTTCACTGATGCAAAGGGGCGGCGCCAGCTTAATAGTTTCTCGCCCGGTGTGGACGACTAAAAGGCCCCGTCTCATTGCTTCCTGGCATACTGTATTGGCGACTTCCACCAGGGCGTTTCCATTCCGATCAACAAAGTGTAGAGCCGCCAACAGGCCGCGACCCAATACATAACGGATATGGTCAGGAAACTCCGATTTTATTTCATTTAGACGCACATGAAATGATTCGCCGAGAACGCAGGAATTTTCCATCAGACCATCGTGAATGAGCGCCTGGAGATTCGCTAAACCTGCGGCGCAGGCCAATGGATTTGCCGAATGGGTCGAACTCATGGATCCAATGGGCGGCAGATCCATGATCTCCCGGCGCGCCAGGACAATCGACAAAGGAAGACTGGACGATGCTCCCTTTCCACAACAAAGGATGTCAGGCTCCACACCATACTGCATATAGCCGAAGAGCGTACCTAATCGTCCAAACCCCGATTGCATCTCGTCGAACGCCAACAGGATATCGTTTTCACGCGCAAAGATTTCGACTTCCTGAACAAACTCTGGAGGGTATAGCACTGCGCCCCAACCCTGAAACGTTTCCAAAAGGAAGCCACACAGGTCGGTCTTCGGATTCAATCCTCTCTCACGCAATAAGGCGTCAACCGTTTTCCTGAAGTAGGTCCGCGGCGAGCGCACTGCTTCTTCGCGCCACGGATAAGGGAAAGGCAGGTGGTAGATGTTGGGATCCAAATATCCAATCCACTCTTTTTGAGCCGGATTGTGACTGAGCATCTGAGAGCCGAGCGTCCGTCCGTGCCAGTTACCTTCGAAGGTAACTATTCCAGGCCGCCGCTTCCCATTTTTATAACCGTTCATGCGCATAAGCTTGAGCGCACACTCGGTCGCTTCGGTTCCGGCGGAGAGAAGAAATGCCTTTTCGAACTGCGCAGGCGTCGATTCGATTAAATACTGGATATAGTCCGCACGTATTTTCGTCGCAAAAGTATAGGTGTGCAGTAGAGGCTTGTTCACCTGCTGCCGGAGGGCTTCTAAGATCCTGGGATTCCCATGACCCGCATTGGTCACGAAGATCGTCGATGTAAAGTCGATCCAACTATTGCCCCATGCATCATGCACCTGAAATCCCTCTGCACGGTCCCAAACAACAGGTAACTGGCCGTGCATGGCAACGGTCTCGTATCGATCCAGTGTTTCCAATAACGGCAGACTTTCGGGAACAGGTAACCGCGTGACGATGCGCCGGTATCGCGTGGAAATCTTCGGCACATCTACCGGCGTTAAATCGAATTTCCAGCCAGCCAAATCTATACCTCCGGCGGGTAATTGGATTTCAGATACATCGTCAACGGATTGCCGCCCTTGCCGATTTCAAATTCAAGATATTCAAATTCGCGAGCAGTATCGACTTCAACACACTCAGGCGAAATATATCCCATAATGCGCTCCCCATGGATGTCGGGAGATTTCAACAAAAACGAAACGCGCAAAACATCGACGTAGCCATCAGGGATGTAGACGGGGGCGAAGGACTGCCTGGGAAGGTTTGTGTACCCGGCAGGCCCGTTTGGATTGAAGCCGTGAAAGTAACCCCGATCGTCCCGCGTAAACCATTTGAGTGGCGATTCCGGTGCGGGATGAGCCGAGCGAAGTGATGTCGACTCGGAATTGTTCCGTATGCGTTCGATCGCTTCCGCCATCAGGACCGGATCACGCAAAGGCGTCGTCGGGCGCAAATGTACAAGATATTCGGGCGTGTTTCGTTCCTCACGCGAAAAGTAGGCCAACGCATGCATGATGAAATCACGGTCAGGCGAACTATCCGTCGCCAATTCGGCCGGACGCAAGAACGGAACGTCGGCGCCATATCTTTTACTGATGTACGCTATCTCCTCTGAATCCGTAGAGACAACGATTCGGTCCACCAGTGGACATAATTTCGCTGCCGCAATGCTGTAGGCGATGAGCGGGTATCCCCCGAGGAGCTTAATATTCTTTTTGGGTACCCCTTTGGAACCGCCGCGCGCCGGAATAAGCGCCAACACCTTTGATTGTCCGCCGCCCATCACTCGGCTTTCCGGGCGATGGCCATCAACATCACTTCCTTCGAAAAACGCACCAATTTATTAAAGCCTTCGGGCCAGGGCGCGGTTTGATACGGCCTGTACGGTATCGGCAAAGCCGCCAAAACTCGGACGAGGGGTTTGCAAAAGGGATAGCGCCACAAAAACGGTAGTTGATAGAAGTACGTCACTTCAACTGAAGTGAATCCCATGATAGTAAGCGCATCGCGGAGCGAAGGTCTGGTAAATGGTGTCACATGCGTGTGATCGATATAGAACGGCCCCCAGTAATTGTATTCCCAACTCGGTGTCATCAAAACTGCCGTTCCTCCGGGACGCAAAACGTCCAGCGCCTTGGACATTAACCTATCGGGGTGGCGCATATGCTCGATCACCGATTTGCTGAATACGTAATCAAAGCTGTTGTTGGGAAAAGGCAACGGGTTGTGTTCCAAATCTGCAATGTGGACCTCATATTTGTCGGACAGCGCAGCTATATTGGGGGACGTATCGACACCGGCAACTTCGAAGCCCAGATTCGAGAAAGCCTGTAAGTGGTCGCCGCGTCCAACGCCCATATCCAGTAATCGGCCGGGCGTGTGGAATGCATTTTTCAACAACCACGACGCGAGGCGCTGAGGATATTCCGTCAAAGGCGCTCTGGTCGAAGAATAAGTTACCTCAAGGTACGACGATCTCTTCAAAACCGATTGTTCTTGGTGCTTTGACGGGTGGCCCTGTTCAGTTGGATCGATGCTCATGTTTTTCGTGTTGTATGAGCGTTGGGCCCCGCGACAAACTGCCGCAGGGCTTTTTGTAATGTATCGCCATTCCACCATGAACCGGGGTCCTCGCAGATTTCGACCAACTTCTCGGCAGCTTGCTCGGGCGAATAGTAAAGAATCTGCACTCCAAAAGCCTCGAGGGCTGTGGTGGCGAGGAACACTCAACAATCCTTTAGGTTTCGGAGAAGGATTATACCAGCCCGCACTGTGTTATTATTCGCGTCATGAAAACGATGCTTTTCCTGTTATCTCTATTGATTGCTCAAGTTCAGAAGAATAATCCGAACGGCATCTGGCAAGCGGAAACCGGTTCGCACTTCGAAATTCGGGTGCAGGACAAAGACCTGCACGTGAGTATTGTGCCCGGATCAAACCCGAAGTTCATCCAATACGAAGTCGATCTGAAAAACGAAGATGAAATAAATACATACAGCGGAAGAGGCTTCTTCGTAGCAAAGATGGAGGGTGGGAAGGAATGCAAGTTTTCCACTCAATGGCGCCTCATCGTTGTGTCGCCGGACCGCATCCTGGGTGTTACGTCCAATGTGATTGCAGACTCTAAAACGTGTGAAATCAAGGAACAGACGCAAGCACAACTCGACTTAAAGAGAAGTAAGTAGAACGTACAGATTCTGCGGCGCTTCTACGGCCGGTTGCCTCAATGTTCCACGTTTTTATTCCAACGGTTTTCTTGTTTTTCCTCATGTCGCCGGAACAAACGGCGGACCTGTCTCAACAGCAAGAAATGGCCGCGCTGCTGTCAAAGAACCTGTTGACTTCATTACTGATTGGAGGATCCGTACTGGGAGTTTTGATCGCATCCTCCTTTTCCAGGCACGGAAAGATAATTCAGCGAATTGTATTGGCTACCTTTTTTTTTCTTCCGTGGATGGTGAGATTTTTCTGTGGTGGGTATGCCTATGACACCCGCTTCGCGCTGCTTTCGAAATTATCGGATCTAACAGTCTTCACCTGCTGTTGTTTTCTGCTTGGTCAGATTTTTGCGCGACTGTCAAGCAGCGTTACAAAGATCTGCTTAGGGATTGCTATCTTTACTCTCTCAGGCCTGGCGTTTACTTTACTCGGCCTCCATCGCATCTTTCCACGACCGACCTCCATCACGAATTTGGTTTTTGTGATTCTCGTGGGCTACCTGGTTTTAAAGAACGTTCGGACGAATCCCCTGCAGTTTCTCGGAAAGGAGTCCTTATTAGGTGCCTTCGTAATTCTTCTTTTTGTCTACTGCTTCAGTCATTTCTTGTTCGCACCCTTGCCGCCAGATGCCGACATCACTTCCATGGGCGAAATGTTGGGATACCTCTTCCAGGGCCAAAATCTCAACAAAGTCGATACTGGATTTGGGGAACAGTGGGCCCTCAGATATCCGGCTGGATTTGCTTCTTTGGCCTTAGTACTGTCCCATTCGCTCAATATTCGCGCCAGCGAAGCCATGTTACTCTTCTGGTATTTCTCGTTTTTCGTTCTCGTCTTCGGTCTGATTTCTTTGGGTAGCGAATTTTCGCTGAATCCTTTCCTCATCGCACTGTTTTCGCTCAATGCCGCCATCACCGGATGGTTCGGGCTTAGAGGCGGGCAAGTCCACGAAATGTTGGCTTATGCCCTTGGAGTGGCGCATCTCACGCTTGTTTTGCGAAAGAAATGGTTAGCAAGCGCCCTCTGTCTAGGCGCGTCCATCGTAATTCATCCCATCATCGCGCTGCCGTTTTGTCTGGTCTTTGCAACGCTGGCACTGAGAGATTACTCCAGGGAACAGTTAGGAACCATTCTAGAAGCCGTCGTTGTGCTTTTGCTTTGTGTGGGCTACATTGGGTTTTTAGGTTTAGGTCCGAGTTCCACACCGTCGCAACCCCAGATCCTCCTTTCCGAACTTTCCCCGCAGATTTTCTTTTCCAATATCTTGAAATATTTAAATGAAGACACGTTCGGTTATGCGATTTTTTTACTCGCAATAGCCATTTTTTCCGTTTTCTTTTGGAAGAAATCGCCGCGGTCCTTATTCATTTTTTATCCGTGGTTTTTGGGATGCATCCTCATTGACGGATTGTTCGGGCACACTCACTGGGCCGCCAGATTTCAAAAATCGTTCAATCTCATCGGGATCTGGATCCTCAGTGTGGGCATGAGTCAACGACTGTGGGATGTTTTGTGGGAATCGTTGAGAGTACGTTTTCCTGCCTGGAACAAGAGGATTTTTTCCGGCGCCCATGCACTAGGAATTGCCGGGCTGTTACTCTTTTGGATCCGTGTGGCCGGGCCAAACTCCGTTATTCTGCCATCCCCGATCTTTACCAGACATGCCACCATTAGGATGGGTAGATTTGTGGAAGAAAACACGCCGAAAAATTCTTTAATCTATTTCACACGCTTCGCCGCGGGCAATACTTGGGACAACTTGAGTATCTTAAGGGGCGATAGCAGCCGGAATACCGTCCAAGGAAGGATTTTCGATCACCATATAAAGCGTGGGCAAATCAAATCGAGGGACCCCGTCAATGCATGCCTTCAATATGATGCGATCGGTCTGGCGGAATGCTTGAAACGCTTTGGCGTGAATTATTTGTTGGTCGAGACCGAGGATTCTCCTCAAGACAAAGCCGAAATGAGAAAAATCCCCCTGATTCTAGAGCGTCAAGTTGCCGGCGTGTATTTATTTAGGCTTAGGCTGTAGCCCAGTTTTCATTGCGCCGTCCTTTTTCGCTTGATCAGATCGTCTAAATATTGCATTGCGTCGCGATTGTCAGGTTCGACTCTCAGGATCTCCGAGAACTGATGAATGGCCTCGCCGATCTTGCCTGTCTTTGACAGAACAGCCCCTAAATTGAGACGGGCATCAGTGTAATCCGGGCTGATTTGTAATGCCGTCGAATATTCGCCAATGGCTTCGCTCAAGTCGCCGCGATTCGCAAGAGCACTTCCCAAATTGTTGTGCGCGTCTGCCAAACCCGGGTTAATGCGTACAGATTCCGAAAAATGGTGGAGTGCCTCGTCGATTCTTCCCTGCCGCGCCAGAGCCACGCCTATGTTGTTATGGGCTGCTGCGTACTCCGGCTTGATGCTCAGGGCTTCGGAATACTGCTTGATGGCATCGTCCAGTTTTCCCTGGCTCGACAAAACCAAGCCAAGACCATTGTGTGCCTCCGCATAACCGGATTTGCGACGCAAGGCTTCCAAATAATGGGCGATCGACTGGTCATCCCTCCCGAGGTTTGCCAGCAATGCTCCGAAATTGTAATGTGCCTCCGGGTAGTCGGCCTTGATACGCAAGGCTTCGGAATAATGTGCTATTGCGGCATCGAATTTGCCCTGGTTCGCAAAGATACTTCCCAAGTTGTTGTGCGCTTCCGCGTAACCAGGGTCTGCCCGCAAAGCGTCGTTATAGTGCGCGATGGCTTCATCCACCTTCCCCAAGTCCGCCAAAGCATTTGCAAGTTCGGTATGCGCGCGCACGGACTGCGGTTCGATCTGGAGAGCCGCGGTGTAATAGCGGATTCCTTCCTCCCGTTTGCCTGTTTTGACCATGCTAAATCCGAGATTGATCTGTGCCATTACATAGTTCGGCTTGATATGGAGTGCCTCCAGAAAGTGAGGTATCGCCTCGTTAATGCGGCCCTCGTCGATCATCATGGCCGAACCCAGATTGTTGTGCGCGAGATAATTACCAGTCGTAACCTCGAGTGTGTGTTCCCAGAGAGTCCGGCTGGATTTCCAATACTGAAGCTGGTTGCGCGCCATTAACATGCAGGCCAGAATGATCAACGTGCCCACGGCAGCTAGCGTCGGACTCGAATAGCGCAAACGAGCAAAAACGGAGGGAATGCCCCAGGCGGCAATAAGAAACAGACCAATCAGCGGCACATACGTGTATCGATCCGCGATCGACTGCGCACCGATTTGAACAAAGCCGATGACCGGCACGAGTGTTCCCAAATACCACAACCATCCCACTAGAAGATACCCCCCACCCAACCGGATAGCGAGAAGAGATACTGCGATCAGAACCAGGCCCGCAGCGATCCACCAGCCGGACATTTGTTCGGAATAGGGATAAAACGCTGCGAGCTGACTCGGCCATAACATATTCCGGATATAGAGAACGTATGAGGTGAGCGCGTTGGCCAAACGGTGGCTTAGCGGTAGCGCGTCAAAGCCCGCTGTGGCTCCCCCTCTTCGCTGGACAACAAAGGTTACCAGGCTCGACGAAACGGTGAGTGCGAACAGCGGCAGTTTTTCGTATACAAGTTGCAGCAATGAGGCCTGTTCGGTTCTTGCACCGCGCTTCCCTGTTTCACCGTCGAAGTTGATCCGGTTCAGCGGCCAAAAATCGAGCAGGAGGAGGACGAAAGGAAGCGTAACCAACATGGGTTTTGCGATCAGCCCTAAAGCGAACAGCGTAAACATCAGCAGATAAGTACGCAGACGAGGCTGCCGCACGTATTTGTTATAAGCCCAAAGCGTAAGTATCCAGAACAGCGTACTCAGAAGATCTTTGCGTTCGGCCAACCATGCCACCGATTGCACGTGCAGCGGATGTACCGCAAACAATGCCGCCACGAATGCACTTCGGTACAATGCTTCAGTCATTTGATACAGCAGTCCAAAGAGCAGCAGCGTGTTAGCGATGTGCAGAATGACGTTCGTCACGTGGTGTGGTCCAGGGTTCAAGCCGTACATTTGGACATCAAGCATGTGTGAAAACCAGGTTAGCGGATGCCAGTTCGCCGCGTGGTCCGTCGTGAGGGCCCACCATATGCCATTCCCTGTCAGTCCCGCAGTGACGTGCGGATTCTCCGTTACGTAGTCGGGATCGTCATAATTTAGAAAATCGTAATTTCGGACGGGGGCATACACGACAAGGTTGATAAAGATCAACGCCAGCGAAATCCACAGCGCTCCAACTCCAGTGGCAGGTGACGATGGTCCGGCTGCTGAAGGATCGCGTCGCCGGATTCGGCCTGGTTGCGCCGCTTCGTGCTTCGCTTCCTCTCGATCCACCGGTCGTTTATACAGCCGTCTCTTCATTGGAACCATTTATTCTGCATCCGGAATCCGATGCTTAAAGGTTTTCGTGAAACTGGACGTTCTCAGAACGGGTAGACCCACATGCCAAGTAGCCATAACAACTGATCCCCGCTAAGGCACCGGCGAGCGCGGCTCGTAAGGGTCGCGCACGTTCTGGTTCGCGATCGTCAAGAGGCATTTTGGCCCAAAGAAGCGCTGCCAAAGTGACTACGATAAGTAGAGGCCCCAATGCTGCCTCATAACCATAACGACTCAGTTGAACGTGCCATGGGTTGACCGACAATAACCCAGCCGCGATTAGCCCCGTCCAGTAATCGAACAGGCGCGTCCCCAATAGATACATCAATAGGACAGTAATAACGCCGCCGATAGCCGCTGGCAGTCGCGTGGTCCAGACATTCATCCCGCCTATTGCCTGGAGCGGAAGCAGCGCGTAGATGTAGGAAGTGCTCCGGTTCTCGCCAAACGCGCGCGCATAAAAGATGGGCCAAGGCACGCCGTGTTGATCTTTGCCTGTCTTTAAGAGGGTATAAGCGTTCCAGGCGTTTGCCGCTTCATCTACATGCAGTCCTGGAGGAACTTCGTCGAGCTTGGCAAACCGCAAGGCGCCGGCCAGAGTAAGAATTACAAGTAATATCCCGATTCGCCAACGTCCGGATATATGGATTTGTCCTTGGAATCGATTTGCGGGCTTTGACTGAGCCTTCGATTTACCCGTTCGCGTCACAAAGGCTTCCTTCCGGGCACACAAGTATCGGGTGCACCGCAGCGTCGCATAAGGCGTATTCGGAATGTTTCATCGCGGGGAAGTCTCACTGAATCGCGGTTGCCTTCAGAACCGGTACACCCATATACCTCCGATGCGGTCAACCGGGGTGTACTGCCGCCACGCGGGATCCACGGCCTTCATCCAGGCGATGTTATGCCCACTAATGAGGTACGTGGCTGGGTCCGGTTT
>Ga0137377_10002678_pt1 | contig 13381 bp, 11 predicted proteins | sample SagtaG_22_FD_104815 | JGI IMG/M metagenome (GOLD analysis project Ga0137377, IMG submission 104815) | Vadose zone soil microbial communities from Sagehorn Ranch, Mendocino, California, USA - Sage2_L_40_16 metaG | ecosystem: Environmental > Terrestrial > Soil > Vadose zone | place: USA... | reverse complement strand
GGCGACCTCGAAGACGTTGGAGAAGGCGTAGTGGCGGGGGTCGTCGTTGATGATCTCGACCCCGCCCTTGTCGTAACCCGCGAGCGACCCGAACCGGGTCACGTAGGACTCGGCCTCCCTCGCCCGGAGCTCGACCGTCGGAGCACTCACGCGGCACCTCCCAGGTCGTTCGCTATGCGAACACAAGTTCGCCTTATGAACAGGGAGTGTCATTGGGTTGCCGGGGGCGTGTCAAGGGTCGCGCCGCCCCTCGTTCGAATGGCGCGCTAATGTACGCATGGCGAACACGTACCGCACAGGGAGGCGAAGGCCGGGTGGCCGTTGGCGAGCAGCAGCCGGTCGATGCGCGGCGGTCCGCCGCGCACGTGCGGCCGGTGCCCGGAGATCCGGCGCGGTCGGGGGAGTACGTGCAGTCGCTGGACCGCGGGCTGGCGGTGATCCGCTGCTTCTCCCGGGACAGCCCCCGGCTGACGATCGCCGACGTGGCCCGGGAGACCGGCCTGACCCGCGCCGCCGCCCGCCGGTTCCTGCACACGCTCGAGGCGCTCGGCTACGTCGGCAGCACCGGCGGCCGGTTCCACCTGCGGCCGCGGGTGCTGGAGCTCGGCTACGCCTACCTGTCCTCGGTCTCGGTCGCCGAGGTCGCCCAGGAGCATCTCCTCGCGCTGGCCGAGGAGCTGCACGAATCGTGCTCGGCGTCGGTCCTCGACGGCGGCGACATCGTCTACGTGGCGCGGGCGCAGACCAACCGGATCATGACCATCGCGCTCGCGGTGGGCACCCGGCTGCCCGCGTACCCGACCTCGATGGGCCGGGTGCTGCTCGCCGCGCTGGACCAGCGCCAGCTGGAGCGCTACCTCGCCTCGGCCGACCTGCGGCCGCTCACCGACCGCACCGTGGTCGAGCCGGACCGGCTGCGCGCCGAGTTGGCCGAGGTGCGCCGGCTGGGGTACGCGCTGATCGACCAGGAGCTCGAGGTCGGGGTCCGTTCGATCGCGGTGCCGGTGCACGACGCGGCCGGGCGGGTGGTCGCCGCGGTGAACGCGAGCGCGCACGCCTCGCGGGTGCGGCTGGACACCATCCGCAAGGTGTTCCTGCCGGCCCTGCAGTCGGCGGCGCGGGAGATCGACGCCGACCTGCAGGTCCGCCCGTAGCCGGGCAGCCGGTCCCCGGTTCGAGTGACCGGTTCGGTCATCGGGTGAGCAGCTCTTGGCGCGCACTCGATGTCCGAGGGCGCCACTCGTCAGCTGGACTGCTCACTCGGCCGAGTCCTGGACCGGCCGGCATTCGTGCGCACCCGGATGCGGTGGTCGGTCGACCGCGTCGGGGCGCGACCAGGCTCACCGGTCCCGGGCGTGCAGCAACGGCGTCGGCCCGACCGCGACCGAGCGGAGCTGGGCGAGCAGGTCGGCGACATCCTGCTCGTCGGCGAGGATGGCCCGCAGCGCGTCCGCGCCGGCCCGGCGCAGCGCCAGCGCCTGGTCCTGCGCTTCCTCCAGCGTGCCGAACAGGCCCGCCTGCCGTGGGTGCGCCGCTCCGAGCAGCGCCGGGTCGCGCAGCGCTCGCGCCTCGGCCTCGCTCCGCGTCCGTCCGATCGAGACGGTCAGCGCGACCGTGACCGGGTGGTCCGCGGCCGAGTGCCCGGCGGCCGCGCGGCCGGCAACGGCGCGGGCGACCGCCACGAGCAGCGACGCCCGGTCGGCGGCCGTGACCACGGTGCCGGCAGCGTACGGGTCGGGGGAGCGGGGGTGGGCCCGCGCCCGCCAGCCGGCCGGGCCGCCGAGCGCGGCCACGGCGTCCGCCCGGACCGGACCGGGCAGGTCCAGCTCGACCAGCAGCGCCGGGTCGGCGGCCACGCTCGCCGGGACGGCGTAGGTGCCCGGCGGCAGCACGACCCCGAGGCGGGCCGGCGCGGCGGCGCGGGTGAGCGCCGCGAGCTCGGCGCGGTCCGGCGGTGCGGCAGCGTCGAGCGGGAGCCAGACCGTGCCGAACCACAGCCGGCCGGCCAGCTCGGCGATGTGCTCGCGGCGTGCGGGAGTGTGCTCGGGGTGCAGCGTGACGCCCAGGGTGAGCAGGGTGCTTGGCACCGTCACGGCCCCCTCCTATCGTGTTCACCATGCGAACCGCCGTTCGCGAAGCGTACGACCCGTCCGTCGCCGCGTCCACGGCCGTGGCCGCCGTCGTCGCGCTCGCCGGCGCGTTGCGGGCGGCGGGGGTGCCGGTCTCGACCGGGGAGACCATCGACGGGGTGACCGCGCTGGCCCACGTCGACGTCGCGTCGCGCGACGACGTCCGGGCGGCGCTGCGGGCGACGCTGGCGAAGGACGGCGACCACGACGAGGCCTTCGCCCGCCTGTTCGACCTGCTCTTCCCGCCGCCGGCCGCCCGGCCCCGACCCCCCGGCGAGCCGACTGCGCGGCCGGCTGGCACCCCCACCCCGGTCCCGGACGACCTGACCGGCTTGCGGGACGCGCTGGTCGACGCGTTGCGGGCCGGCGACGACGAGCAGGTCCGGCTGCTGCTCGCCGGCGCGGTCGACCGATGGGCTGGGGTGGACCGGGCGCCCGCCGGGGAGCGCCACCACGCCCAGCGCGTGCTGCGCCGCCTCGACCTCGGCCGGGTGCTGCACCGGCTGGTGCGCGGCGACCCGGGGCGTACGGACCTGCAACGGCGGGTGGATGCCGCTGAGGCGGCCGAGCAGGTCGAGCACGTCCGCCGGCTGCTCGAGCAGCTCGTCGCGAGGCGCGTACGGGAGGCTACGGGCCGTCCGGACGTCCCGGCGCCGGCCGCTGAGGACCTCGCCGACCGGCCGATCCTGCGGGTCGGGCCGGACGAGCTGGCCGCGCTGCGGGCGGAGGTGCGCCCGCTGGCGCGCCGGCTGGCAGCCCGGCTGGGCCGCCGCCGGCGACGCGGCCGCGGCACCCTGGACGTTCGGCGGACGGTGCGGGGCAGTCTCGGGACTGGCGGTGTGCCGGTCACGCCGGTGCTGCGCCGGCGCAGCCCCACCCGGCCGGACCTGGTCGTGCTCTGCGACGTCTCCGGCTCGGTCGCCCAGTTCGCCCCGTTCACGCTCGCCCTGCTGCACGCCATGCACCAGGAGTTCGGCCGCATCCGGTCGTGGGTCTTCGTCGACGGCGTCGTCGAGATCACCGACCTGCTCGACGCGGCGCCGGGCGTGCTCGACGTGCACCACCTGCTGTCCCGGCGCGGTCTGGTGGCAGGCGACGGACGCAGCGACTACGGCCGGGCGTTCGGCACCTTCCTCGGAACCTGGAGCGACGCGGTCACGCCGCGGACGACCGTGCTCGTGGTCGGCGACGCCCGCGGGCACGACCGGCGCCCGGCACTGGTCGAGACCGCCGAGCTGCGCCGCCGGGGCCGCCGCCTCTACTGGCTCAACCCCGAGCCCGCGGCCGAGTGGGACACCGGCGATTCGCTGATGTCGGCGTACGCCCTGCAGTGCACGGGCAGTTGGGAGGTCTCCACGCTGCGCCAGCTCGGCGACTGCGTCGCGGCCATCGGCTGACCGCGGTCGCCGTCAGGTCCGCTCGACCAGCACCGACTGTCCCTGGCCGACGCCGACGCACATCGTCGCGAGTCCGCGCGGCGACCCGGCCCGCTCCAGCCGGCCGAGCAGGGTGACGACGAGCCGGGTGCCGGAGCAGCCGAGCGGGTGGCCGAGGGCGATCGCGCCGCCGTCGCCGTTGACCGTCTCCGGGTCCAGGCCCAGCCGCCGCTGGCAGGCGAGGACCTGCGGGGCGAACGCCTCGTTGATCTCGACGGCGTCCAGCTCGTCGACGGTCCAGCCGCTGCGCCGCAGCACGCGCTCGGTCGCGGGGACCGGGCCGAGTCCCATGAGGTGCGGCGGCACGCCGGCGGCCGCGGAGGCGACCACGCGGGCGCGGGGTGTCAGCCCGTACCGGCGCACGGCCTCCGCGCTCGCCACCACGATCGCGGCCGCTCCGTCGGACAGCGGCGAGGACGACCCGGCGGTGACGACGCCGTCCGGGCGGAACACCGGCCGCAGCCGGGCGAGCCGCTCGGCCGACGTGTCCGGGCGGGGCCCCTCGTCGACGCCGACCGTGCCGGCCGCGGTGGGCACCGGCACGATCTCGGCGTCGAACCGGCCGTCCTTCTGCGCGGCGACCGCGCGCTCGTGCGAGCGCAGGGCGAGCGCGTCCGACTCGGCCCGGCCGATCCCGTCCAGCGCGGCAACCTCCTCCGCCGTCTCGCCGAGGCTGATCGTCGCCTGCCCGCCGTCCAGCTCGACCATCCGCGGGTTGGTGAGTCGCCAGCCGAGCGCCGTGTCGGCGAGCTCGCCCGGCTTCGCCCACGGCCGGTCCGGCTTCGCCAGCACCCACGGCGCCCGGGTCATCGACTCGACCCCGCCGGCCACGACGACGTCGGCGTCACCCGCCCGTACGGCGGTGGCGGCGGTGACCAGCGCGCTCAGCCCGGACGCGCACAGCCGGTTGACCGTCAGGCCGGGGACCGCGTCGGGCAGGCCGGCGAGCAGCACCGCCATCCGCGCCACGTTCCGGTTGTCCTCGCCGGCCTGGTTGGCTGCGCCGAGCACGACCTCGTCCACCGCGTCATCCGGTACGCCGGCGCGCTGGACGGCGGCGCGGACCACCAGCGCGGCCAGGTCGTCCGGCCGGACGGTGGCCAGAGCACCGCCGTGCCGACCCAGCGGCGTGCGGACGCCGCCGACGAGATAGGCCTCGGTCACGACGCCGCCTCCGGTCGCCCCGCCGCCGGCTGCAGCCGGAGCTCGGCAGCGGCGCGGGTCGTGTCGGACGTGTGCTTGAGGACCACGCCGAGGGTGTCGGCGACCGTGCCGGCGTCGAGCGTGTCGAGCCCGAGCGCGACCAGCGTGCGAGCCCAGTCGATGGTCTCCGCGATCGACGGCGCCTTCTTCAGCTCCATCGCGCGCAGCGCCCGTACCGTCCGGACGACCTGCTCGGCCAGCTGCTCTCCGACCTCCGGGACCCGCTCCAGCACGATCGCCCGCTCCCGCGCCGCATCCGGGTAGTCCAGATGCAGGTACAGGCAGCGCCGCTTGAGCGCCTCGGTCAGCTCGCGGGTCGCGTTCGAGGTCAGCACGACGAACGGGCGCCGCTCGGCGACCACCGTCCCCAGCTCCGGGATGGTCACCTGGAAGTCGGACAGCACCTCCAGCAGCAGGCCCTCGACCTCGACGTCGGCCTTGTCGGTCTCGTCGACCAGCAGCACCGTCGGCTCCGTGCGCCGGATCGCCGCGAGCAGCGGCCGGGCGAGCAGGAACTCCTCGGAGAAGATGTGTCCCCGCTCGGTCTCCCACTCCGCCTCCCCGGCGGCCCGGTCCACCTGCAGCCGCAGCAGCTGCTTGCGGTAGTCCCACTCGTACAGCGCGCGGGCCTCGTCGATGCCCTCGTAGCACTGCAGCCGCACGAGTCCGGACCCGGTCGCCGTGGCGACGGCCTTGGCCAGCTCGGTCTTGCCCACCCCGGCCGGTCCCTCGACCAGCAGCGGCTTGCCCAGCCGACCCGCCAGGAACACCGTGATCGCCGTCGCGTGGTCCGCCAGGTACCCGACCTCCGCCAGCCGCCGGGCCACGTCCCCCGCGGACGAGAAGAACGAGTCGTCCACGCGCATACCTCCTGTGCGGGATACGAACGAGCGTTCGTCAAGCGTAAGCCGGGACGTCCTCGCGCCAGCCAGGCTCACGAGGGGACCGGCACCTTCCGCCTCTCGTCGAGGACACGCCGGCGACGCCGCCGGGGAGGTAGGCGGGTCTGGGTGCAAGCCCGGGCAGCACGCGGGCTGCCGGCGTAGCCAGGTCCTGGACGAAGCCTGGTGCGGCGAGCAGCCCGACGACCATCTGCCGTTCGGAGGCCTGCCGTCGGGCGACTCCGGTTGCGCGTTGTCCATTCCGCCGGCATCCCCGGTACGGGCGAGGACTCACTCCGGACGGCGGCTCCGATCCCGGTAGAGCCACCAGAACGCGTACCGGGCGGCGAGCGAGCGGTACGGACGCCATCGTTCGGCGCGCGCCTCGGCCTCCTTCTCGGTGGGCGTGCGGTCGAGCCCGTCCAGCAGCTGCACGGCCTTGCGCAGCCCCAGGTCACCGGCCGGGAACACGTCCGGCCGGTGCAGCTGGAGCATCAGGAAGTTGTCCGCCGACCAGGGCCCGATCCCGGACACGGCGACCAGTTGCCTGCGGACCTCGTCGTCGGGCAGCTCGTCCAGCCGGTCCAGCTCCAACCGCCCGTCGAGGGCGCGCTCGGCGAGATCACGGAGGTAGCCGACCTTGCGCCCGGACAGCCCGACCGCACGCAGCTCCTCCGGCGAGCGGGCCAGCACGCCCTCCGGCGTGAGCGGGTCGCCGACGAGCGTGACCAGCCGGCGGTAGATCGCCGCGGCCGCGGACATCGAGATCTGCTGACCGGCGATCGCATGGACCAGCGCCGCGAACGGCGAGGACCGCGGGCGGGCTCTCTCCCACCCGAACACGTCCACCCCGTCCGCGGCGGCGATCACCTCAGCCAGCTTCGGATCGGCGCGCAGATGGTCCAGCGCGGTGACATCGGACATGTCCACCCTCCTCGCTTGGCGCAGCGCCGTCCCGACCAGAAGGAGTGATCGTGACGCTGACCGCGAGGGGAAGGACGACGCATCACGACGGGATGCCGACGAGGAGCAGATTATCCCGTGGACAGGTCGAGCAGAGCGCGGCACACATCTCGGATGTCGACCATCCCGATGAGACCGGCGTCGCCGCCCACGACCGGCAGATGCCGGAAATGGCCGGCCATCATGGATTCCGCCGCGTCACGGATGCTCGTCCTAGCATTGATTACGGTGGGGTGACGGGTCATCACGTCACGGATACGGACGTCGTTCACGTCCTTCCCGTCCGCCACCGCGTGGACAACGTCAGCCTCCGTGATGAGGCCTATCGGCCGCTTGGTCGTCTCGTCCTCCAGGACCACCAGAGCCGTCGCCCGCCCACGCCTCATCAGGAACGCGGCCGCGGCCAGGTGACCGTCCTGTTCCGCGGTCGTCACCGACGGCCGCATGACGTCGGCGACGGTGGCCGGGGCCGATGGTGACTGCAAGGACCGCTTCTGCGCAGAGGCTTCGGTCATGACCTGCTCCGCTTCCGAGGGTCTCGAGGAGATCCCCTTGAGATCCGATCGCGCTTCACGATGGAACCGACGTGAACCGTGCCACATTCCGCCGTGTTCTGGCCGGTCACCTGACCTATCAGCAACTCGGGTCTTCGCCACCGAGGTCGTGCCCGCCATCCGCGAGCGGGAGGCCGGAGCCCGGCGCGGATCCGCCGCGAGTTCGGCTGGTCGAAAGACCCGGGAGCACCACCTGCCGGCACCGGGGCCGCACCGGGACCGCACCGGGACCTTGGGCCCGCCGCGATCTCCCGGCGCGTGGTTACTGTGGGCGGGAGTTGTGAGGAGGCCATCATGCAGGCACGAGACATCATGACCCGCCCGGTGATCACCCTCAGCGCGGAGATGGCCGTGCGGCAGGCCGCCGCCGTCCTGACAGAACAGCAGATCACCGCCGCACCGGTCCTGAACGAGGACGGCGAGCTGGTGGGGATGGTCAGCGAGGGTGACCTGATCGCCGACCGGTTCGCCCACGACCCGCGCTCGCACGCCCGCCGCGACCACCTTGACACTGGGCCTGCGCCCCAGACGGTGGCCGAGGTGATGACCAGCACGGTGCTTGCCATGTCGGCCTCGGCCGACGCGGCCGACTTGGCGGAGGCCATGCTCGATTACGACGTGCGCAGCGTGCCGATCGTCGAAGGTTCGGAGGTCGTCGGGATCGTCAGCCGGCGCGACCTGTTGCGCACGCTTGTCCGCAGCGACGACGTGATCCGCGCCGAGGTCGCCGGGCGGCTGGACGCGTACAGCGCGGGCCTGCAGCACTGGGAGGTCGAGGTCACGGACGGCAGCGTGGATCTGTTCGGCACGGCGACCGGTGAGACGGAGGCAAGAGCGCTGCAGGCGCTGGCCCGCACGGTGCCAGGTGTCGGCAGCGTGCGCCTGCATCGGGTGTCGACGGCCAGCCCGTCCTGACCGACGAGAGGCTCACCCCGGGACTGCCGCGGGGGCGGCGGATGCGGCCGAAACGCTCAATGCTGAGGTGACCGGCGGACGACCGGCGTCGCACCGCGCCGGCGTGCCCGCAGACGGGGGACGGTAGCCCGCGCCCAGGTGAGCACCCTGACGGCGTACGCGCCGCCGATTCGGGGAAGTACCGGTACGCGAGGGCGTCCAGCACCCTGTCGGGCCGGCACGGCATCAGGCTCCAGCGAACCGTGAGAAATCCGCGGGAGCCGGTCATTCGCGGGGGATACCCTCCGCTTGCGCAGCGGGGTGCGGGGCCACTGGGCGGTGCACCGGCCGCGAACGAGGAGGGCTCGATGACACGCTCGCACTCTCCGGTCAGGACGTCGGGCGGGTTGCCCGAGCCGCGGGGGCGCGGGCCGATCCTTCTCGTGCTGGGCAGCCTCGGCGGGCTGCTGGTGGTCGTCCTTGTGCTGCTGGCGGTGACGACGGGGTTCGACAAGACCAGCGGGGGAGAGGTCGGGGTGGTCCGCAACGGCGGCCCGCTCGACAACAACAAGATCCGCCAGGTGATTCAGCCGGCGTCGAACCTGACCTGGACCGGGCTGTGGTCGAGCACCCACAAGTACCCGTCTCAGCAGCGCTTCTACACGATCACCTCGGACGAGAAGCGGGGCGACCGCCCGGGTGTGGACGTCGTGCGGGTGCCGTCGTCGGACGGGGTCGACATGGGCCTGGAGGGCACGCTCTACTTCAGCCTCACCACGGACGAGGCGTCGCTGCGGGCATTCGACGACAAGTTCGGCACCCGCCGGTTCCGGGCCGTCGACGGGACTCCTTATTACGCGTGGGAGGGCGACGACGGCTGGCTGGCCTTCCTCGACCAGATCATCCGGCCGATCGTCGACAACGACCTGCGCGCGCAGGTGGCGGACTTCCGCTGCGCGCAGCTGGTGTCGTCCTGCGCGCTGGTGCAGAACTCCCCGACGCAGCCGACCCTGCCAACGCCGGTACCGGCGCCAGGGAAGACGGGCGCCAACAACACCAACATCGCCCAGATCCAGAACGCCATCAACAGCTCGCTGCTGGACGACCTGAAGGCCACCCTCGGCGGTGATTTCCTCACCGGCATCCGGTTCAACCTGGTCAAGGTCACCCTGCCCGAGGAGGTACAGGCGGCGGTCAACCAAGCGCAGGCGCAGTTCGCGAAGGTCAGCGAGGCGCAGGCGAAGGTGGCCCAGGCGGTCGCCGAGGCGCAGGCGAACGAGCGCCGCCAGCTCGGGTACACCAAGTGCCCCACCTGTGCACAGATCGACATCACGAAGGCCCAGGCCGAGGTGGTGAAGGCCATCCCGGCGAACGTCACCGTGTACGCGCCGGGCAACCAGATCGGGTTGTCCGTCCCGCAACCCCGGTAGGTTCCCGTGCGTCTGACCGCCGAGTTCGGGCTGGGGCTGCTGGCCGTCGGCCTGCTGGCGGTGCTGGTCGTGGTGCTCGCGGGGGAGGGGCAGCGGCGCCGCTGGGTCCGGGCGGCCCGGTCCGCGCAGTGGGAGGACGCGCACTACAGCAGCGCCGGGCTGACCCACGTGGTGGTGCACAGGGTCGCCCGGCTGCCCTCCGGTGCGCAGCGTGAGCTGGAGTCCCAACTGATCGCCAGCATCCCGGACGACGCGCCGGACTGGCGAGCGAGGTTCGAGGCCGCCCGCATCGCGGCCTACGACCGGGCGATCAGCCTGAACCAGCCGACGCTGCACTGAGTCGCTGAACTGTGCCGCGGACAGCCCAGGCGCGGGCGGAGAGCGGAATCGAGCCGTCGCTGGCGGCCACCAAGCCCGATAACCCCAGCAGGAGGACGTCCCCACGTTCAACACCGACGCGCCAGATGCGTTACCAGCGGATGGTCACGCAGGTCGAGTTGAAGTGCTTCAGAATTCGGTTCAGCGCTGTGATCGCCGCCCCTGAACTGTCAGTAGGTCGGCCGCCGCGCGCCCCAGACGGCGCCCTGGTCCCGCGGATCGTACGTGGTCCGCTCCCGCCCGCACCGCCGGCAGTCCTCGTACAGCCTCCCTGCCACCCATCTCGGAATTGCGCCGCAGCGCCCACCAGTGGATCCCCAGTCGGCAGAGCACCCACGACCGCCAGCGGTACCCGGCCCGGACCACCCGTTCCGCCCGCCCGATCACGTCCGGTCCGTTTTCCACACGCCGACGGTCCGATGTCGCCGCCGACCTGTCAAGCCGGACCCGTTTGAACTCGAAATGAGTCAAGGACGCGGCTGTCGGGGATCGCGGTCGATCCGTTCTTGGTCAGTTCCGGCCTGGTCAGGATGCGTCGCCCTGGCCGCCCATCGACGGGTCAGGCACGCACTGCCGGCGGGGTGACGCCCGCATGACTCCTCCTCGGCACGATCGGCCAGCCGCGACAGCCTCGCCCGCCTGGCGGCTATGTGCGGATGGTTCACCAGGTGATCTGCGGAGCCGCCTCAACGAGCCGGGCAAGGTTTGCTAGTGCCATGCGCGTACCCGTCTCGTTGTCGGCGGCGGGCACACCGTCGGGTATCCCTTCCTGCACGACCAGGACATCAGTGCCGCTGTCTGCATCGGTGAGCGTGGTCGTCATCGTCATCGTGCCGCGAAGTGCGGGGTCTGCGGTCTCAAACTCGGACGCTTCGACCACCTGCTCGTTCGGCACGAGCCTCAGGAAGTGGCCGTGATAAGTGTCGGTATGTGGCGCCGACTTGCCGGTATGATCCGGCGCGGCGTAGGTGAGCGAGACACGGAACGAGCCACCTTCGCGGGCATCGAATTCATGCACGTGGCTGCTCATGCCGGCCGGCACCCGCCATTTCGCGATTGCGTCCGCATCCAGGAGCGCCCGATAGACGGCTGGCCGCGAAGCACTCATGTGCTGAGAGACCTGCGTCGAATACATGGAGTGAACATACCTCCTCAGACGCTCTGATCTTGGCAGAGCGCGCTCATCAGCATGGTCGACGCCGACACCACCGCACGCTCGGCGGCTCCTTGTTCACCGGTCCCACGGCTCGGGCTGGGCCAGGCTCGGGTCGAGGTGTCCGCCGGGACGCTCGTCTTGCGGCGTCAGACCGCGCTCGCCGGGAGCTGCCGGCGCTGACGAGGGTGTGTGGTGCGGTTATTCGAAGCGCGCGTTGCGCGGGGCGCTGACCCGGGCCAGCAGGGGCAGGGTCGCGGAGATCAACAGCAGTGAGGCGAGCAGGCCGGCTCCGACGATGAGGTAGTAGAGGTAGCCGGGATGTGCGTCGTGAGCGCCGGCCGGCAGCACCGCCTTGACCACCGGGACGGATATGCCGAGGCCGACCGCCGCGGCGACGACGGATGCGGCGAGCAGGGGGATCATCGATTCGGCGATCACGACGCGGTAGAGCGTGGAGACGGGGGTGCCGGTCAGCCGCAGTAGCGTGAACGGTCGCTTGCGTTCGACGACGCTCCCGCCGGCTGTCACGGCGAGGCTGCACCCTGCCACGAGGATCGTGAGCGCGACAGCGGCCAGGATGACCCGCTCGATGTTCTTGGCGTCGTTGTTCCGGATCTCGGCGACCTCACCGAAGGTCTCCGGTTCGACGCTTCCTTGCTGCCAGGCGGTCAGCGAGATCGGTCCGATCGCGACGGTCGCGTCGAACGTGGTGAGTAGCGTGCGGACCCGTTCGAGGGTGCTGGCGTCGGGTGTCTTGACCAGCAGCATCCGTGCGCTGAGGCGGGACACGTCGACCGGCGCCCGGGCGCTGCTCGCGTCGACGATCGGCAGCGCCTTGTTGATCAGCAGGGGGTTGTCGATGGTCAGCGTGTCGGCGGCGTTCACCTCGACGGCGCTGGCGCCGGCGGGGCAGGTGCCGAGCGCGGGGAGCTCGCGCAAGCTCGCGCAGCTGATCACGTTCCGGAAGGGCGGCGGCTTGCCGTCCGGGCCTCCCTGGCCCGGGGCGCCGGGGGTGATGCGTCGGGAGGCAGACGCCGCATGCGGGTCGAGGTAGATCGGGATCACCGCCACGCCCGGCTGCCCCTGCAGCTCGGCCAGTCGATGCATGTCCGTTGTGGACAGCGGCTGGGTGAAGGGCACCCGGAGGACGCCGGCCAGCGCCGCGTACCTGCCGCCGCTCTGCGCGGCGATGTCGGCCGGGGCGATGCCGGCGATCAGCGTGCCGACGAAGACCGCGAGGACCAGCCCGCTGACCGCCCGGAAGGCGGCTTTCGGGTTGTCGGCGAGCCGGCGCGCCGCCAGTAGCGACGGGGCGCCGCGGGCGACGCGGGCAAGCAGCCGCGCCGCCCGCATCGTCAGCCAGGAACCGCCCAGCACCAGCCCGAGCATGATCAGCACCAGGCCGAGGAACACCGGCGCGGGCGCCGGGTTTCCGGGGTCCTGAACGAGCGGGTAGAGGAACACGGGGATACCGACCAGCAGCGGCAGCACCCGCCACGCCGTCGGCGGCGGTGGCGTCACCTTGCGGGCGACCCCCAGCGGCGTCGTCTGCACCCTGCGCAGCGATGCCAGTGAGCCCGCCGCGGCGGCCAGCGGGACCGCGACCAGCATCCCCGCGTATCCCCAGACCGTCGGCGTCACCGTCTCGGCGAAGAACCGCGCGCCGGACAGCCCGATCCGGGCCAGCGCCGGCCGGATCAGCAAGAACACACCGATGCCGAGGACCGTGCCGAACAGGCCGCTGATGACCGCATCCACCGACGCGAGGACGTTGACCTGGCGTGGGGTGGCACCGACCAGCCGCATCGCGGCGTAGCGCTCCTCGCGGCGGGCCGCGGCCAGCCGCGTCGCGGTGTTGATCAGGATCAGCAGCGGGAACAGCAACGCGATGGCGCCGATGCCGAACGCCAGCCGGTACAGGTTCGTGGTGCCCTGCGACTGCGGCGCCGTGGTGATCGTGTCGACCCGGATCGTGCCCGGCAGCGCAGCGAGCTGATCCGGGGGGTACCCGACGACGACGGCGAGCTCGCTCGGCCCGGACAGCGCCGCGTCGCCGATCAGACCCACCGGCGTCGCCGGGAAGCGATCGCCGAGCTGGTCGGGCGGCGTGCTGCGCAGCAAGGCGGCCAATGCGGGGGAGGCGTAGAACTGGCCGCTGTCCGGAAGCCGCGGCAGGCCCGGGACGACCGGCGCCTGCGGCCCGAGAGCGGCGACGTCGAGCTGCTCGATGAACCGGCCGTGGTAGATGCTCTCGCTGTAGTTCCACAGCTCCTCGCCCGCGGCCGGCTGCCCGGGCGCGGCGGCGGCCGTCGACTCCCAGGACGGCCGCGTACTGGCGTGCTGGAAGGCGTGGAAGT
>Ga0137377_10002671_pt1 | contig 13393 bp, 9 predicted proteins | sample SagtaG_22_FD_104815 | JGI IMG/M metagenome (GOLD analysis project Ga0137377, IMG submission 104815) | Vadose zone soil microbial communities from Sagehorn Ranch, Mendocino, California, USA - Sage2_L_40_16 metaG | ecosystem: Environmental > Terrestrial > Soil > Vadose zone | place: USA... | reverse complement strand
GCCTGCGGTCGACTTCCCCACCATCAACATCACCGCGACGCTGCCGGGCGCCAGCGCGGAGACCATGGCCGCATCGGTCGCGGCGCCGATCGAACGTCAGCTCTCGACCATTGCCGGCATCTCCTCGATGTCCTCGACCTCGTCGCAGGGCACCACCGCGATCGTCATCCAGTTCGATCTCAACCGCAACATCGACGCCGCCGCGCTCGACGTGCAGACCGCGCTGACCATCGCGCAGCGGCGGCTGCCGGTCGAGATGACGACCCCGCCGAGTTTCCGGAAGGTCAATCCGTCGGATTTCGCGGTGCTGTTCATCTCGCTGGTGTCTGAGACGCTGCCGCTGTCCACCGTCAACGAATATGGCGACATCACCATCGGGCAGGCGCTGTCGCAGATTCAGGGCGTCGCCCAGGTCGTGATTTTCGGCAGCCAGAAATTTGCGATCCGGGTGCAGGCCGATCCGGAAGCCGCGGCGGCGCGCGGAATATCGCTTGAGGATATCCGGACCGCCGTGTCGCGGGCGAATTCCTCCACGCCAGTCGGCACGCTCAACGGACCGAAACAGGACGTGGCGCTTCAGGCCTCCGGCCAGATGGACAAGGCGGCCGAATACCGCCACGTGATCGTCGCCTGGCGCAACGGTTCGCCAGTGCGGCTCGACGAGGTCGCGCGCATCTATGACAGCGTCGAGAACGACAAGATCGCCACCTGGTTCAATGGGACGCGTGCCATCGTTTTGGCGATCTACAAGCAGCCCGACGCCAACACGGTCGCGGTCGTCGACGGCGTGCTGGCGAAATTGCCGTCGCTGCGCGCCCAGATCCCGCCTTCGGTGCAGGTCCAGGTCGCGATGGACCGTTCTGTCTCGATCCGCCAGTCGGTCAGCGACGTCGAAGAGACCCTTTTGATTGCCGTCAGCCTGGTGATCCTGGTGATCTTCCTGTTCCTGCGCTCGGCGTCGGCCACCTTCATTCCGGCGCTGGCAGTGCCGATCTCGCTTTGCGGCACCTTTGCCGTCATGTACATGCTGGATTTCTCCATCAACAACATGACGCTGCTGGCGCTGACCCTGTCGGTCGGCTTCGTGGTCGATGACGCCATCGTCATGCTGGAAAATATCGTCCGCCATATCGAACACGGCATGCGGCCGTTCGAGGCGGCGCTGAAAGGTGCGCGCGAGATCGGCTTTACCATCATTTCGATCACGTTTTCGCTGATCGCGGTGTTCATTCCGGTGCTGCTGATGGGCGGCATCGTCGGCCGCGTATTCCGTGAATTCGCCGTGACGATCGCGGTCGCGATCGTGGTTTCCGGTTTCGTCTCGCTGACACTGACGCCGATGCTGTGCGCGCGCGTGTTGAGGGCGCATGACGAAAGCAGGAAGCCGAATATCGTGCTTCACGTGTTCGAGCGAATGTTCGATTCCTGGCTCCGCGCCTACGAATGGGCGTTGGATCGGGTGCTTGCCCGCAAGGCGATGATGCTGGTGGTCACGCTGGCGACGCTCGCGGGCACCGTCGCGCTCTACATCGTTGTGCCCAAGGGGTTCTTTCCCCAGGAGGATACCGGCTTTCTGTTCGGCACCACCGACGCGGCGACAGACAGCTCGTATGAAGCGATGTCGGTACGTCAGAAGGAATTGGCCGACATCCTGAGTCGCGACCCGGCGGTGGAATACATCAACAGCACGGTAGGCGCGGGCGGTCCCAACGCCACCACCAACAATGGCAGACTGTTCATCGCGTTGAAGCCGAGGAAACAGCGAGACTCGGCAACGGTGGTGATGGCGCGCCTGCGCCAGAAGGGGACCCAGGTTCCGGGCATGCAGGCGTTCTTCCAGAGCATCCAGAACCTCAACATCGGCGGCCGGCCGTCGAAGAGCCAGTACCAGTACACTTTGCAGAGCGGCGACACGGAATCGCTGTACCGGCTGGCGCCGGAGATGCGCGACAAGATCGCGCAAGTCCCGGGATTGCTCGACGTCACCACCGACCTCTACATCAAAAATCCCCAGATGACGGTCGACATCGACCGCGAGAAGGCCGCAGTCTACGGCATTACCGTCGATCAGGTGCGCAACCAGCTTTATAACGCCTACGGCGCGCGCCAGGTCGGCACCATCTACATGCCGTCCAACGACTACCAGATCATCCTCGAAGCGCAGCCGCAGTTTCGGGTCGATCCGTCCGACCTCTCCAAGCTCTACATGAAGACCGCCAACAACCAGACCATCCCGCTCGACGCGGTCGCCAAGCTGGTGCCCACGGTGGGACCACTGCTGATCAATCACCAGGGCCAGCAGCCGGCGGTGACAATCTCGTTCAACCTCGCGCCCGGAGTTTCGCTGGGCTATGCGGTCGACAAGATCACCGCCATCGAGCAAAGCGCAAATCTTCCCGCCACCATCGCGACCGGGTTCTCGGGCACGGCGCAGGTGTTTCAGGATTCGCTGCGCGGGCAGGGCGTGTTGATCCTGGCGGCGGTGTTTGCGGCGTTCGTCATCCTAGGCATTCTCTACGAGAGTTTCATTCACCCGATCACCATCATTTCCGGCCTGCCGTCGGCGGGTATCGGCGCGATCCTGACGCTGATGCTGTTCAACATGGAATTGTCCGTGATCGCGATGATCGGCATCGTGATGCTGGTCGGCATCGTCAAGAAGAACGCCATCATGATGGTCGACTTCGCGCTGGAGCGCCGCCGCGTCGGCTTGAGCGCCGAGCACGCCATTCGCGAAGCTGCCCTGCTGCGGTTCCGCCCCATCATGATGACGACCTTCGCGGCGATTTTCGGCACGCTGCCGATCGCAATCGGCGCCGGCGCCGGCGCCGAGTTGCGTCAGCCGCTCGGCATCGCCGTGGTTGGCGGTCTCTGCGTGTCGCAGCTATTGACGCTGTTCATCACGCCGGTGATCTATATTTATCTCGATCGCATCGACCGCCGCCTGAGGCGCCGCCTGGAGCCGCAAGCGGACGAGATCGAGAACGTCGAGCGGCCACATGTCGCGGCGGCGGAGTAGCGTGTGATGATTCCGGTTCCGCCGGGCATCGTTCAAATGCAGGATTTCGGATAAGTCACTGAGCGCCAATCTGTTTATTGCGCGCGATTGTGATCCGCGCGTCGTGATCCCGCCCTGATCTGCAAACAACAAATGGCTCGCCGTCCTTTGACTTGGGCCCGATCCCAAGCTTAAGGTACCAGCGAGGGAACAGGTGATCTGGGGGACCGCCTGATTCCTCTGACCGTGAGCTGTGGGATGTTCCCACATGCGAGATTTGTAGCGAAATTGGAATGAATTCATATTTTCGGCGCCAGCTTGCGGATTACGTGGAATATCATCGCGACTGGTGGAACGGCGTGATGCACGTGTTCGGAATTATATTTCTGTTCACGGCCGCGGTTCTTCCGCTGCATTTCTGGTCGGTCCACGCCTTCGGCGCCCAAACCACCATGGCGACCATCATGGTCTTGCCGGTCTTGGTCTATTGGCTGTTGCTCGATACCGCTCTCGGAATCGGGATCGCCGGCGCTGCGGTCTTATTGCTTTCGGCTGCGGCCATGATCGTGAGCACCGTCAGTGTCGCCACGGTGTGGTCGATCTCGGCCGTATTGATTGTCGTGGGCATCAGTTTGCAGATTGTCGGACACCGGATATTTGAACGCCGGCAGCCGGCGCTTCTGGACAATCCAACCCATCTATTGCTCGGTCCGATGTTTGTGATGGCGAAATTATTCATCGCGCTTGGCTTTCGGCGCGATCTTGCCCTAATTATCCATCCAGTTCCGCAAGCTGCGCATCCGGGCGCTTCGTTTTACGCCGATGCGCGTCACGGCGAGACGCACCCAAACTCATGAGCTCTGTACTCGTTACCGGCGGCAGCGGATTCATCGGACAGCACCTGGTATCGACACTTGTCGCCCGGGGTCTGCAGGTTCGCGTGCTGGATCTCCACGCTCCGACCAAAGCCGCGTCGGAAGTCGAGTATGTCGAAGGTTCAGTGCTCGATCCGGATCGGGTAGGGGAAGCCCTGCGCGGCGTCGAACAGGTCTATCATCTTGCTGGTCTGCCTGGCATGTGGATGCGTGACAAAACCGATTTTCACGCGGTCAATTGCCGCGGCACGGAAGTCGTGCTTGCGGCGGCGCGCAAGCATGGCACGGCGCGATTCCTGCACTGCTCGACCGAATCCATTCTGTTCCGCTCATCGGCCTGCGAAGAAGCCGGCGCGGATTATACCCTGCCGATGGCCGACCACATGCCGGGCCCTTATACCCGCTCGAAGATGCTGGCGGAGCAGCGCGCGATGGAAGCCGCGGCCTCCGGTTTTCCGGTCGTCATCGGCACGCCGACCATGCCGATCGGGCCTCACGATCATAACCTGACGCCGCCGGTCGCCATGCTCAGGCATTTTCTCAACAAGCGTCTGCAGCTGTATCTCGATTTCATTGTCAATCTGGTCGACGTGCGCGACGTCGCGGCGGGCTTGGTGCTTGCCATGGAGCGGGGGCAGGTCGGGCATCGCTATATTTTCGGCGGCGAAAGCATCCCACTGAAGCAGGTGCTGCGCTTGGTCTCTGAAAATAGCGGCCGCCGTCATTTCCTGGTTCCGGTCCCGGCCAGAGTCGCGGAAGCCGCCGCTGCCATGCTGGAACTGATCGCCGACCATTTGACGCGAAAACCTCCTTCGGGAACCGCCGAAGGGGTGCGAATCGCGCGGCGTGCCACCTCGCTCTCGACCGAGAAGGCCGAACGTGAACTTGGCTACGCCCCCCGGCCGATCGAGCCGGCGCTGCGCGAAACCATTGCCTATCTCCTTGACGCGTCGGGCAACCCGCGACGATTTGGCCGCGACCGCGCTCCACGCGTTCGGCCCGCTCACGCCGGCCGGCGCTATGGCCCATGATGCAATCCGGTAATATGATCTGAAACATGTCTTTTGATCCGCACGCATTACTTGCCATCGCCTGGAGCGGATGGACCGCCACCTGGCCCACCCAGTTGCTTGCGATCATCTGGATCGCCTGGCTTGTCAGCTGGATTGTGGCGTCGCTCTGGTCGGGCCGTACCCAAAAACAGGTCATGACCTGGGACTCACAGGCCTACCGCATCCCGATTCTGGCCGGCGGCATTCTCTTCACGCCCTGGACCGCGCAGGTACTCGGAGAAAAGCCGCTCTGGCAATTCGGCAATCTCGGTATCTACGTCCTCGCGGCGCTGACCTTGGCGGGGATCTCCTTCACATGGTGGGCGCGAATACATCTTGGACGCTTCTGGTCGAACTCGATCACGCGAAAGGAAGGCCATCGGGTCATTGACACCGGCCCGTACGGACTGGTGCGCCACCCGATCTATACCGGGCTGATTGCCGGCATGCTCGCGACAGGCATAGCGGTCGGCACGGTGACCGCGATGCTGGGCGCCGTGCTGATTTCGCTCGGCATGTGGCAGAAGGCGCGCATGGAAGAAGGCTTTCTCACCAACGAGCTCGGCGCGGAGGCCTACGGATCCTACTGCCGGCGCGTTCCGATGATCGTTCCGTTCCTGCCGTCCCGCTGAGGCGGTATCGACGGGCTGCTAATCGCCGTCTCGGCGGGTGACTGCGCCGAGGCCGCGGCGAACGGTACGAGATGGCGCGGAACGATCACACGTTGCCCGGGCACCAGCGGTGTGCTGTCCGGCTCGCGATTGATCTGGGTCAGCGACCAAAGCGGCAGGTGGCGAAGCGCTGCGAGCTTCTGCAGGGTATCGCCCGGACGGGCCACCACCGGTATGCCGCTGTCCCACAGCTCGACCGCGGTACCGGGAGGAACGACATAGCGCAGCGGCACGGCCTCACCTTCGGCTTTCGCCGGCGTCGTCGCAAGCTGCACGACCATGGCGACCAATTGCTCGTGGACGGAATCCATCTTGTCGATATTGATGTGCGTGACTTCGTCGTGCTTGGAGAGATCGAAACTCGCGTAGTGGCCCTGATAACCCTGGATCGGCTTGACGTCGCCGCCGCCCAGCACGTTGTCCGACAGGAAAATGTTGATGAAACGCTCGACATTGAGCGGGACGCTCGGGCTCGCATGCGCGGGATCGACGGTGACAACCAAGCTTACCGAAATGTTTTCGGCCTGGAGTATTTCCGCGAATTTCAGCGCGCAAAGTCCGCCCATGGAGTGTCCGATCAGGGTGATCGGCGCGGGATCGGCGCGGTAGTCGCGAACGGCCTGATCGGCGATCAGGCGGCAAATCGTGAATTCGTAGACGTCGGCGCGGATGCCGGCATGTTCCAGCCGCTCGGTCAGGCGGTCCATTCCGCGCGAGAAGATCGGACCAAGCGCGCCGCGAAACAGATAAGCGCGTCCGTGCGGCACCATTATCGGCGGGTCGGCGGCCGGCGGCGATGCGGTGGCGTTCGACACCGCGATCTGGCCGGCCGCCGCAAGGTCGAAGCTGCCAAAGAGGACGCCTACCGAAAGCAGCGCCCCGATCACAGCTGTTGCAACACGCGCCGGACTGTTCATGCGCTTCCTGCTTGTACCCTCGAACAGGCACGAGAAAAACCTTGGACGCCGGTAACACGCGCCGCGGCCGATGTCAGCAAAGCCATCGCCGGACGTGCATTATCCGCCGCACACGGGCCTGTATCTGCGGTGAATGGGCAGAATTTGAGGCGCACCCGGCGCCAAACGCAAGCTCAATTGCGCGCCGCCGCGCTAACTTCGGGCTGCTGCGGTCTCTGCGCCGCAGACGCCGTTGCCGGGCGCCGGAAGACTGCAGCGTCGATGGCGGCGATCACCCTCTGCTGCATGATCTGGTTCTTGTCGATCGACAGGTGCCCGACACCCGGCACCGCATGGACATCGACATTCTCCAGCGCGCCGCGGAAATCCTTGGTGCGCGTGACGGGTTCGCCGGCGCCGTTGGCAACGTAGAAATTGATATAGCGCTCAGCGTTTCCTGCGAGCTTGGTGCGGAAGACGGAATCGAGGCCGATCGCCAGCTTGACCGGGATGCCTAACTGGCCAAGCTTTGCCACCATGTCGGGCAGCGCCGTCGCGCCCGAAGAGTGCCCGACCAGAATGATGGTGCGCACCTTTCCGCTTCTATACTCGGCCGCGGCCTGGTCCGCGAGCGACGACCAGGAAACAAAATTGGCGACAGTGACGGGGATGCCCTGCCGCTCCAATTTGGCGGCGATATCATCGAGACCCAGCGAGAAGATATTGAGCACGCCGCGCAAGAGATAAACGTGCGCGCCCGATGCGGGCGCAGCAGGCGCCGTCGCATTCGCCGTACCGGCGCCGACCGGCAGCGCCAACAACAGCGTCAACGCCATCACCTGCAGGGGGCGCAACCACAGCCGACCCGGCATGGAGAATCCGCCGGCAAATCCCGTGTCGCAACGATATTGATTCATGGGTCCCCTCGGAGGCGTGCCGATTTGTGCGTTGCCGAAGGTAGCCCTCGCATGCTCGCGTTCGCAACAGCAGGCGGCAACGCGGGCAACTTTATCTGCAGTACGTGTCACTGCTGCAACACCATCCGATCTCAAAGTTCCCCAGAATAGGGACATGAAGTCGACGTCATTGCCGCGTTTTCAGCGTCATCCTGTTGAGGGGTTATCAGATCTTGAGAGGGTATCAGATCGAAAAGCTGGTCCCGCAGCCGCAGGACGCGGTGGCATTGGGATTGACCACACGAAACGACGCGCCGATCAAGTCGTCGACGAAATCGACCTCCGAGCCGGCCAGAAACGGCACCGAAGCGGGATCGACCAGCACCACGGCGCTGTCGCGCGCGATCACGAGGTCGTCCTCGGCCTGCGCGCGCTCGACGTCGAACTTATATTGAAAGCCTGAGCAGCCGCCGCCCTCGACGCTGATGCGCAGCATGGCGCCATCGCCCTCGGTCTTGAGGATTTCGCCGATGCGGCGGGCCGCGCGCTCGCTGATAGTGACAGCTGTGGTCATGTAAGAGGTCTCCGGGCGCCGGTCGCCGCATCGAATTATATGGTATCCGGCTCCCACTATAATTAAGTGCGTCTGGCGCCGGAATCAAACCCTTAAGGGATCAATACACCGTGTCGGTCGGAATGGCTGCTCCTCGTTCGGTCTATGCCTGCGACCCCGACCGCAGCCGCGGACGGCTGTTCGACGAGCCGCCGAGCCGGACCCGCAGCCCGTTCCGGCGCGATTGCGACCGGGTGATCCATTCCACCGCTTTTCGGCGCCTGAAGTACAAGACCCAAGTCTTCGTGTTCCACGAGGGCGATCACTACCGCACCCGTCTGACCCATTCGCTCGAAGTCGCGCAGATCGCCCGCGCGCTGGCCCGGCAGCTCGGTCTCGATGAAGATCTCACTGAGACGTTGGCGCTGGCCCATGATCTCGGCCATCCGCCGTTCGGCCATGCCGGAGAGCGGGCGTTAGATACCTGCCTGCGGGTCCATGGCGGGTTCGACCACAACGCGCAGACGTTGCGCGTCGTCACATCGCTGGAGCATCGCTATCCCGATTTCGAGGGGCTCAACCTGACCTGGGAAACGCTCGAGGGCATCGTCAAGCACAATGGCCCGTTGACCGATCGAGGTGGCGCCGCGGTCGGACGTTATCGCGACCACGGCATTCCCGCGGGCATAGCCGACTACATCGGGCGATACGATCTGGAGCTCTGGAGCTTTGCGTCGCTGGAAGCGCAGGTCGCAGCGATCGCCGACGACATCGCCTACGATGCCCACGACATCGACGATGGCCTGCGGGCCGGACTGTTTACGGTCGACGATCTCAAGATCATGCCGCTCACCGCGGACATGATCGCCGAGATCGCGAAGCATTATCCCGGTCTCGACGACGACAGGCGCGGCGCCGAACTGGTCCGCGAGCTGATCTCCCATCTGATCGGGTCGGTGTTTGCCGAAACGCGCCGACGTCTGGCGCTGGTGACGCCTAAATCCGCCGAAGACGTTCGCCATCACACGGAGGTGCTGGTCGCGTTTTCCGCTGACATCGCGCAGGCCGAGGCCGGCATCAAGGCATTCCTGAAACAGCATATGTACCGCCATCCGCGGGTGATGGGCGTCATGGCCGAGGCCGAGCAGATCCTGTTCGACCTGTTCGCGCGCTACCAGAAGGCGCCGGGCGATCTGCCGTCGGAGTGGCTGCCGCCAGACGACAGGGACAACGAAACCGAGCGTGCGCGGCGAATCGGCAACTTCATCGCCGGAATGACCGACCGCTTCGCACTGACCGAACACCAGAGGCTTTTTGACTCGACCCCGGATTTGCGTTAGGCGGCGGCCTTATTACCCAAAAGCAGGCGCTGATGGCCAAGAAAACTTCGAAGAAAACTTCAAAGAAGGCGAAGAAGACAAAGAAGGCGGAGAAAAAGTCCGTCCCGAAAAAACTCGCCAAAAACAAATCGACCAAGAAGACATCGGCCAAAAAGCCGACGCGGAAGCAATCCAAAAAGCCTGCGAAAAAGATTGCCAAAAAGGCCGGCAAGGCAGCGAAGTCCAAAGCCGCTGCGAAGGGCGGCGTGAAGCGGCCGCGAACGAAATCCGCCGCTCGCCCGACAGCATCAACCAAAACAGCGAGCATGCCTCAGCCTGCGGAGACGGCAGTCCAAAACATCGTTACCGTCGAAGCGGCAGCGGAAACCAGGAAGCGCGCCAAGAAAATCACCGAGCCTTTCCCCGTCGAAGCCGCGGACGCGGAACGCAGGAATCCTCTCGCCGATCCGCAACCTGCCGCCGAATCCGCGCCCTCAAGACACCTGTTCGCCAACGTGCTGGCGCGGGTCCATGCGGCTTGCGGTGCGCTTGCGACGGAAGGTGGATGGCTGGCGGGCATCGATCTTTCCCGCGTGGTGGTCGAGCCGCCGCGTGACGCGTCGCATGGCGACATGGCGACCAACGCTGCGATGGTGTTGGCCAGGGAGGCGAAAGCCAAGCCGCGCGATCTGGCCGAGCAGATCGCCGCCAGGCTGCGCGCCGACGATCTGGTGGCGTCCGTCGACATCGCCGGTCCCGGCTTCATCAATCTGACCTTGAAGCCACGGGTCTGGTCGGACGCGTTGCGCACCGTATTGCAAGAGGGTGCGTCCTACGGCAAAAGCACGCTGGGGGCCGGCGAAAAGGTCGACGTCGAATACGTCTCGGCGAACCCGACCGGGCCGATGCATGTCGGCCATTGCCGCGGCGCGGTGTTCGGCGATGCGCTGTGCAGCCTGCTTCAGTTCGCAGGCTATGACGTCACCCGCGAATATTACGTCAACGACGCCGGCGCCCAGGTCGACGTGCTCGCGCGTTCGGCTTTCCTGCGCTACCTCGAGGCGCTCGGCGAGCACATCGGCTCTATTCCGGAAGGACTTTATCCCGGCGACTATCTGAAGCCGGTAGGCGAGGCGCTCGCCGCCGAATATGGCGAGCAGCTAAGAACCATGTCCGAAGGCCGATGGCTGCCGATCGCGCGCGACAAGGCCATCGCGATGATGATGGATGAGATCAAGGGCGATCTGGCGGCGCTCGGCATCCAGCATGACGTGTTTTTTTCCGAGCGGTCGCTGATCGAAACCGGCAACAACCGCGTTACCGAGACCATCGATTATCTTCGCTCCAAGGGCGACGTCTATGAGGGCCGCCTGCCGCCTCCCAAGGGAGGCGCACTGGTCGAAGACTATGAGGACCGCGAGCAGACGCTGTTTCGCGCCACCGCGTATGGCGACGACGTCGATCGTCCGCTGATGAAATCGGACGGCAGCTACACCTATTTCGCGTCCGATATTGCCAACCATAAAAACAAGTTCGACCGCGGCTTCAGCAATCTGATCGACGTCTTCGGCGCCGACCATGGCGGCTATGTCAAGCGCATGCAGGCAGCGGTTAAAGCCGTCACATCAGGCCAGGCCACGCTGGATGTGAAGATCGTGCAGCTCGTCCGCCTGCTGCGCAACAGCGAGCCGGTGAAGATGTCGAAACGCTCCGGCGATTTCGTCACCCTGCGCGAGGTGGTCGACGAGGTCGGCTCGGATGCGGTGCGGTTCATGATGTTGTTCCGCAAGAACGACGCAGTGCTGGATTTCGACCTCGCCAAGGTGATCGAGCAGTCCAAGGACAACGCGGTATTCTACGTACAGTACGGTCACGCCCGCGGGCATTCGGTGTTTCGTAACGCGCGCGAGGTGATTCCGGATCTGCCGGAGGAGACCGGCGCGCGGGCGGCGTTCCTCGGGGACGCGGCGGTAGAGCGGCTGACCGACCCGGCGGAACTCGACCTGTTGCGGCGGCTGGCGGCCTATCCGCGGATGATCGAGGCGGCCGCGGCGGCCCATGAGCCGCACCGAATAGCCTTTTACCTCTATGATCTGGCCAGCGAATTTCACGCCACCTGGACCAGGGGGCGGGATTTGCCCTATTTACGCTTCATTATCAATAATGATGCAGAAATCACAAAGGCGCGGCTGGCATTGGTCCAGGGCGTCGTCTCGGTGCTAGCATCTGGGCTCGCCGTTCTCGGCGTCGACGCCCCGGCCGAGATGCGATAAAAGCAGGGGAAATGCCTCTCACACGGGACCTGTGAGGGCATCTGGCAGGGGCCAGTTCGTTTGTCAGGGGACCAGTTCGTCTGTAAGAGTGGAGCTGGCGGCTTTCCCGAAGGGGACGCATCATCACGATGGCTGATCGATATCAGGGCAGACCGTTTCCAGCGGACGACGACCATAATCGCCGTGCCGATCCGCACGCATCGGCGAGGGCCGAGGGCGATCCTCTGGCTGAACTCGCCCGCCTGATCGGCCAGACCGATCCGTTCGCTGCGACCATGGGTCGCGCCAATCAGACCGTGCAGCCGCGAAGCGGCGAACGCGATCAGTACCAGCGTCCGGCCGCCCCGGAACAAGACATTCCTGCTGCCGGCCCGCCGCCTTGGATGCAACGCGCTTCCCGGCAGGAACGGCCGCCTGCGCCGGTAGTGCCGCAGCACGATTACCCTGGTCGGGATGATCCAGCTCAGGACTATTCAAGTCAGGACGATTCGAGTCAGGACTATCCCAGCGCCGTCCATCCGCTGCACCGCTACGCGACCCCGCGTGCGCCAACGGCAGAGCCGAATTATCACGAGGCGCCGCCATTCGCCGACACCGATCACGAACCCGATCCGTCGCGTTACGACGAGGCGCTGTACGGCCAACTCGAAACCGGTGCGCAGCAGGAGTCGCAATATGGCGAGGCCTATGCGGACGATCCCTACGGCTACCAGGACGGCTACGATGACGGCGCCGAGGAGGAGGATCAGCCCCGCAAGCGCCGCGGCGGCATGATGACCGTTGCGATTGTGCTTGCGCTGGCGGTGGTGGGGACCGGGGCGGCGTTCGCCTATCGTACCTATGTCGGATCGCCCCGCAGCGGTGAGCCGCCGATCATCAGGGCGGATGCCGGTCCGACCAAGATCGTGCCGTCACCCGCCGACGCGACTCCCAAGTTGCCGGACCGCATGGTGACAGGCGAAGGCGCCGAGAGGATCGTGCCGCGCGAAGAAGCGCCGGTGGACGTCAATGCCAGATCCGGTCCGCGCGTGGTGTTTCCGCAGCTGAACCCGAATACCAATCCGCCACCCGCTTCCAGCGTGGCCGCGAACACCCTGCCGCCGGCCAGTGCAGGGAATGGCACATTGCCGAGCAATGAGCCGCGCAAGATCAGGACCCTGGCGGTTAAGGGCGACCAGCCGGATGCATCCGCAACGCCAGTCGGCGCGCCGCCTCCGGCCAAGCCTGCGCCTGCCACGCGGTCAGTGGCGACGGCCAATGCCAATGCTTCCGCCAATGCACCGATTTCGTTGACGCCGCAGGCCGCGCCGCCTGTGTCCGTCACGGAACAGCGGAACCGGGTCGCCGCTGCCAACCCAACGGCCAGTCCGGAACCGGCACCCGCCGCCTCTGCTGCCGCCGCCGCGGGTGGCGGCGGATATCTGGTTCAGATCTCCTCGCAGCGCAACGAAGCCGATGCGCAGGCCTCGTTCCACGCCCTGCAGGGCAAGTTCCCGGCTCTGCTGGGATCGCGGACGCCCGTTATCAAGCGCGCCGACCTCGGCGACAAGGGCGTCTATTACCGCGCGATGGTGGGTCCGTTCGGATCATCGGACGAAGCCACGCAGTTCTGCGGCAGCCTGAAAACGGCCGGCGGACAGTGCGTCATCCCAAGGAATTAGCAGGGAATTAGCGAGCGTTTCCTTGACCGCGGAGCTGGCTGCGGGCTAATCGGCCCCATGAATAGCCGCGCATTCATCACGGGCGTATCCGGACCGGAACTCAGCGCCACCGAGCGGGATTTCATCCGCCTCGAGCGGCCGTGGGGATTCATCCTCTTTAAGCGGAATATCGAGGCGCCGGCACAAGTTATTCGGCTTG
>Ga0137377_10002661_pt1 | contig 13416 bp, 11 predicted proteins | sample SagtaG_22_FD_104815 | JGI IMG/M metagenome (GOLD analysis project Ga0137377, IMG submission 104815) | Vadose zone soil microbial communities from Sagehorn Ranch, Mendocino, California, USA - Sage2_L_40_16 metaG | ecosystem: Environmental > Terrestrial > Soil > Vadose zone | place: USA... | reverse complement strand
GCCGATCATCAGCGCGCCTGTCATCGTCAGAATCCTGGCGCCCGACTCGGCCTCCAGCTCGCGCCAAAGGCCAAACGCCTCGCGCACCAGCGGTACGTAGCCCGGACCTTCGTAATAGGCAGTCCTGATAATCCGCGACTCGCCGTGGGAAGAGCCGAACGCGTGCGGCGGCTCGAAACGGTCAAAACCCACCACCCTGGCACCACGCCGGGCGAGCCGCCACAGCGCCATGCTGCCCATCGCCCCCAACCCCACCACCAGGACGTCGGCGTCGAAACCCCCGTCCATGCGCGGCTTGACCTGCATGCTCACATGATCCGCCCGCCGTCTAGCAGGACGACGATCCCGGAAGCGTCGGGCCAGGAGCTGATGTCGAGGCCGGCTCGAGCGATGTCCTCCGGTTGGGCGATCCGCCTCAGCGGCATCTCGTGCTCCATCACGCGCTCCTGGACAGCCGGGTCGATGGCTGCCCACATGTCTGTCGCCACCGGACCGGGCGCGATCGCGTTGACTCGAACGTGCGGAGCCAGCTCGCGCGCGAGCGTTTTCGTCAGGCCGATCAGCCCCGCCTTGGTCGCACCGTACGGGGCTCCATGCAGCGAGCCCGCGACACCTCCGTCGCTGCTCACGTTGAGGATCGCGCCGCGCAGGGCAACGAGATCTGCGCGAAGCTCCTTGGCCAGGAAGGTCGGGGCGGTCAGGTTGATCGCCACCGCCCGCTCCCAAGCCTCCCGGGTCAGCTCCTCGAGGGTGTACTCCTCTCCGATTCCCGCGTTGTTGACGAGGAGGCTCACCTGGCCCTGGGCGTGGGCAGCCGCAGCCACCGCTTTCACGTCTTCGAACACCCCGAGGTCGGCCTGGACGCTTACTGCCTCGCCTCCCATGCCGGCGGCCTGCTCAATCGTCGCGAGCGCCTGTGCGTCCTGCTTTCGATAGCTGAACACGACACGATAGCCGCGCCGGACAGCCTCGAGCACGAACGCGCGTCCGATCCCGCGCGAACCACCGGTGACCACAGCAAGAGGCCGCGATGCGGTCATCGATCAGTCTTTGACAAAGAGCTGTCGAGGGAAGTCGGCGAGGACCTCATGCCCCGTGTCGGTGACGCGGAACGTGTCGCTGAGCTCGAATCCCCAGCCCTCCATCCACATGCCAAGCATGAGGTGGAAGGTCATGTTTGGCTCGAGCACCGTCATGTCACCTTCGCGAATGCTGGCGGTGTGGTCTGCCCAGTTCGGCGGATAGTTCACGCCGATCGAGTAACCGATCCGCGACGGCTTGTTGAATCCGGCGCGATTGATTGTCTGCTGCCACGCGGACGCTATGTCTTGGCAGAGGGCACCGGGCTTTACTGTCGCGAGTGCTGCCTGCATGCCCTCGGCGGTGGCCGCGGCCAGCCGCTTCATCTCGTCGGGCGGGTTGCCGAGGTACACCGTCCTTGACATCGCGCAGTGGTAGCGAAGGCGGCAGCCGCTCAGCTCGAGGCAGGTGGCGGTGTCGCCGCGAAAAGGCTGGTCGGACCATGACGCGTGCGGCGTCGCGGCATTCTCAGCGCTCAGGATCGAAGGCGGGTTGGCGGGCGCGTCACCGCCAAACTCCTTGGTGCCCCGGATCTGGGCCTCCGAGATGAGGGCCGCGGCATCGCACTGACGGGTGCCGACGGACACCGCTTCGATGGCGACGCGCATGACGCTCTCGACGATGCGCGCCGCCTGACGCATGACTTCGACCTCGCGTGGCGACTTCACGGTTCGGACCCAGTTGACGAGCAAGTCCGCGTCCACGAATCGGGCCGTAGGCAGCGATTCCCTGAGCACCTGCAGGTTTCGAGCGGTGAAGAAGTACGCGTTGCCCTCGTAACCGATGCGAGCACGCGCGAATCCACGCTCTTCGAGCACACGGGCGACGTGTTGCATTGCGTGCTTGACGGGCGACTCGATGTAGTCGTCGGCGTAGCTGAGAATGCTGTCCTTGGGCAGGGTGGTCGTCAGGATCGCGCTCTGCGCGTCCATGCCACGTCCAACCCAGATCGGCGACGCGGCTTGCGCCGGCACGATCACCGCCTGGGGCACATAGAACGACCAGGCGTCATAACCGGTCAGGTAGTTCATGTTCGCCGGGTCGGTCACGAGGAGAACGTCAAGGGCGGCCTCCGCCATGCGCACCCGCGTCTTCTTCAGCCTCTGTACGTACTCGTCATCGGGGAACGCTGCCATCCACCACCTCCACTGCGTGTTCTGGGGCTAGCAGCAGGCGCTCGAAAACGCGTTGCGCGACCTCGAGATCCCCGAGGTCGATCCACTCGTCGGGCCGGTGCGCCCCCTGCTCGATATCCCCCGGACCGAACAGAACGCATGGTATCCCGGCCGTATGCACGAGGAAGCCCGCGTCGCTGGCTGCACGCCAGGCAGAGATCTGTCGCGGGACCTGTGCAGCGCCCATCGCCGCGGTCATCGAACGGACCAGATCGTGCTCCTCGGGTATCTCGAAAGCCAGGTAGTCCGGACCCACCTCCAGGTCGACCTCGAGCCACGGAACATGGGCTCGTGTCCTCGCGATCGCCTCCTGCAGCTCGGCGACGACATGTTCGCGGGTCTCGCCCGGGTTGACACGACGGTCCACCTCGACCTCGCACCGATCCGGCACTACGTAGGGACGCGTGCCGCCGTGGATGGTGCCCACCGTGAGATTCGGCGGGCCGAACAGGTGGTGCCGCCGGGTCGCCAGCCCATCGGCGAGCGCTTCCAGCTCGACCACGAGCCGGGCCGCAGCCGTCACAGCGTTGTGCCCCAGCTCGGGCGATGAGGCGTGTACCGAGGAGCCCTTCACGACCAGCCGGTAGTTCATCAGCCCGCGGTTGGCGACCACCAGGGCCATCGCGGTGGGCTCCGCCAGCACCGCCCAATCCGCCTCGACACCTCGCGCGATGAGAGCACGCGTGCCGGCCGAGTCCTCCTCCTCGCCCACGACCGCGGCCAGCACGACGTCCCCGGCGGGTTCAGCGCCGCGAGCGCGCAGGTCGACGACCGCCCCGAGCATCGCCGCCAGGCCGCCTTTCATATCGCAGGCGCCGCGGCCGTATAGGCGGCCACCGGCGACCTCGGCGCCGAAGGGATCGCGCGACCAGCCCTCCCCTACCGGGACGGTGTCCAGGTGACCTGTGAGCAGCAGCCGCGGGCCGCGGCCGACCGTCCAGCGAGCGATCACGTTGGGCCGCCCGGGCTCGACTTCTTGCATGTCCACCTCGAGGCCCGCGGCCTCGCAACGGTCGGCGAACGCGTGCGCGACCGCCTGCTCGTGACCGGTGGCGGATGGAATCCGAACGAGCAGCTCGAGGATCGATTGGGCTGAACCCGGCATCTCGTGCCGAGAGTGCCACAAGCTTGTGTTTCGAGGCTCAGGCGGCGTTAACTTCAGCGCATGCGCGTGCTGATGCTCAGCCAGGCCGACGTGCTCGAGCTGCTCGACCTAGGCCGGCTGTTGGACGCCCTCGAGCAGGGCTTTCGCGCGCTGAGCTCCGGCCGCGTCGAGGTGCCTGCCCGAACCTCGGTTACCGCCGAGCGCGAGGGTTGGCTGGCGTCGATGCCGGGGTACGGAGCGGGCCTCGGTCTAGGCGTCAAGCTCGTGTCGGTGTTTCCGCAGAACCACTCGGCGGGCTTGCCTTCTCACCAGGCGCTGATCACGCTCTTCGACCCGACCACCGGTTCGCCCATCGCCGTGATGGACGGCACACGCATTACAGCGATCCGTACTGCCGGCACAGCCGCGGTCTCAGTCAGGCACCTGGCCAGGGACGACGCAAGGGTTCTCGCGATCCTCGGCGCCGGCGTGCAAGGGCACGCTCACCTCGAGATCCTGCCCCTGGTCCGGAGCTTCGAGGAGATCCGCATCGCCTCGCGGACGATGGAGAGTGCCCAGCGCCTGGCCGAGCACGATCCGAAAGCCCACGCCATCGAAAGCTACGAGGCTGCGGTGCGCGGCGCCGACGTGGTGGCCATGTGCACCCACTCGGGCACGCCAGTGATCAAGCGCGAGTGGGTCGGGCCGGGAACGCACGTCTCGTCGGTCGGATTCTCGGCGCCCAAGGGCGAGCTCGACCGCGGGCTGGCCGCGGCGGCCAACCTTTACGTCGAGTCGAGGGCGGCGGCCTTCCAGCCGCCTCCGGTCGGCTGCATGGAGCTGGTGGGGATGGATCCGGATCGAGCGACCGAGATGGGCGAAGTTCTCTTGCACGCCAGGCCAGGACGACAGTCGGCCGAGGAGATCACCGTCTACAAGTCGATGGGCCACGCCGTCGAGGACCTTGCCGCGTCGGGCCTCGTATACAGGGAGGCCCTGGCAAAAGGAGCAGGGACGTTCGTCGAGCTCTGAGAGTTCTTACTGCAGCGTCTTGCGAACGGCATCGATGACCCTCTGCAGCGAGGGCAGGTAATAGTCCTCCAGGGAGGCGGCTGGAAACGGCACGTCGAAAGCCCCGACCCGGGCCACGGGCGCGTCGAGGTCATAAAAGATCTGCTCCATCAGGGTCGCGGAGACTTCCGCACCGAAGCCCGCTGAAAGCGGCGCCTCGTGGACGATCACGCAGCGGCCCGTCTTCGCCACCTGGTTGCATAGCGTCTCGATGTCAAGCGGCACCAGCGTGCGCAGATCGACCACGGTCGCCGACACGCCTTCCTCGGCCAGCTTGTCCGCCGCCCGGAGGCAGAGCTCGACCGCGGCGCTCCAAGCGACCAGCGTGATGTGCTCACCCTCCCGAACCACCGCCGCTTTTCCGAACGGCACCGTGTAGGCGCCGTCGGGAACCTCAGCCCTCCCCGACCGGTACAGACGGTCTGGCTCGCAGAAAAGAACCGGGTCAGGATCCCGGATCGCTTCAAGGAGGAGGCCTTTGGCGTCGTACGGATTGGAGGGCATGACGATCTTGATCCCGGGGGTTTGCACGAACTGCGCCTCAATTGCGTCGGAGTGGAACTCGGGGCTGCGGATGCCTCCCCCGAAGGGCGCCCGGATGGTGACCTGGCAGTGGTATCGCCCGCGCGACCGCTGGCGGAACTTCCCGAGCTGAGGACCGATCTGATGGAAACCCTGCGCGGTGAAGCCAAGGAACTGAATCTCGGCCACCGGCACCATGCCCGCGAGGGCAAGGCCGAGCGACGCGCCGATGATGCTGGCCTCAGCAAGCGGCGTATCGACGACACGCTCGGCCCCGAAGCGCTCGACCAGCCCGCTCGTTGTCCGGAATACGCCGCCCAACTTGCCGACATCCAACCCGAGCAGCATCACGCGAGGATCGTTCTCCATCTCCTCGGCGAGGGCGTTGTTGATCGCCTCGACGATCGTTCGCTGCGGCATCTCAGCCGCGCCTTCCGTCAAGCAGCTCAGCTTTTTGCTGCACGACGCGCTCGGGCGGGTGCTCGTAGACGTTGGCGAAGACATCCGCCGGCGTCGGCGTCGGCGCCGCGAAGGCGATCTGCAGCGCCGCCTCATTCTCCTGAGTCAGCTCCTCCGCAAGCTCTGCTTCGCGCTTCTTGTCCCAGAGCCCGAGGCCCGTCAAGTACTTCTGCACGCGCTCGATCGGGTCCCGCTTTCGCGCCTCCTCGTGCTCCTTCGGGTCTTCGTAGCGCGAGGGATTGTCGGTCGTGTTGTGAAAGCTCATGCGATAGGTCACCGACTCGATGAGGGTGGGGCCCTCGCCCTTTCGCGCCCGCTCCACCGCGGCGACGGCGACATCGTAGACAGCCATCACGTCATTGCCGTCCACCTGCACGCCGTCGAACCCATACCCAACCGCTCGAAGCGCAAAGCTTGAAGTTGCCGACTGGACGCGCCGGGATGTCGAGATCGCCCACTGGTTGTTCTGCAGAAAGAACACGATCGGCGCTTTCGTGACGCCCGCCAGGTTGAGGGCCTCATGAAAATCACCCTCAGACGAGCCACCCTCGCCGATGTATGCCATCACGACCGCGTCCTCGCCGCGGAGGCGCAAGCCCCATGCGAGCCCGGTGGCCTGGGGCAGCTGGGCCGCAATTGAGACCTGCGTCGGCAGGACCCTGACACCGTCAGGTATGCGAGCTGGTGCGATCTTGCCCAGGTACTGCGCGGTGATGACCTCGAGCGGCAGGCCGTGATGGACCGTCGCCATCAGCTCGCGGTACTGAGGCACGATCCAGTCTCGGGTGGGATCCAGGGCCATGGCGGAGCCCACGATCGAAGCCTCCTGCCCCATTCCCGGAGAGAAAACGCCGAACTGGCCCTGACGCTGCAGAGCGATGACCCTCGTGTCATAGAGGCGGGACTTCATCATCCACCGCAGCGCTTCCAGGAGGAACTCCTCTTCCATTCGCGGCTGCGCGCCGGCAGCGATCGTCCCGTCGGCCTGGAGAACAGAGTGACGTTCCTGCAAGGCCTTATTCTTGCTTCCTCAGGGCGAAAGGGGCGGACCGCTGCTCGCTCACGCGAAGGCGAGGCGCGCCTGAGCCGCCGCGCGCTCACCGCTCAGGGCCGCGCCCTCCATGTTCGAGGCGAAGCTGTAATCCCCGCAGAAGTAAATGCCACCGACGGGCTCTGCAAGCTGATCGAACGTCTTCATCCGGCCGACGCTGTACAGGGGCATGCCCAGCGGCCAGCGCTGAACCTCCACCCGAACGACCCGTTCGCGATACTCAGGGTGAAGGCGGAAAAGGGCGCGCAGCGTGCCGGTCTTGATGGTGTGGTCCGGATCGTCCCAAACGACCCGGGCGGTCGGGTCGCCGACGATACTGTGGAAGCAGCCGCCGAGCTCGTCGAAGTCACCGGGCGTCCTGATCACGAAGGCGTCCAGGTTGTACATGACGTCCGACCTGGCGCCGGTGAGCGGGTAGCGGCTGGGCTGGGAGTCTTTCGAGCTCACCACGATGTTCGTCGTCATGAAGCGGCCATAGCGGACGGCGCCAAGCGCCTGTTGCTTCCACACGGGGAGGTCTTCGATGACCCGTGCCGCGTGCGGCGCAGGCAGAGCCGAGATCACCCGCCGGGCCCAGACGCGGCGGCGACCACTGACATCTTCGACGTCAATCTCGTAGCCCTCCTGCCCGGGACGAACCGAGGCCACTCGAGAGCCAAGTGAAAGGCGGCCGCGGATCGCGCGCGCGAGCGCCTTGGTGAACTCGTTGGTGCCGCCATCGAAGACGCAATCGCCGCGGTCGTGCCTGCGCACCGGCAGGTCGCCCCACGGAGTGCTTCGCTGGTCGCCCCACAGCCAGAGCGCCCCGTAGAGCGAAGTCTCGACTGCCGAGCCCGAGTTCATGATCTGGCACCAGCGGTCGAAGAACCGATGCGTGTCCGGGGACACGTCCCCCAGCCACTGATCGAAAGGTTGGTCGTCGAGCTCGGGGAGCGTCGCGGGCCGGCGGTGCATCTGCTCGGCTGTAATCCTCTCGATGCAGGACTCGATCTCGTTCCGAGTGTCGGGGTGGTCCGGGTAGAGACCCCGCCAGTACTCCTCCAGGTTGTCGTCACGGAGGAGCCTGGCGCCGACGGCGTCGGCCAGCTCGACTACCTTCACGCGGTCGGTGGACACGTACTGAGCGCCCGTGTTGAGCCAGATGCCATCGGTGTGTTGGAGTGATCGGGTGCGGCCTCCGACGTAATCGGCGGCGTCGAACACCTCGAGGTCGAGCTCACGAAGGAGATAGGCGGCTGACAAGCCGGCCACCCCGCCGCCCAGGACGGCCAGATCGAGCCGCTCCATCAGCTACCCCACCCCTTTGAATCGCAGTGGCATCCACGTTTTCGCAGTGTATGTGCAGCCATGGAGGCCACCTGTACGATACCCGCATCCGGGCGGTGGGTTGGGCCTGGATGGAGCGACAAGCACCTGCTCGTTCATCCAAGGGAAAGGGTGGCAAGAAAGGGATGGGAGAGTTTCTCCAGTACACGGTGATCGGGCTCACGGTTGGGTCCTTCTATGCCCTCGTGGCGCTCGGATACACGATCGTCTACGGGATCATCCGGCTGATCAACTTCGCCCAGGGAGACCTCTCCATGGTGGGCGCCTTTCTCGGGTGGACCCTGCTGGTGTCCTTCGGGCTCGACCGCTTGCCCCTGTACCTGGCTCTCATCATCGCTTTCGTCGTGCCTATGCTCGGGACGGCGGTGGTGAACCTGGGCATCCTCCAGTTCGCCTATAAGCCCCTGCTCCGGCGATCGCTGCTGGCGATTCTGATCACCGCGCTCGGCATGTCGCTATTGCTGCAGAACACAGCCGAGTTCATATGGGGCCCGCGTATCGAGGCCTACCCGCCCAACCTGCTGCCCTCGACCGGCTTCTTCGTCGGCCCCGTGCACGTCACATATGTGCAGATCGCGCTCGTCTGTGTGAGCCTCCTTCTGATGGGAGCCATGCTCCTTTTCGTCCAGGGCACGACAATCGGCACCGCTATGCGAGCGCTGGCGGTGGACCACGACGCCGCCCGCCTCATGGGAATCAACGTCGATGGCATCATCCGACTCGCCTTCGTGCTCGGCGCCATACTCGCGGCAGCCTCGGGCGTGATGCTCGGCCTCTACTACGTCCAGATCCAGTTCACGCTCGGCTTCCTGCTCGGGCTCAGGGCCTTCACTGCCGCCGTCATTGGCGGGATCGGGAACATTCCCGGGGCCATGGCCGGTGGCATGTTGATCGGCCTTCTGGAGTCCTATTCGACCGGCTACCTCTCGGGCAAATGGAAGGACGTGATCGTGTTCGGAGTCCTGATCACAGTCCTGATCGTCAAGCCCACGGGCCTGTTCGGCGAGCGCGTGGCGGAACGAATGTGATCGACCGGCTGGCCAACCATCGCGTGGCTCGCACGTACGTGAGGACCCGCGATCAGTTCGCCAGGATTCCGTTCTGGTTGCGGGTCATCGTGATCCTCGCTGTGGTGGGTGGCTCCGTGCTGGCGAACGGCGACGACTACGTGACCGCCGTCGGGGTCACCGTTGCTACTTACGCGATGCTCGGGCTGGGTCTCAACATCGTGGTCGGCTACGCAGGGCTTCTTGACCTCGGCTACGCGGCCTTCTTCGCGATCGGCGCGTACACGAGCGCGCTGCTGATGACGCAGGCCCACTGGAACTTCTTCGCCACGCTGCCATTGGCGGTGCTCTTCACCGGGACGGCCGGAGCGATCCTCGGGTACCCGACTTTGCGCCTGCGCAGCGACTACCTCGCCATCGTGACGCTGGGTTTCGGCGAGATGACGCGCATCACGTTCAACAACTGGGACTACGCCGGTGGCCCGAACGGCATCCTGCGGATCCCCTGGCCGAACTTCTTTGGCTACGAGCTCAACACGCAGGGTGATTTCTTCATAGTCGGCCTCTTCCTTCTTGCGATCGCGATGATCTTCGCCCAGAACCTCGACCACTCGAGGCTGGGTCGAGGTTGGGTCGCGATTCGGGAGGACGAGTTTGCCGCCGAATCGGTCGGCGTGCCCTCGCTGCGTTTGAAGCTCTTCGCCTATGTGATGGGCGGCATGTGGGGCGGCCTCGCCGGCGCCTTCTTCGCCACCCGCATCGGCGCCATCGACCCGACCAGCTTCACTTTCCAGCTGTCGGTCCTGGTTCTCATCGTCATCGTCCTCGGTGGCATCGGCAGCCTGCCCGGCGTGCTGGTGGGCGCGCTGGTGGTGGTCGCGATGCCCGAGGTGCTGCGAGAGTTCGCCGATCGGCGACTCCTCATCTTCGCAGTCCTTCTGATCGGCATGATGCTCGTGCGGCCGCAGGGCCTGTGGCCTCGCATCCGGCGCAAGCCGGAACCATTTTATGGCCTGCAGGAAGAAGAGGCGGAGGACGTGGCCGAAAAGATCCTGCGTGAGCACCAGGTCCAGATGGAGGAGCGCGATCGCCGGCACGCCGCCGCCGGCAGGCAGGTGCCCAAGAAAGGCGAGGCGCTGCTCGAGGTGGAGGGCGTGGTGCAGCAGTTCGGCGGCCTGCGCGCGGTCGACAACGTCACGTTCGAGGTGCACCGCGGGGAGATCTTCAGCATCATCGGCCCCAACGGCGGCGGCAAGACCACGCTCTTCAACTGCATTACCGGCGTGCAGAAGCCGAAGGGCGGGAAGATTCGGTTTGACGGCCGTTCTGTCGTGGGTCTCCGCCCACACGTGATCGTCTCGCGGGGCATCGGCCGCACGTTCCAGGGCATCCGATTGTTCAAGCAGATGGCGGTCTTCGAGAACGTGATGGTCGGCCTTTACCCGCGCCATCGCACTATGACATGGCAGGCCATGCTCCACACGCCTGGCGAGAGGCAGGATGAGGTTCGCACTCTGCAGGAATCCCGGCGCTGGCTCGGGTTCGTGGGCCTGGAGGACCTCGCCGGCAGGCTGGCGACCGAACTCTCCTACGCGGACCAGCGGCGGGTGGAGATCGCTCGAGCCCTGGCAGCGCACCCGCACCTCGTGCTCTTCGACGAGCCTGCCGCGGGCATGAACCCGACCGAGAAGCTGGAGCTCGTGGGCATCATTCAGAAGATCCGCGATATTGGAATCACCGTGGTCTTGATCGACCACGACATGTCGCTCGTCATGCGGGTCTCCGACCGCATCGCGGTGCTCGACCACGGAATCCTCATCGCGCTCGGGAAGCCCGCCGACATCCAGCAAAACCCGGCGGTCATCGAGGCCTACCTGGGCCGCGAAGAGGATCTGCTCGAAGACACGGCGAAAGGAGCCTAGTCGTGGCGCTTCTCGAGGTCCGCGACCTCCACGTCTTCTACGGCAACATCGAGGCGCTGAAAGGCATCTCGCTCCAGGTGGACCCCGGTCAGATCGTCGCCATACTGGGGGGCAACGGCGCGGGCAAGACCACGACCCTGCGGACCATTTCCGGGCTGCTGCGCCCGCGCAGCGGCTCGATAACGTATGGCGGCAAGAGCTTGATCGGCATGGAGGCGCACCTCATCGTTGCACTGGGTTTGAGCCACGTCCCTGAGGGCCGGCGCATCTTCAACATCCTGACGGTCGCGGAAAACCTCAACCTCGGCGGCTATCTGATCCGATCCGACCGAAAGCTGGTGGATGAGCGCAAAGCCGCGATCTACAAGCTGTTTCCGAGGCTGGCCGAACGGCGCACGCAGCTGGCGGGAACACTGTCAGGAGGCGAGCAGCAGATGCTCGCGATCGGCCGGGCGTTGATGTCGTCTCCAAAGGTGCTGATGCTCGACGAGCCGTCCCTGGGGCTGTCGCCGATCCTGGCTCGAAGCGTGCTGAAGACGGTGCGCGAGATTGCCAAGGAAGGCACTGCAGTCCTGCTGGTGGAGCAGAACGCGCGCCAGGCGCTGGCGATCTCGGACCGCGCTTATGTCATCGAGGTCGGGCGCGTCGTGCTCGAAGGTGAGGCGGCGACCCTGGCGCGAGACGAGAGGGTTCAGAAGGCTTACCTCGGTGGCTTTGAGTCGGTCAGCACTGCCTGACCGCCTGAAAACGAGTGAGGGGCGCTCGAAGCGCCCCTCATCCTGATTGGTCTTATGGTCCCTGGTCTGATTAGCTCGACGGGTTCCAGGTCCCGCCTTGGCGGATGTAGATCGGTGCGAACGCCGGAGGGTTGCCGGTCGCCTGCACGGCCAGGAATAGCGGTGTGGGCCGGTCGCCCTTGTCGTCGAAGTGGACTGTGCCCGTGATGCCGTCGGAGATGGTGACCTTGTGCAGCGCGGCGTTGAGGGACTTCGCGTCGGTCTTTCCGCCGTTGTCCTTCAGAGCCTGCGCCAGCGCCCGCATGCCGTCGTACTCGTAGGAGGAATAGTCGCCCGGGAGGCCGCCGTACTTGGCCTTGTAGGCCGCGGTGAAGGTGTTGTTCTTGGCGTTGTGGATGAATTGTGTGGTGGGCAGGGTGTTGATGGTGATGCCCGGGTTGGTGATGGCCGCACCCGCGACCTTCACCACGCTCGGGTCGGCGCAAGCGGAGTCGCCGTTGAGCTTGTACGAGGGCGAAAGAGAGACGTACTCCTTGGCCAGCAACCCGAACTCCGGGTAGTAGCCGGTGTAGAAGAGGACGTCCGGGTGGGTGCTGCCGATCTTGACGAGGGCGGCGCTGTAGTCCTTCTCGCCCGGCGTGATCGCGTCGAAGTAAGTCACCGTCATTCCTGCGGCCGTGGCCGCCGCCTTGGCAGAATCAGCGACACCCTTGGCGTAGGTGGTGTTGTCGTGCAGGATGGCGATCTTGGTCGCCTTCAGGATGTCGTGCATGAAGCTCACGTCGGCCGGCGCTTCCGCGTCGTCGCGGGCGACCATGCGGAACACGTTGTCATAGCCCTGCTCGGTGAACTTGGGGTTGCTTGACGCCGCGGTGATGAACGGCAGGTCGCCGCTCCGGCGCAGGATGTCGCTTTCGGGGATCGAAGCTCCAGAGCAGTAGCCGCCGACGATGGCGACGATGCCCTGTGTGAGGAGCTTCGACGCCGCCTGGGTGCCCTGCTGCGCGTCGCACGCGTCGTCCTGGGGGACCGATTCCAGTTTGCGGCCGTTGATACCGCCCGCCGCGTTGATGTCCGCGATCGCGAGCTCGCCGGCGTTACGGATTGCGGTCCCGGGGTCGGCATAAGCGCCGGTGAAGGGACCGGTGATGCCAACTTTGATCGGCCCGGACGCACTGTTGTTGGAACCGCTACCGCATGCGGCAATCAACAATGCGCCGCAGGCCGCCATGCTTACCGCCAGGAATCGACGTCTGACCATCGGCGAATGTCCCTCCCCTTGGTACGTGCCTAAGGCTGCCTTTGGCCTCATCACGCCAAGACTCAGGCAAACCTTGCCCGCCGCCCTCTTCCCGTCGATCGGGGCGAGAGTGCGCCGGCGGCGGGCGACTACTCCATCGCCAGATAGGGCACCAGTATCGGTACACCTCGAGTGGCTGTCAAGCAGATCCAGGCCAATCTAAACTTGCCTGAGACAGGGGCGGCAACAGCGTGGGAGGAGGGTTCAATGACGTCTGGACCGGAACCGAGGCTGCGCGTGATCTGGACCGACCCGGTCACCGGCCGGAAGGGCTACGCCGTCATCGACCGCATGGTCAACGGGCTGGCCGGAGGAGGCACGCGGATGCGCGCGGGCGTCTCACTCGACGAGGTCGAACGACTCGCCCGTACGATGTCTTACAAGAACGGCGCGTTCAACCTTCCCGGCGGCGGCGCGAAAGGTGGTTTGGACATCGATCCCCATGACCCCCAAGCGCGCGGCATGCTTTCGCGTTACGTACGCGCCATGCGGCCTCTCTACCGAAGTGGTTGGGGTACGGCAGAGGACCTCGGCGTGACGCAAGAGCTCCTGAGCGAGGTGTTTGCAGAGCAGGGTGTCGGCATGACAGTGCAGGCGATGCTCGATCGATCCGGAGATTCGAAGGCAGCCGGTCGTCGTGTCAGCCAGGGCCTGGCCATCCAGGTGGAGGGCATCGGCCTCG
>Ga0137377_10002657_pt1 | contig 13420 bp, 12 predicted proteins | sample SagtaG_22_FD_104815 | JGI IMG/M metagenome (GOLD analysis project Ga0137377, IMG submission 104815) | Vadose zone soil microbial communities from Sagehorn Ranch, Mendocino, California, USA - Sage2_L_40_16 metaG | ecosystem: Environmental > Terrestrial > Soil > Vadose zone | place: USA... | reverse complement strand
GTCTTCGACCCGGAACAGGTTGGCCTTGATGGCAAGGAAGGCAGTGGTCTGCTGCACAAGCGCGTTGACCGGCTCGACCAGGCTGGTGAGCAGCGCCTGCAAGGCGACGAGAGCACCGATGGTCAATGCGCCATCGACGATCCGGAGGCCGCCCACCCCCAGCACCACCGCGGCGGTCAATCCGGTCAGGAAGATGGGACAGGCGTCGAGGAAGCTGGAATAGACACCGAGATCGCGCTCGGCGTTCAGGACCTTTGCCTGAAACCCCGCCCAGCGCGCGAAAGCATCGTCCTCCAAGCCGCCGGCCTTGATCGTTTCGATCGTGCGGACGATCTCGATGGTGCTTCCGTTCAGCTTGGCGCGTTCGATCGTCAGCTTGCGGTTAAGGTCCTCACGCTGGCGCGCAACCAGCCTGAGGACGAGTACGTTGAGGAGAGCCATGGCGATGCTGATCACGGCCAGAAGGCTGTCGTAAAAGGCCATCGTGATGGCGATGAAGGTCACCGAGATCAGGTTCAGCGCGTTGGCGGCCACCCCGTTCGAGAGTAGCTGGGCGATCTGTTCGCTGGCGGCTATGCGGTTGGCGAGATCGCCCGAGTGTCGCTGGGTGAAGAACTCCATCGGAAGGGTCAGGACATGCCAGATCAACTGGCTGACCATCGTCACCGTGAGCTTGGTCTGGAGGCGCAGGAGCAGCGACTGTTGAAACGCCGTCATCAGCGCACGCGCAACGGCGGTGATCGCCATGCCGATCAGCAAAGGCGTGAACCAGCCCTCGACATGCTTGATCAGGATATCGTCGACGAAGATCTTCGCGAAAGTCGGAACCAGGATGGTGGGCACGACGAGCGCCATGCTAAGTGCGACCAGCAGCAGCACCGCCCGCAATGAATGCGACAGTCGCCGCCGCAGCAGCGGAAAAAAGTCGGGCTCGCACCCGCCCGGCTTGAATTCCGGTCCCGGCTCCATCGCCAGGACGACGCCGGTGAAGGCCGAGTCGAATTCGTCGTGGCCGACCTTACGACGCCCGACCGAGGGATCGTTGATATAGGCGTAGTCCGAATCCAGCCTTTCCAGCACCACGAAGTGATTGAAGTTCCAGTGGACGATCGAGGGCATCGGCAGCTCATGGAGCGTCGCCGGTTCCTTCCTGAATCCCTTTGCCGTCAGTCCGAACCGCCGCGCGGCCTTCAGCACGTTGCTGGCTTTGCTGCCGTCCCGAGAAACGCCGCATGCTTCGCGCAGCTTTTCCAGCGGCACCCAGAGACCGTGATAGGCCAGGACCATCGCGAGCGAGGCCGCACCGCATTCCAGCGCTTCCATCTGGAACACTGTGGGAGTGACCCAGCGCCGCCGCATGTGCCTGATCCGGTTGCCGAGGCGGTCGAGGAACGCAGGCTGCCGGTCGGTTTGATGCGATGACGCGGGCATGTGCTGGCGATCCTAGCCGCCGATTCCGCTCAGCCGCTTCATCAGCGGGATCACCAGATCGATCGGCGGCTGCTCGCGCGTTGTAACTTCGGCGCGGGTCAACGTTCCGCTCGAGAGCAGAATCGGCGGCCCCTTGCCGGAGGTCCAGCGATACCCGCTGACAGTGGAGGGATCGCGCTCCAGGGTCACCTTCGCCGCATAGGGGGCGCCGTCCTGCGAGAAGCGCTTGACCAACGCATCGTTGTGCAGGTCCGCCAGCATGCCCTGGGGCGTCACGGGGAAGTCCGACACCGTCACCACATTACCGATAATCGCGCCATACTCTTCCCGCTTGACGGTGGTCGGCTCGACACGAACCTCCATGCCCGGCCTGATGTCCTTGCCGCGGTCCGGCGGCATGTAGACGGTCGCTTCCAGGACCTGCCCTGCGATCTCGATTTCGACAACCGGCGTACCCAGGGCAAGCACGGCGCCACCAGACACTTTGACTTCGACAACACGGCCGTCCGCGGGGCTGACGATCCGCGATCCTCGTTCCAGGTCGGCCGCAAGCTGCTCAACCAACCGCTTGGCATCATTGACCTTGAATTCCGACAGCAGGCGATCGCGCTCACGCTGGCTCTGTAGATCCAGCCGCTGCGCGTTGAGCTTGAGAATGTCGTTCTTGGCGTCGGTGATGCGCTCCCGCGCATTGTTGAGTTCGACGCGGCGGTCCTCGAGATATCTGCGCGTAACAGTTCCGCTCGCCGCGGCAGGCTCAAGCTTGGCCACCTCGTCCGTGAGATAGGTGGTGCGCTTCTCGGCAGCCGCGATCAAATTGGCAAGGCCAGCTTCCTGAGCTGAATAATTTGCAAGCTTGGCATCGATTTCCCGCGAGATCGCCCCGGTGAACTCGGCGTGCTCGCGCTCGCGCTCGCGCAGGACGTCCCTCGCCTGCTGAAGCCGCTGCTCGGTCTCGGTCTGCGCGACCCGGGCAATCACCTGATCGCGGCGGACCTCGTCGCCGATACCGACGTCGAGCGAGGCCAGCCTTCCGCTGACTGCGGACACGGCGTCGACCAAGCGACCGCCACTGCTCAACAAAATGCCATCGCCGGATACGCGGGTTGGAATGCGGCCCAGCACGCTCCAGGCGAATAGCACGGCAAGACCCAGCGCCAGCGCCGCAGCGGCCATCCAGTCGAACGGACGCGTGACGCCAACGACATGGTCGAGCTGTTCAGGATTCGAAAGCCGCTCGATGGCCGCTTCCCGAAAGATTCGCTCTGTCCCCTTCTTCACACAGCGCCCCGCAAACCCCGAACCCACTTCGACTGGGCTCGATATGGCCGAAATGCTTTCGCTTTTTCAAGCAGATATTGCCTGCCACCACGGGCACAGTTTGACCACTCGCATTCCACGACACGATTGGATCAAAAGCATGAGTCCCGCACGTGGCCGGCGCTCATGCAGAAACCACTCACACCTTTCCACGAAGACCCCCTTCTAGATCACAAGGCAAAGTCCCGAAAACAGCAACAAGCCCAGGATAATTCGTTTGAAGGCTGATTCGTTGATCCGTCCGAACAGGACGATACCTACAGCCGTTCCAGCAGCTAAGGCGGGCAGAGAAATGCCAAAGTCGATCAAAACCTTTAACGAGAGGCTGTGGTGCGAAAGCATGAGAGCGAGCGCGAAAAGTTGCATGACCCCAATGTAGGGTTGAACTAGGCCGCGCTGCTGATTTTTCGGGAAACCATGGATGTCGCACCAGATCGCAGGAAGTGCACCGGGCATCGCGGTCAACCCGCCGACCAGTCCCCCGCCAAACCCTACCAGCGCATTCCTGCTCTGACTGTCCATCTGACGCAGGTAGGCAGGCGTTGGCCGGAAGAAGGCATATGTGGCGTAAACGGATACGAGAGTTCCAAAACCCAGTCTGAACATCCCGGTATCCACATTCTGCAGGAGATAGATCGCGATCGGAATGCCTATTACTCCACCAGCGATGAAAACGAGGCTGGTTTTCCATTGCATGCTCTTGCGTAGCGCAAACAGATTGGCCGCTTGTACGGTAATGCTGCAAGCCATCATCAATGGCACAGCTTCCATGGGCGGAAAAACGTGCAGCAGGATAGCGCCGGCGACCGCCGAGAACGCAAACCCGGAAAGGCCGGAAACGAACGCGCCCGCAAAAACCGCCCCACTCAGCACCAAATAAACCGCTACGTCTGACATCGCATCGCTTCCTCTGGAACGGTGATCGTCGTCAATAGCGGGACGGCGTGGGGTCGTCCGAACTCACTCAAGTAACCAATCCATCTAGTCGCCGTGGATCGCCGTTGTTGCCGTTTCGATGGGTCGGATACTCGGCGCGTGATGCAGCATGTATCCTCCGACGACGTGCAAAGTGCCGAAGCCAGCGAGGACAGCGATTGTCCACGCCTTGAAAGGTGGAGATGGTCGTCGGGCGTGGGAGCTATCGGTAATTGCCATATCCAAATTCTTGTAGGCGTTCGAAAATTCGACTGTCACTTTGAAAGCGCACTCCTTCGCAATCAAATAGCCCCCGTTGATGACACACTCCTGCTCGCAACTGCCGAATTCAAGATCGGCTGCTGTTCAAGCGCGTCCAGTTAGGGTGAAAGATATCGCTGGGTTCACGCGCGAGCGATACGGCAGATGTCGTATTTCGTCGTCGGTAAGGAGGCTAATGTCGAAAGGCCCTGCGCCGCCGCGGGTGGTGGCGCGGTGTGAGATCAGCGCCGAGACTCTCAACCGTGGCCGGGTGATCGCCAATCTCGGGGCAGCTACGCATCCTTTTAGCAATCACTATTGATAGATTCCTTGCCGTCAACACAGGCTGCAACGATTGCTTCATGCAATTCCTCGCCGCTGATCGGCTTGTGCAGAATACGATAACCGCTGGCGGTGGCTTCCTTGATGCGCGACGGCGAGGTATCGCCGGTCACGATGACGGCAGGGACCGGGCGGCCGATATGGGCGCAAAGAGCCTCGATTGCGTCCAGGCCCGTAGCACCATCTCCGAGGCGGTAGTCGGCGATGATCAGATCGACCGGTGCATCGCCGGCCACCATCGCCTCTGCATGAATCTGTTGCACCTCAGCGGCAGATCGGCCGGCATAGACGCGATGCCCCTGTAGCGTGAGCAACTGCACCATGATATCGAGAACATGCCCCTCATCCTCCACGACCATGATGGCGACGGCGATGCCTGCTGGTGATGCCCTGTTATCGGGCAAGGGAGTTTCCACCGCACTGGCTTTCGGAACCGTAACGGAAAACATCGAACCGCACCCGGTGACGGAGACCAGCTTCAGCGGATGTTGCAGCAATACGGCGGTGCGGCGAACGATGGCAAGGCCGAGGCCAAGGCCTTGCGTACGATCCCTCGCCGGGTTCTGCAATTGCACGAATTCCTCGAACACCATTGCTTGCTGATCTGCGGGGATGCCGGGGCCAGTATCCCATATCTGGATTTCCACCGCAGCGCTGCGCCTGCGGCAGCCGAGCAGAACGCCGCCGGATCTCGTGTATCGAAAGGCGTTCGACAGCAGATTGCCCAGGACCCGTTTCAGCATCATGGGATCGCTGTCCACCTGCAGACGGCTTTCGACAACACGCCAATCAAGGCCGCGATCCTTCGCCGTTGGAGCAAATTCGTTGCTGAGATGGTAGAAAAGTTGCGACAGATTCACCGTCTCCCTCGCAACAGTGACGACGCCGGCATCAAGTCGGGAGATGTCGAGCAGCCCATTCAGAAGGGCGCTAAGGTTGCCGACAATGGATTTTGCCTTGCCGGCCAGATCGCGTGCATCGCCGGATTGGACCGCGCCGCGGTGACCCAGCGCCGCGAGCGTGGCGATCAGCAGACTCAAGGCATGGATCGGCTGGCGCAGGTCATGACTGGCCGCCGCAAGAAAACGTGTTTTCGCACGATCGGCGGCCTGTGCGCGGTCGCGTTCTTCCTGCAGGTGGCTGACCAGCTCGACATTTTCGAGGCGCAACCTGATGGCCTCACGCAGCATGCGGTACGTTGTGCGGCAGTAATAGAGATTGATGGTCACAAGCCCCGCAAGCAGGGAGAGATATGCGCCGGAGATATCGCCTCCATTGGTAATAGAGCGTACCGTGATCGGCAGCACCGTTGCGATGATCGAGCCGACGAGAGCAGGCGGAAACGCCGAGAGCGACGGAACCGTGCCGCAGATCAGGCCGGTCAAAACAATGACAGTGAATGAAAAAAGAACGGGCTCCTCGGGAAGGAAGCCAACCCAGCCGAGCATTCCCCACAGCAGGCCTGACACGCAGGAAAACGCCGCCGCAAGCCAGGCCCATCGCAACACGGACGCAGGCTCTCTATCTCGGCTGAAGAACCGGCGCGCCGCCAGGACGCGTATGGCGGTGAGCAGATACAACGCGCCGAGCCATCCGATCAACCAGCTCGCCGATACAGTGCTCCTCAGTACGTCCGCTGCCGCCAGGGAGATGAGGATGTTGGCAACCACCACCCCATAGGAATTGCGATACAAAAGCTCGACGAGCGCCGCGCGTATCTTGTCTTCTTGCATCGAAACCTCTCCGCGCGCCGGCAGGTGCGGCGGCTTCGTTCGCGAGTTGCCGCTAGCCCGCTGGAAGGCCGAGACGAACCGCGTAGGCAGTCAACTCAGCACCACTGTGCAGATCAAGCTTCCGCATAAGATTCTCCCGATGTTTCCGGGCGGTAAGCGGGCTAATGCCGAGACGACTGGCGATGTCGCGGCTGGTGGCGCCGTGAGGGATCATCCCCAGGATTTGCCGCTCACGCCTTGTAAGCGTCACCGGAGATATTATCGCAGCCGTGGGCTCCGGGATTTCCTTCGGGCCGTCATGCTGGTCCACCGCAAAGCGAACCTCCTCCGCCACATAGGCGTTGCCTTTTCTGATGGCATCGATTGCAGCGATGAGTTCGGATGGATCGCCGCTCTTGGTCAAATAGCCATTCGCGCCTGCGGAAAGAGCTGCTCGAACGGAACGTGGCTCGACATTGGCGGTGACGACAAGAACCCGCAGCTCCGGCCATGCGGTTCTCAGGTTAGTTATGAACTGAAACCCGCTCACACCCGGCATGCCGAGATCGAGTACGAGAAGATCGGCGGAGCTTTCGTTCAGCAGCCGGTGAACGGCTTCACCGTCCGCCGCTTCTCCAATGACTGCAAGCTCGTCCACGGTCGACAGAAGCTGCTTCAGACCTTCCCGAATGATGGCGTGATCGTCAGCAATGATCGTCCTCACCAGTCCATACATGTAATCGCCCCCGCCTATAACGGCACTAGGATATCAATCAACTCCAATCAAGGATTTGGATCCACAAATCCATTTGCCAGATGATCTTAATACGAAATACGCCATCTGCCGTATTTTTTAAATGTGGTCGCATCGGTAATCTTGCGGCGGTTGCTCACCGTAAGGTTGCCACGTCGGGTTCAACCAATCAGCATTGATGAAAGTGGAGATTGAATATGACCAATAGGCAGGACACGAATTCGAAGGCGCAAGCCGAATCTCTCGATAGCCTCAAGGATGCCGCTCAGAATAAGGCATCCCAAATCTCGACGTCTGAAAAGGATGCACTCAGCGACAGCTCCCTCGACGATGTGTCCGGCGGTCGCGTGCCTCCTACCCACGGGTTCTGACGTCCGGGTATAGTGCTTGGCTTTGATTAAAGCTGGAGATTGGCATGTCCGCTTTGCCCATTCCTGGGGGAGCGGACATGATCAATTTTTGAATACGTAGCTCGGATCGCGGTCCCTTCGGACTGCCAAGTGGCACGAGACAAGAGGTGAAGCCACAAAACCGTTTCCAATAGCTCTCGACATATTCCGGAAACTAGCTGAGCGCAATGTTCCGACGTCGGGTTTTAACCGATCAACATAGATGAAGATGGAGATTGAAGATGACCAATATGCAGGATGCGAATTCAACGGCGGCGGCCGAATCTCGGGAGAGCAGCAAGGACGCCGCTCAGAACAAAGCATCCCAAATCTCGACGGCGTCTGACAAGGATGCGCTTGGCGATAGCTCCCTGGACGATGTGTCAGGGGGCGGTTGGCCATACGCAACTATGAGTTCTGCTCAAGTCACTCCGACCATCTGACTTTGAGCGACAGCGGGATCGGTTTAGATCTTGCCGAGCCTTTACAATGACCGATGCTCGCGGGCGGTGCATCGGTCATTTCGTTTTTGCTTGCTGCTGCACTTGGTGCAAACCGGGCTCTGTCCACAATCCTGGTGCGGGCGTTTGTTGTCCTCAGCGCCGCGCCGCCGCGAGGTCGGAGGCGATCAGGAGATTTGAATCTCCCGAACCCAGGCGCAGTGGCGCGATGCCTTATCATCGGCGCCTATCCTCCGAGGTGAGCGCGGCGAGAAACTCGGTGAGAGCATGCTTTCCGGCTTCCTCCGCGGACTCCTGTGATGGATACCCGTCACTGCTCCGCTTGACGCCCATTGGCATGCTCCGGCGTTTGATTTCCCATCGCCATGCGCGGCGGCTATCGTCGCTCATTGTTGCGATATGATAATCCCGCCAAAACAAGATCATGTTGCACCTGGATTCTGGTCCTGTCGGCCAGCGGCGCCCGCTACAATTGGGCAGGCCGAGGCCGTCATCAGCGAAACCGGTGTCATCAACGCCGCTGGAAGATGGCCTTGGCGACGTCGCCGATCGCTTCAACCTGCTCGTCCATCCCATCGAAACAGACGATCCGGCACGGACATGCCTCGAGGCCTTCATAGCGCCACGGAAACGCGCCGATGACCGCGCGCTTGTTGAGCATCCTTTCGATGTCTCCGCCGATATTCTCGGCATGGATCAACCCCTCCTGGAACGCGTAGGAGTGGAAGGGAAACATGTCTTCAGTCACCGACCGGCCGGATTTCTTGTGGACGTAGGTGTACTCGCCGAAAAATTCATCGCAGTTCATGCCGACCTTGGCTTCGAAGCGCTTGGTGAGATCCGGACGCATGAGGCGGATCGACGTGTTCATGGCGTGATCGCCGGAACCGCAATCGACGCCGAACCACTTGATCTTCTTCTTCAGCATCCATTCGAGCAGTTCGATCTTGCCTCCGGGATGCATGCAGAAGTAGCGCACCAGATCCTGCTGCTTCTGTCCCTCCCAATAGCGGTGCCAGCCGGTATGCAGGATCAGGATGTCGCCTTCCCTGACCTCGACGGGTGCAGCCTCGATCATCTCTGGCGTGATCACCGCCCAGTCATCCATGTGCGGCGAGACGTCGACAACAGCGCCAGGGCCGACGAGGAAATCCAGCGGATAGGACGCCATGTCGCCCATGCCGTCGGTGCCGTGCATCGCACCGTCGATGTGCGTTCCGACGTGAAGCGCGGTGTCGATGCGCTGCGCCACGATCATCTTGGTCTGAAGATTTTGCGCATAGTACATCTTGTTACCGGCGTATCCGACCCAGCCGGGCGTGTGGACGTTCATCAGATGGGTCATATCAACGATCTTCATTATCCATTCCTTCGATCAGATTCGAAATTCACGCAGGTGGACGAAACAAGGACTTGAGGAGCCCGCGAAAGGCCGCCAGGAGCAGAGCAAAACCACCGATCGGACGTGCAGCCGGTGCAACGCCGGCGCTCGCGGTCCGATCGATGCCGTCAGCGGTCATTCCCGCCCTCGGTTGTCGGGCGCCGATGGCGGCCTCCGCATTGGTGACGAAATCGGCAACCAGCGCGTTGGCGATTTCGGTGATGAGACCGGTGCGGCCGAACTGGGCGATGGTGCCGGACAGCTGCACATCTGAATCGACGACGATCGAGGTCCGCTCGCCGGCCTCCTGCAGCGTGCAGGCCATCGTCATCTTGCCGCGGCTGGCGCCTTTGCGATCGACACCCTTGCCTTCGAACGAGACCGACTTTCGCGTCTCGTCATAACGAACATCCGCCTCGCCTTCGAAACTCGCCTGGAATGGACCGACCTTCGCCGAGACCTTGCCCGCATGCCGATCGTCTTCCTTGGGACCGAAATATTCGGCGCCCGGAATGCAAACCGCAACGCCACGAATGTCGTGAAAAAAGTTCCAGACCTCCCCGAGCGGCCGTGCAATGACGAATTCCTGATGCAGCTTCATGCGACGGCTCGCCGCTTGGGGATCCTGCCCTTCGTCTGGATGACCGCGACGCCTGTCATGCCAGTTCCGAAATCAGGTCGCGGGCGACGGAGGCTCGGCATCCGCCGGCAGCGCCCCGACCGCCTTCAGCAACGGAACATCGGCCGGGGTCGGCCCGCCGACGCTGACGATATTGCTGCCACGATCCGCCTTGACCGCGTGCTTGATGCCCGCGGGCACGTGGACAATGCATCCGGCGTGGAAGGGCAGCGCGATATCGTTGGTGTAATCGTAGATGGTCCCCTCGCCTTCGAGGATAAAGATCGTATCCTCCGACAGCGTGTGAATGTGGGGAACATTACCCTCGCCGGCTTCGAGGCGAACATAGTTCAGGTTCGCCTCCCAGGCACCGACGCCGGGCCAGATCACGAACCGCGCATCCTTCGATATCAGCGGCAGGCGAAGTGTGGGATGATCGCGGTGAAACAGACGAATGGCCATCGAGAGCTAGCCCTGGCTGGATGTAATGCCGGAATACAGGTGCTCGTCCGGCGGGCACGGCCCCCCGATCACCTTGATGCCCGCGTGGCCCGCTTCGATGCGATAGCTGTCACCCGCATCGATATGGACCATGTGCCCCTCGGCGAGGTCGATGCGCGATCCGGCAGCGGCATCGAGGATGGCGCCGGTTCCTTCGATCACGTAGTAGACGCAGTCCGACGCATGGCTGAGGCCGATGGTCCGGGCATTTTCCTGCAGCGAGACAAGTTGAAAACTGCGAAACGTCGCGCCGTTGTGGGGTGACAGCACGACCTTCGCGTTGCCCTCGCCTTCAACGATGGGTATTTCTGGACATCCGACAGCGCTATCGATGACACGGACATGGGAAAACGGTGGATTGACCATCGCCGGCTACTCTTTGAGCATATATCAATTATTTTGAATATAAGTAAAAAATCGCTAACGTGCAATGTCTTCTTTGCGAAGGCCTGAAGCGGAACGACGCAAGGAGCGTCACGACATGAGCGAACACGATACTGACGCGAACATCGACGCCCCGCCGCCCTTGACGGAGGAGATCGCCGAAACCACGGCGAACGCACTCGCGGCGATCGGATACCGGATCCGGGAGCTGCGGCAATCGCGCGGGCGGACGCTGCAGGAACTCGCCGACGTTTCCGGTCTCTCGACCTCGATGCTCAGCCTGGTCGAACGCGGACGCGCCTCGCCCTCCATCGGCTCGCTGATCGTGATTGCGAGCGCGCTCGGCGTGGCGATGTCGGACCTCCTGGTCAATGGTTCCGGCAGTGAAGAGAAGATCGTGGTGCGCGCGTCGGAGGCGCGCACCGTCGAGACCGCGCAACACGTCGTCCGCCGGCTGCTGCGCGAAGACCGCACCCGCGGTGTCTCGGTCGCCGTCAACGAATACGTGCCGCATACCGGAAGTACGGAGCATCCGATCACCCATGAGGGTTTCGAATATGGCTTTGTGCTGCAGGGTGAATTGACCGTCGAGGTCGACGGCACCAAGCATGTACTCCGCCAGGGCGACCTCATCGCCTACAGCTCCCGCCGCAAGCACAAGATCTGGAACCACGGCAAGACCAAGGTCCGCACGCTCTGGTTCAACCTCGATCGTGAATGACGTTCAAACGCCAGTGTGTTGCGCGCCGGATCGGTCATGATCACGGCTTCCGCATCATGGCGTGCAGGCGGTCGGATGTAATCGGAAGCCGATCGACCGCGCCGGGCTTTTGAATAGCAGCCTCGATCGCGGCGGCAAGCGCGGCGCCAACTGCGTTGATCCCGCCCTCGCCTGCGCCTTTGACGCCCAGCGGATTCAACGGACTTCGCGCATCCTCGCGCAGCAAGACCTCGACCTCTGGCACCTCACGGCAGGTCGGCATCAGATAGTCGGCAAAGCTCGTTGCCAAAGGCTGGCCATTCTCGTCATAGACGAACTCCTCGAGCAGGGCTCCGCCGATGCCTTGCGCCACCCCGCCGACGATCTGGCCCTCGATCAGCATCGGATTGATGGCACGCCCGACATCGTAGCCGACCAGATAGCGCTCGATCGTGATCCCGCAGGTCAGTGGATCAATTCTCACCTGGGCAACATGGATGCCGTAGGGATAGGTCATGTGATTGGCGACGAACCGGCCCTCGCTGGTCAGACCGCCGGAATCCTCGAGATGCCCGGCAATTTCGCCGAGCGACAGCGAAGGCCCGCCTTTGATCGTCTCGATGATCCCGTTCGACAACCGGAGCGCATCGCAGCTCGTCTGCAGCAGTTTTCCTGCCACCTCGATGGCCCGGTCGCGAAGCGCCTCGGACGCGATCTTCACGGCCGAGCCTGCCATGACCGTGACACGGGACGCGAAGGCGCCGAAGCCGATCTCGATGCGGTCGGTCTGACCATGAACAACCCTGATCCGTTCGATCGGAATTCCTGTTGTCTCCGCGCAGATCTGTGCCAGCACGGTCTCGACGCCTTGACCGACGGAAGCGACGCCAGTCACGATTTCGATCGCGCCGCTCCGGTCGACCGTCATCCGCACCAGGTCCTGCGGACCGAGACCGCTCTTTTCGACGAAATAGGCGAGGCCGAGCCCGACATTCTCGCCCCGGCTGCGGCGCAAGGTGAGCTGCGCCTGAAGGCGATCATAGTCCAGATGGTCAAGCACGCGCTCGAACAGATCGCGGTATTTTCCCGAATCGTAAACCACTTCGGTGCCAAGCGTCTTGATTCCGCGATTGAACGGCATCGCCTCCTCGGCGATGAGGTTGACGCGCCGCACGTCGATCGGCGACAGGCGGAGTTCGCCGGCGATCTTGTCGATCAATCGCTCGCGCGCAAACGTGGACTCATAGCGGCCGGGTGCCCTGTAAGTCCCGGCCGGAGTTTTGTTGGTGAGGCGGATTCGGCCCTCGACGCCATAAGCGGGAATGATGTAAGGACCCGGCAACATCGCCGCGGACAGGTCGGTCACCGTGGTGCCGTGCGTGCGCACATAGGCACCCTGATCGGTGAAGAACTCCGCCTTGAGGCCGAGAATGAATCCCTTGCGATCGACGGCAGCCCGCAGCCGATAGACCTGATCCCGCGAATGGTTCGCCGCGAGAAGATGCTCTCTACGGTCCTCGATCCATTTCACCGGCCGGCGAAGCCGTAGCACCGCGGCACAGACCAGCACATCCTCCGGATAGAGTTCGCCGCGTATGCCGAATCCACCGCCGACATGGCCCTCGCTGAGCTGCAGCCGCCCCGGACTGAGGCCCAGCATCCGGCTGATGGCGTCGCGGTTGTAGTGCGGCACCTTGGCGGCGCCATAGAGCGTCAGCACGTCCCTGGCAACGTCGTAGACGCCGAGCGCACCGCGGGTTTCCAAGGGAACCCCGGTATGACGCCCGATCTTGACCTCCAGCGTGACGATATGGTCGCCGGCAGCAAAGGCCGCGTCGAGATCGCCGTAGGCGCGCCGGAGCACCTCGGGTTCAGACAACAGGCCAGGATGAACGTCAGGCATGAACGCCGTCGGCTCGGCCGTCGCATCGAGCTGCGGCTGGTGCTCTTCGATGTCGCAGAACACGAGATCGGCCGCGTCTTCCGCAACGTAGGGATCGACGGCAAACACCACTGCCACCGGCTCGCCGACATATCGCACATGGTCGCGCGCCAGCACCCATTGCCGGTACGGCGCGAGCGCCTCAAGACCCATCTGGCGAAAGTCGATCGGTGGCAGCGCATCGAGGTCGGCGATGGTCCAGATCGCGACGACGCCTTCGAGCGCTGCGGCCTCTGCTGTCTCAATGCCGCAGATCCGTCCAAATGCGACCGGCGAACGCACCAGGCGCATGTGGAGCTGATCGGGCG
>Ga0137377_10002652_pt1 | contig 13428 bp, 15 predicted proteins | sample SagtaG_22_FD_104815 | JGI IMG/M metagenome (GOLD analysis project Ga0137377, IMG submission 104815) | Vadose zone soil microbial communities from Sagehorn Ranch, Mendocino, California, USA - Sage2_L_40_16 metaG | ecosystem: Environmental > Terrestrial > Soil > Vadose zone | place: USA... | reverse complement strand
GGCGCTCCATGCCCAGCTTGGCGAACAGCGCGGACACGTAGTTCTTCACGGTCTTCTCGGCCAGGAACATCCGCTCGCCGATCTGCCGGTTGGTCAGCCCCTCCCCGATCAGCTCCAGGATCCGGCGCTCCTGGGCGGACAGGCCGGCCAGCGGGTCGTGCTTGACCGACTGATCCCGCAGCCGGGCCATCAGCTGGCTGGCCGCCCGCGGATCCAACATCGACTGCCCGGAGGCTACCGTGCGCACCGCGCCGACCAGGTCGGTGCCGCGGATCTGCTTGAGCACGTACCCGGCCGCGCCGGCCATGATCGCGTCGAACAGCGCCTCGTCATCGCCGAACGAGGTGAGCATCAAGCAGGCCACCTCGGGCATCCGGGAGCGGATCTCCCGGCACACCGACACCCCGTCGCCGTCCGGCAACCGCACGTCGAGGACGGCCACATCAGGCTTCAGCGCGGGAATCCGGGCCAGCGCCGAGGACGCGGTGCCGGCTTCGCCGACCACCCGGATGTCGGGCTCGGCCTCCAGCAGGTCACGGACGCCGCGGCGGACCACCTCGTGGTCGTCGAGGAGAAACACCGCGATCGGCGGCCCGGCCTGGTCGCCCGACCCGGCACCGCTCACCGGACTTGTCACCGTAACTCCTGAAGTTCGCGAAGGGCCCCGCGGGACCTTCTGTCACGTCAACTCTAGGCAGTCCGTCCGCCCCGGGTTAGGGACCAAGGTCCCTGGCGGCCAGCCCGGACGGCTCTTATCCAGCGAGTCCTGCACGCCTAGCGTCGGTAGCGGCGGGGCAGGAGAGGCCCCTTACGGCAGAAGGAGAAGGAAATGTCGGGAATCAACGCGGGCAAGGACGCCGACATGCTCGTCCTCGGCTCGCGGGGCGCGGGCGGGTTCACCCGGCTGATGATGGGATCGGTGGCCGGCCAGGTCGCCCAGCACGCGCACTGCCCGGTCCTCATCGTCCCGCCCGGGGATCGCAGCTGAAGGTCATCGCTACCGCCCCCGTGACGCCGGTCCCGGTCGCCGCGGCGGCCAGAACGTGCGCCAGCAGGCCGGCCTGCAGCAGGATCAAGCCGGTGGCGGCCAGGCCCACAGCCACCGTGACCAGGAGGTAGCCGAGCGTGACCAGGCCGCCGAGCAGCCCCTCTTCGCGGCCGGGGCTAGGCGAGGTAGCCGAGGGCGGCAGCGGCCCGACGTCCCGCCCGCGCAGGGCCGTAAGCCCCTAATACCCGGGACCAAGAGCGGGTCCCCGCCAGCGCGGCGTGACCTAGCGTCACGACCTTAGCCCTAGGAGGAACCCGCCATGCCAGCACCAGCACCCCAAACAGAATCGCGGAGAGCCGCAATCCCTGCGACGCCACCACCCATCGCGATGACATCCAGGACGCCCGCAATGCAGCAGATAAAACAGACCCGGCCCGGCATGGTCCAGGGCCGGGTGGCGCTGGTCACCGGCGGCACCCGCGGCATAGGCGCCGCCATCTGCCGCGAACTGGCCGACCAGGGCGCGCATGTCGCGGCCGGCTACTGGCACGGTCATGAGGCCGCGCAGAAGTTCCTGGCCAGCGCGACCGGCGACTATCCAGGCCAGCGGATCACCGTCCATGAGGGCAACATCGGCAGCGCCGATGACTGCCGACGCGTGCTGCATGAGGTGATCGGCCAGCACGGCCGGGTCGACATCCTGGTGAACAACGCCGGGATCACCATTGACCGGACCGTGGCCAAGATGACCGACGATGACTGGCAGAAGGTCATTGCGGTCAACCTGTCCGGAGCCTTTTACATGGCCCAGGCCGCGGTCGAGCACATGATCGTCCGCGGCACCGGCCGGATCATCAACGTGTCCTCGGTCATCGGCGAGACCGGCAACATCGGCCAGGTCAACTACGCCGCCTCCAAGTCCGGCATGTTCGGCCTGACCAAGTCGCTGGCCAAGGAGGCCATCTTCCAGCTCAACCGCGCCCAGCGCCCGTTCGGCGACGGGATCGGGCTGACCGTCAACGCCGTCACCCCCGGCTTCATCGCCACCGACATGCTCGCCAGCATCCCGGACAAGGTGCTGGACAAGATCCGCGGCCAGATCCCGGTCGGCAGGCTCGGCGCGCCCGAGGAGATCGCCCGGGTGGTCTGCTTCCTGGCCGCCGACCCGTCCGCCTACATCACCGGGCAGATCTGGGCCGTCAACGGCGGCCTGGACATGTGAGGAGAAACAGTCATGGAACACGACAGGAATGTCCTGGTGCTGTCCGGCGTCCGGACCGCGATCGGCAAATACGGCGGCGGCCTGGCCGCCGTCCCGCCCTGCGATCTCGCCGCCACCGTCGTGCGCGAGGCGGTCAGCCGAGCGGGCGTAAAGCCAGGCGAGGTCGGTCACGTGGTGTTCGGCCACGTGATCCACACCGAGACCCGCGACATGTACCTGAGCCGGGTCGCGGCGGTCAACGGCGGCCTGCCCGTGCAGACCCCCGCCTTCACCGTCAACCGGCTGTGCGGCAGCGGCCTGCAGGCGATCGTGTCCGCCGCCCAGGCGATCAGGCTCGGCGACTGCGACCTGGCCGTGGCCGGCGGCGCCGAGTCCATGAGTCGCGGGCAGTACTGGCTGCCCGGCATGCGGTGGGGCCAGCGGATGGGCGACGGCGCCGTCGTCGACGCCGTGGTCGGCGCGCTGACCGACCCGTTCGACGGCTGCCACATGGGCGTGACCGCGGAGAACGTGGCCGCGGACTACGACGTGTCCAGGGAGGAACAAGATGCCCTGGCCGCGGAGAGCCACCGCCGCGCCGCCGCCGCCGCGGACGCGGGGTACTTCGCCGAGCAGATCACGCCGGTGCAGGTGCCCGGCCGGAAGGGCACCGCGAGTGTCGACGCCGACGAGCACATCCGGCCCGGCGTGACCACCGCCGACCTGGCCCGGCTGAGGCCGGCCTTCGACAAGGCAGGCACGGTCACCGCGGGCAACGCCTCCGGCGTCAACGACGCCGCGGCCGCCGTGATCCTGGCCGGTGAGGACTACGCCGAGCGGCACGCCGGCACCGCGCTCGGCCGGCTCGTCGCGTACGGGCACGCCGGGGTCGAGCCGCGCGTCATGGGCATGGGACCGGTTCCCGCGGTGCGCACGGTGCTCGAGCGTGCCCATCTCAAGCTGGACGACATCGACCTGTTCGAGGTGAACGAGGCGTTCGCCGCCCAGGCGCTCGCCGTGGTCAAGGAGCTCGGCCTCCCGCCGGACCGGACCAACCCGAACGGCAGCGGCATCTCGCTCGGCCACCCGATCGGCGCGACCGGTGCCATCCTCACCGTCAAGGCCCTGTACGAATTGCGCCGGACCGGCGGCAGGTACGCGCTCGTCACGATGTGCATCGGCGGGGGCCAGGGCATCGCCGCCGTCTTCGAGCGGATGTAACCGCTGGGATGGCCCTGTTGCCAAAGGGCCCGGTGAGCCTAAGATCAGCGGCAGAGGCGCGGCGAATGCGACAGCTCAAAGGAGATGACATGCCTGGAATCATCGTCGGTATTGACGGTTCTGGTCATTCCCAGCGGGCCCTGAGACGGGCCATGAAGGAAGCGGCGGTCCACCAGGAGCCGCTCACCGTAATCACCGTCCACCAGGCCATCGTGGGCTACGCCGGCGGTCCGGTCACCTACCCAGAGGACCAGCCCGAGACCGAACGGGCGCGCGAGGCGGCCCAGGCGGAAACCGACAAGGCGCTGAGCGAACTCGACGGGCCCCGGCCGTCGTCGGTCACCGTCACCGCGGTGCACGGCTTCCCGGCCGAGGTGCTCGTCGACGCGAGCAAGGACGCCGACATGGTCGTGCTCGGCGACCAAGGTACCACCCGCTTCGGCCACGGCCTGCTGGGGTCGGTGGCCAGTAAGGTCGCCCATCACGCGGCCTGCCCGGTCCTCATCATCCCGCCGGAGCAGCACGGCTGACGGTCAGCGGGCCCCGGATTCAGCGAGCAGAGTGGGCCCCGGTCATCATGGCCGCGAGGTCCTCGGGCTGCAGGAAGGAGGGGGGCGGCGGCGGTCCCCAGGCGAACAGGCCGCGTGCCCCCTCCAGGTCCTCGGGCGTCCACAGCTGGTCATCGATGATGCAGTCCATGTCGCTGTAGTACTCGGAGAAGTTACCCGCCGGGTCCTTCAGGTACCAGAAGAAGTTCGAGCCCGCGTAGTGCCGCCCGAGGCCCCAGACGTGCCGTTCCGGCCTGCCCTCGAGCATCGCGCAGGCGCCCCGCCCGACGTCGTCGACGTCGTCGACCTGCCAGGACGTGTGGTGCAGGAAGCTCACCGGCGCGGCCAGGACCAGCACGTTGTGGTGGTCGGTGGAGCAGCGCATGAACGCGCCCACGCCCTTGATCCGGTCGCTGACCTTGAACCCGAGCCCCTCGGTGAAGAAGGCGGTGGAGGCGCGGTAGTCGGTGCTGCCGAGCACGGCGTGACCGAGCTTGCGCGGGCGCACCCGGTCCGGCCGACTGAACCCGGGCGCCCGGCAGTCCGGCCGGTCGAGCCGGCCGGGGCCGTTGTACACGGTGCCCGGGACCGGCGGCTGCTGGACCCGCGGCACGACGTCCAGGCCGACGCGCACGCCGGTGACCGGTTCGGTCGCCGCCAGGTGAGTCCCCCGCAGTTCGTGCGGCACGCCGAGCCGGGCCAGGCCGGCCGCGGCGCGGGCCAGGTCATCGGCGTCGTCGGCGCCGACCCGCAGGGCGAGCAGCCGCCGGGTGGGCGCGGGCAGGATCCGCAGCTGCCGCCCGGCGTCGGCGGTGCTGAGCCAGCCGTCGGCGCCCGGGGCCAGGCCGAATTCGGTGTAGTAGGCGGCGGTCTGGACGACGTTCGGCACGCCGATGGTGACCGATAGCAGACCGTGCAGGCTCATCGGGGCCTCCTTGGGCGTCTCCTCGGCTCGTTCCTTTATATGCCCGCCGGGGACCGATGGGCTGAGATACCCCGCGGGGTATAGCATGGCGGGCGTGAACGTGGACAGCGAGGAGCTCGCGGACGTGGTCCGGCGGCTGCGCCGGGCGCAGGGTCAGATCGGCGGCGTGATCCGGATGATCGAGGCCGGGCAGGAGTGTTCGGACGTGCTGACGCAACTGGCGGCGGCCGCGCGCGCCCTGGACCGGGCCGGGTTCAAGATCATCGCCAGCGGGCTCTGCCAGTGCGTGCTCGACGAGCAGGCCGGCCGCGAGGAGGCGGCCGCCGAACGCGCGCGGCTGGAGAAGCTGTTCCTGGCGCTGGCCTGAGGGCTTCGCCGGCCACCGCAGCGTCAACGCCGTCATGGGGGCACGCGCCTCGGACCGTTCGGAACAAAGGTCTTGGCCTGGAATGTTTACCGGCGCGCGGTTGTCAATACCCCTACGGGTATCAAGCGCGAGGAGGCAGGCAATGGCGACGGTCGAGCTGACGGCCGAGAACTTCAACTCGATGGTGACCGGCGGCGGCCTCGTCCTGGTCGACTTCTGGGCGGCGTGGTGCGGACCGTGCCGGATGTTCGGGCCGGTGTACGAGCAGGCCTCCGAACGGCACCCCGACGCGGTGTTCGGCAAGCTCGACACCGAGGCGCAGCCCGAGGTCGCGGCCACCTTCAACATCACCTCCATCCCGACGCTGATGATCATCAGGGACAACATCGTGCTGTACTCCCGGCCGGGCGCGCTGCCCGAGGCGGCGCTCGAGCAGCTGATCACCAAGGCGGCCGAGCTCGACATGGACGAGGTCCGGGCCAGCCTTGAAGCGCCCGCCGGCGCGCCGGCGGAAACCCGGTAGGAGATCCGGGGCCGGCCGCCGATGATGGCTGACATGTCCATCGATATGTTCATCGAGCCGGAGAACGACCCCCGCACCGAGCCACCGCCCCGGGGCGGCGAGCTGGCCACGCTGGCCGGGTTCCTGCGCTGGCAGCGGGGCACGCTGGAGCTGAAGTGCTCGGGCCTGGACGCGGTCGCCATGGCCCGGCGGTCCGTGGACCCGTCCATGATGTCGCTGCTCGGGCTGGTGCGGCACCTGACCGACGTGGAGCGCAGCTGGTTCCGCAAGATCATGGCCGGGCAGGATGTGCCGCTACGGTACCGGTCGCCGGAAGAGCCTGACGGGGACTTCGCGGGCGCCCGGCCCGACCCGGCCGTGGTTGCGGAGGCATGGCGGGCGTGGCGGGACGAGGTCGAGTTCGCGGACCAGTTCGTCGCGGCCGCGCCCAGCCTGGAGCTGGTCAGCAAGGTTCCCGATGCGTGGCGCGGGCCGATGTCGCTGCGCTGGGTGCTGACCCACATGATCGAGGAGTACGCGCGCCACAACGGACACGCCGACCTGCTGCGCGAGCGGATCGACGGCGCGGTGGGCGAGTAGCCCGGCTCGCCACCATGAGTCGCTGCGCATCAGCCCGCGGTGCCTCGCAGTTGGCGGCTGTCCAATCCTGGATCCCTGGCTGAACGTGCCCCCGGGCGTGCGGAGGTTCTCAGCAACAAGAAAATGCCGATCACTATAAGCCAGACCGTCTGCGGATAGGCTACGACTCGTTCGATCCCGCCTTCTCCTAGACCGAGGTAATGACGGCTCGCGTAGCTCACCAGGGCAAGGACAACCAGCGCCCCAAGGCGGGTCTCACTGCATCGCCACAAGTATTTGGACTGCGAAAAACTGAATACTCGATACATACAGGAGTGGACCCAGCCTCGGGTAACGCGCAGAATGCACCTTGGCCGGTCGCCGTGGTTTCATTAACAGAGCTTAACCCCGTAATAGGCCTCGGCAATCATCCGGGAGAGTGATATGCGCTCCCGCTGAGGTCGCAGACTCCGCTAACCCCTGCGAATGAGATGAATCGGGTTATCCACTCGGCGCGGTTACCGGCGGGCCGCGGCCAGGGCGGCGCGGATCTTCGCGGCGCCGGCGGGCGTCCCGGTCTCGTCTGAGAACGGGCCGTACGGGGCGCCATAGACGGGAGTGCCCGGTTCCTGGCGCCAGCTTTCCGCGACCGGGCCGGCGTCGACGGTGTCGTAGCCAATCGAGTCGAGGAACGCGGTCACCGCCGCCTTCGCCGCCTCGTCATCGCCCGCGATCGGCAGAGCGGAGCGGTCGGCCGCGCCGGACGGGCGGGCCAGCGAGCGCAGGTGCTTGAAGTAGATGTCGTTGAAGACCTTGACGACCCGGGCTTGCGGCAGGTCCCGCTGCAGCAGCCCGCTGCTGGTCAGGGAGCCGTCGTCCAGTTCGGCGATCCGCCCGTCGCGCTGGGGGTAGTAGTTGCCGGTGTCCAGGACCGGCTTGCCGACCAGCGGCCCGGCGGGCACACCGGAGTAGGCCTTCACCGGGATCGCGACCACCACCAGGTCACCCGCCCCGGCCGCCTCCTCGCAGGTCCCGGCGGCCGCGAGCGGTCCCAGTTCCCCGGCGAGATCCTTCAGCGTTTCCGGGCCACGGGAGTTGCTCAGCACCACATGGTGCCCGGCCGCCACGCTGAGCCTGGCGACCGTACCGCCGATCATCCCGCTGCCGATCAAGCCAACAGTTGTCATGAGCGCGGCAACCCCGGGGCTCCCCTGTTCATTCCGGCCTGTTCATTCCGGCCTGATCATTCCGGAGGCACCGAACGGGCCTGGCCGGGAGCTCCCCCGGCCAGGCCCGCTGCGCTTCTCCTCAGGGCGCCACCTCGTCCGCGAGCATCAGCTCGGCCGCGAGCTCGTCGACGGTGGTGAGCTCGCCGAGGGCCACGCTCTCCCTGGAGGGCGGGGCGGCCGCGCGCGGGCGCAGGGTCATGTAGCTGACCAAGATGCCGCCCGCGAGCAGCACGATCGTGACGACCAGGCCGGTGTGGTAGCCGTCCAGGAACGCGTGCACCGGATCGGCCCCGGCCCGCAGCGCGGCGCTCTGCCGGGTCCGCAGCACCGCCCCGATCACCGTGATGCCGAGCAGGCCGGCCACCTCGCGCGAGGCGTTGAGCAGGGCGGAGGCGACGCCGGCCCGGGCCGACGGGATGGCCTGCATGACCGCGTTGGTGAGTGGCACGTTCATCAGCCCGGCGCCCGCGCCGAAGAGCATGAACCCGGGCAGCAGGCTGTCGTAGCTGGCGTGCAGGCCCAGCCGGGCGAACAGGACCAGGCCGACGACCATGAGCAGCATCCCGAACGCCACCGTGCGGTGCGCTCCGGCCCGCGCCTCGACCCGCGGGGCGATGCTCGCGAACACCGCGACGCACAGCGCCATCGGCACGAACGCCAGGCCCGCCTTGACCGGCGAGAAACCGAGGGTCTGTTGCAGGTACAGCGAGGTGAAGAAGTAGATGCCGAGGATCCCGAAGGCCCAGATCATCATCGTGCCGCTGCCGCCGCTGAACTCACGGCTGCGGAACATCGACAGGTCCACCATCGGGTTGGCGGTCCGGGCCTCGATGGCGAGGAACGCGGCGGCGGCGACGGCGGCCACCGCGAACGCTCCGAGGATCAGCGGCGCGGTCCAGCCGCTCACGCCGCCCTCGATCAGCGCGTAGGTCAGCGCGAACAGGGACAGCGCCGAGGTCACCAGGCCGGGCAGGTCGAGCCGGCGCACCGCCGAGCCGGCCCGCGACTCGTCCACGTAGAACACGGCGACGGCGAAGGTGATCACACCCAGCGGCACGTTGATGAGGAAGATCCAGCCCCAGTGGAGATGCTGGCTGATCAGGCCGCCGACCACCGGGCCGAGCGCGAGGGCGAGCGCGCTGACCGCGGCCCAGATGCCGATCGCCGTGTTGCGTTCCCTGATGTTGGTGAACGTGGCCATGATGATGGCCAACGTGGGGGGCATCAGCAGCGCCGCGCCGACACCCTGGACGGCCCGGCTGGCGATGAGCACACCCCCGCTACCCGCCAGCCCGGCGGCCAGCGAAGAGAGCGTGAAGACCACCATGCCAACCAGGAACAGCCTGCGCTGCCCGTACACGTCGGCGAGCCGACCGCCGACGAGCAGCAGCCCGGCCAGGGTGAGCAGGTAGCTGCTGACCACCCATTCCAGCCCGGACACCGACAGGTGCAGGCTGTGCTGGATGGTCGGGATCGCGACGTTGGTCACGTTGTTGTCCAGGTAGGTCATGAAGGTGGCCAGGCTCACCGCCGCCAGCGCCCACCATCTCCTGGAGTCCTGGCGGCCGGACCCGGCTGATTCGTAACTCGCTCGCACAGTGCTCGCTGACCCGGTGCTATCTGACACTGGGATCATCCTTTCCCCGGTTTGTCATGTACGTCGTACCTGTATGTTGTTCATATATGCTGTACAGGTACGATGTACAGCATTACTTGTACGGTGTATAGTTGTCAAGCATGAGCGCAAAAATTCGGTCAGAAGAGCCGGACGGCGGGTATGTGGGTCGACCCCGGCTCAGCAAGCGCACCGTGACGGAGAGCGCGCTCAAGCTCGCCGACGCCGACGGGCTCGACGCGCTGACCATCCGCAAGCTCGCCCTGCACCTAGGCGTCACTCCGATGGCGTTGTACTGGCATTTCCGCAGCAAGGAGGACCTGCTCGAGGGTGTGGCCGAGCAGGTCTGGGGCGAGATCGACGTGAACGTCGACCCGGATGCGCCGTGGTGGGCCCAGCTTCAGGGGCTGCTGGAATCCCTGGTCAGGATGCTGCGCGCGCACTCGGCGGCGGCGCAGCTGCTGCTCGAGCACGAGAAGCGGAACGAGGCGGCGCTGCGCGCCACCGAGGTCACCCTCGACATCCTGCGCACCGCGGGGTTCGATCCTCAGCACGCCAGCGCGATCGCCCGCAGCGCGCTGTGGACCGGGATCACGCTGGTCATAAGCGAGCCGGGCTACCACCCCGAACTGCCCGCCGACGAGCGCGCCGAGGTGCAGCGGCGCAGCCAGATCGAGCTGGCCATGCTGCCCGCGGCCAAGTACCCACGGCTCGTCGAGTGCGCCGCGCCGATGACCGCGTGCGACGACCCCGATTTCCACTACCGGTTCGGCATCAGGCTGTTCATCGACGGGGTCAAGGCCGCGGCCGCCCGGGGCTTACAGGGGCCGCCCGGGGCTTACAGGGGCCGCCCGGGGCTTACAGGGGATAGACGTAACGGATGAACCCGGTGAAGCGCGCCACCTTGTCGTAGAGCACCCGGGCCGTGGCGTTGTCCTCCTGGGTGTGCCAGTAGAACCGGGCCGCGCCGCGGTCCCGGGCCGCCCCGGCCACCTGCTCGATCAGGGCGCGGGCCACGCCGCGGCCGCGCACCGCCTCGTCGACGAACAGGTCCTGCAGGAAGCAGGCCTCGCCGGACCAGAACGCGGGGTGGAACAGGTAATGCGCGATGCCGGCCAGCTGCCCGTCAAGCAGGGCGCCGAGGCCGTAGAGCTCGGTCCCGGCCGCCAGCCGGCGCCAGGTTGCCTCGTACGCCTCGTCCGGCATCGGGTCCCGGTAGAACGCCTTGTAGCCGCGAGCAAGGACTTCCCATGCGGCCCGGTCACCGGGACGCAGCGGACCCACTTCGATCATGCGAAATATCCTCACACGCGGCGCTTTGTACGGCTTTGTTCGGACCCGGCCGCAGCGGATCCGGGCCTGCGGGACAGCGGAGGTCACCCGGCTGGCTAGGGTGAAAGCATGACGGAGAAGCACCCATGAGGGCGACGATGATGCTGGCCGACTACGCGCAGATCGCGGACGGCAAGCTGTTCATTTCCGGCGGCGGCTGGTCGATCTGCGGGCCGGGGCCGTCGCCGTGCGCGGTCGTGGCGATCTTCCACGTGCCGTGGCAGGAGACCAACGAGAAGGTCTCCTTCGGGCTCCGGCTCATCGACGAAGACGGCCGGCCCGTCATGCAGCCGGGGGCGACAGACGGGCTCCCGGTTCAGGTCAACGGCCATTTCGAGGCCCGCCGCCAGCCCGGCATGACGCCGGGCACCGAGATCAACGTGCCGATGAGCTTCAACATCGTCCTGCACCTGCCGCCGGGCGGCCGCTACACCTGGGTGCTCGACGTGGACGGGCAAGCCGACGACTCCTGGCGGCTTTCGTTCGAGACCAGGCAGGCCCAGACCGCGCCCGGGGTGCACGGCTAGCCCGACTTTTACCTCGCGCCCGGTTTTACTGCGCGCCCGGTTTTACTGCGCGCCCGGTTTTACTGCGCGCCCGGTTTTACTGCGCGCCCGGTTTTACTGCGCGCCGGTTTTACTGCGCGCCGGTTTTACCGCGCGGAGGTGCAGGAACAGCGGGATCCGCTGCCAGCGCCGCTTGCCCGGGCTGGCAGCGGCCACCGCGTCCGGCGCCCGGGTCTCCCTGATCGCCTCGATCAGCAGGCCCGCGGTCTCCAGCGCGCGGCTGTAGGCCTCGATCGGACGGTGCTCGCTGTGAAAGGTCAGCTGGATGCCGCCCCAGTCGGCGACCCAGTCCGCCGGGGCGGTGTCCAGGTAGGAGCCTTCGATCAGGAACGGCGCGTCCCCGTCGCGGCCCTGGAAGGCGCCGGCCGAGTTGACCGGATGCGGGATCGACGCGCACAGCCGGCCGCCGCGCTCGAGCACCCGGGCGGCCTCGGCCACCACCTGCGGCATCCGGTCCATGTCATGCAGGCACATATACGCCACGACCAGGTCGAACGCCTCATCGCGGAAGGGCAGCGCGGCTGCATCGGCGAGCACGGCCGGCGCGGCGTCCCGGTGGCCGGCCGCCAGCCGCACCATGGTCGGCGCGGCGTCCGCCCCGGCCACCCGGTGACCGAGCGACCGCAGGTACCGGCTGACCCTCCCCTCACCGCAGCCCAGGTCCAGCGTCCGGTGTCCCGGCTCAGGCAGCAACTCGCGCAGCGCCGGCAGGTTGATGTCCTCGTGTGAGCTGTCATGCCCCGGCGTGCGGGTGAACGCCGCCCATTTCCCGGCTTCGGCCTCCCAGCCGTCCCGCATCCTCATCCCGGCAGCCTGTCACATGCACGGTCTGTAAATGCCGGGCGCGTGGTGTCGGGCTCGGCGGGGGGCATCAGCCTGGCCTGGAGCAGCGACCAGCGGACTGGGCCGGGCTCGGCGCGGGAAATTGGTTACGAGTGACCTCACGAAGTCCTGGCTCTGGCCGTCTTCAGGGCATGACAGGCAAGCAGCCGTTCGAGGCATTTGTCTCCGCACCCGGGGGCGCTGGGCTGCGGCGACCCCTGTCGCGTTCCTGCGGACGCGACAGTATGGAAAGGAGAGCCCCGATGAACACGGATGACGTGTTCCGTGACCTGGCGCGGGCCTTCCCTGAAGCTTCCGGCGACCTGAGCCGGCTGCACGACCGGCTGGCCGCCGTCGCCCAGCGCGACGGCATCTTGGATGTCGCCTACCGGATCGTCGACAGCCCAGTCGGCCCGCTGCTGCTCGCCGCGACTGAGCAGGGCCTGGTCCGCGTGGCCTACGCCCGCGAGGACCACGACGCTGTACTCCAGGCTCTCGCGAACAAGGTCAGCCCGCGCATCCTTCATGCCCCGCCTCGCCTGGACCTGGCCGCGCGGGAGCTCGAGGAGTACTTCGCGGGCCGCCGGCGCGCTTTCGACCTGCCGCTGGACTGGCGGCTGTCGGCCGGGTTCCGGCGCACCGTCCTTAGCCACCTGCCAGAGATCGGCTACGGCCATACCGCCAGCTACGCCGCCATTGCTCAGCTGGCAGGGAATCCGAAGGCGGTCCGCGCCGTCGGCAGCGCCTGCGCGACCAACCCTATGCCGGTCGTGGTGCCCTGCCATCGCGTCGTCCGCTCCGACGGCAGCATGGGCGGCTACCTCGGCGGCGCCGACGCCAAGCGCACCCTGCTCACCCTGGAGGCAGCATGATCCCCGCCAGCAGCACGCAGCTGGACCGGTGGGAGGAGCGTGTCAGCGCCACCGACTGGGACAGCGTGCGCGCCGACCTTGATGCCTACGGCTGCGGCCTGACCGGCCCGCTGCTCACCTCGGACGAGGCCGCGCAGGTCGCCGCGCTCTACGACGATGACTCCCGGTTCCGGTCCACGATCAACATGGGCCGGCACCGTTTCGGCGAGGGGGAATACCGGTACTTCGCCGAGCCCTTCCCCGAAGCGGTCACCGGGCTGAAGCGCGCCCTGTATCCCCGGCTGCTGCCGGTCGCCCGAGACTGGTGGACCCGGCTCGGCCGGGAGACGCCCTGGCCGGACAGCCTGCGGGAGTGGCTGGCGATGTGCCACGCCGCGGGGCAGGCCAAGTCCACGCCGATCCTGCTGAAGTACCGGGCCGGGGACTGGAACGCCCTGCACCGTGATCTTTACGGCGACCTGGTGTTCCCGCTGCAGGTCGTGATCAACCTGAACGATCCCGGTGTCGATCACACCGGCGGGGAGTTCCTGCTGTACGAGCAGCGGCCCCGCGCCCAGTCCCGAGCCACGGCCACCCTCATCCCGCACGGGCACGGCCTGGTCTTCACCACCCGCGACCGGCCAGTGGAATCCCGGCGCGGCTGGTCAGCCGCGCCGGTCCG
>Ga0137377_10002650_pt1 | contig 13430 bp, 15 predicted proteins | sample SagtaG_22_FD_104815 | JGI IMG/M metagenome (GOLD analysis project Ga0137377, IMG submission 104815) | Vadose zone soil microbial communities from Sagehorn Ranch, Mendocino, California, USA - Sage2_L_40_16 metaG | ecosystem: Environmental > Terrestrial > Soil > Vadose zone | place: USA... | reverse complement strand
TACAGCGTCGGCACGGTCGAGACACGGATATCCAGCTCGCGCGATTCCAAACGAATGCGGAAGCTCCCGTCCTGCGGCGCGCGTCGCTCCGCGATGTCCAGCTCAGCGAGCAGTTTCACTCGGCTGACGATGGCCGCCTGTGCCTGCTGTGGTGGTGCGGGAGCGTCGGCGAGCACGCCGTCGATGCGGAATCGCGCGCGCAGTCCCTGAGGGGTCGACTCCAGATGGATATCAGACGCGCGCGCGTCGTGGGCTTCCTTAATGAGGAGGTTCACGTATTTGACGACGGGAGGTTGGCGCGCGAGATCGCGAGCATCGGCGAGTGCTTCATTCTCTCCGCCCCCGTTGGCATCGTCGCCGCGCAGGTCGTTGACGACCTCGACCATCGATTCCGCGGCCGCAAAGGCACGGCGAATGCCATCTTGGAGTTCTTCACTGGTCACGGACACGAGTTCGACGGGGCGCCCGAATTCGCGTTCGAGGTCCGCGATCACATCGGGATCGGGATCGCCGGAGACGGCGACACGCACGTGCGTGTCGGTGGTCTCCAGTGGGAGAATGCGGTTGTACTCGAGGTAGCAGGCCTCGAAGGAATCAGGCAGCGGTAGTTGCGAGCTCAGCAGCGTAGTCACGCGCGCCTCATGACCGATGGACGCCATCGATGAGGCAGATCGTGTGCCAGACGTGATTAGCGGTTTTGTGCTCGGGCCGTGACGTCGAAGCGATTAATACTTGTCACGGAGACAAGTTCAGGACGCCGAACTTGTCACCCGTGCGCGGCTCAAGAGGGCATGGACTGCGGTACGACTTATGCCGAGCAGCTGCGCGGCCTCTTTCACACTTCCGCCGGTTCGTTTTAGCGCGCGCTCTACTACAAGCCGATTGGTCGCGCGATCCCCCCATCGCTGATAAAGCAGCCGCGGACAGAGACCATCAGGCAAATGGCCCTCACCAATTTCGGTGGCGTTCGCTGCCCGAGCCATTAGATATGCGTACTCGATGGCCGCCGTTAACTCTCGCACATTGCCGCAAAACTCCGCCTCCTTCAAAGCGGCAAGCGCAGCATTGCTGATTCGGGCTGGACCCGCGACCTTCGTGGTTTCGGGGCAGCGCTCCAATGCGTGCATAGCGAGTAATGGGATCTCCTCCCTCCTCTCTGATAGGGAGGGGATCCGGATGGCGCACATCCCGAACCGGTAGCGAAGGTCCTTCAGGAGCTGACCTTGTTGCATAAGGCGCTCAGGGTCTTCGGTCATCGCCAGCACAATCCGGCACGCGACAGTCAGCACGCGATCCGATCCAACCGGACTGTACGTCCGCCGATCGAGCACCTGTAGAAACTGTTTCTGGCTGCCGAGATCGAGATTCTGTACGTCATCAAGCAGCAACGTCCCGCCACCGGCCGTGGCAATACGTCCTGGACGCATCTTCCGCGCGTCTGTGTACGCACCTTCGACGTGCCCAAACAGCTCGTCCAAAGCGAGCTGTGGCGCTACGGTGCCCACACTGAACGCGTGGAAGCCGCCAGCGCGCTGACTCAGTTCGTGGATGTACTCGGCGAAGAATGTCTTTCCGCTGCCGCTCTCGCCGTGGAGAATGACGGGCGTCTCCGCGTCCGCGAAAGCATGTGCACGATAGATCGCCTCGACCATCGGCGGCGCTAGAGCAACGGGATCGTCGAGGGCAGCCCGAGATCCCCCCGGCATTTCGTTTGCGCGGGCGCAGCGCCCCGTCGAGTTGTTTGAAGCGGTCGGTAGTTGGTGCGTGCAGTCCCCGAAAGGTTGACGGCGATCAGGGCGTTTCTTAATACACCGAGAGTTCCAAGCTCGAACGGGACGAGCGGTGCGATAGAAAGTCTCGTTTCCACTCTGGAACGGGTTTCGACTTCGATCCGCGATCATATCGGTGGTTCAGCCGCCAGGAGCCCCCCCTAAGTCCTAAGCAGCGCGCATCGGCGCTTTTTCTTGATCGCGCCGAGAACCGCTTCCCCATCCTCGCCAACACAGTCGTTCCGGCGCATTGTGCGCCCGTTCGATAAGCCCGCATCATGCTCTAAAATGGAGAGCTGGAACGTGGCGACCGGCAGGCTGCAGCCTTGCGACCGAGGAACTGCAGCAAAACACGCCCGAAATGACTGATCCGCCGCGGACCACGTTCCACGGCACCCGCTCGCCGACTTGAGGACCCCAAGTGTTCGGCGTCTTCTGGTGAAAGAACTTAGGCTCCCGCGCATACTGAAGTGGTGCAGGTGCGGGCGAAGATCCGCGACCGACTCTACGCCTTCGAGCTCCTGATGGACCGCAGGTTCGGCAAGCCCGAGCAGGGCGTCACGATCGAGGATGAGCGGCCGCGGCTGACCGGCGAAGAGACGATGGCGCGGATCATGGAGCTGTTGCCGCGCGTGATTTGCGGTGCTACCGGTGGACCGGCAAGAGATCGCCCGGGCCTTGGAGCAGCGTCGGCGGATCGAGGTGCTCATGTCGGGGCAGCAGGTCGAGAACGGCAGAAACGGGAACGGAGAGAAGGCCGGCACGTAAGCGCGATCCGTTACGGCGCCGCCAATATCCCTGAGTCACCTAGGTAAGGAGCGCCACTCGGCTTCAGTAAGCCATGTTTCGATCCTGCCTGGGGCGTAAGGATTGTGTTTGAGTTGGACAGCATCTGGTCTATGGAGTTTTGCAATGAATGGGCGAGGATGAGTGTCGCAATATCTCGCGACCCGTGATAGGCTCTGAACGAGATTGGTTGCGATCGTGTCATGGTTCACGCCGAAGAGAACAAGCAAGCCGAGTCGCGCGTCCATAACCGCATCGCGCTCGTCTGTTGCATACCGAATCTTACGATTACGAGTTAGGGCAATCCAGCCTTGCGCACCGACGGCTTTAATCCACGTGGTGTCGGGCGTCATTGGGTCGGGGAAATGCTTGTCATGTCGCTCGACGGATGCACCTGCGGCTTCAAGCGCATCAGGTACGACGTGGCGTCCAAGATCACGATCGGTAAAAAAGACGTAGTTCAGGCAGCCGCTTCGTAGAGGAGGGCTTCGTCAAACTCCGATTCATTAAGATCGTAGTCGCGGACGATTGTCTCGCGCTTCTCGCCAGCATTGAGACGCTCAGCTACTACCTGCGTCGAAACCCCAACCCGAGTGATAATCGGCCTACCGAATGAGACAAACGGTGTAACGAGAATGAGTCTATGTCCCTTACCAGCTGGGGAGCGCTCTATCGGAAAAAACTGCCCTTCGTGGAAGTTCACTCGATCTAGGAATTGCTCGACAATAGTCTCCATGGCGAGTTGCTTGCTGGGTGACAGTTCCAGAAGTTTGCCATACTGTTTCAAGAACATCTCACCGGCCCCAGCGAGAAGCTCCGGGCTCATCAACAACCGCTGAATTGAGTGTTCCTTCTCCGCAATGTGCAGCGCTTGACGAATGTAGCGAAGCTCAACTTCATGGGTTGTGCGGAGCGCTCGGAGAACGGAGATCTCGATGAGATTGTTAAATGACAAGCGTGAGTCATCCGGGTCTGGCCGTTTAATTACCGGCTCGAACCTACCGCCGCCCCGCTTCACGCCATATGGATACCCGCGAACCCAGGCCCCTACCGTTGATGGCGGTACGTCCACGGCTCGTGCGAGTTCTTGGGTCGTGTAGCGAGGTCGCTCGCGAAGGTCGGCCTGATCGAACGAAGTGGGGGCCACGTTTACCCTTGCCGCGGCGTGTGTTTTGCGTTCTTGCGCATGACCGTGCTTTGCAAGATAGGCCATTGCCTCGTTCCAGCAAGCCAAATACCACAACCTTATCCATCCTGTCAGTTCCGCGCACGACGCGCTTGCGTTTATTCCTGTGGTTGAACAGCGGAATTGTCCGTCTGTAGGCACGTGCCGGGGGGGGCAACCGGGGGACACTCGGGAGAGAACGCTCGATCCCGCTGTTGTTTCTGGGGGCTAGGGAATGAGAAATCCTCTCACCATGGATCCTAATAATCCGATCCCTACGCTGCCATAGTCTCGCCGAGTTATCCGCACCAGTTTATTGGCGAAACCCTGCTCCCCGCGAGACCCTGTGACCGATCGAGTTGTCAAAGACACACCTGTCCTCTGTGCTCTCGAGTCGCTAAGCATTGCGCGTTCGGCCGCTACGAGGCTCGATTCACCACCAATCCATCCCTTTCCCGCACGGATGCCTCTCAGCGTTGCTAGCCACCTTATTGGTGCCACAACGAGACCTGAAGCGACCGTCCTCGATCCGATGGCTGGCTCTGGGACCACGCTGATCGCCGCGCGTCTGCTCGGACGAGTGGCTCTTGGCTTCGACCTCGACCCACTCGCGGTGCTCGTGGCGCGCAGCGCGACGCGGACGTTCGCTGCCGCGCGACTGGAGAAGTTACGGGCGAGAATCCTCCGTAGGGCCGCGAACACGGTCGACCGAGTCCACCTAGCGGAGGTCCGGGAGGACCTCCCCGAGGAGGACCAAGGATTTATTCGCTACTGGTTTCCTCACGACGCTCAGAAGCAGTTGTTCGCCCTCGCGCGCGCAGTCGCCAAGGAGCCTGCGGGCGACGAGCGAGACCTGGCCTGGGTCGTGTTCTCAAGCTTGATCATCGCGAAGTCGGTCGGCGCTTCCTTTGCGCTCGACCTTGCCCGGTCACGACCGCACAAGCGCGACGACAAATTGGTGCGACTACCTCTCGTTGCGTGGGATCGCCGGTTCAAATCCACGGCAGCGAGACTTCCTTTTCTTAGCTCCTCAAGTACTCCCAACGCTCGCGTTGCGTTAGGCGACGCCCGCCATCTTTCTATCCCCAACGGATCCGCCGATCTCGTGTTGACATCACCACCATATCTCAACGCCATCGACTACGTGCGAGCGCACAAGTTCTCGCTCTTGTGGATGGGCCATAGCCTCGCGGAACTGAGGGAGCTCCGCGGTACAATGGTTGGTAGCGAGCGGGGTTTGTGGAGTCCGGACGGAGTACCGGGGCCGCTAGAGGACAGGCTCGCGCGCTCCGTGGAGGACGAGCGACGCCGGGCGATGTTGCGCAAGTATTTATCTGACCTCCGTAAGGTGATTTCCGAAATCCATCGCGCGCTGAAGCCGAATGGCCTCGCGATGCTTGTCCTCGGTCCGACGATCATTTCCTCCAGGCGGTCTGACGTGGTCAGCATAGTCACCGCGATCAGCGAGGGACTCGGCTTGAGAGTGATCGGTAGCGCTGAGCGCCTACTCAGTGCTCGGCGGCGGTCTTTGCCACCACCATCGCTAGTTCGTGGTAACCCGCTAACTGAACGGATCCGGCGCGAAGTCGTAGTTGCACTTCGGAAATAGCAATCATGCCGACGGAGTCTTGGTACAAACAGATCCACCAGCGCCTGCTGACGAGGGATCCAACGGCGTCAGCAGAGTGCGCCGAAGGAGTTATCGGACCTCTCACGAAACGGCTTGAAAGGCGCTTTCCGCGGCTCCGTGAGTCAGACCTCGTGGCCGATGCCGTGACAGACGCCGTCTTCAGCTATCTGAAGCGCCCCGAGCAATATGACCCGGCAAGGCGAGGCCTTCTCGGCTTTCTCGCGATGGCCGCCGAGGGGGATCTGAAGAACGCCTTGGCCAAGCGACAGAGCCGCCGGGAAATGGAGGTGTCTCTGGACGATGTCGATCTTGAGACTGTTGGCGGGAATAGAGTCGTAGGACCGGCTGAGGCCGCCGGCGAGGTCGATCTGGACAAGATTCGAAGCGGGGTCAGCGCTTTGTTTGACGATCCCCGCGACCGGCAATTGGCGGAGCTGGTTCTGGAGGGGGAACGGTCGATCGAGGTGTGTGCACGAATACTCGGGCTGGAGGGCCTCCCGATCGTTGAACAACGGCGCGAAGTAAAGCGTCACAAGGATCGGATCAAGAAACGATTGGAGCGCTATGGGGAAAGCATCCGTCGCAGGCGACAGTAGCAGCCAAAAAGCGTGGCGGCGCCTCGTCGATCGCTGCAAGCGCGATCCGCTCTTTGTCGGCTGGGCTTTGGGTCAGTACGCGACTGGTCATGAGCTCGCCGATAACCAAGTGCTGTCGTGGCTCGAGTGCCGCCCCGACCGACAGGATCAGCTCGCTCTCTGCCGAATGCCGGACCCGCAGGAAGGCGCCTTCGCCAGCAACGTTCGCCGGCTCGCGCAGTTTGTCGACTGCAACGCAGACAGACTAGTACAGCTACTTCGTGAGGTCGGAGCCTTGGCCTCCCTGCGCGAAGGGAATACAGGGGCCGCTGGCGGTGATCCCCTCATGGCCGCTCGAGATCGGAAGGAAGGCAAGGATCCACGGAAGTGCAAGTGAGCGACATGGACGCGGCAGATTGGGCTGCGAGCTTCTGGCGCCAAGCCGGCGGTCCTGAGCCTTTTCCGCGATCCCTTGAGCCTGCCGTCGCCTGGGCATTACCACTCGCCGTCGTTCGTCTTCCCCGACTCGGACTTCGCGAACTCCGTGGATGGCTAGCTGAAAGAGGCATTCCGTTCAGGCTCAATTCCCCGGACAGGCGCCTACGGGCCTGCGTGCTCGCGCGAGCGGGTCGTGGTGTGGTCTTCCTGGACGGCACTGACCCGGAAGACGAACTCCGGTTCTCGCTAGCACACGAGGTGTCTCACTTCGTGTGCGATTATCTCGAACCCCGAATGAGAGCAATAGCTGTTCTTGGGGCCGGCGCCCGCGAAATACTTGATGGCGTTCGGGGGCCAACGCCGGCTGAGCGCATCACGGGTCTCTTCGGTGGGATCGCGCTCGGCGGCTACACGCGGTTTATGGAACGGTCTTCGGACGGTGAGGTCGCGCGGCTCGACATCCTCGAATCTGAAGACCGAGCAGACCGACTAGCGCTCGAGCTTCTCGCCCCGCGGACCACTGTCCTTGCCCGGCTCGAGACTCAAGGGGTTAGATGGCGCGACCCGTCAGCGGTCGATCTCGCCGGCGACCTGTTGAGAGGGGAGTTTGGGCTCCCGAGCTCGGCGGCAACACTGTACGGTCGACTGCTGGTGATGAGCCAGCGCCCAGCCCGAAGTTTTCGAGAATGGCTCGGAGCCTGAGCAGTCACGTCGAAGTTCGCCATCGTCGCGGGAATAGGAAGGTATGATGAGCACCAATGATCGCGAGTCGATCACAAATCAAAGCGGCGTCCCGTTTGTTGGGGGGGCTCCGGTCGCCGAGCAGCCCGTTCCGCTGCCCGAGGAAGCCGCCCTCTCCCCGAGTGAGTTTGAGGCGGCGCACGGCGAGCGACTGTCGCAAGCCCTTGACCTCGGTACGTGGACTCCAGGTGCCGACCTCGCAGCCATGTACGCGCGCCTCGAGCAGGAGATCGCCGAGGCAGTATGTAAAGAGACTGAATACCAGAAGCTAATCCGCACTAAAGTCTTCCCGCTCCTACGCAGTCGTGAAAGAGCTCCCCTCGGGGCAGGCGTCTATCGCGCGACGCTGGAGCGCGTGGAAGAGGTGCATAAGAAGCTGCTCTTCAATGGCGCAGTCGAGGCCTGCGACGGCACCGTCGCATCACTCGACACGCTTCCCGTGACCATCACGCAGATCGGCGTCTGTGTCGTGTCCTACCGAGGTGATCAGGGATCTTGGGTCCATCGCATCTATCGACGTGACTTGCGTACATCTTCAGCCAAGAGTCCCGTCGATGAGACCCTCGAGATCCTAGAACGGCGCCGGCAACGGGGGGCAGTCGGTTACAGCAGCGCACGTGATCGTCTGACTGACTTGGCGCGGCGCGGCATTATGGCGTATGCGGAACGGGCGGTGCTGCTTGATCGCTCCAGCGCCGAGTGGCGGATGGGCCACGGCAATCCAACCCCGTATGAGCTAATGACTGGCTCTGGGATGGTGGAGCTCGTGCAGGCAAGCCTGGAGCTTATGAAGAGGTTCATTCTCGAGCACAAGCGGTTCGTGTTCATCCCCAGCGCTCCGTCGGCTCGAGAGCTGCTCACAATCGGTAACGCTTTGAAGCCCCTCGAATACGCGATCATCGATTCGAACCGGGAGAACCTTGAACGGATTGCGAGCGGCCACTATAGGGGCGAGGGATGGGGAGCGGTCGGGGCAGCAGTCGACGATTTCGTCGAGGAATGCGGACCCAAGATCGTGATCGGGATGTACCGCGCTTCCCGGTTAGCGCCCTCACAGATGTTCTACGCTCATGTCGACCACGCGCACGAAGCAGCGCTAATCGCGCTTGCTGACAGCGTCCTTCAAGAGCATCGAGGTTTTCCGATGCTCATTGATCTGGCCGACAACCTGTGCAGCACGATGTTCGGAGCGGATACTTTCGCGGCCTCCACGGAAGTTGCGTATGCCGCCGCGGGGGAACCGTTCCGATATCAGTCAGAGCGGAGCAGCAGGCGGTAATTACCGTCGAGAGGAGCAGGACGATGGGTGACGAGAAGAGTCTAACGCAGGACGGCGTCCTAGACACGCCCGACGCGGCTTTTCGCGCGATCGATGCCGATAGTGCGCGAGCTGGCGGATCATGGGTGCCGCCCGAAGGCTACGAAGGCAGCGTCGGCAGCACGATGTTCGACGCGCCCGCGAGTAAAGACGGCACGGTCACCGTGCTTCTGCCGCCAGAAAACATTGATAGGCTGCCGAGTCAGGCGCTCGTTAGAATCGAAGGCCCCGTGGATGGGCGCGTCTATCTGGGCGCCGTGGTCGGGGGGCCATTTGCTGAGCCTGACGGTCTTCGCGCTGACTCAACTCCAATGGTCGTGACTGCCGTCAAGGGCGGGCTTTTGATGCCCAGGTACCATGGGCGCGCACAAGTCGAGATCATCGGAGAGCGTCTCAAACAAGGCGCGATCGTTCCCCCGCGCTGGAGACCTAAACCCAATAGCCCCGTGTTTCCGCTTGATGCGGAACAGACGGCGCACGTTCTTCAGATCCAGGGCGACCTCCGCTTAGGGCTGGCCGAGGGCTTCGAGGACCTCACCGTATGCGTGCCGGCGACGCGAAAGAGCGTTTTTCCGAGACACCTCGGCGTGCTCGGCACGACAGGTGCCGGCAAAAGTACGACGGTCTCTGGTCTTGTAGCGAAGGTTCAGCAGGCCGGAATGGCCGCCATTCTCATCGACACTGAGGGCGAGTACTGCGCAATTAACGAGCCCGCTGAAAAGGACGAAATGCTGCAGGCATTAGCCCGGCGAGGCCTTGAGCCGCACGGCGTCGAGGAAACGCACGTGTATCACCTAGTCGGCAAGGAGACTACGAATCCCAACCACCCGTCGGTTGCAGCCTTCTCTCTCAGGTTCAGCGCGCTCTCGCCGTATGCTGTGCAAGAGATCCTCGACCTGAACGACGCGCAGAGTGAGCGCTTTTTCAAGGCCTATGACATCACCAAGCTTGCGCTGGAGAAGTTAGGGGTTTGGCCGAAGACTGACGAAGACCGTCGCAAGTTCATGGAGCTGGACGAACTCGAGACTGGATATCCTGAGATGACGTTGACGCACCTATATGATGTGGTCAGGGAGATTGCGTCTCGCGTGGACAAGGATGGAGCGGACCAGTACCTCGAGACTACGTTGTTTCGAGATAAACGCCAGCAGCTCCGCGAGATCATTGGAAGCGTCGATCCCCCCAAACACGTGTCGAGCTGGCGCGTTCTGCAAGGGAAGTTGGGCAAGATCAAACGACTGAAGATTTTCGATTCGGCGGACGCGACGCCGCTAGAGTACGGCGAACTACTTCGGGCTGGTCGCGTGTCGATCGTGGATCTGAGCGATACGGATTCACCTCAAGTCAACAACCTAGTAATCGCGGAGCTCCTGCGCGGGGTGCAGGAACAGCAAGAGACCAACTATAAGGCGGCGGTGGAGCGGGGGCGGTCCCCCGTTCCGACAGTAGTCTTCATCGAGGAGGCACACGAGTTCTTATCGGCGCAGAGGATTAAGAAGATGGAGGTCCTCTTTCAACAGGTTGCGCGCATTGCGCGCAGAGGCCGGAAACGCTGGCTCGGGTTGGTGTTCATCACACAGTTGCCCCAACACTTGCCGGACGAGGTATTCGGTCTGATTAACAACTGGATTCTTCACAAGGTGAGTGACGCCGGTGTCGTCAATCGCCTGAAGCACTCTATCGGCGGGATCGCTGAAAGCCTTTGGGACCGTTTGCCTTCCCTCGCGGCCGGACAGGCTATCACATCGTTTACGACGTTTACTCGACCGGTGCAGGTTAGCATTGATCCTACTCCGTGCCGTCTGCTGATGGTCGAGTAGTACGCCGGACGTGGACGGATTCAAGACACGCAGCGGTGAGCTCGCCGGAGCTGCGCCTTCGACACGTCGATATCCAGACGAGGGGTCAGACCATCTCTCCAGTTGCCCGGGTCGACCCTTCCTTCAAGTACGTCACGGGTGGCTTTCACGAACGGATGCGGCGAGCGGAGGTCTTCTCGCACGATTATCGCATTCGCAGGGTCTGACTCGAAGGCGATCTGTTCTGCTACTGGTCCGGGAACTTCCGGCTCGGCAACGATGGAAGGGGGCGAAAAGGTCTTCTCTCGCGGAGTGACCGCGTCGTTCGGCGCCAAGGCCGGCAACGGAATGCGGCCAGCCTTCTTGCCTGCCGCTTTCTTGGCCCAGTATCCGCGACCGGGAAGCGGGATCTTGAGTCTCTTGCAGTCCTTGGCGAGCGCGACGTCTGAGACTCCGAACCGCCTCGCAACCGTGCGGACCGGCTCGGTCCAAACTTTCTCGTAGAGCTCCTCACGGCTTACGCGCGTCTTGTCGGTCACAATCGCACTGCCGGGCGTTTTGTGCCCCACGCCGATGTCTCAGGAGAGCGTAAGACAACAGGCTGTGGTCAGTCGGAGCTACCGCATTAGGCATATTAAGAAGTTTAGTGCGCAGAGCATCGGTCGGTCAGAACGACCAACCTTGGCCAGTGACAAAATCCTCCAGACTTTGGTGCCCCACGCCGAGCTGACCGCAGAGGTACGGAATCTTCGGGCGCTGGGCACTGCCCGGACCCTCCCGGCTTACTACGGTCGCACTCCGTACGATGGCAACCGCGACCACGAATGGGTCGGCCGCGTTCTCCGTGGACGTGCCCTTTACCGCCTTGGGGATTGCGACGACGCGCTTGACGGCCGCTTCAATCGCGCCGTCCATCGCCACAAAAAGGCCCGCCTGTGCCTTCGCCCACTGGAGCAGCTCGTCGTCCTGACGCTCCAGCTCGTGGAGCACTTCCTCCGAGCAAAACAGTTCCCCGTTCGCAATCATCGCCTCAAGGTTTCGCCACAGCCCGGGGAACGTCGCCGGCCGGTATACCTCGTTGTGCGCGCCGATGAGCGCGCTGGTGTCGAACGAAAACCCGCTCACTCACCGGGACCGAGACTAAGCCGAGCTTGCACGTCGGCGATTTGGCGCACGCGGACGCGGAGATACTCGGATACATCGGATGCCGTAATGACCCGCCCGCGGTAGGCGTCGAGCACCGTGCCCGTGAAGGCGCGTCCCATGTCGGCGACCACCATCACCGGACGCGGCGGCCCGCCTTCCTGCACGCGCTCCTCGCGATGCTTTTCCGCGCGGGCGACGGCTCGCTCGTGGTATTCCTTATAGAAGCGCTCCGTCGTACGGCCGAGCGTCAGGAGCCGGCGCACGATTACCAGCGTGCTCACCGCGAAGTCACGAGCGATGCGGTCCAGGGCCGCCTCGGTCCAGCCCTCCGGCTCCTCGTTGGCGACGACCGAGGCGTGATTCACCAGCGACGACGCAGGAACGAGCACCGCGCCCGCCACGTGATTGCAGAACACTTCAGTGCGCGAGTTGAGGGAACGCCCGCGGACGATGTTGTACGGGTCGCAAATGCCGCCCAAGTGGAGAAATAGGTGGACGAACTCGTGCAGTAGCGTGAACGTCTTGGCGTTTGGAAAGTCGGAGCCGTTGACAACGATCACCGGGAGGGGTTGCTCGGCGATGGAGAAGCCCCGCACCTCTTTGTAGGATACGCCGCGCGCCTGAAACACTAGTACGCCGTGCGCCTCAATGACGGCCTTCCACTCGTTAAACGCCGTGCCCTCCCGCCATTTCTGTTGCTTCGCAAGCTGGACCCCTAACGCTTGCCGGACACGGCGGCCCACCTGTTCCGGATCGTCGTCGAGCTGCGCGCGCATTTGGAGCCGTGGCGGGCGGCGTTCCAGCTCGGCGAGCAACTCCAGCGCGACCTCGCGGCGGTTGTGCGCGCGCCGCAACTCAACGAGCAGCTCGGGACTCAGCTCCTGAGCGTCTTTCCCGGAGACGATGCGGAAGTCATGCGGCGGCGTGGGATCGGCGGGCGGCGTCGAGAGGAAAAACACACCGAGCGGGCGGCGATACCTCTCGGCCGCGGTGCGGAGCTGGGCAATCGTCGGGCGTTGCTCGCCCGTCTCCCACGTCCGTAGCGTCTCCACCGGGACGCCGAGCCTCGAGGCGGCTTGCTCGTCGGTGAGGTTGAGCGAACGGCGCGCCCACGAGAGGAGGGCGCGATTGATCGTCGGGCGATGGGTGGGCATGACTGGGGCTGCCGCGAATCTGCGACCCGTGGCCCCTCAGAAGCAAGCAGGTAGATTCGGGGCGGAGGTCTTGCCGTGTTCCTGCAGCAGCCAGCGCAGCACAGACAGCAGGCAAACACCGTGTACGTCGCGGCCCCGAAAGCCGGGGACACCGTGACCGTGCGCGTGGCGTCGGGCACGGTGCAGGTCGATGACACGCTGCACGCCGTGGTGCGCCAGACCGGCGGCGAGGTGTACGCCTTCGCTGCGCTGTTTCTGACTCTGGTCCTCGTTGGCGTGACCATCTGGGCGCAACGCCAGGTGCATCGCCTTCAGACCACGAACAACGACCTCCAGGCTGAGCACGCGAAGCTCCAGCGCGAGTTCAATCACATGGAAGCGCAGCACGAAGCGGAGCGGCGCGCGGCCGACACGATGCGCCATGAGGAGCATGAGCGGGCAGTAGACGCGCGGATCAGCGCGGAGGCGTACGTCGTGCGCCGAACGGTCCGGGGATGGATTATTCCCGTCCAACACGGGCGGGCGTTGGGGGTGCCCCCTACGGTGGAGTGGGTGGGCATTGTTGGGAGACAGGACAGCGGCGCCGTCGAGGAGCGGCTGCAGCGGATGGTCGCCGACGCGCCGCTTGCTTCTCCTCTGGTTGGGAAAGCAGCCAGAGAGGCCTACGTGCTCTACTACAAAGCGAAGGGGCCCGGGCCGAAGCCGCCGGAGAGCTTGGCCGATTTGCAGCACCAACCGCTGAACGTGCGCCAAGCACAAGAGGACGCCGTATTCACCAATCTGCTAGAGTGCGTCGAGCGCCTCACCGCCGCGATTGACCCCGAGCTGCGCGACAACTGACCCGGTGACGCAGACAATACCAGCACGACGTCCACCGCCGGCGGCGCCGGAGCGGCGCCGGTGCACGTG
>Ga0137377_10002647_pt1 | contig 13436 bp, 9 predicted proteins | sample SagtaG_22_FD_104815 | JGI IMG/M metagenome (GOLD analysis project Ga0137377, IMG submission 104815) | Vadose zone soil microbial communities from Sagehorn Ranch, Mendocino, California, USA - Sage2_L_40_16 metaG | ecosystem: Environmental > Terrestrial > Soil > Vadose zone | place: USA... | reverse complement strand
CGGCAGGCCTGCCGGTCCCCACACCGATGTCTACGCGCTGGGGTCTGTGCTTTACGCGCTGCTGGCCGGCTCGCCTGTATTTCCTGGCAGCACACCTGAAGAGGTTGCTCAGCAGCATCTCTACGCCTCCGTCCCACTGCTCAGCCGGTGGCGCACTGACCTACCCGCCGGCCTCTATAGCATCATTGCCCACGCTCTGGCCAAGGATCCTGCGCAGCGTTTTCACCAACCTGGCGTGCTTGCCAACGCCTACCACCGCATTGTCGACCCCCACAATAAGTCACGCGTGCCGTTTATCGTCAACGCATCGCCCGACGAGCAGGATCAGCAGTCGCTTGCCTTCGCAGCAGCACAGCCAGGCACGCAGTTCACCGATAGCGGTGGGAGTAGCAATAGGTCAGCCACCATCGACCGCGATCATGGCTCACAACGCGCAGTGCCTCAGACAGCGTTTCCTCATGACTTGTCTCGCTTCTCGCAAGCGGGTCCCCTTGCGCCGTTTGAAGCTCCACGATCTTCATTGATGCGACGGTTTCAGCGTAAGAACCTGCGGCGCAATGTACCGACCGTTGTCCTGGTCATACTCCTGCTAACTGCAAGTATCGCGGCCGGTTTTATGTACCTGGCAAGGCAGAGCACGACTGGTGTGACTGGACAGGTGACCTTCTTCGGTGATCGGAACGGACCAGCAGGGTACACTGATGCTCTCACTATTATTGCTCATGGCCTGGACGCCCCCCCGGCTGGTTTCCAGTACAATGCCTGGTTCATCAACGATAAGAATGAGGAGGTTCTGCCATTAGGCACGCTGGCGGCGGGGCAGCAGAGCTTTTCACTGACCTTTCATGGAAAGAGCAGCAATGGGCAAACAAACTCTAACCTGCTCACCGCCGGGGATAAGCTCGAGATCACTCTGGAACAAACAGCGTCCAAGTTGCCAGCAGGCCAGGTGGTCCTCGTTGCTGCGTTTCCCCCGAAGGCTTTTGAACATATCCAGCATCTGCTTGTCAGCTTTCCCGAGACACCCGGGAAAATTGGGCTGCTGGTAGGAGCGTTTGATCAAACGCGCCTGTTGAACATCCAGGCGGATGTTCTGCAAAGTCTCTCCGCTAGCCGGGATAGCGTGGCGATTGGGTGCGTGGCTCAAAGTATCATCGATATTGTCGAGGGTACGCAAGGCCTGCACTACCGCCCACTTACAGCGACATGCGCTTCCAAGAATGTGATGGCGACTGGTGATGGTTTTGGCCTGCTGGGTAAGGGCTACCTGCTCGGTGCAGCAGAACATGCTACCTTTGCGATCAGCCAGCCCGACGCGACGAACGCGATGCATTTGCACGCGGGATTGATGGCAATAGCGCTTTCCAATATCAAAGGGTGGGCGACCACGATTGACCAGGACGCGCTCAACTTGCGCAAGAACCCGGCTGATCTGGCGAAGGTTCAGGAGGTAGCGATGCTTGCCGATGCCGCCTATCATGGGGTGGATGCGAATGGCAACGGGCAGATTGATCCTGTCGTGGGAGAAGCGGGTGCTCTCACGGCCTATCTGCAAGGACAATTGATGCCAACGCTATCTCTTGCTCCCAGGTCATAGCTATCACTAAGCCGTTTGGCCAGTTCCTTTTACTTCTTTATGCGCGCCGCCTGCGGCGGCGCGCGAGGGGGAGAGAAATCAAGGGGACACCCCTTGAACCCCGGCAAAGGGCCGCGGCCCTTTGCAATCCAGGATTATATCCGTGATCTGCGTAAGGAAGCCAACCTTGAACCCCGGCAAAGGGCCGCGGCCCTTTGCAATCCTCCCCTCTCAGAACGTCTTAAACAACACTATGCTCGAATATCCTCAAGCATGGCGAGATTGATGAACAGGTCGCAGCTCTGGCGTAGAGTAGCAGACATGGCTTCATCGAAAGCCGCCACCTCGACACGCACCCCGTGATCAGAGCAATAGTCGAGCATTGGCATAAAATCACTGTCACCGCTGACAAGCACAATGCTGTCAACAGCTCTGCCATCGACGAGACGAACGACATCCATACACAGGTCCAGGTCCAGGTCTGCCTTTTTTGCTCCGCTGGAGAAGGTCTTGTAATTCTTCGTGGTGATGCGATAACCGAGCCCCTTCACAGCCTGTAAGAACATCTGCTCCTCGCCGGATTGGGGGCTGGTAGGACAATAGGCCTGCGCCCGCACTAGCCGCCTGTTGCCACGCAGGAAGTCTAGCAGCTTGCCAAAATCTATGGTGATACGCAGGGTGCGCGCCGAGTACAACAGGTTGGCCACATCCACAAAAACGCCCACTCGCTCGGTTGATGGGAGAGACGGGAGCGAGACAGAGATGTTGGCAGGCGCCTGGCTTACACGCCGCAACTCGCTGACCATACGGTCTGTCTGAGCTTGAATCGCCTGCGCGACGGAATTAGCAAACTGGTTCAACGCGACATCGCCGGTTCGTACAGGATAGACCGATGTACGCTGCGCCTCCGGACGTACCGCGCGTAAGCTCCCGCGCGCTGGCATACTGCCTCGTGCCGGGGATGGATCCGGTGACATAAATGGGCCGGTTACGTCGTTGCCCTGATTCATCTGACCCACGGTATAGCCGGATACAATATTGTACTGGCCTGCTGCTGCTACTGTGCCAGGAGTCTGCGCGACACTACGCGAGACGGCAGTTGTCGATGGCTGCGCCGGAGTAGTGGGTGTAACAGGTGTAGTGGGTGTTTCTGGCCTGGTTGTTGGAGGTATGGGCGCCTGAGCTGGCAGCGCCGTCTCTCCGGAACGACGACGACGACGACGACGCGAACTCGCTCGTTGCAATTCCGAGTACTCGAGCGGTGGAAGGTCCTCTACGGAAACCTCAGTTATTTGCGTGGCATTTGGTTCTGGCGTGATCACGGCGCCTTCCGCGAGCGGTGAAGCAGCCGGAGCCGGGGCCGCCTGCTCCTTCTCGCGCTGCCGGTCCTGTCCGTGGCGGCGATTCCTGTCATGATCGGCAACAACAGGCGCCTCTGTACCAGCACCGGTCCCATTGGCTGCCGGTGACTCTAATGTTACGGGCTGCTTAGACGAGCCTTGCGACTGACCTGCACGGGAAGTTTTTTTCGACTGCTCATTTGCCTCTTTCGTCCCCTCGCTGGCAGAGCTCCCACCATTTTTATGAGCCGGGGATGATGGGGTAGCAAGGCTGCGAGCTGCCATTTCTTTCCCTTCTTCAGAGCGCGACTGCCCGGGTATGGGGGTAGGAGCAGCCTGTGCCGCCGGACGATCGAAACGGTAGCGGCGGGCTGGTCGTGGCTGTTCCTGAGCTGGAGGTTCCTCTGGGGCAGGTGTAGACATTGCCTGCTTAGTTTCCGCGGCAGCTTGCTCCTCTCGCTGGCGAGCGCTTGCATGCCTGGGCATGCGCGGGCGCGACGCCGGGCGCAGCAGGGGCGATACAGGCCGCGTTTCAGGTGGAGCAGGTACAGTCTCCGGGGGATTCTGCTCACCCGGTACATTTTCTGCCGCGCCAGCAGGCGCATTTACCACCTCTTGCTCAATTGAAGAAGTTTGCTGTTCCTCCTGTGGTACCGGGGACTCAATAGTATCTCCCGTTTTCTTGCTGCTTTTGCCGCCTCGCGGCTCGTTTGTAATGGGCGCTATTTCCCATGGGGAAACGATCTCAGCCGCGCCTGCATCTACGACATCGATAGGCGAGGAATCTGGCCCCGCTGTAGACTCTAGTTGCGAAGAGCTAAAATGGGCCTCCTCCGTCTGGCGAAATTCCTCAATGTAATCGGTGAAGGATCGCGCTATGCTCTCTTCTATGAGCGGGATCGCCCCCGCAAAAGAGAAGTCAATACCTTCACCTGTAACCTCTTGCTCGTTAGCAGTCACTTGAGTAGGGGAAGTCGCCTCATCGGTTTGCGGCCCTGGCTTCACTGCATGCTCACCCGCTTGTTCCCCGGCAGAAGTAGGGGTGGTTTCGGGGACGGGTTGGTACTCTGTGACGACCCCCTCTACGTCACTATGTTTAAAATTCGTATCTTCTGTTGTCACTAAGATCTCCAGTCTCAATAGCTACAGACCGGAGTCCAGGTATGCGCCATATAGATAGAGTGTTCGATTGAAGGTGGGTGGAACGAGGCTCTCTGCGCGCCTATCGTCTCACATTCAATGCAACGGGTGTTCGGGAAAAGGCAAACGCTTTCTTGTTCTCCAGCTTGCCTTTTTACATACCGATCCGCGTTGTCGATGGGCAGGTACACAAGTACATCTACCCCTACCTTATCCTCGGGCAGGTTTCTTACACTACATGCACGACCCGGTCCGGTCACATTTATGCCGTTATCTTTACTCTTGCCGTACCCCACTATTGAACGGCGGAAAACTCGTGGGTACAGGTTGCGCCGAGGTCTCTCTCGTTTCGCTCATTCCTGGCGCCGCCGACACATGTTGATCGAATGCGCTTTTCTCTTTTTCGTCAGCAAGTGTGCTAGCCGAGAAGTCTTTCGCTTCTCTCACCTCTGCTGCCTGGCTGGTAACGCGCCACACATAGACAAGACGCTCTATAGCAGTCACGTGTGAAAGAACCGCCAGGAGGGCCAACGCCCAGATGACAGTGCCAGATAAGAGACCTATAGCCAGTATGACGACACGTTCGGGACGAGCAAGCAGCCCGGTTTTACATTCCAGTCCCAGACCTTCAGCGCGCGCTTTTGCATAGCTTACCATGAGCGACCCGACTATAGCTACGAAAATGAATATAATCATCCAGGTTTGTTCATGTTGAGCAGGCCAGAATGCATCATGAAGGTCTGGCCGCTGCAAAACATAGCAGAGCAATCCGAACAGGATGATACTCTCTGAATAGCGGTCGAGCATCGAATCAAGAAACGCGCCGAAGGTGGTGGCAGCGTCACGAACGCGGGCCATCGCTCCGTCGAACATATCAAAAATTCCAGCAAACAACACCAGCAAGCCTCCGACCAACAAGAAACCCAGAGCAATTGTCAAGGCCGTCAACGCACTGAGCAACAGCCCTATGACGGTCAACATATTCGGAGTGACTCTCAGGCGGGCCAGTGGTTGAATGATCAGAGCGACTAACTGCCGAACTCGTTGCTGTATGCGTCTGCTAAACATATCCCTATTGTACCACACTTGGGTCCGTTGGGACTAGCCCTTTCTGGTTATACGTTAATCTTTCGGAGGCCACGATAGGCCCTGTTACGATGTCATATACTTCAGGATAGATACTTCTTTGTGATCAGGAGAACACGCATGGAACATATGCAAGGGAAAATCTGCCTGGTGACAGGCAGCACGTCTGGTATAGGCAGGGTGACAGCCCGCGAACTGGCAAAAATGGGCGCAACCGTCGTACTGGCCAGTCGTGATAAAAGCAAAGGGGAAGCCACCAGGGATGAAATCAAAGCGCAAAACCGCAATGCATCAGTTGATATGCTGCTGGCAGACCTCTCTTCACAGCAATCTGTACGCCAACTCGCGCAGGACTTTACGGATCGCTATTCTCGTTTAGATGTGCTGGTGAATAATGCTGGTGGCATATTTCTCAGGCGCTCTACAACGATAGATGGGCTTGAGCGGACCTTTGCCGTCAATCACCTGGCTCCATTCTTACTCACCAATCTGCTGCTGGACACCCTGAAAGCCAGCGCAGCTGCACGGGTCGTAACGGTAGCTTCAGGGGCTCATCAAGGTGCAACCATCAACTTCGATGACTTGCAAGCAGAAAAGCGATATAACGCGATGAGAGCATATGGTCAGTCGAAACTGGCCACCATCCTGTTTACATATGAGCTGGCAAAAAGGCTCCAGGGAACGAACGTGACGGCAAATTGCCTGCATCCAGGCACGGTTGCGACGAACTTCGGCAGCGATAATGGCCCGGTGCTGTCCTTCTTGATAAAACTGGCCCTGCGGACCGGGATCAGCCCCGAAAAAGGGGCCGAGACATCCAGCTACCTGGCATCCTCGCCGGAGGTAGAAGGCGTCACAGGCAAGTACTTTAGCGACTGCAAGGAGATTTCTTCATCAAAGGAGTCCTATGATGAGTCAGTCAGCCAGCGATTGTGGGAGGTCAGCGTGGAACTGACCAGGCTGTAATTTGAATTATTTGTCTACCAGAATGGATGGTTGATGATAAGGGCAATTGCTATTACAATCGCGATAATAGCCACCATGGCAATCAAGAAATAGACATTTCTGCGGCCCAGTGACTTGCTAAAGCCCGGGCTAATGGATTTCCTGGCCTCCTGCCGGCGCTCCTCTGTGCGCTTCTTCTTGCGCTCGATGCGCTTACGTCTTTTCTCTTGAGCAGTTACGGCGGGATCTTCGCCATAGGGGCCAGTTCCCAGGTGCTGCATGCGACGGCGCATCTCGCGGCTGTAGCTCTCGGCTTGCTGCTGAGCAGGGCTTGTTGTATTGATTTCTCTGGGCTGGGTAGACTTTGCCCCGGGTACCGCAGTACCGCCGATACGAGTTTTGTCACCCTTACCAGCTTGCCTGCTCTTGTTGGCTGCAGTCTGATCACTTTTCACCGGTATTTGCTGCTCGCCCGGTGTTTTCATCTCGGCTGCCTTTGGGGGGGTAGCCCCGCTCTTGCGCGATTCCGGCTTGTTCGCTTTTGTCATGATTGTATCCCTCCATGCCTGCGTTCAACTCATGTTTTCTTGTTCGACGAGCGTCCTGGCTATCCTTGCAGCCCCTTCTTTATCATCAGGAGATAGCACGCCATCGATCACCAGTCCCAGCAGGTGATCTTTGACCGGGCGCAACCACGGCCCCGGCCCGCGTCCAAATAATGCCATAAGCTCATTGCCATCGAGAGGGCTTTTTAGTGGAACACGCTCCGCCTCCTCCTTCAAGCGTTGACAGCGCTCCGCGAGTTCCATCACTCGTGCGGCTGCACGCGAAACCTTGTCGGCTCGATAACTCGTAATATCCGCGCGTGACAGGTCTAGCAGGTCAGGCAAATTGTCCCCACTTTCCAACATCAGCCGCCGGACGGCCCCGTCCGTCCATTCCGGTGTGTAGGCATTGGCGCGCATATGCAGTCTCACCAGCCGCGAGACGCTTTCAATGAAGTCACGATCAAAGTGCAGACCCTTCAGGATTTCACGCGCCATCTGCGCCCCCCGCTCTTCATGGCCGAAGAAATGGACCTTATTATCCTCAACAGTACGAGTACGTGGTTTGGCAATATCGTGCAGCAGCGCTCCCCAACGCGTAATCAGCCGCGGCGAGGAGCGTTCAACAACGCGTAACACGTGAGCATACACATCCTTTGAGCGAACCACGCGCTGCGGTTGCTGGCTGACGCCGCGCAACTCCAGCACCTCTGGTATAATCCACTCCATCAAACCCAGTTCTACGAGCAGGTCAAGACCCTTGGCGGGATGCGCCGAGAGCAGCAATTTATTCATCTCATCGCGAATGCGTTCGCGGCTGATTTTTTGCAGTTTGGATGCCTGGCGCGCAATAGAACTCATAGTTTCTGCCTCGATTGAGAAATCGAGCTGGGCAGCAAAGCGCACAGCACGCATCAAACGCAGCGGGTCCTCGTCGAAACGTTTGTCTGGTTCATTGCCAACAGCGCGCAAGATATGTGCTTCAAGGTCCTGCCGGCCCTTGAAGGGATCGATGATATGCCCATTCAAGGGGTCCCGCGCCATCGCGTTGATGGTGAAATCGCGCCGGCGCAGGTCTTCTTCCAGCACCGTGCCAAAGCATACCTCCGGCTTGCGCGACTCGGGGTTATACTTTTCATCTCGAAATGTCGTTATCTCGATGATGTCGCTACCGTAGAGCAGCCGCACCGTGCCGAAACGCTCGCCTACCAGCACAACTGCGCTGGGGCGTGTGGGCGCCACCAGGCGTTTGATCTCGTCAGGACGTGCATCGGTGGCAAGGTCCGCGTCGTTCGACTGCCCCCGGTGCAGCAGCACATCGCGCACTGTTCCTCCCACCATGTAGAGTTGTTTGCGCTGCGCACGAAATGCTTCCGCCAGCGTGATGATGATATCTAGCATCGTGAAACTTGCTTATCCGCTTTACTGGAGATTGATCGCGTAGGGTAATCCCATAACGGGACTATTGTACCATGTCCGCCTAGAGCGGTGAAGAGGCTCTTTATTACTAGACTTTGTTGGCGAATGAAAGATAGAGTGAACTCGGCATGGCACCCCTTGCGGGTGCCACTACCATGAGACGAATGCATCGGCCTGCGAAGCCGTCTCATGGTAGTGGTAGGGCTTGCCACTGCCATGGTTCCCACCCTGTTCGCCTCCCGGTGTCATTCGCCAACCAAGTCTTACTACGCGGGGTTTTGCGAAAGTCGCCTTATGATCCAGAGCGGCCCGCGTGCGGGCCGCTTTTTTACTAAATAATTGTTGAGTTTGGTGCAGGCTGAAAGCCTGCACCAAACTCAACAATTATACCTCCGAGAGCGCCGCAGGCGTGAGCAAAGATCTCGAGAGGAGACTTTCGCAAAACCCTGAATATCGACCTAAAAACACTTGACAAGAACGTCTGTTCTGCTATAATTTATATAGAAAATACGTTCTAGGCTCAAGCATGGAGGAGGCTCCTATGGCAGTCCAGCTAAAAAAGCAGATCAGGCCCAGCGAGTACGACGTAGCCGAAGACGACAGGGTTTACATGACTCGCAGCCCTAGCAGCGTGCGCAAATATAGACAACCCTTACAGCAGGACGCCCTTGATGATCCCTCATCGTCACAGAGGCCTTTTATCCAGCGCCGCCGTGCCAGCAGCGGCCTGGGTGCCACCAATGGCGTAGCATCCAAAGCCATTCGTCCATTTGCTATGGAAGAAAGGCGCCTCCCCAGGCGGCTTCCTCTATTAGCTCTCTTCCTGGGAATGGCCGTCGCGGCTATACTTGCAGTCGGGCTGAGTTCTTTTGGCGCCTGGTGGCAGATGCACCAGGACGATGCACAATACGGCCGTCCCCGTACATTCCAGTTTGATGCCGTCGTGGGCCACGGCGATAGCAGCGCCAGCCCAACTCATTTTATCATCATCAACCTGGACAGGCATGTGCAGATTATCGAATTTCCCAGTGGAGATGGCGCACACGCGCGTATGTATCTCGGCCCCACGCTCTTTGGCGATGGACAGGATCTCACACCGGTCACAGCAGAGACTCGCGATGTGAACGGGGATGGAAAGCCTGATTTGATCCTGCACATTCAAGACCAACGTATTGTATTTATTAACGATGGCACGATGTTCCGACCGCTAAAACCTGGTGAACATGTCAAGATATGACGTCCTCTGCGCTCATCTGGGTATCTTGTACGTGTATGGTGACCTGTGGGTTGCTACCCACATTGAAAAACCAACCAGGATGGCGCGACACTAAGCCATATGATGCTGGACAAGGGTGGTCAGTCCCCGTGATGGTCCCAGGATCGGTTCGCCAATCCCTTCTTGACAGGATCATCTCTCCACCTACATACTGCTGAAAGGAAGTATTCACTCGTTTTTTTGGAGGTTTTGACATCTATGCCAGTGTGCCGCTAACTCCATCCTGTTTCCTGTTCAAACAGGGAAACAGACACCACCATCTTGCTCCCGTCTCTCGCGTGTCTCTCATCGGGCATGAGCGCTCAGCCGTTCTCCGCCTGGAATGCCGCGTGGCGTGATTCTTGCGCGAGGATTCTTCAGAGATACGGCGGATGGGAAAGCACGCATTCGATGGTGCTCAGAGGTTATGGAGAAGCGCGCGGCAAACAGGTGTCAGGCATGGATCTGCGGCGACGAGCAGAGAGGTCAGGAAAAGAGCTGATCACCATCGCGGAGCAGAGGGACCTGAGTCAGATATTCTATCTTGACGGGGGAACCTATGAGGCTCCGGCCATCGTCGTGGTGATCCAGGCCATCAACCACGCCATTGATCATCGTTCGCAGATAGCCACTCTGCTGAGCCAACAGGATATCGAGCCACCCGACCTCGATAGCTGGGCGTATAATGATGCCATGCACGAAAGGTCGTGAGAGTGGCTGTGCTTCCGATTATGAACGTATGCAGTTCCCCTCCCCTTGGGTGGATATGTTGAAACGATGCGGTTGCCTCAGTAACAGGGGCGTCCCTGTTGCTGAGGCGACATTCCAGCAGAATATGTTTCACCGAGCTGTCATTGACGACCAGCAGTTTCGAGCCCGCACCTGAAACCTTGATTCAGTATGCCCTGCACGTTTATAATCTCCATATAGAAAATGAACGTGTTCATTTTAAGAGATTATTTAGCGTGTGTACACGTATATACCTATAGACGCGTACATAAAGGAAAGTGCAGGACATATGATCTCTTCCCTCTCATTTTTTTGTGACGAATGTGGTGCCGCCAATGGGATGCAAGCCACAGTATGTTTCGCCTGTAACCAGCCCCTCAATCCTTTTCCATTAGCGCCAGCAGTACAGGCTCCTATGACTCCTGCTTCTATTTCTACACATTCCGGCGGACCCCTGCGACCGGGTACCGTATTGGCCCAACGCTACCGCATCGAGGAGGAAATCGGTCAGGGCGGCTTTGGTATCGTCTACAAAGCGAGAGATAGCTGGAACAGGCGCGTTGCCATTAAGCAGATCGACCTGCACGCGCTCAACGCGAAAGAAATCATCGAAGCTACCGACTCCTATAATCGCGAGGTGAAGCTGCTCTCTACGCTGGTCCACCCGCACCTTCCTCGCATCTATGACCACTTTACAGACCGTGAGCACTGGTATCTCGTGATGGACTTCATCGAAGGGGAGACGCTAGAGAAGTATCTTGAGGCTGCCAGAACGAGGCAGAAGAAACACTTCTTTGGATTCCTTCCAGGAAGGAAACCCCTGCCGGTGCCCCTTGCACAAGGGACACAGCAAGCCAGCCGTTTGCCAATGAGAGAGGTTCTCGATATCGGGATACAGTTATGCACGGTGCTCAACTACCTGCATATGCGAAACCCCCCTGTCATCTTCCGCGATGTCAAACCTGCCAATATCATGCGCACTCCCCGGGGGCATATCTACCTGATCGATTTCGGCATAGCTCGCCAGTTTACGCCGGGTCAGGCCAGAGATACTGGCCCACTTGGATCTCCTGGCTACGCAGCTCCTGAGCAGTACGGCAAGGCGCAAACCACCGTGCAGACCGACATCTACGGCCTGGGCGCAACACTGCAAACGCTGCTGACAGGCAAGGACCCACTGGAGATGTCACTCGCCGGTGAAGATGCAGGGATCCTGGCGAGACATGTGATTCCAAAGAAACTACAGCGCTTGCTGTACCGGATGCTAGAGCGGGATAGCAGTAAGCGGCCAAAAACGATGCACCAGGTAAAGAAGAAACTCGAACGCATCAAATTGGGCATAAGGGGGCTGGTAGCGCGCTTCTCCCTGGGGCTTCTAATAGGCTCAATGCCCGTTCCCATTCTCGTATTGCTCTCCTTGTTGGCGTCCTTGCACATTACTGACGCGGGTACCTGGATTCATGGGATATCGCTCGCGCTGTACTGCACCTGGCCGCTGGCTTTCCTGGCGCAGCTTATAATAGGCGTCGTGTTTCTCTGTTCCGCGTCCAGGCGTATCATTGGCCTGGGAATACTTACCATGCTAGTGCTGTATATCCTGGGACTGTTCATGGAGTTTATTACTCCATTTCTGCCCGGTTTTGGCTTCGGCTAGCGTTAGAAGAACAACCTAAAAAGCCTGAAGGGTGCGTTCCTCCAGGCTTTTCACCACCCCAACCACTTTGATTTTTCTGCAACGAAATCGAAAGAATCATGAGATAACCGCTTTACCAATGTACTCCTCAGGCCACCACCCTTGCCACGTAGCTTCCAGACCCCTGAGATGTACAACAGCTACTTCCCTTGCCACGTTCCATCCCCAGGCATTCAAAAATATCTTACCTCAGCCGCTTCCCTCTCCACCTTGCCGCCCCACATTTTGAGGTGCAGAACGCCTGTGTACCTCTCAAGCCGGCCCGTCTTGCCACTTCACCACCCTATTCCCCCGAGATGTACATGGATGATCCCCCTATACCATGCCACGCTGTTTAATTACAGCTTCCTCTTCCACCCCTGAAAAGGACTATCTCACTTTACCCCTGTTACAAGACAAAATATACCATAGTGTCGTGACGAAGCAATGAATAGAAACATAGCATGTATGACGTTTTTTTCATCCTGTGCCCCTACACACAAAGTAAAATCATTACAGTTTTTTCATCTTTTTGGCAATTCTGCATATGGTATCGTCTGCGCGACATTCATGTTATCATGGAAGCACTATCAACATAGAGGGCCACAGAAAATGCTCCCTTCTCATCTTTTATCGGAAACTGTACAACTCACTGACGGTGCGCAGGTGCTGATTCTGAACTCGGCAGCGAACCCTTTTGTGCGGGCAGCGGCAAAGCAGCCCGGCATAGGTTCCATCGTGCTCGCCGAAGACAACATTGCTGCACTGCAATCTGTTCAGACTGCGCTTGAGCAGGAACATGGTTACCTGTCCCCCGGACAGGGTCCCAGCAGACAGGGCATTTACCATACCCCTTTTCATAAGTATATCTCCATGCAACCGCCAGCAACCATCGATGTAGCAGTCATGGACCTGCTCTACCAGCCGGGTAATGCCTGGATGGACTACGGGCTGCGGGTCGCGCTATACGCGCTCAGGCCTGGAGGAAGCCTGTACGTCGTTGGAGCCAAAGATCGCGGCGTGCTCAGCATAGCGAAGCGTATGCAGGCTTATTTCGGCAATATCGAGACGCTGGCCATCGGCAAGGGGCAGCGCGTGGTTCGCTCCCTCAAGGAAGCCGGGCAGCGGCATGATGCCATGCTTCCAGACGACACATCTCCCCTCGTTCCGGCGGGTTTTGCCTCCGGGAAGCTGGACGAGGGGACGCGGCTATTGCTGGAAGCATTAGAGGTGCATACAACGGACGCGGCGCTGGATATCGGCTGCGGGTCGGGCTTCATCGGCATACACATTGCACGCCTGGCGCGCAAAGGCAGCGTGACAATGGTGGATGCCAGCCTGGCGGCGGTGGATGCAGCACAGCAGAACGTCGAGCAGAGTGGACTGCAAAATATAGTAGTATTGCCGAGCAACGGGGCGCAGGCAGTGTCAGCGCAGCGCTTCGACCTGGTGGTGACCAATCCTCCATTCCACCTGGGTGGTATACAGACAACGCAGCTTGCCAAGCGTTTTATCCGTGAGGCGGCACAGGTATTGCGACCTCGCGGGTGCTTCTACCTGGTTGCCAACCGTTTTTTGAAGTACGAGCCAGCCTTGCGAGCATGCTTTAAGCTGGTAGAGGAGGTCAGCGGCAATACGCGCTTCAAAGTATTGCGGGCAGCGAAGTCCTAATATGAAGAGACGTCAGGGTGAGCACATACCCACCCTGACGATTCAAGCAAAGCATGCT
>Ga0137377_10002639_pt1 | contig 13451 bp, 13 predicted proteins | sample SagtaG_22_FD_104815 | JGI IMG/M metagenome (GOLD analysis project Ga0137377, IMG submission 104815) | Vadose zone soil microbial communities from Sagehorn Ranch, Mendocino, California, USA - Sage2_L_40_16 metaG | ecosystem: Environmental > Terrestrial > Soil > Vadose zone | place: USA... | reverse complement strand
GGCAGCTTTACTCACGCTCACCTTGCTTCTCCCTTTCTCGGTTTTTGACTCTTGACATAGAGGGTCTTTCCTCGTCTCTTTTTACTCATGAGTTTTTAGGACTTGACCATAGAGGGTCTGGTTATGGATTATGCGCCCAATGGTTCTCTCCGCCAGTGTTATCCCAAAGGCGTGCGACTCCCACTTGCCTGCGTAACAGCATACGTCAAGCAGGCAGCAAGCGCGCTACACTATGCTCACGATCAAAGACTGATTCATCGAGATATCAAGCCGGAAAATATGTTGTTGGGACGGAACAACGAGCTACTCATTAGCGATTTTGGCATCGCCGTCTTCGCGCATAGCTCACTCTCTGAAAGCACACAGCAGGTCGTTGGCACTGCCGCTTATATGGCCCCTGAACAACTTCAAGGCAAGCCGCGACCGGCCAGCGATCAATACGCATTAGCTATTGTCGCCTACGAGTGGCTCTGTGGAGAGCGACCTTTTCACGGCAACTTGACAGAGATAGCGACACAACAGATGTTTACCGATCCCCTGCCGCTGCGCGAGAAAGTACCGGATATTCCTCTTGCTGTCGAACGGGTGATTATGACCGCGCTCGCCAAAGACCCCAGGCAGCGCTATAGCACAATCCTGGATTTCGCAACTGCATTAGAGTGCTCCAGTGAGTCCATTCCTCGACCAACTCAGGCAATGCTTGATCCGAAGAGTCCTATGTTCTCTCAGGTGCTTGTGGTAAGGAGCAACGACTCCGCTCTAGCAGTCACGCATTCCTCTACGACAAGCAAAGAACAGGCCAATGTAGATTCTCCCGCCGGGAAAACAGGGAGAAAGCTCTTTGCTGCTGAAGGTATCAAGAAACAGCAGGTATTCTATGTGGCATTGGGCGTGCTTCTCTATACGCTCTCGAGCAACTTCGTTCTGCTCATTCACCTCCCGCCAGTTCATGGAAGTGAGTTACTCTGGATTTTACCAACGCTTGTTATCCCTGTTGCGTTCGGCATTATCTATGGATTTTGGGCGGGTCTTGTTACCGGCGGACTCGGTTACTTCTTAGGGTCCTATATCTCCATCGTTATTCGCTCGAACACTGTATCAAGCAGTTCGATCAGTTTTCTCACTCTCTCTGCATTACCGCTGCCCTGGTATTTCCATCTAGGGGTCCTTTCCACTGGTTCAATCGCGGGGCTTGCCATCATCGTCACAAAAGGGCGTTATCAATCCATCCAGAATATTGCTATTGCGGAGCTTTTCAGCGTCATTGGCATACTCAGCGGCTTCTTCATCGTTTTCAATAGTTTCTGGCCTCATCTCTACCCTAACGAGTCGGTGTTGATCGATTTTACCCATATTGCACTTCCGAATATGATGCTTGTCTTGATTTTACTCCCTATTTTGCTAACGATACATGGCCGTTTCAACACAGGTAAAAGACCTCCAGTACCTTAATGCGGGGGCTGTATGTAGCTGGACTGAAAAAATGAGGCCTGGTTATAATTCATTACGAACTGTCAGACCTCGCAAACCTTCATGTAAGCAATGCTGCTCTCAAACTGGACTAACTATTAGTGGGGAAAAGCGGTTCGCAGAATATTTCAGACTCTTGCAAAAGCCACTTTCCTGCTGGGCTTCCTGAGAGAAGAGCCTCCCGCGACAATCGCTCCGTCTTCCTCAGAGGAGAGGCTCGCCAGCCTGGAGTGGTGGGTTTTCCGTCCTGCTGGGCTTGCGCAACCACAGCGAGATATGCGCGGGCTGCATCGTCTCCTGCACCACCGCTACTAACTGCTCACTCAACTGTGTCAGGTCGGTCTCCGCACGCAACGTCGTGCTAAATGCGTCTATTATTCGCCTGGCATCATATTTGCTGCGGTAGAAGCGCCGGTCAATACTCCGCTGGATGCCGTGGCGGAGCGGCTGGAAGAGCGCGGCGATGGCCAACGTGGAGATGACGATGGCCACGCTGTTGTCCTGGCTGATGAGGCCACGCAGGAGCGCTTGCAAGCCAATCACCAAACCCACGTAGATCAGCGCCAGCGATGCCGTGAGCGTACCATACACCAGCGTGCGATTGATGAGTACATCAATGTCCCACAACCGAGAGCGCAGCATGGCAACCCCAAAGGAGAGCGGGATGAAGAGCACCAGGAAGCTGTTGACGGCTGCGGAAGCCGGCACATAGAGCGAATCGGACGAAGCTACCACCGGGAAAATCAGACCCAGCACATAGCCGCCGACATAGACAATCACGGGCACCGCGAAACCGAAGACCACCCATTTCGTCTGCTGACGCTGCATGGGACTGGACACCTGCCGGTAGCGGTAGAGTTGGATGAACACCAGAACTGCCGCCTCGCAAAGAGACACAAGATAGCCAAGCGTATCAACCAGGGTATTTGGCATGGCAGGCCCAAGGAACGCCGTCGGGATCAGCCCTGCAAGAAAGACGACGAGGAGCCAGCGCGTGAAGCGCGGCACGAACTGCCCGTTGGGGAACAGGAGGAAGACGAACACCAGCAGGGCAAGAGCGAGGTAGGTCAGACATTCATTCGGTACTTGCCAGGGGGAGGGACTCACTGGGACAGAGCTGGTGACGATGGGGCCAAGCGTCACCAGTAGGAGCGCGACCAGCAACGCCATGCGGTCATCGGATCTGCGCCAGACGATCAAGGTACTGACTACCAAACAGAGCACGACCGAGGCAAGCGTGAGCGCGAGCGTGTACAGTGCGTAATCGCCTAGAGACAGGCCAATCCGCTTAAGGGCTCCTACTTGTGCAGGGGAGAATTGGTCATACGCGCAAGGTGTACCAGAGCAGGGAGTTTGCAGTTGTGCCAGGTAGACCGGGAGGCTCGCGAAGAAGATCGCCAGGGTGAGGACGACCAGGGTGATCCACACGCATCGGGCGAGCAGGAGCCAGCGCCCATGCAAGCGCATCTGGGTTGCGTTGGGCGGAGGGGCAATCACCCCACTGCCAGACGATGTCTGATTTATCCTCATGTGCGTGCCCCCCTTCAGGCCGCGCGTCAGGCTCTGAGAAGTAAAAAAGAATGCACCTACGATCCATGCGGGTTGTATGTGTCACCTTGCACGATGGCATCTTACCATATGATCGTCTCGAAAGCGTTACGAAAAGCGTTACGCAATGGCAGACCTCCCCGAACATCTCCCCTTTTTATGCACGAGCTGACACAGCGATACAACAGACACAAATGATACAAATGATACAAAACTCGCACTATAGGACTGGTGGTCAGTCCGCTTAGGTTGTGGGGAGGTGGTAGAGTGGTCGAAAAGAGGAGTGACGCAGGAGGGCAACACTGGAATGGAAAGAGGGCAAAGAAGTCTCTCGTTGGGTGCGTTATCTTGCCCTCTCCACAAGCAGGAAAGACGTTCTAACACATTCTTGGTGGGGCAGGACAGTACCAGGCCAGTTGCTGCGCACTGGGTACTCCACTGTGATACCTATGCAGCGGAGCTTTTGTTGCCTCGCTTCTGACGATTCCTCCAACCAGCACGATCAGCAGGGCCACGACCAGAAGGATGAGCAAGAGTGTGTGTTTCAGGGTGAGGTGCATACAGGTTCTCCTTTCGGCTCTTATGCGCGCTTTTTCTTTGAATGTTCCTGTGTTTATCGTACCATAGGAAGGATTGGAATGGAAGTCTCCTGGAACGGTGCTTGCACAAGGCAAAGGAAAGGCTTCCTTTTCAAGGTCCTAGAAGCTAAACGGACTGACTACTGGTGGTCTGTTCGCTTAGGTTTATCGGATCAACCCCCCTGAACGTCACTGAGGCCTGGGTTAGTTTGTAACGCTTGTCGTAACGCTTTTGAGACGCATATATGGTACACTCAAGATAATTCTATGAACAGCTATTATTTGACGTATCGCTCGCATTCGAGGAGGAAGGCGGCCCACCCATATGTCATTCTGACGAGGTGAGCCCGGAAAGGAGAACCCATGAGCAAGCGCACTGCCTTTGGTTTTGCATGGTTCACCTGGGCACTCTACCTGGTCATTGCCATCATTACGCTGCTGTTTCAGATGAAGAATGCGCCCTCGGGGTTGCTCAGTGATATTTTTAATGCCCTGGTTCTGCTGGCATTCGCGACGGTTGGAGCACTCATTGCCTCGCGCCGCCCGCAGAATCCGATTGGCTGGATCTTCTGCATCAGTACGCTGCTGTCTCGCCTTGCAAGCCCTGGTGCGTAGCTTAACCGGCAGTTTGTCCCAGCAGCCCCTGGTCATCGTCGCCTCCACATTGGTGATTGCAGCTCTCTTTCAACCGTTGCGACGGCGCATCCAGGCGTTCATCGACCGCCGCTTCTACCGCCGCAAATATGACGCTGCCAAGACTCTCGCAGCTTTCAGCGCGACATTGCGTAATGAGGTCGATCTCAATCAGTTGCGCGAGCATCTGATAGCGGTCGTCGAGGAAACAATGCAGCCAGCGCATGTCTCGCTGTGGCTACGCGAGAGCGGCCACGAGAGCAAACCAAACACCCAGGAGTAACGAAGCATGCGAGAGCACCATGTGCCATCTCATGCAGTTCGTTGGAAAGGTAATGCTCTATGATGGGAAGCAAGCAGTGGCACCGCCGCCTCAAAGTTGGCCCAATGGGACATGACATCCTCCAGGTTGAGTGGTTCACGCGAAGAGGGTCATCTTCTAAAGCGTACCCCATGCTTCATCCTACTGAGGTGGTAAACGGGGTGCAGCTTCATCGGTTGTGGAAGGCCCAGATGCTGAGTGAAAGTTCTCCGCACGCGAAAACGACTCGGTCTCATTCACATCGCGTAAGGGATTGAGCCAGCCCAAGAGTCCATAGCGGTGGACCCCGAGCAATTCCCAGGCACGGAAGAGGCCAAGGGCAAAGGCGCCCAGCAAGCACGAGATCAGCCCATATACAATCCCGACCTGTGAGGGATCTGTGAGGAGCTGCAACCCGTTCACCAGTTCTAACCCGTAAAGGGCGACACCGAGCAAGACCAGAAAGGCCCGCCGCAGCAAACTCGGCCAGCCCTTGCGCAGCCTCAAGAGTTGCCAGCCTTGGATCAGGCTCGTCACCAGGCACAGGGAGCTAATAGGCACGATGACTGTGCCAAAGTTGAAGCGGGGGATCAGTGCGGCCAGCGAGAGGAAGAACGCGTTGATCAGGGCGGTAAAGGCACTGCCAGCGACAGCCTGTCGCTCGATTGGCGCCCGGCGAGTCACTATCTGCTCCGGCGCGATAGAAACGGCCACAAAGAGCAGGCCGACGAGTGCGGCTCCGGCACTGGCGCCAGCGATGAAGAAGCTAGCGAATTCTGGTGGAACCACGAGGTGAACTCCTTCCTTGTGCTTGTTCTCTTGAAGTGTAGCCATCCGTAGGGTGAGCCAGTGCTTGCATTGTAGTCTGCTGGAGACCGAAACACAAGGGGTGCAATGCAGAGAGCATTTTCCTCCATGCCAATGCCTTCGCGGAAGCAGGTCATGAGGTGCAAATCTTCTTGCTTGGCGAGGCTGTCGGACTGATGCGCAGCTGTGTAGCAGATGCCGTCGTTCCTGTAGGATGGCCCCCACTGGCAGAAACGCTGACGAAAACCATTGAACTGGGTACGAACATCCACGTCTGAACGGCCTGTTCGCGGGCCCGTGGGGTCCTTGAAGCCGATCTGGCCAACAAAAATGCCAGCTTCGCCACGCCGGCTACCCTCATTGCTCTGGTGGAGTGGGCAGACAAAATCCTTTGTGAATGAAGAGGGGAAAGGGCACGTTGTTCCTTGGCCGCTATCTCGTCCAAGCAGGTTGCTTGTAGAAGACGATGGGAGAGAAGAGAGCAGACCAGGAACCCTTGCACCCCTTTATCTCCCGTCAGAGGAAACAGGAGGAGTGGCTCTCCAGGGAGCCCGATGGGTTCCGTCGTGTTCAGGTGGACGCAACCACAGCGAGACATGCGTGGGCTGCATCGTCTGCTGCACGACATTGAGCAAGTGCTCACGCAACTGGCTCAAGTCTACCTCATTGCGTAACGTTGCGCTGAATGTCTCCACCGTCTTGACCGCATCATACTTCTGACGATAGAAGCGACGGTCGATGATGGCCTGGATGCGATGGCGTAGCGGCTGGAAGAGGGCAGCAATGGCAAGTGTCGAGGCGACGATCACTACTGGGGTCTGTGAGACTTGTCCTGTCAGAACATGCACAATGGATTGTAATGCAACGACCAGACTAAAGTAGACCAGGGCTAACAGGCCCGTCAGCGAACCATAGACCAGCGTGCGGTTGATAATGAGGTCGATATCCCACAGCCGGTAGCGCAACAGGGCGAATCCAAATGAGAGCGGGAAGAGGACAGGCAAGAGGTAAAATGCAATCGAGCTTACGAGGTGATGGAGCTGGGTTGAGAGGCCAAGCGCCGGGAAGTAGGAGGGGAGCACGGACACAACAAGGTCTACCAGACTCGCCTCTCCGAGGAGGATGGTCGAGGCGAAGACCACCCACTTGATCTGCTGGCGTTGGACCGGCGTGGACATCCGCCGATAGCGGTACAGCAGGGCGAGAGCAAGACTGCAATAAAAAGCGATTCGCACCAGGGTATAGAGCGGGGACAACCACCAGTTCCAGGGATGGGAATGGGCAAGAGTGAGACGGCGATCCACCCAAGGGCAAGCCAGCGTGTGAAGCCGGGGACAAAGCGACCATCGGGAAACGTATACACAAAGATGAGAGAAACCCCGGCCAGGAGCGCCAGGATATCAATGGGAACCCACCACACTCCGTAATTCCTTAACGCGAGTGGAAGGGGTGGAAAGAAGACTCCCCCCGTGAGGACGAGTGGAAGGGAAATCAGCAGGATGGCCCGGTCGGTGGACTTGCGCCAGAACAGCACGAGGCTGACTGCGAACCACACGCTGGTGTTGGCGACAAGCAGGATGGTGGTGACCAGGCCGTAGCTGCCGACGATGAGGTTGGCGCAGAAGACCACAAGCGTGAGGATGAAAATGGCGATCCAGAGCATCCTGGCGAGGATGAGCCAGTGCCCGTGCAAGCGTGTGTCTCCTTTACTTTGTCTGTCAGTGCTCACACTTGCCTCTATTGGTGCGGATGGAAGATTCATACTAGTGCCCCTGTTCAAGCCTATAAGCCAAATGGTGAAACATAAAGAAGATTATGACGATCTTGTCTACACACTCTGGCTTACCCAGATAGTATATTACCATACGTCTGTCCTGAAAGCGTTACGAAAGCGTTACGAACTGCGAGGGCTAAGTGAACTTCGTGGAAGATAAGCTTTTGATCTCTTGTTGGTTCACTCTTCCATACAGACTCTTGGGGATTTTTCAACACGCTGTTATGATTGCTGACATGAAAGGTGAGAGTTATAGAGCAGGGTAGGAAAGGCAACGGCAAGAGGTTAAATGTGGTACGACATTGGAACAAGCCATTTCGCGCTTAGCCATCTGGATCCCAATCCTGAGGTGCCTACCATAGATAAAATGCCGCTCGACCTCTTCTATGGGCCAGCGAGCTGCCTATTTAAGAGACCCTTTCGGGAATAAGAGGCATCCCCCGAACATCTCCTCTTTTTGTGCATGAGCTGACAGATCGATACAACAGACACAAGTGACACAAGTGATACAAATGATACAAATGATACAAGTGTGACAAGTGCGACAAGTGCGACAAACCTCATGGAAAATGCACGAGCTGCATTGATGTCTCGCACCAACGGCCGCAGACCTACATCAGCGCAGCCGACCTGGATGAGGCCGTTACGCGCTCGGGCGTCGAGGTTCTTCATCCGTATAGTGATAGATTGGAAGCACCCAAGGATAGTCTTTGTATTGCTTCCTGTGATATACTGCCTCTAAACGCGTGGCGCTGGCTTCGTCTCTCTGAACAACCAGCAGGGAGATCATCCTCCCATAACAAATCGCCCTCGAAAGGTGGATGTATGCAACAGGCAGAGCACAATACTTTTTATCCCTTCGTGCTTCTTGACACCATTGGCGAGGCGGTATTTGTTATTGATACACAGTGGCGCTATACCTATGTTAACAAAAAGGCGGAGGAACTCGTCGGCAGGCCATGCGAAGAATTACTTGGCAACACTATCTGGGAACTATTTCCCGAAACCGTTGCGACGATCTTCTCGGCCGAGATGCACCGCGCTGTCCAGCAGAACACACCCACCTGTATTGAAACTTACTACCCACCTTTGCAGAAGTGGTTTGAAAGCCGCATCCATCCCTCCGCGGCTGGTCTTGTGGTGCTTTCACAAGATATTACCGAGCGCAAACTCCTGGAAGTAGAACGAGGAAAGTATGCCGCTCTTGTCTCCTCTTCTGATGATGCAATCGTCAGTAAAACACTTGATGGCACTATTACCAGTTGGAATCACACAGCAGAGCGAATGTTTGGCTACACCGCAGAAGAAGCGATTGGACAACATATTACGCTGATTATTCCTCCTGAATTACATCAGGAAGAAGAAGACATTATTGGGAAACTGCGGCAGGGAATACGCATCCGCCATTATGAAACCGTCCGCGTGAGAAAAGATGGAACGAAGGTAGATGTTTCGTTGAGTATTTCACCCATCATAGATAGGGCGGGGAATATTATTGGTGCGGCAAAGATTGCGCGCGACATTACTGAACGCATAGAGCTTGAACGGCGCAAAGACGAGTTTATCAGTATGGCAAGCCATGAATTGAAAACGCCTATTACTACTCTCAAAGGCTTCACCAGCATGCTTCTCAGGAAGCTTGAGCGGCAAGGAATGCAAGAAGAAGTGCCAATGCTGACCAGGATGGATGCACAGATCAATCGCTTGACCAGGCTCATTGATGAATTATTGGATGTGTCAAAAGTCCAGGCAGGACGATTGGACTACGAAGAGGAGCCCGTTGATCTTGCTGCACTGCTTCGGGAAACCGTCGAGATCCTGCAACCAACCAGCCCCACGCATCCCCTGATCGTCAAGGAAACAACCCATGCGATGATTATGGGAGACAAAGACCGCTTAGGCCAGGTTTTGACCAACCTGATTGGCAATGCCATCAAGTATTCTCCCCAGGCAAACCAGGTTGATCTTTCCATTACGACCTCAAACAAGACAGTGACGCTCCGTGTTCGAGATTACGGTGTTGGGATCCCCAAAGCCCATCAGAAGCACATCTTTGATCGTTTCTACCGCGGGCGTGTCTCGCATAATAAGGCGTTCCCAGGGTTAGGCATGGGCTTGTACATTGCCCATGAAATTGTCAAGTGGCATGGCGGAGAGATCACCGTGGAAAGTGAAGAAGGCAAAGGTTCAACATTCGTTGTCTCGCTACCACTCAAAAAGTAGCTCTAAGACAACGCTGGGAAATGGTATGGCAAATAGACAACAACTCGGCATACTCAAGCAAGGTGCTCTTCCCTGGAACGAATGGAGAAAAAAGAATCCTGATGTACGGCCAGATCTCCAGGAGGCGAGTCTTGCTGGCGCAAATCTACGCGGAGCTAACCTGAGCGGGGTAAACCTCGGGGGAGCTGAACTCGCTTCGACAGACCTACAAGGGGTCAATCTGCTAGGAGCAGCAGTAGTGGAAGCCAATCTCCACGAAGCCAACCTCCACAAGGCTGACCTCGGCTTCGCTGATCTCACCTTTGCCCACTTGAGCAACACAAATCTCACAGCCGCCAGGTTCTGGAAAGCCGATCTCACGGCGGCCAAACTTACCGGTGCCGACCTTTCCGGCGCGAACCTGACCATGGCGATGCTGCGAGAAACTGATTTCAGCGGCGCGAACCTGTACGAGGCCATACTGGACTATGCAATTCTCGTTGAGACGAATTTGCGGCAGGCCAACTTAACAGGGTGTTCGGTTTGTGGACTTTCTGCCTGGAACATCCATCTTGAAGGCGCAAAGCAGGCCAACCTCGTCATCACGTTTCCCAGCGAGCCCACCATCATGGTAGATACCCTGGATGTAGCACAGTTGATCTATCTGTTACTGAACAACAACCAGATCCACGGGGTCATCACAAGCATAACGTCCAATATTGTGTTGATCCTGGGCCGCTTCACACCCGAACGCAAACCTATTTTAGAAGCGATTCAGGACGAACTTCGTGAACGACAGTATACACCTCTGTTGTTCAATTTCGAAAAACCTTTGAGTCGCGATTTCTCGGGGTCGCTACGGACCCTTGCCCGCATCGCCCGCTTCATCATCGCGGACCTCTCACTTCATAAAAGTATTTCGCAAGAATTGCGTGCTATCCTACCAGGCACGGCGGTGGCTGTTCAGCCGCTGCTAAACGGGACCCGCAGGCTGTATACCATGTTCCCTGACTTTAAGCAATATCCCTATGTTCTCCCAGGTTATCGTTACAATAGCCTGGGGGACTTGCAAGCAACATTCGAGGAAAAAGTCATCAAACCCGCTGAAGAGAAAGCAAAGGAACTGGAAAGGCGGCAGAAATAACTGCGATCACCCTTTACCCTCTGGCCGATGCTTCAATCGGCAAGGTAAACCAGAAGGTCGCACCATGACCAGGATCACTGTGAACCCCAACGCTGCCATGATGACGCTCAATGAACGCCTTGCAAAGATATAAGCCTAGTCCTAAGCTCAGACCAAGCTCATGTCGTACCGCGATCCCTTTGGTATAATAGAAGCGTTCCCAGATGTGCCCTTGCTCTTCTACTGGGATACCCGACCCTTCGTCATGGACTGAAACACGAGCTACTGCATCCTCTACCGTCAACTGTACGGTCACAGGCTGATCAGCAGACGAATAGCTGAGGGCATTCGCCAGGTAGCTGTTGATGACCTGGGTGATCCGATCGGCATCGGCGATGATGGGCACCACTTGATTCGCAGGCAGGATATCTAGAACGATCGTGCGCTCAGGCGCTAGCCGTTGCTGATGAGCAACGGCTTCTCTGAGCAGCACGACCAGGTCACAGCGTTTCAAGTGCAACTCGAGTGTATTGGCCTGGATACGCGCATCATCGATCAGATCGTTGATCATTCGCTCCTGAAAACGGGCACTGTGAGCGGCAGACGCTAAGGGGTCCTGGACCTGCTCAATTTGCTCGCTCACCCGCTCGGGCTGCTCTGCTAGCTGGCGCTTCAACGCCGCTAAACGGCGCTGAGCTACTTGAATATTGCCTTTGATCACAGTCAGAGATGTTTTCAGTTCATGACTGGCAAGGTTCAGGAAATCATTGAGGAGGCGATCCATTTCTTGCCGCACGAGTTCTCTGGGCTGCGTCTCGGCCTGCTTATACGAGCAGCAGAGGCATTCAAGGAACAGCACGGTCGCCGCCGCGACGGCTTTCACGAGTTCGATCTCCTCTGGCGTGTACCCATTGTCAAAACCGGCCTTGGCGATCACAAGCACACCAGCTAGCTTCTGCTCAAGAAACATGGGAAGCAACAGGAGATTCTTGGCGCCAAAATCTTCCCGGAGCCCAGGTGGGAAGCGCAGGTGATCTGTTGGGAGAATCACCTCCTGGTTGGCGGAGAGGCGGGCAAGCACCGTTTCGTCGACAAACTCTGAGGGCAAGAAGCACCCGCGCATCTTCCGGCGGTACTCTTCTTGCTCCGAGGTGAGGCCACTCCCCACCACATAATGCAGATGACCGGCTCGCGGTCCAAGAGCCACAAGACTGACATGTTGACAATCCAGGACTTGACCTATCACATCAACAAGCTGCTGTGCAACGAAGAGCACCGGAGGCGACAAGAGGAATAGTCCTTCAGGGGAAGCGAGATCAAGATGCTCGGGAATGTGCGCGATGGCTTCTTTCAGGCACGACACGGCCTGGTGGACACGTTGGAGATGGAGTGCTTTCTGATAGCGGTGAGTGATATCATGAAACACATAGACCGTTGCTACACCATGCTTCTGTGCATCAGGTACGGGTAGGTAGCGAATGTTGACGTAGATCTTGCGCCCGGAAGGAACCTGTAAAACAAGGATTCCTTCTTGCAGCCAGGTTGTCGCTTCTCCATCGAGGACGAGGCTCATGAACCATGGCTCGAGTGAAAGCGCTCGTTGTTGCTCATCACCCATCTCATAGTGTTGAAGGAACTGATGGTAGGATGTTCCTCTATAAAGGGATTCAGAGGCCACTTCAAAGAGCTTGAGGGCTGCTGTATTGATGCGTAAGATCTTCCCTTCACGATCACAGGCAATGACACCATCGGGTAATGTATTAAAGATATATTCGAGTTGGCTTGACGACATGATCCCCTCCTGTGCTTCTTTCTGCTTCATCGCTTCCTTCGAAGATGAAGGTTTAAGACAGTGAGGGCATGTCCTCACGCAAAAGCCCAGCCGGCAGGGTTTCGGGCCACTACCCGGCTGATGTGCCTCGCCCTCTCTAGTACGAATATAAAGAAGAAGTGTCATGGAAGTGTCATGAGCATCGTCATGAACGGGACGTGGCTGATAGCCTTTGCGCTTCGGACTGCTCTCTGCCCACCCCACTCCGATGAGCGCATCTCATTGCTGGCGCATGACCTCTTCCAGCACAATGCGTATGCCACTGCGAGCCAGCTCGCGCAGATGCTGCCGGAATTCTTGCTGATCAGGCAGTCCTGGGACCAGTTGCTCTCCACTTGAGTCAGGTGAGTTTGCTGTGGTAAGCTCCTTCTGACGATGTAGAGGCAGAGATACCTCCTTCTTGGGTAACTGATGGATCAAATCAAAAGGAGAGGGCCATGCCTGTCATTGTAGCTCAGTGAACCTGATGGGCTCGTTGTTTGTCAGACGACACGTTGGGAGAACTTGATGCAGTGCTCCCAAGGAGTCCAGTGCTCTCATCAGTTCACGAGCTTTTGAGGAGACGCGCAGAGCTGGGAAGAGGTCAGTCCATGGTTCAGAAGCCTTTCACGATTACATTATAGCGAGCACAGGAGCCGGCGCGGCCCTGGTGGGTCTGCTCTTTGTGGCGGTCTCCATTGCCCCGGAACGGACGGTGATGAGGAGCGCCCCGGCGGAGCGACGAGCGGTGGCCCTCAGCGCCTATACCGCCTTGCTCAACGCCTTCTTCCTGTCAATAGCGGCCCTGCTTCCCCAGACGAACCTGGGGGTGGCAGCACTCATACTCAGCGTGATCGGGCTGGCAAATCAGTGCTTTCTCGCATGGGACCTCTTCAAGCACACGGAAAGAACATGGCCCCATATGCTACGGGGAGCCATCCTGGTCGTGGCGGGCTTGCTCCTCTACGGGGGAGAACTCTTCAACACACTCCTGCTCGTGCTTTCCCCGACTGACTCGGCTCCCATCTTCACCCTCGCCGCCGTGCTTTTAGGGATCTATGCCCTTGGCTTGACGCGGGCCTGGCAATTGCTCGGTGGCCGCAGTTATGGCCTCGGCGAGTGGCTTTCGCCTTTGCACAATACTGAGGAGAGACAGCCTGGCGCCAACACGGATCAATCTCTTTCAGAAACCAGTGGGAAGACAG
>Ga0137377_10002636_pt1 | contig 13453 bp, 9 predicted proteins | sample SagtaG_22_FD_104815 | JGI IMG/M metagenome (GOLD analysis project Ga0137377, IMG submission 104815) | Vadose zone soil microbial communities from Sagehorn Ranch, Mendocino, California, USA - Sage2_L_40_16 metaG | ecosystem: Environmental > Terrestrial > Soil > Vadose zone | place: USA... | reverse complement strand
CTCCTCCAGATCACCCACGCCGAATTGCCAAGTCAGCACGCGGTCGGGCCCGGCGGGCGAGAACCCCTCGTGCCACTCGATACCGAACTCAACCGGGCCGTGGCCAAGCGCGAGGAAGTAGGGGTACTCGGGGCCCTCGTAGGTCACGCGGAACCCGAGGCGGAGGTAGAAATCCCGCTCAGCGCGAAGATCGCTGACGAAGAGAATCGGGATGATCCTCCTAAACAACGGTGCCATAGCGCGACATAGTATCGAGCCACAGTCCGTAGGGAGGCATAGTGCTTCCTCGTGTCGAGGCACAACCGGTCAGAATCGCCACATGCCAGGTCAGCCTGCGTGTCGGCGAGATGGAACAGAACCGGGCGACCGCGGTCGGCGCGGTGACGCGAGCGGCAGGCCAGGGCGCCAGGATCATCGTCCTGCCTGAGCTGACCCCGTCCGGCTATGTATTCCGCGACGCCGCCGAGGCCCGCTCGCTCTCCGAGCCGCCGGACGGGCCGACGGCGGAGCAGTGGCAGGACCTGGCTGCGACGCACGACGTCGTGATCATCGGCGGCTTCAGCGAGCTCGGCGCGGACGGCCTGCTCTACAACAGCGCCATGCTCGTCGATCAGGCGGGCGTCCGCGCCGTCTACCGCAAGGCGCACCTGTGGGACGCAGAAGCGGACTTCTTCACTCCTGGCACCAGGCCGCCGCCCGTGGTCACGACCAGCTTCGGCGCGATAGCGATGATGATCTGCTACGACGTGGAGTTCCCCGAGTGGGTCCGACTGCCGGCGCTCGCGGGCGCCGAGTTGCTCGCCGTGCCGACCAACTGGCCAGCCGAGCCGGTGCCCGCCGGCGAGCGCCCGATGGTCACCGCCAACGTCCAGGTCGCGGCCTTCGCGAACCGGATGTTCATCGCCGCGGCCTGCCGCTGCGGCGAGGAACGCGGCGTCCGGTGGACCGGCGGCAGCATCGTCGCCGGGCACGACGGCTACCCGCTGGCGGGCCCGGCCAGCACGTCGGAGTCAGCCGGCGGCGCCCGGCCAGAGCTGCTGCTCGCCGACTGTGACCTGGCCCTGGCCAGGAGCAAGGCGATCGGGCCGCGCAACGACCCGCACGCCGACCGCCGGCCAGCCCTCTACCCCTGAGCGGCAGCGTCCGTTCTGGCCGCGTCAGCGCTTGCGCGCCATCGTCACCCCGTCGCCGATCGGCAGCAGCACGAGCTCGGTCCGGCCATCGGCCATCGCGTGGTCGTTGAAACGCCTGATGCCTGCCACCCTGGCGTCGGTGACGCCCGGATCCGCTACCCGCCCGTGCGAGAGCGTGTTGTCCACGAGGATGACACCGTTCGGCCTGATCAGCGGCACGATGAGGTCCCAGTAGTCCACGTAGCCGGTCTTGTCGGCGTCGATGAACGCGAGGTCGAAGCTGGTCCCGGCTGACAGCGCGCGCAGCGTCTCGGCGGCCGGGGCTAGCCGCAGCTCGATCCGGTCCTCGAGCCCAGCTCGTTTCCAGTAGTCGCGGGCCAGCGACGTCCACTCCTCGCTGACGTCGCAGCACAGCAGCCGGCCGTCGGCGGTCAGGCCGCGGGCGATGCAGATGGCGGAATAACCCGTGAAAGTCCCCACCTCGACAGCGCTCCTGGCGCCGATCAGCCTCGCCAGCATGGACATGAAGGCGCCCTGTTCAGCCCCGATCTGCATGCCGGCGTCAGAGCCGAATCTGCTGGCGGTCTCCGTCGCCAGATCCCGCAGTATCTGATCTGGCTGGGCGCTGTGGGCTTCGACGTATTCCTGCAGCGCCTCGCTGAGTTGCTCGCTTCTCCTGGTCACCTACGCGACGATAACTCAGCCCGTGCCAGCTAGCCACGGTGCCAGCTAACCACTGGGCACGGCGACCGCGGGTCTACGCTCTGTTGCATGACCCCGGTGCACAGCCCGTTGGCCTACATACCGAGCCCGCCGGTCAACGGCTTCCATATCGGCCCGCTGTTCGTGCATTTCTACGGGCTGATGTACGTGATCGGCATCACCCTCGCCGTGCTCATCACCCAGCGGCGGATCCGCGCGTCCGGCGGCGACGCGTCCGTCGTCGGCGACATCGCCCTGTGGGCGGTTCCGGCCGGCATCATCGGCGGCCGGATCTACTTCGACATCACCACCCCTGCTCAGATCCCGCATGTCTGGTATGGGGTCTTCGCCGTCTGGAGCGGGGGCCTCGGCATCTGGGGCGGCATCGCCGCCGGTGCCCTCGTCGGCGTCTGGCGCGTGCGGCGGCGCGGATTGCCGGTCGCCCCGTTCGCCGACGCGGTCGCGCCGGCGCTTCTCGTTGCGCAGGCAGTAGGCCGGATAGGCAACTACTTCAACCAGGAACTGTACGGCCGGCACACCACCATGCCCTGGGGATTGAAGATCAGCGGCCACCCGGGCCTCTACCACCCCACATTCCTCTACGAGCTGATCTTCGACCTCGCCCTGGCCGCGCTACTCGTCTGGCTCGGCCATCACACCAGGATCCGGCCACCGGGCTTGTTCGCCCTCTACGTGACCGGCTACTCCGCCTTCCGCATCTACGAAGAGTCGCTGCGGATCGACTACTCTCAGCACTTCCTCGGCCTTCGCCTGAACACCTTCGTCGCATCTGCCCTGACGCTCCTCGGCGTCATCTGGTTCATCTACACCCAGCGCCGCCGCCCCGCCGTAAGCCCAGCTTCCGCGGACAGCCCGCCCGCAGACGGCGCCGGCGAAGCCGACACTGCCAAAGGCGGCGCCTCAAGCGCCGGCGAGGCCCAAGCGCAAGACCCCACCTCCGAGGCGACAGCGGACGTTAAAGCTAGCGCCGACGACGAAGCCCGGCAAGACGACGGCGAAGCCGAGTCCGGAGCCCTTCCCGGCAAGTCCGGCCGCCGGGCATAGCGTCCCGGGCTGAGGGCGTTCAGCCGCAGCCGGGCTGGCGCTATGTCCGCCGGCCAGCCTCTGGCGCGGGTTAAATCCCTCGACATTCACCCCGGGCCAGACCAGCATGATCCGCGATGATCCTGTCCCGATTCCGCCCCGACCTCGCGCCGTTCAAGCACTCCCGCGACTTCCGCCTGCTCACCGGCGGTCAGGAACTCAGCTCGGTCGGGGTGATGATCTGCTGGGTCGCGCTCCCGTACCAGGCGTACCGGATCAGCCATTCATCCCTGATCGTCGGCCTGCTCAGCATCGCCGAGCTGCTCCCGGTCCTGCTCGCCGGCCTGATCGGCGGCACGCTCGCCGACGCGGTCGAGCGGCGCAGGCTGATCCTGATCAGCCAGGCGGTCGCCATCGGCTGCGCCGGCGCCTTGATCGCGAACGCGCTGCTCTGGCAGCAGCTCTGGCTGCTATTCGTGCTGGCCGGCCTGCTCGCGGGGGCATTCGGGGTGCAGCGGCCTTCGGTGGAGGCGCTGGTCCCGCTGTTCATCCCGCACGACGACCTGCCCGCGGCCGCGGCACTCGCCGGGCTGTTCGGGACCGTCTCGGGGACCGGCGGGCCGCTGCTCGCCGGCGGCTTGCTCACGGGCGGGCTGCCGCTGGCGTACGCGGTCGGCGGCGCCGCTTGCGCGGCCGCTGGCGTGCCGTTCGCGCTGATGCGGCGCTGTCCGCCCGCCCCGGACGCTGACCGGCCGAGCCTGCGCGGAGCAACCGACGGGTTGCGTTATGCCAAAAGCAGGCCTGACCTGCTCGGCACCTACCTCATCGATATCGGCGCCATGTTCTTCGGCGCCCCGTACGCGGTATTCCCGCAACTGGCCGCCGGACTCGGCGGTCCCGCCGTGCTCGGGCTGCTCTACGCCGCGCCCAACATCGGCTCGATGCTGGTCAGCGCGACGAGCACGTGGACAAGGCACGTGCACAGGCACGGCAGGGCCATCGCACTGGCCGTCTGCGGCTGGGGCGTCGCGATCGCCGCGTTCGCCTACGCGCCGAACCTGCCGCTCGCGGTGCTCGCGCTCGCCGCAGCGGGCGGATCTGACATGGTCAGCGGCATCTTCCGGATGACGATGTGGAACCAGACGATTCCCGCGAGGGTGCGCGGCAGGCTGGCCGGGCTGGAGATGATCAGCTACTCCACCGGCGAGCCGCTCGGCAACCTGGAGGCCGGCGCCGTTGCCGCGCTGACCGGCTCGGTGCGGATCGCGGTCCTCTCCGGCGGCCTCCTGAGCCTGCTGGGCGCCGCCATCGTCACCCTCGCCATCCCCGCCCTGTGGCGCTACGATTCCCGCACTCCCTGGGCCGGCGACGCGGCAGAGGCCGCGGCCGACCCTGCCCTGCACAACGGGGGCGCATCGCTGTCGCTCTAGCAGCAGCATGGCGCCCCCGTTGCGAACGGCATCCGCGGGGTCGCGACGTCGCCGCTGGAGACTACTTGCCCCAGGGCCTTGTCAACGGCGGCGGTGACATGCACTATTCGATTCTGCGGCCATTGCCCGTGTCCGCTCGAGCACGTATGCCTGCGATGATGGAGGTACAGATGGTGCGTCCGAGGTTTGCCCGCATCAAGAATGGCGTCCGAGCAATGACCGTGCTGGCCTGCGGTACGGCCGCGCTGGCGATGGCGCCCGCTGCCGGCGGCGCTGCCATCGCCAGGCTTCCTGTGCCGTTGCCGGCCGTCAGCGAATTCCAGTTCCTCACCGCCAGCCAAACACCGCCCACGGAGGCGAACTGCTTCTCCGTGAACCGCCGCTGCTTCACGCCGACGTCGATGCGGAACTCGTACAACCTCGGCCCGCTTTACGCTGCGCATGACGACGGCGGGGGCATGACGATCGCAATCATCGACTCGTTCGGCGATCCGAACATCGCGTCCGACCTGGGAAACTTCGACAGCCGGATGGGCCTGCCGCACATGTGCGGCGAGCCTGGCGCCTCCTGCGGCGATTCGACGCCCACGTTCGAGCACGTGTTCTGGAATGGCAAGACAATCGTCAAGGCGGCGCCACCCGGGTCCAACGGCGCCGGCTCTCAGACCCGCAACATCTGGGCGCTCGAGACCGCGCTTGACGTCGAGTGGGCGCACTCGATCGCGCCTGGAGCGAACATCATCAACGTGACCACTAACCCGGCCGAGACGCTTGGCGTGCAGGGCTTCCCGGCGATGATGAACGCCGAGCAGTTCATCGTCGACCACCACATGGCAGACGTGATCTCGCAGAGCTTCGCGGCGGCCGAGGAGACGTTCGCCAGCACGCAGTCCCTGCTGAACCTGCGGCACGCGTTCATATCCGCGGCGGCCGCTGGCATCACCGTGCTCGGGAGTTCCGGCGACGGCGGCACGGCGAATAGCTCGTTCACCCCGGTGAAGAACCCGACCACGTTCCCGTTCCCGACTGTGGAGTGGCCGGCGTCCGACCCGCTGGTGACCGGCGTCGGCGGTACCTACCTGTGCACCGACCCATTCACCGGGACCAGCATCGACGTCACCGACCCGCCAGCCAACTGCCAGAACCAGACGCACAGGGAGGTCGGCTGGATCGCCTCCGGCGGCGGCTTCAGCCACGTGTTCGCCAGGCCGGCGTACCAGGACACCTTGCCGGGGGGGTCGACCCCGATCGGGACCATGCGCGGGGTGCCCGACATCAGTTACCAGGCAAGCTCACGGACCGGCGTGCTGGTCTATGACACCGCGCCTGGTGATGCTCAGCGCGGGCTCGGTTGCCCCGGCGGGAACCCGTGCAGTTCCGGCTGGTACGTCGTCGGCGGCACGTCGTCGAGCTGCCCGCAGTGGGCGGCCATGGTCGCCATCGCCGATCAGATCGCCGGACACGGCCTCGGGCTTATCAACGACAAGCTCTACGCGCTGGCGTCCGGGCCTAACTACGGCGCCTACTTCTACGACGTGACCACCGGGAACAATCAGGCCGACCCCAGCGTCCCCGGCTATCCGGCGACCAACGGCTGGGACCCGGTCACCGGCCTTGGCACTCCGAACGCGGCCAGCCTGCTGCCGGCCCTCGCGAGCTGACCGCCTTACGTGACGGCTGCCCCGCCGCGGACCAGGTGGACGATGCCCCGGCATCGGCACCTTCCGCGACGGGGAGCCGTCCGGGTGGTCTTAGGCCGGCGCCGGGATCGGTTCTGGTGGGGCTGCGGCCGGCACGCGGTCGGCGGCGGCCAGATCGGCGGCCTTGGTGCGCCACCAGTCCTGGCCGGACTCGGGCAGCAGGTAGATCGGGTCGTAGTACTCGTACTCGCGCTCCAGCGCCTGCTCGTCGTCGGCCTCGACGGCGGTCCTGTAGTTCTTGGTCCAGTACGAGATCCCGCGCTCGGTGTCGTACCGCGCGGCCTGATGCACCCAGCGCTTGCCGACGTACGGCACGTCACACAGCATCCGCGGCGTCGCGAATCCGGGCAGGTAGCCCATGATCTGGTGCTGCAGCTGCTGCGCCTCGCCCAGGCCGAGCCGCCAGTGCTCTGCGTTGGGGATCATGTCGCACATATAGAAGTAGTAGGGCATGATCTTCGCGTCGTCGAGCAGCGCGAAGCACAGGTCGAGCAGCTGGTCGGCTGAGCTGTTCACGCCGCGCAGCAGCACGCCCTGGTTGCGCACGTCCCTGATCCCGGTGGCCAGCATCGCCTTGGCGGCCCTGGCGACCAGCGGCGTCACCGACTGCGCGGCGTTCACGTGGGTGTGGATCGCGATCGACACGTCGCGTGCCCTGGCGATCGCCGAGAGCCGCTCCATCCCGGACCTGACCTCGTCGGTCAGCCAGTACTGCGGAAGGCCCATCAGCGCCTTGGTGGCGAGCCTGATATCGCGGACGGACTCGATCGTCAGCAGGTCAGAGACGAAGGCCTCCAGCCGGGGCCAGGGCAGGTTCGCGACGTCTCCGCCGGACACCACGACGTCCCTGACGCCGGGGTTGGCCGTCAGGTAGCTGATCATCGCGCCGAGCCTGTCGTCGCGCGCCATCCCGAACTTCAGCTTCTCGATCACCGGCGTCGGGTTGCCGACCAGGTCCATCCTCGTGCAGTGGCCGCAGTACTGCGGGCAGGTCGGCAGCACCTCGGCGAGCACCTTCGTCGGGTAGCGGTGGGTGAGGCCTTCGACCACCCACATCTCCGCCTCGTGCAGCGAGTCGCGCGAGGAGTACGGGTGCGACGGCCAGTCGGTCTTGCGGTCGCTGTAGACCGGGATCATGTACCGGCGGACCGGGTCGGCGTAGAGCGCCTCAGTGAAGCCAGGGTCGCTGGGAGAGAGCCGCGGCACCATCGTGTTGACCATCTGCGGCGGGATCAGCATCGACATGGTGGCCCGCTCCGCCTGGTCGCGCTCCAGGTCCGCGTAGAAGGCCTCGTCCGCGCCGTCGCCGAGCACAGCGCGCAGCTGGCGGATGTTCTTCACGCAGTGCGAGCGCTGCCACTGTGCCGACTCCCACTCCTGGCCGGTCACCGCTGCCCAGCCTGGCAGCCTGCGCCAGTCCGGCTCGACGAGTTCCGTGTGCCGGTACACGTAGGGCTGCTCGATCACCGCGCTACTGCCTCCTCAACCGGACGATAGCCTGTCCGACCGGGCTTGCTACGCAAGAAGATACTGTCTGTATAGTTCGACACGAAAAATTCTACGGATTCAGAGCCTACCCGGCCGGACCGGTCCCGCTCCATCCGGACCCCGGGGGCAGGCTTTTAGGGACGGGCCTGACCGCGAGGCGAGGATCGCCGTTGCCTCGCTGTATCGCCACGTGGTTACCAAGGAGGAACTGCTCGAGCGCATGATGGACGAGAGCATGAGCAAACCGGGCGAGCAGGCGAGGTCCGGATGAGCACCCAGCGCGCTGAGCGCGGGCTGGCCGCCCATGACCAGGTGGTGACGTATGAGTCTGGCGCCGGCATTGCCGTCATCACCCTCAACCGCCCGCACCGGCTCAACGCGGTCGTGCCCGAGCTGGTGGAGCGGCTGTGCGCGGCGCTGGGTCAGGCTAGGCACGACGACGTCGCGGCCTGCATTCTTACCGGCGCTGGCAGGTCCTTCTGCGCCGGTCACGACCTGCGGCAGGAACACGAGCCGATCAGCGAGGCCGAGGACCGGCGGCGGCTGCACCGGATCCAGGATGTGACCCGGCTGGTCCGGCAAGAGCCCTTCCCGGTAATTTCTGCCGTGCACGGCTATGCCCTGGGCGCGGGGTGCGAGTTCGCCCTGTGCTGTGACCTGATCGTCGCGAGCACGGACGCGACGTTCGGCTTTCCCGAGGTCAGCGTCGGCCTGGGCGTCACCGGCGGGATCTCGCGCCCGCTCCCGATGGTCGTCGGGCTGGCCAAGGCCAAGGAGCTGGTGCTCCTGGGCGAGCGCTTCAGCGCCGAGCAGGCGCTCGAGTACGGCCTCATCAACTGGGTGGTCGAGCCTGGCCAGCACCTCGGCTTCGCCATGGACCTGGCAGCCAGCCTGCGAGCCAGGCCGCGCACGGCGCTGGCCAGGGCGAAGCACGCGCTCGACCTCGGGCCCGAGGTGGGGATCGAGGCCGCCTTCGAAACCGAAATCGCCGCCGCGCTTGCGCTGCATGCGGGCGCTGACGCCCAGGATGCCGCGCGGGCGTTCAGGGACCGGGACAGCCGGGCCGGGGCAGAGAATTCAGCCAGGGCAGAGAATCCGGAAAAGGATCAGTAGGGAGAAGATGCGATGCCGAAACACTTCCGCGTAACCTACGCGACTTTGTCGGCAGACAACGAGGACCTGCAGGCCGCCTACGACGAGGGCATCCAGGTGGCGCGGTCCTGGTTCGGCCAGGCACTGCCCGCGTTTGTCAGCGGACAGCCACGCACCAGCGGCGCCGCGTTCGATGTCGTGAGCCCGGCCGACCAGGCCGTATTGTGCCGCGTGCACGAGGCTACGGCCGCCGACATCGAGGACGCCGTGGCTGCCGCGTCCGCCGCCGCCCCAGCGTGGGCCGCCACCTCCTGGCAGCAGCGGATCGCCTTGCTGCGAGCCGCGGCCGACCTTATCAGTGACCGGTCCAGTTCACTGTCGGCGCTGATGAGCATGGAGGTCGGGAAGAACCGGCTTGAGGCACTCGGCGATGTCGAGGAGACCGCCGACCTCATCCGGTACTACTGCAAGCAGATCGAGGACAACGACGGCTTCAGCCGGATGATGGACCGGCTGTCTCCGCACGAGTCAACCATGAGCGTGCTGCGGCCGTACGGCGTATGGGCCGTGATTAGCCCGTTCAACTTCCCGATGGCGCTGGCCGGCGGCCCTGTGGGCGCCGCGCTGGCAGCCGGCAACACCGTCCTGCTCAAACCGAGCGTGCAAGGGTCGTTCTCGGCGTTGAAGCTGTACGAGTGCCTGCGCAACGCGGGGCTGCCCGCGGACGTCCTGCACCTGCTGCCCGGCGGCGACGAGATCGGCAAGGCCCTGGTGGCCCATCCAGGCATCGCGGGTCTCACGTTCACCGGGTCCTACGAAGCCGGAATGTCAATCTACCGCGGTTTCGCGAGCGCCTACCCGAAGCCAGTGATCTGCGAGATGGGCGGCAAGAATCCCGTGATCGTATCGGCCAAGGCCGATCTCGACACGGCGGCCACCGGGGTGGCGCGCTCGGCGTTCGGGTTCTCCGGGCAGAAGTGCTCGGCTTGCTCGCGGGTCTATGTGCAGCGCGACGTCTATCCGGAGTTCGTGGCGAAGCTGGCCGAGGTGGCGCGCTCGCTGGTCGTCGGCGACCCGACGGAACGCAGCGTCTTCGTCGGTCCGGTCATCGACGCCGCGGCGGTCGACCGCTTCCAGGCAGCCGTGGCGCATGCACGCGAGCGCGGCAGGGTAGTCGCCGGCGGCGAGGTGCTGCGCGGACGCGAGAGCTACGGCGGCGGGAACTACGTGGCACCGACCGTGGTTGCCGACCTGCCCGCCGACGACCAGCTGCTGCGGGACGAGCTCTTCGTCCCGTTCGTCGCCGTACTCCCGGTGGACTCACTGGCAGAGGGAATGGCCCTGGCCAACGCCACCGACCTGGGCCTTTCGGCCGGGTTCTTCTCGACCGACCAGGCCGAGATCGACCGGTTCCTGAGCGACATCCAGGCAGGAGTGGTGTACGTCAACCGCAGCGCGGGCGCCACGACCGGTGCCTGGCCCGGCGTCCAGCCGTTCGGCGGGTGGAAGGGCTCGGGAAGTTCCGGCAAGGCCGGAGGGGGCCTGTATTACGTGCAGCAGTACATGCGCGAGCAGAGCAGGACGGTGGTGGAGTGATGCCGGCTTTCGCAGACCTGGCCGGCACAACCTGGCTCGACTTCAGCAGGCCGGTCCCCGATATCCGCACGTCGCTGCCGGGCCCGTTGGCCAGCGCCATCTACCAGCGCGACCAGCGGATCACGAGCCCGTCGCTGCCGCGCGCCTACCCGCTTATGCCGCAGCGCGGATCGGGCGCGGTGATCGAGGACGTAGACGGCAACCTGTTCCTTGATTTCAACGCCGGGATCGCGGTGACCTCCACCGGCCACTGTCATCCGAAGGTGGTAGCCGCCGTTCAGAGTCAGGCGGCTGACCTGCTGCACTACTCGGCCAGCGATTTCTACCTGCCGGTCTACTCGCAGATGTGCGAGACATTGGCGGCAACGGCACCGATGTCCGGCCCGGTCCGGGTGTTCCTGACCAACTCGGGCGCCGAGGCTGTTGAAGGTGCGCTCAAGCTCGCCAGGTTCGCGACCGGGCGGCCGAACGTCGTCAGCTTCTTCGGCGCGTTCCATGGCCGCACCTACGGCGCGCTGACGCTCACGGTGTCCAAGGCCCAGTATCACCAGGGATTCGGGCCATTGCTGCCAGGCGTCTTCCACGCGCCCTACGCGTGCAGCCAGATTGATCCGGATTCCGGCGTGCGCTCGCACGACCCGGCGGAGACGTTCGACTACATCGAGAATGTCCTGTTCAGATACGAGGTGCCGGCGTCGGAGGTCGGTGCGATCTTCGTGGAGCCGGTCCAGGGCGAGGGCGGCTACATCGTGCCGCCCGCCGAGTGGCTGGTCCGGCTGCGTGATCTGTGCACCAGCCACGGCATCCTCCTGGTGGCCGACGAAGTCCAGTCCGGGATGGGCCGTACCGGCCGGATGTGGGCCGTCGAGCACGCGGACGTGGAACCCGACATCGTCATCAGCGCCAAGGGGCTTGCATCCGGCTTGCCGCTCGGGGCCTTCATGGCCCGGGCCGGCCTGATGGAGTCCTGGCCCGCCGGAGCGCACGGGTCGACCTATGGCGGCAGCCCGATTCCGTGTGCGGCAGGCATCGCGACGCTGGAGGTCATCAAGTCATCCCAGCTGCCGGCCAACGCGGCCGAGCAGGGCGAGTTCCTGATCAGCGGGCTGCGCGAGCTGCAGCAGAAGTATCCCGGCTCCATCACGGATGTGCGCGGCATCGGGCTCATGATCGGCGTCGAGTTCCGCACCGGCGAGGACGCCGAGGAGGTTCAGCGTGCGGCTTTCGAGCGCGGGCTGCTCGTGCTCGAATGCGGCGAGCGATCGATCCGGATCTCCCCTCCGCTGGTCGTCAGCAGGGGACAGGCCAGCATCGGGCTGCAGCTTCTGGGCGAGGCGATGCACGCCGTAGCCCGCTGACCCCGGTCCGCTCGGCCGCCCGCGGCACCGCAACTCCGTGCAGATTGTGAACACCACCATGAGATTTGCAGGACTGGACAACGGTTCGGCGCGGGCGCGCGCAGGCCTGGACTTCCTGTTCCGGCCGAGCGTCATCGCCGTGGTCGGGGCGTCCAGGGACCCGGCCAAGTGGGGCAGGCGCATCCTGGAATACACCGGCCGGGCCGGTTTCGGCGGCGCCCTGTACGGCGTCAATCCAAGGGTGGCCGATCTGAACGTGCCCGGGGTCACGACCGTGCCGGCGCTGGCCGACATCGGCCAGCCGATTGACCTCGCGGTGCTGGCCAGGCCCGCGTCAGCGACCGCTGAGCTGCTCGAGGAGTGCGCGGCCCTGGGAGTCAGATCGGTCCTTGTCACCGCCGCCGGGTTCGGCGAGCTCGGGGGCGAGCATCTGGCCGCCGAGCAGCGCATCGTGGCCCGCGCCCGCGAGGCGGGCATCCGGCTTCTCGGCCCGAACACCTTCGGGATGTTCATCGCGGCCGGCCGGGTCAACCTCACTCCGCGCGAGCACATCCCGCCCGGCACGGTTGCCATGCTGAGCCAGTCAGGCAACGTCGTCGTCGGCATGTACGAGCAGGCCAGGCAGGCAGGCATCGGCTTTTCCGCCTGCGTCGGCGTCGGAAACCAGGTGGATGTGGGCCTCGGCGAGCTGCTGGCGTATTTCGCCGGCGATCCTGGCTCGGACGCCGTAGCGGTGTATGTCGAGGGCCTCAGGGGCTCGGGGGCGGAGTTCAGGGCCGGGCTAGCCGCCTGCCGCGCGGCCGGAAAGCCCGTGGTTGTGCTCAAAGCAGGACGGTCCCGGCATGCGGCGTCGGCCGTCGCGACGCACACCGGCGCGCTGGCATCGGACGAGCGCGTCTGGCAGGCGGTCCTGGCCGACGCGGGGGCGATCCAGGTCGGGTCCACGCAGGACCTCGTCGACACGCTGGCGGTCGCGTGCAGCGTCGGCAGGCACCGCGGCCGGGCCATGGTGATCACCGACGGGGGCGGTGATTCGGTCATGGCGATCGACTGGCTGACGGCAAGCGGCCTGTCCATGGCAGCCCTGTCGGCCAGGACCAGAGCCGGACTCGACGAGCTGATACCGGCTGCCGCGCCGCGGGCCGAGGGCCGCAATCCCGTGACCCTGGACACGGCCGGCGGGGTCGAGGACGATCCGATGCTGCTGGCCCGATGCGCCAGGCTGGCCGCCGAGGATGACAGTGTCGACGTGATCGTCGCAGGCGGGCTGTTCGGAGGGTACCCGAAGATGCTCGACGGCGAGCTGGCGTGCGCCGCCGAGCTCATCAAGCTGCACCAGTCCGGTCATCGGTTGGTCATGCAGTCGGCGTTCGCGCTGAGCGACGCAGAGCCGCTGCTCGCGCTGAGGCGGGCGGGCATCGTCGTGCTGCCGACCATCGACCGGGTCGCCATGGCGCTCTCCGGGACGCTGCTGCCAGCCACGTCCAACGACGGCACCCGGGCGGGGACCGTCGGCCATGCCGCGCCAGCGGCCGGGCCGGTCGTGCTGCCGGTGGCGGAGAGCATCGAGCTGCTCCGCAGGAGCGGCATAGACCTGCCGCCGATATCGGTGGCAAGGACACCACGGGAACTGGCGGCCATCGCGGCCACGGCTAGCTATCCAGCCTGCGTCAAGATAGCCGACACGGAGGTAGCCCATAAGTCGGATGTCGGCGGCGTGTTCCTGAACCTCGCGGACGCGGCCGACGTCGTGCTGGCCGCCGGCCGGCTGTGGGAGCGCTTTCCTGGCAGCCCGCTGCTGATGATGCCGTCACTGCCAGGGGGGACCGAATTCCTGGTCGGCACCGGCAACGACCCGGTGTTCGGCCCGTTCGTGGTCGTCGGCAAGGGCGGCATCTGGGCAGAAACCG
>Ga0137377_10002631_pt1 | contig 13460 bp, 10 predicted proteins | sample SagtaG_22_FD_104815 | JGI IMG/M metagenome (GOLD analysis project Ga0137377, IMG submission 104815) | Vadose zone soil microbial communities from Sagehorn Ranch, Mendocino, California, USA - Sage2_L_40_16 metaG | ecosystem: Environmental > Terrestrial > Soil > Vadose zone | place: USA... | reverse complement strand
GCGCTGACGCTCGCGGCCATTGCGGGCGTGCTGATCGGCGGGCTGCTGGTGGCTGCGGCGCCGGCGGTGGGGGCGTTCTTCCGGGTGCCGGAGGCCACCGGGATCATCCGCGCCTATGGCCTGATGGTTCCCTTGAACGTCGTGAAGCAGGTGCCGTTCGCCCTGCTGACCCGCGAGCTGGCGTTCAACCGGCGCTTTGTGCCCGAGACCCTCCCCAGGATCGTCGGCGGCGTCGTAACCATCGGGCTGGCACTTGCCGGCGTCGGCGTCTGGTCGCTCGTGATCGGGGACGCCGTCGCCAGCGTGCTCTCGCTCGTGCTCTGTTTTGCCGTTCTCCCCGCGCGGTCCGGCTTCTCATGGCATCCCGACTGGCATCCCGACCTGGCGGTCGGCCTTTGGCGGTACGGGAAGCACATTGCAGCCACCCAAGGCTTCGACTTCGCGCTCCAGAACATCGACTACGTCCTGGTTGGCCGGCTGCTTGGACCCATCGCCCTGGGCTACTACTCGCTGGCGTTCCGCATCGCCATCCTTCCGTTCCTGGCCATCGCGTACGTGATCGCCGGGGTCACCTTCCCATACTTCGCGCGGCTTGCTCCGGACCTGGACCGCATCCGCGGCGCCTTTCGCTCGACCTTCGGTGTCGCCATGGCGACCGTGTGCCTGTTCGGCGGTGGCGTCATCGCGCTGGCACCCTCGCTGCTGGTGCTCGGCGCTCGCTGGGAGCCGTCGGTGCCGGTCGCGCGGGCGCTCGGCGTCTACGTGTGCCTGCGATCCGCCGCCCACCTGATCCACGCCCTGCTCGCCGCCGTGGGACGTCCCGGCGTCGACGCCGCCCTGCGCGGCGCCTGGTTCGTGCTGCTCGGCGTCCTGATCGCGACGGTCGGGCGCCGTGGCATCGTTACGGTAGGTGTCCTCCAGGCCGTCGTGGCATCGGTGCTCTTGGGAGGATATGTCAGCGCTGCCTCCCGGCTGGTCGGGCTGTCCGCCGGCCGCCTTGTGCTCGATCTGGCCCGCCAGGCCGTCGTGGTCGCGGTGGCCGCCCTGGCGGTGGCCGGACTGCGAATGCTCGGAGGGATCTGGACGGCCGACTCGTCATGGGGGACGCTGTTCCTGCTCGGGTCGGTGTTCGTGCTCGCGTACTCGGCCGCCACCATGCTCCTCCTGCCGGGGATCGGAGCCGACCTTCGGAAGGTTCGCGCTCGCTTGTCTGATCCTCGATGAACCCAACGGCGTGCGCCGGCTGCGCGACTCCGCTTCCCGCCGCGGCCGACGCCTGCCCGGGATGCAGCGCACCGGTCGGGAGGCAGCTCAGGACCTGGGTCAGTCCCAGTGCGTGGGTGACGGCGGTGGAGTGGGTGGACGGCATCCGGGTCGTCAAGATGCTGAAGGACCTTGACGACCAGGGCAATTGCGCTCGGCTCCGGCGGGAGGCCGAGGCGCTGGCGGGCCTGTCCGGACGGGTCCCGCCCGGGTCGGTTCCCGAGGTCCTGGCCTCCGGCCGCGGGGTCGTCGTGACCCGGTTCGTGCCAGGGGTCAGCGTGCAGAGGGTGCTGAGTCGGAGGAACGTGGACCGCGCGCTGCCGGTGATGGCGGCCGGTCGCGCGGTGGCGGCGCTGCATGCGGCCGATCTCTTGGGGCCGCGGTCGCGCTCCGAGCCCGGTGGGCTCATCCCCAACCTGGAAGCGGTCGAGGACCTGTTCCCGGCCTGGCTCCTGGAGGCGGCGGTCAGCGCCGGCGACGAACGGGCCGCGCATCCGGTGCTGGTGCACGGCGACTGTGTCCCGAGTAACTGGCTGTGGGACGGCGAGCGGGTCTGCCTGCTGGACTTCGCGCAGCTTCGATTCGGCAGCCCTGAATTCGATCCCGCGCTGGCCTGGGCGCGGCTGCGCCTGCTCGGCGGCGGGCTCAGGAACGAGGTGGGGCGTCGGCTCTCGTCGATCGTCCTCGAGCCGCCGTGGCCGGCGACCAGCGCCCGATGGCTGGCGAACGGGCTGGTCATCATCGCCTGGTACGACCGGGTCCGCTTCGCGGCCGCTCGCCGAGGACTTCGCGAGCTGCGGGAGGCCGCCCTGCGGGTCAGGGTGCGGGAAGTCGTGCGGGAGTTGGCGGAGCGGCGTGGCGACTGACGGCCAGGGACGAGTGCGGCGAAAGGATTGCCATGCCAGGCAGACAGCGGCGGGGGCGCATTGACTACCGGTCGGGCTGGCGCGGTCACGAGGCGGCGAGCGCCTATGAGGAAGACCTGCGGCGCGAGGAGTCCGAAGCCGGTTGGCTGGGCGAGACCGAACGGCGCCTGCTCGCCGACGTCGTTGACCGCCGGTTCGACGGGCGCGAGATCCGCTACCTCGACTTCGCCTGCGGGACCGGGAGGATCATCGCCTTCCTGGAGGAGCGGGTCAGCAGCGCCACCGGGATCGACGCCTCGCCTGAGATGCTCGAGCTGGCGCGGGCGAAACTGACGAAAGCGAAGCTGATCTGCGGTGACGTAACCGTCGATTCGTCGGTCCTACCAGGCCGGTACGATCTGGTCACTGCGTTCCGGTTCTTCCTCAACGCCGGCGAGACCCTGCGGAGCGAGGTCCTGAGGGTGCTGCACGGGGCCCTCGCCGACGACGGGATCTTCGTGTTCAACTTGCACTCCAACTCATGGAGCCTACGGTCGCTCAGCGTGTTGTTCCGAAGGCACGTCCTCGGGCAGACGTGGTGGAACCAGCGCTCGTTTCTCCAGGTGCGTCGCGAGCTCCGCGACCACGGGTTCCAGGTGATCGAGCTCCACGGCTACAACTTCCTGACCGGCAAGGGGTACCGGTTGGTCCCGACGGCGGCGATCCCATCGATCGAGCGCTCGCTCGGCCGCGTGCGGCCGCTCCGCTACCTCGGCGTCCACCTGCTGTTCGTCTGCCGGAAGACGGCGAGGTGAGGGAGGTCGGGGCGCTGCGACCCGCGGCTCGGGTAGGGTGGGACGCGCTTCGCGGCCGCCTCCCCGACCGTTACGGCCCGGACTGGGGGGACGAGTTCAGCCGTCGCGCCCACCGTGCGCTGGCCCCTGGGCTGTCGATCCTCGACGTCGGCTCCGGACGACTCCCGACCGTCTCGGTAGGCCGGCGGCCGGCCGGCTGCCGCTACGTCGGACTCGACATCTCCAGGGCCGAGCTCCAGCGGGCGCCCGGCGGCTCCTACGATGCGTTGGTGGTCGCCGACGTGATCGAGCCGCTTTCCGCGCTCGTCGAGGGCTTCGACTTGGTCCTCAGCTTCCAGGTCTTGGAGCACGTGAAGCCGCTGGACCAGGCCATGGAGAACTTGCGCGTCTACCTGCGGCCCGGCGGCCGGTTGGTGGCCCAGCTCTCGGGGACGTTCTCGCTGTTCGGGCTCGCAAATCAGCTCATTCCTCAGCCGGCGGCGACGTGGCTGCTGCGCCGGCTGCTCCGTCGCGATCCTGAGACGGTCTTCCCCGCTCACTACCATCACTGCTGGTACAGCGCTCTTGAGCGGATGCTCGAGCCTTGGACGGCGGCGGAGATCGTGCCCTACTGGATGGGAGCGGGCTACCTGGGATTCTCTCGCCCGCTGCAGGCGGGGTATCTGGTCTACGAGGAGTGGGTCCGCCTCGCCGACTACCGCAACCTGGCGGCGTACTACGTCGTCGATGCGATGCGCTGAGCGGCACGGCTCACCGGAGCCGGGCGAGCAGCCCGACGGTCCGCACCAGGATGACAATGTCGCGCCAGAGCGACCAGTGCTCGATGTACTGGTTGTCGAACTTCGCCCGGTCGTCGATCGGCGTGTCCCCCCGGAGTCCGTGGACCTGCGCCCAGCCGGTGATGCCGCCGAGGATGCGGTGCCGGTCGTCGTAGTGCGGCACCTCGAGGCTGAAGCGCTTGGCGAAGTAGGCACGCTCCGGTCGGGGGCCGACGAGGGACATCTCGCCGCGCAGCACGTTGATGAGCTGCGGCAGCTCATCGATGCTGGTCCGCCGCAGGATTGACCCGACCCGCGTCTTACGGTCGTCGTCAGCGACCGACCAGGTCGTGTCGGAGTCGTCGTTCTGGGTGAGCGTCCGGAGCTTCAGCACCTCGAACAGCTCCCCGCCGACTCCGACTCGCTCCTGGCGGAACAGCACCGGCCCGGGGCTCGAGCAGCGCACGGCAAATGCGGCAGCCAGCAGCACCGGCGCCCCGAGCACCAGTGCCAGCGCGCTCACTACGATGTCGAACGCCCGTTTCGGTACGCGACCGCTCGGCCGAAGGGCCGGCCGGCGGAGCCGGATCAGCGGGATGCCCCAGATGTCGTCGGCGAAGGACGCCGGGGCGACCCCGAGCTCGAAGAACCGCGGGACGACGTAGAGATCCACGGGCAACCGGTCGCAGTCGCGCAGGATCTGCACCATCCCCGCCGCCTGTATCGCGCCGAACGCGACCACGACCTTGGTGACGTGGTTGTGCTCGATCGTCGACACGAGGGCACGGGCGTCGCCGAGGATCGGCATGGACAGCCCGGTGCCTTGGTAGGAGTCGAGGAATCCGATGGGCCTCATGCCGTAGTCTGGGTGTTCGCGGAGGATAGCGGCGATCTGGGCACCGACCGTGCCCGCCCCGACGATCAGAGTCGGCTCCTGCACATGCCCATGCGTGCGGGTGCTCCGGACCATCGAGTAGGAAAATGCTCGCCCGATCGGGATGAGGACGATGACGGCTGCCGCAACCCAAGTGAGGCCCCGCAGTGCCTGCGCGGAGTCGGTGGCCAGGGTGGCCGGGACCGCCGTGATCGCGAACGCGATCCCCATGCGCCCGACCAGCGCGGGAAGCTCGTCACCGACCCGCGGGTTGATCCCTGGCTGCTGGGTCCCGGTGACCGCGAGCGTCAGGAAGGCGACGATGGCAAAGCCGATGCCGGCGACGCCGATGCCGGCGACGCCGATGCCGTCGAGCAGGGCGACCAGCGTCAGCCCACCGAGCATCGCGAGACCGTCCACGGCAGGGACGAGCAGCGCCAGAGCGACCCGAGGTACCCGGCTGGAGGCCTCCGGCCCTGCCTGGACCGGAATTGAGGCGACCTTGGAGACCAAGGTCAGCGTCCGGACCGGCGAAATGGACCACTGACCGTACTGACCATCCCCCCACCAGCGTCCAAAAGATTCTTGCCGAGCATTTCGCCCTCGCGAACGAAGGGCTCCAGCTCAACCGCTCAAGATGATGTGGAAAGAACGCCGCCGCCAGGGAGCGCAAGGCCGTGTGACAGTATCTCCTCCGGGCTTGCTCTGCCGCAGGTCCCTTCTGCGTCTCCGGCCCCATTTCAGGGCAAATCTTTGGCGTTCGGCCCGTGGATTCCAGCCCAGTAAGCTAACCCGCTCGCCTCGCATGCGTCTATACGCTATTTGGCGTATCAGGAACACGCTCGTCTGGGGGTGCCGATCCGGCCGCTGACCTCTACGGACGGGTCAAGGTCATGCCGGAGGGCCCCGACAGGACCGCCGAGCTCACCAGGACGCCGTCGGGCCGCCGGTAGGCACCGTCAAGCTCGAAGGTGACGGTACCCGAGCAGCTGCGGTTGACGATGGCAATGCCCCGCGTGTAGCGACGCACGAAGCCACCCCCGTCCACTGCCTGCTTGGGCTCGATTGGTTGCCCGACATTCACCGTGGCATCGCTCGTGTACGGGTCGGCGGCGGTGCCAGTTGAATAGAAGGAGGCGGACGCTCCGCCGCTCCAGCTGACCAGGAACGAGGCCCGCTCGTAACGAATTTGCGCCTGGTCCGTCGGTGGCCCACCGGGCTGCTGGGTGGCATGGCCGAAGAAGACCTTGCCCGCCGCTTGGGTGTCGATCTGGTACGAGGAGAGCCAGTCCCAGGTCCTCCCGCAGCGCAGCCTCCCGGCGGGCAGCGGCGCGTCGCGGCCGATCCAGTACTCGAGCAGGCCTCCCGAGCCCTTGGAGGCCCAGGCCGCGAACAGCTCGGGATCGGTGTTGGCGATGTTGGCGACGTAGAGCTTGCCCGTGGCCGTGATAGCGGGGGCGGTGGCATCCAGGAAACGCTCCATGGCGGCCTGGTAGTGCAAGCCGTCGGGATACCTGGCCAGCGCCCGCCCGGCCAGGTAGCCGGGGATCGCGCTGACGTTGTCGACGGCCACACCGTCCCAGCCGGTCGCGGCCAGCTCGCTGGCGACGGCTGTGCGCCAGCGAAGCTGATAGCTTGGCGAGCCGATGTCGAGCTGCCAGAAGCCGGGGTAGCCGTCCCATTGCACCCAGTGTCCGGTGGTATCCAGCAGGAACCATGGGTCGTCTGGTCGGGCCCGGTCGTGCCGGCGGGCTTCGGCGTAGCCCACGCCGGTCGGCAGCAGCCGGCCGTCGGCATCCGTCGCTCGGTCGTAGGCGCCCGGGTACGAGCGGGCCGAGGCCGCGTCCTTATAGACCAGGCACTTGAGCAGCGGGTTGGCCGCCTTCAGCCGGCGGCAGGTGGGCTGGTCCCAGGCGTTGAGCACGACGTAGGCGTAGGCCTCCGGGTGGCTGAGGTTGGCGGCCACGCCGGTGCCGATGGCGATGACGCCACTCGGCCCAGGGGTCGCGCCGACCACCTGCTCACCGGCGGCGGTGGAGGACGCCGGCGACGTGCAGCCGACCAGGCCGGCGCCGAGCAGGACCGACGCAAGCAGGACCCTGGCGGGGACGCAAGGCGTCACGGCTGCGGCGCCCGCTTCTCGCGACGGTACCCTCGCTGGGCCCGTTGCCGGGGCCCCATGGTCAGGATGAGGCCGAAGATGGGGACACCGGTGGCGTGCAGGGGCTCCAGGGCGGTTCGGAGCCGCTCGGCGGAGGTCGACCCGGATCGGACGAGCAGCACGACCCCATCGGTCATCGCCGCCAGCAGGCCCACGTCGGCGTCCGCGGAGAGTGCCGCGCAGTCGATGAGCACGAAGTCGTCCAACTCCCCGACCTTGGGGATGACCTGCACATAGAGCTCGGCCATGTCGCTGCGCTTGTGCAGCGGCGGCCCGGCGGTGAGTACGCCGACCTTCGGATAGCCGGTCGGCTGCGTCGCCGTGGCAACCTCGGCGTCGCCGAGCACAAGCGAGCTGACGCCCTGGCCGTTCGATAGGTTGAAGATCTGGTGCTGCCGTGGCCGGTGCACGTTCGCGTCCACCACCAGCACCCGGCGCCCGACCTCGGCGATCATGACTGCGAGATTGGCGGTCACGATCGACTTGCCTTCCTCCGGTCCGAGGCTGGTCACGATCATGCGACGGAAGGTGGGCATGGCCCGGCCCGGGCCGACCATGACGGTTCGGATGGTGCGCAGGCTCTCCTCGACCGACCGCGCCGCCGGATCCCCGATGAACAGCGGCCGGGCGGCGTCGTGGAGCGACCGATCGTATGGGAACTCGCCGAGGATGCGCTGGCCCGAGATCGCCTGCAGCTGGCTAAGGTCGCGGATCCGGCCGAACCACCGCTCCCACGCGACGGCGACGGCGACCCCGAGCACGAGGGCCAGCAGCAGCGACGCCGCGAGCACCAGCCTCGGACGGGGGGCCACGGGCGCGTCGGAGGCGTGGCCTTGGTCGATGATGTGAATGGTGACGACCCCGTTATCGGCCGCCTCGCTCTGCAACTCCTCGATCGCGGCCTGGGCGGCCTCGGCGGCGAAGACGCGATCGGGCGCCCGCACCACGATGTCGAGGACCGCGGCTCCCGAGGCGGGAGCCGCAAAGAGGCGATCGTGCAGTTCGGCACCTGTGAGCCGGCCGGGCAGCTTGGCGGCCACCCGGTCCAGGAAGGCACGGCTGCGCACGACGCTCGCGTACAGCGGCAGGAGCCGGGCGACGACGGTGTCGTAGGCGCCGACTGTCTCCGGCCTGGCGCCGTTGGGGAACAGCGCCATCGACGCTCTGGCTTCGTAAACCGGACGTTGGCCGGCCAGGAACAGCAGGCCCGCGGCGAGGACGAGGAGAGCGACGGCGAGCGCGATCAGCCTGCGCCGCCATACGATGCGAAGAAACTCCGAGGTGTCCATCAGCATGGTGCCGATCGCGCTCCTGGCCGCGGCTAGAATATCGCGTACGGCCGGACTTCGACCAGGGAGCTGCCTCGGAGGCACGAATGCAAACGGTCCCATCGGTCGCCGGTAGGACTCTCGCTCCCGGCAGGGCCGACCTCGCCCGCCTCGGCGCGGCCGCCGTCGTCCTGGCCGTCTCGGTCAGCGCCGCCTATGCAGTGGCCCGGCGGCCGATCGCGACGGTCGTCGTCCTGCTCGCCGTCCTGACGATCTGGCTGGCCGCCTTGCGGCTCTCGGTGGCCGTTGCCGTGCTGGTGGCGTCCTTCTACGTCGAAGCCTATCTGACCGAGGGCGGCACGATCCTCACGCCGGCCAAGCTCATCGGTGTCCTCGCCGTCGGCGCCTGGTTCCTGGCCTGGGGTGTGGGACGCCGGAAGCTGGTGGTCGATCGGCTGTTCTGGCCGCTCACCGGGCTGGGGTTGTGGATCGTTCTGTCGACGGCGACCTCCTACGACCTGTCCAGCGCGGCCGTCGTCGCCAGCCGCTACCTGATGTTCTTCACGCTCGCCTTCCTCGTGGTCCAAGCCGTTAGCGGGAGTCTGCGCCGCGCCGTCGCGCTGGTGGACATCGCCGTGGCGGCCGGTGCCGTCGCGGCCGTGCTCGGGCTGGCCAACTTCCTTGCGGGCGCCGGCGTGCAGCGCGCCAGTGGCCCGATCCTCGATCCGAACGACTTCGCGTTCCTGCTCGCCGTCACGGTGCCGCTGGCCATCTACCGCATCCAGTCGGCGACCGAGCGCTGGCGCCGGGTGCTCGGTGCCGCCGGGCTGTTGGTGATGCTGGTGGCCATACTCGCGACGCTGTCGCGAGGTGGGCTCCTGGGCCTGCTCGTGCCGGCGGCGTGGGCGCTGGCAACCAGGCGCCTGACGGTGCGATGGGCAGCCGTGGCCATCGTGGCGGCCGCCGTCATCGTGCTGGTGGCCTTCCAGCTCGTGCCGGCCAAGCTCGACACGGCGCTGCGCCAGAAGCAGCACGTCGGCGAGTTGAACGTCGAATCCCGGCTGGCCGCCTGGAAGGTCGCGCTGGCCGAGTTCCGCAGCGCCCCGCTGCTCGGCGTCGGGCCGGGCAACTACGAGGGCCGCTACCCGGAGTTCGGCCTGCCCGTCGGGTCCAGGAATGGGGGGATCGCCACCACCCACAACGCCTTCCTCAACGTCCTCGCCGAGCTCGGCGGCCCCGGCCTCGCCCTCTTCCTTGCCTACCTGCTGATGGCGTGGCGGCGGTTGCGGCGCCGCTCTCCGGGCGATCCCGCCGTCGACGCGCTCCGGTCGGCGCTCGCGGCCGGTTTCCTGGCCGCCATCGTCGGCTCGATGTTCCTCACCGAGCAGTTCTATGCGCCGCTCTGGCTGCTGCCAACCCTCGGCGCAACTATCGAGCGCAGCGACCGATGAGGGCGTCGTTGCAGCGCATCAGCCGGGTGTGTGCCCACTGGCCGCTCCCAGCGGGAGCGGCCGTCACTGTGATCGGCTACCACCGGGTCGACGACGTCAGCGACCCCCTAGCCGTCCGAACCGGCACGTTCGCGGTGCACATGGCCGTCCTGGCGGGGCAGCGGCGGCAGCGTCCTGTGCTCAGCCTGGACGCGGCGCTCGACCGGCTGGGCAGCGGGACGGCGCCGCGGCGCTCCGTGGCGGTCACCTTCGACGACGCTTGGGCCGACAATCACAGCAACGCCCTCGGGCCGCTCGTCCAGCGTGCCATCCCGGCGACCCTGTACGTCCCCAGCCGGCTGCTCGGCCGGCCCGGATACCTGACACGCTCCCAGCTCCTGGAGATGGTGGCGGCCGGTGTGACGGTCGGCGCCCACTCCCGCACCCACGCCGATCTGCGGGCGTGCGGGAGTGCCGAGCTGGAGCGCGAGGTGCGGGGCAGCCGTGACGACCTCGAGGACCTGCTCGGCACGCCGGTAACCAGCTTCGCCTATCCGACCGGGCTGGAGGACGATCGGGTACGGGCCGCTGTCGCCAGGGCCGGCTTCCGCTCGGCGGTCACCACGATCCGAGGTTGGATCCGGGCAGGCGTCGACCCCTACCGCGTGCCCCGCAGCTTCATGGAGGAATTCGGGCCCGCGACCTTCTCGGCTGCGGTCCGCGGCGGGCTCAACTGGCTCCGCCCCATCGAGGCGGCCAGGTACCGCCTGCGACGCTGATGCGGGTGGCGTTCGTCTGCACGCAGGACCGCGGCGGGCCCGTCGACCTCACCGTCGCGCTGGCCCGGGAACTGGCTGGCCGGCCAGGGGGCCCGGAGGTCGCCGTCGCGGGGCCGCGGCCCGTGACGAGCGCCGGCAAGGTGGACGGGCTGCTCCGGCCCGTCGAGGTGCGCTCCAAGACCGACCTGCGAGGCGCCCGCGAGCTGCGCCGCATCCTCGAGGCGATCGGGCCCGACCTCGTGCACGCCCAGGATCGGCGGGCGGCGCTGGTCGGTGCCACCCTAGCGCGCCGCTGTGCCGCGGTCACGGTCGCCACCTACCACGGCGTCCCGGACGGCGCAGCCGGCTGCTGGGTGCGGGAGGGGCCGCTCGCCGGGCGGCGGTCGGCGCCGGGAGCTGCCGCCGTGCTCACTGCCGACGCGCTGGTCGCGCGGTTGACGACGGCCACGGTCACCCCCTCGTGGGCGATGGCCAGCTTCCTGCGCCAGCGTTTGCACGTACCGCCGGCCAAGCTGCACGTCATCGCAAACGGTGTGGCGCTGCCGCCGGCGAGGCCACCGGAGGGGCCGGTGCGCACCTTCGTGTCGGTGGGGACGTTCGCCCCGGCCAAAGCGGTCGGCACCCTGGTGGACGCGTTCGCCGCCGTCGCAAGGGACCGGCCCGGGCTGCGGCTGCTGCTCGTCGGTGACGGCGAGGAGCGCCATAGCTGCGCTCGCCGGGCGGCCGCGCTCGGCATCGACCATCTGGTGGAGTTCACCGGCTACCGCGTCGACGTACCCGACCAGCTCGCCCGCGCCGACGCCTTCGTGCTCCCCTCGGTCAACGAGAACCTTCCCCTGGCCCTCATCGAGGCGATGGGGGCCGGACTGGCCTGTGTGGCCTCTCGCGTCGGCGGCGTCGCCGAGCTGCTCGGCGGCGACGCCGGCCTGCTCGTCCGGCCGGGCGACCCGGACGCCCTGGCCACCGCGATGGCGGCGCTCGCCGATGAGCCAGCCCTGGCGCCCGCGCTCGGCCGGGCGGCGGCCGCCGCCGCCCAGCGGCGCTTCTCGATCGGCGCCTGCGCCGACGCGCACCTCGCCTTGTGGTTCCGCCTCCTCGGAGGGCGGCGGTCGTGAGGCTGCTGCTAATCATCGCCGAGCTGGGGTACGGGGGCGCCGAGCGCATCGTCGCGCAGTTGGCGATGGACGCCACCGGGCGGGGTGACCAGGTGGCGGTGGCATCGGCGGGGGGGCCGTTGACGCGCCAGCTCGATCGGGCCGGGATCCGCCACCACCAGGTGGCGCTCCGCTCGCGGTCGGCCCTGGCCACACTCGCCGGGGCGGGTCAGCTCGTGGGTGTCCTGCGCGGCTTCCGTCCCCACGTCGTCCACGCCCACAACGTGCGGGCGACCGCGGCGGCCTCGCTGGCCCGCCACGCCCTCCATCGCCGTCCTGCACTGCTCACGACCTTGCACGGCGTCGCACCAGGCGACTACCTGGCCGCCGCCCGTACGCTGCGGCTGGCCGGCGGAACGGTCATCGCGTGCGCACCCGCCGTCGGCCGCTCGCTGCTGGCAGCCGGCTTCCCCGCCCGCCGGCTCAGCGTGGTCAACAACGGCGCCGCCCTCGAGCCGGCCCCCGCCCACGAGCAGGCCGCGCTGCGCGCCCGGCTGGGAATCACCGACCGGCCACTGGTGGTCGGGCTCGGCCGGCTGGTGGCCCAGAAGTCATGGGCGACCCTCGTGGAAGCCGCCATGGAAATTCGGCGCGCCGACATCGTGGTCGCCGGCGACGGCCCGCTGCGGGCGGAGCTGGAGGCCGCTGGCGGGGGGCGGGTGCGCTTCGCGGGGGTGGTGGAGAACCCGGCCGCGCTGCTCGGGTTGGCCAGCTGTGTCGTGTCCACGTCGGTCTGGGAGGGGCTCCCGCTCGGTCTTCTCGAGGCGCTGTCCCTTGGCCTCCCCGTGGTCGCCACGGCGGTTGACGGTGTCCGGGATGTGGTCCCGCCGGAGAGCGCCATCCTGGTCCCCGCCGGCGACCCGGCCGCGGTCGCCGCTGCCGTGAACCGGGTGATCGAGGAGCCAGGGCTGGCCGAGCAGCTGTCGCGCGCTGCTCGGCAGGCGACCGCCGCCTTCCAGCCGGCGGCCATGCTGGCCGGTTACCGCGTCCACTACGCCGCCGCGCAGCCGAGCTGGTCGCGCTGACGCGCGGGATCAACGGGCGTGCGGGGCAACCCCGTACACCCGTTCAAGTGCGGCCTGCTGCGCCTCCGGCCGGTGCTGCTCGAGCAGGTGGCGCGAGCGGCCGCGGAGGTCCGCGCGTCGCTGCTCGTCAAGAAGCGACCAGGCCAGCTCGACGAGTTCCTGCGGCGTGTCGAACAGCAGCGCCGGGTCAAGCATCCGCAGCGCAGGGCTGCGCCGAGCGACGAACGGCAGCCCGAGAGCGGCCGCCTCCAGGATGCTCACCGGCCAGCCCTCCCAGGCTGCCGTGTGGACGTACACGTCCGCGCTGGCCAGCCATCCGAGCGCCTGCGGTCGCGCCACCCACCCGGTCACCTGGACGCCCACCTCACGCAGAGCCCGCTCGGCGGAGGGATCGCCGCCTCCGATCCAGATCCACTTGACGGGCAGGGCCGAGGCCCGGCTGGCGAGGACGGCGCGCCGGAAGAAAGAAGGGTCCTTGGCCGGCGTGATGCGCCCGAGGGCGGCCAGGCGGAGCCGCGGGGGCGTGCCATCCTCGTCGAGCGACGGTGGCGGGGCAACCGGCTGCCCGACGCCGACCGCGTGGGGCAGGTAGGTGATCGGCTGCCTTCCCGGAAGGCGGGCGGCGAGCTGGGCCTCGCGAGGAGCAACCGCGGCCACAGTGGCGCCCCGGAAGCTAAGGAGCGCCTCGACGAGCCAGAAGAGCCCGCGGACCAAGATATGGACGTCCCGGCGCTCGAACGAGTAGCCGTGCGGAGTGTAGACGAGCGACCGTGACGGCTGGGTCGTGAACGCCCGAACGTACAAGCCCGCATAGGACGAGTGCGCATGCACAACGTCCGGGTGGAGCCGCCTCAGGTGGCGGCGGACAAACCGTACCTGGGCCATTCGCCCCGGCGGCATGGGGAGCACCTCGCTGGCCAGCTCGTCCAGCCGGTCGCCGGTCTGCGCCTCGCCGCGCCGCCAGGCCAGCACGGTGTGTGTGCACCCTGGGGTACTGCGCACGTAGTCCTCCAGGGCGGTCGCCACCCCGCTGCTGAGCGACTCGACGACATGCACGATGTGCGGCCTGCGGTCGGCGTCATGGCTGG
>Ga0137377_10002625_pt1 | contig 13472 bp, 14 predicted proteins | sample SagtaG_22_FD_104815 | JGI IMG/M metagenome (GOLD analysis project Ga0137377, IMG submission 104815) | Vadose zone soil microbial communities from Sagehorn Ranch, Mendocino, California, USA - Sage2_L_40_16 metaG | ecosystem: Environmental > Terrestrial > Soil > Vadose zone | place: USA... | reverse complement strand
AACCTGCGGGAAATCGCCGCCGAGGCGCTGGAAACCAGCGCCGGCGACCTCGAGATCGGCGAGGGAGCGGTGCGGATCGCGGGCACCGATCGCTCGATCAGCTTCACCGATCTCGCCAAACGTCCGGGCGTCGATCCGTCGAAGCTGAATGCGAGCGCAAGCTTTACCAGCGCCGACGGCACCTACCCGAACGGCACGCACCTGGCCGAGGTCGAGATCGATCCCTCAACCGGCATCATCAAAATCGTCAACTACGTCATCGTCGACGATTTCGGGGTGACACTCAATCCGCTGCTGCTGGCCGGCCAGGTTCACGGCGGCGCGATGCAGGGCATCGGCCAGGCCTTGATGGAGCAGGCGGTCTACAGCCCGGCCGACGGCCAGCTCGTCACGGGAACGTTCATGGATTATGCGCTGCCGCGCGCGGCCGACGGTCCGTCATTTCACTTCGAGACTCATAACGTCCCTTGCAAGACCAATCCGCTCGGCGTCAAGGGCGCCGGCGAGGCCGGTGCAATCGGCTCCTGTCCGGCGGTGGTCAACGCTGTCATCGAGGGGCTGTGGCGCGAATACAAAATCGATCACATCGATATGCCCGCGACCCCGGAACGGGTCTGGATCGCGATCCGCGAACATCAGCGGAGACATAGCCTCTGATATTTGGCCTCTGATGTTTGGCCTCTGATGTTTGGCCTTTAATTTCGTCCATTATCGTCACAATCGCGAGGAATGATAGGCTGCGGATGGTGTTGGCGAGATGGCGGGCTTAAATCGCGACAAGCGAACCAGCCGCGTCAAACGGTACGGAAACGGAGAACTGGCCGATGCATCGAACTGTGATTGTCATAACAACATTGTTGCTGGGTGTCGGCGTAGTGGCCGCGCAGCAGGACCAGGTCGACAAAACCCAGCTGGCGATGAAATCCAATCTCAAGAGTGCCACCACCCTTCTCGATATTGTCAAAGGCAAGCAGCCTTATGAGCAGGCTGCGGTCAACACCGCACTGGCGGAGCTGGAGGATGTCGGCAAGCGTTTTCCGGTATTGTTCCCGGATAGCATCAAAGGCCTGAAGCCGAAAGGCGACTATTATGCCTCCGAGAAGGTCTGGACAGATCGAAAAGGTTTCGAATCCCATGCTGCAAGCTTTGCCAAAGCGGTCGGCGAGGCAAAGGGCAAGATCAAGGATCTCGACACCCTGAAGGCAACGTTCCCCGGCATCAGCGACGAATGCAAGGGGTGCCACGAGACCTACCGCGTGAAGAACGGATAATCCGTTCGAACCGGCTGCTGAAACAAAAAAGGGGCGAACGCTTGCTGCGTTCGCCCCTTTTATCGAAGAACCCGTCTAATTGAATCGCCGTCGAATTCAGGCCTTATTTGGTGACCTGACCGCGGATTTCGCCGCCCGGATTGGCCGCCGTGTGGACGTTGATATAGTACTTGCCGGCCGTCAGATCGGCGGCCTGTTCGTCCGTCAGCGTCGCGCTGCCTTCGGCCGGGCTTGAGGTGGCGTTCGCGATCGGAACCTTGACGCCCGCGTTCTTGCCGGCCTCGGCCGGCCCGTGGAAATGCGCGGCGGTCGCCGGGCCGGTTAGTCCCGAATAGGTCAGCTTCCAGCTCAGCTTCTTGGTGGCGGCATCGTAGTCGACGTCGGCTGTACCGGTGCCGGCGCCGGTAGTGGGAGGCACTTCGGATTTGCCGTCCAGGGTTACTTTCATCTTATCCGCGAAGGCCGGTCCGGCGAGGGCGACGGTCGTTCCCAGCGCAAACGTCGCAAGCATGGTCCTGGTCTTAGACATGGTTCTCTCCCTGTTGGTGCATGCAGTGGTGACAGCTTCAAAACAAAGCGACTTCGGTTTTATTCCCGCGACGGGCTTAAACGCGCCAAATTTTCCAGCAGCCTATCGCTGGGATAGCGGCCATACTGACCGTTGAGTTCAAACGGATAACGACGGATCGGTGAATGCTGCGACTAGTCTTCCTTGCCGCCGTTTTGGCTGCCGCTGCGCTTGGCGCCTTCTGGTGGCTGACGGCTCCCTCGATCATGTGGGCTGCTACCGGGCCGGCCTATGCTCCAAACCTTGCGAACGGCCTGACAACCTTCAATGCCGGAGGTTGTTCCTCCTGCCATGCCGTGCCCGGCCAGCCCGACCGCTCGAGATTAGGCGGCGGGCTCGCGATACCGTCGCCGTTCGGGACCTTCTATGCTCCGAATATCTCGCCCGACCCGGTCGACGGCATCGGGAAATGGACCGAGGCCGAATTCGTCAACGCCATAACCAAGGGCATCTCGCCGGCCGGATTTCATTACTTCCCGGCCTTTCCCTATACCTCGTACCAGCATGCCAAGGTCGAGGACGTCCGCGACCTGTTCGCCTATCTGAAAACGCTTGCACCGGTGCCGGGCAAGGCGCGCGATCATGACGTGCCGTTTCCGTTCAATATCCGGCGCAATCTCGGCATCTGGAAACTGATGTTCGTGGACGGCAAGCCGTTGATGCCGGATGGCGCGCATTCGCAGCGATGGAATCGGGGCGCCTATTTGGTCAACAGCCTCGGACATTGCGCGGAGTGCCACAGCCCCCGTAACCTTCTCGGCGGCATCATCGTGGCGCGACGCTTCGCGGGGGGACCGAACCCGGAGGGAGAGGGCTGGGTGCCGAACATCACCCAAAAGGGTGAGCTTGCGGAATGGAGCGAGAACGACATCGAATATTTCCTCGAAACCGGGCAAATGCCCGATGGCGACAGCGCCGGCGGCTCGATGGCGCGCGTCATCAAGAACATCTCGCAATTAGGTCCCGAGGATCGCGCGGCGATTGCGGAATATCTCAAATCGCTGCCGCCGGTGGCGGGACCACCGCGGCCAAAGAAAGCGGCAAAGGGCGACGACAAGTCGTGACCTATCCGGTGCCGAACGCCTTGAAGGTGATGATGGTATGGGTGTCCTGAATACCGGGAATGACCTGCACCTTCTCGTTGACGAAATGGCCGATGTCGGTGTCGTTGTCGACGTAGAACTTTACCAACAGATCGTAATCGCCCGCGGTCGAATAGATCTCCGAGGCGATCTCGGCTTCGGCGAGCGCATTGGCGACGGCATAGGATTGGCCGAGCTTGCATTTGAACTGGACGAAGAAGGGAACCATCGCTGTCGTCTCCTGCGGATACGCGCTTTAGACCATGATCCGGAAAGAGCCTGCCCTGCACTTGGATTGCGGGGTGGAAACCGGTTTTCCCTCGGGACAAACGCGGAACGTTTGCCCGGAGATCATGCTCAAACAAGAAGATAGCCGACGAGCATGATTGAGCTCAGTTGAAACATGCTCTAGGCGCCGCACCGGTGGAATATAGCTATCTTAAGAACTTGCTGGCAATAACGCGCCGCGCTAGGACAGGACATGACCCCGGCAAGATCGCCTGCAAGATCGCCGGAATTGCCGCGAGCAAAGCGATGACGATACCGGTGGCGCTCACCATCGCCGGCTCGGACTCGTCAGGTGGTGCCGGGATCCAGGCAGACCTGAAGACATTCGCTGCGCTCGGTGTTTACGGTGCGTCGGTGATCACGGCGCTGACCGCGCAAAATACCAACGGCGTCGCCGGCATTCATCAAGTGCCCTCGGACTTCGTGACCGCGCAGATGGACGCGGTGTTCAGCGATCTCGACGTCAAGGCCGTCAAGATCGGAATGGTGGCGCAGCCAGCGACGATCGACGCCATCGCGGCCGGACTGGCGCGGTGGTCGCCAAGACATACCGTGCTCGATCCGGTCATGGTGGCGACCTCGGGAGACCGCCTGCTGGCGGCGGAGGCTGTCGAGGCGCTGCGAACAAAACTCATTCCGCGCGCCTCGCTGATGACACCGAATCTCCCCGAGGCCGCCGCGCTGCTGGACGAACCGGTGGCGTCGAGCCCAGCCGCGATCGAAAGCCAGGGCAAACGACTGCTCGCGACCGGTTGTCCGGCGGTGCTGATCAAGGGCGGGCACGGGCAGGGCGCCGAGAGCATCGATTATCTCTTCAGCGGCGACGGCGTCATGGCGCTGACGGCGCCACGCATCGTCACCAGAAATACCCACGGCACCGGATGCTCGCTGTCCTCCGCGATCGCGGCCGCCCTTGCGAAGGGTGAGGACATGGTGTCGGCGGTTCGCAGCGCCAAGACCTGGATCAGCGCCGCGATCGCCGCGGCCGATCGGCTCGGCGTCGGTCAGGGCCACGGGCCGATCCATCATTTTCATAAGTTTTACTGATTTTTTCGTATGCTCCCGGCCAGCGGCCCGCATCGCCGGCGTGAAGGCACTTCGTCGCCGGCGCGAATCGTCATCGCGCTGTCACGGGACTCTGTTAGCTGGTTGCACATGGGAATGACGCTATGAGTGAAGAGTGTCCCGAACGACGCTTTCGCACTTTGTTTATCTCCGACGTCCACCTCGGAGCGCGCGGCTCGCAAGCGGAACGGTTGCTGGATTTCCTGCGCAGCCATGATGCGGATACCATCTATCTCGTCGGCGACATCGTCGATGGCTGGGCGCTGCAATCCAACTGGTACTGGCCGCAATCGCACAACGACTTCGTGCAGAAAATGCTGCGCAAGGCGCGCAAGGGCGCCAAGGTCATTTACGTGCCGGGCAATCACGACGAGTTCCTGAGGAACTACTACGGCACGCATTTCGGCGGCATCGACGTCGTGGAAAACACCATCCATGAGGGTGTCGATGGAAAACGCTATCTGGTGATCCACGGCGATATCTTCGATCTGGTGGTGCAGAACGCGCGCTGGCTCGCCCATCTCGGCGACAAGGCCTACGATTTCGCAATCCAGATGAACCGCCTCGTCAACATGTTCCGGCGCTGGTTCGGCGTGCCCTATTGGTCGCTGTCGCAATGGGCCAAGCTGAAGGTCAAGAATGCCGTCAACTATATCGGCGCCTTCGAGCAGACGCTGGCCGCCGAGGCGCGGCGTCACGGCGCCGACGGCGTGATCTGCGGCCACATCCACTACGCCACCATCCGCGACGAACATGGCGTGCGCTACATGAACTGCGGTGACTGGGTGGAAAGCTGCACGGCGCTTGCCGAGCACGAAGACGGCCAATTTGAAATCATCACCTGGACCGATCCGCTGCGCCGGACCGTCCCCGTGGCCGCGGTGACGACGGCGCGCGCCGCCTGATGCGTATTCTGGTCGCGACCGATGCATGGCATCCCCAGGTCAACGGAGTGGTGCGGACGCTCGCCATGATGGCGGAAGCGGCCAAAACATTCGGCGTCGATGTCAGCTTTGTCACCCCGCAATCCTTCCGCACCTTCGCGATGCCAAGCTATCCCGATCTGCGCCTGGCATTGCCGGGTCCCTCGAAAATAGCCGGGTTGATCGAAGACGCGCGGCCCGACAGCATCCACATCGCGACCGAAGGGCCGATCGGGATGTTGGTGCGGCGTTATTGCCGCGACAACGAATTGCCGTTCACGACGAGCTTTCACACCCGTTTTCCGGAGTACATCTCGGCCCGGCTGCCGATCCCGGAGTCATGGATCTGGGCGGCGCTGCGCTGGTTCCATGGAACCAGCCAGGCGGTAATGGCGGCGACGCCGGCGCTGGCAAGCGAACTGCGCGCGCGTGGCTTCCGCAACGTCGTGTTATGGCCGCGCGGCGTCGACACCGGACAATTCCATCCGCGAGCGGCTGATCTCGGCCTGCCGCGGCCGGTGTTCCTGTGCGTCGGCCGCGTCGCGGTGGAAAAGAATCTCGAGGCGTTTCTCGAGCTCGATTTGCCGGGCACGAAAGTGATTGTCGGCGACGGGCCAGCGCGCGCGGCGTTGGCCCGAAAGTATCCGCAGACGGTGTTTGTTGGCGCGCGGCAAGGCGAGGAACTGGCGGGGGCCTATACCGCCGCCGATGTCTTCGTGTTCCCGAGCCGGACCGACACCTTTGGCCTCGTTCTTCTTGAAGCGCTTGCGAGCGGGCTGCCGGTGGCGGCGTTTCCGGTGACCGGTCCGCGCGATGTGATCGGCAACGAGCCGGTCGGCGTGTTGAACGAGGATTTGCGCTACGCCTGCCTCTCCGCGCTGACCATCTCCAGGCAAGCCTGCCTCGACTTTGCCGCAAAGCACACCTGGGAAACGTCGGCGCGCGCCTTCGTCGACAATATGGCGGAGGTCCGTACGGTCGATCTGGCAAGGGATGCGGTGCAATTCGCCGCCGAGCAGCCGGGTTTCGTCGCCTGATCGCCGCGATGTGTCTTGCCTGCCTGCAAGGCGACGCGATAGAAAGCGGGGATGACCAAACCAATTCTGCCGGTCAGTTCCAGTGACATCGACGCCGCCGCGCGCGTCATTGCGCCGTTTGCGGTACGAACGCCGCTGTTATCGTCGGCTGCGCTGAACGAGCGGGTGGGAACCAAGGTCTTTCTGAAACCGGAAATGTTGCAGCGGACCGGATCGTTCAAGTTCCGCGGCGCCTTCAACAGGCTGTCGTCGATCCCGGAAAGCGCACGCGGCGGCGGCGTGGTGGCATTTTCGTCTGGCAACCACGCCCAGGGCGTGGCGGCGGCGGCGAAAATCCTCAATATGCCGGCGACCATCGTGATGCCGGCCGACGCGCCGCTCTCCAAGCGCGAACGCACCAGGGCCTTTGGCGCGGAGGTGGTGCTGTACGATCGCGCCCGCGAGGATCGCGAAGCGATTGCCAATGGCATTGCCGGCGAACGTGGCGCCACGCTGGTGCGCCCCTATGACGACCCGTTTGTGATCGCGGGCCAGGGCACCGTGGGGCGGGAGATCGTGGAAGATATGGCAGCGCTTGGCGTCACGCCGGATATCGTGGTGGCGCCGGCTTCCGGCGGCGGCCTGATCGCGGGTGTCGCAACCGCGGTCAAGGCGCGCTATCCGCTGGCCGCGGTGATGGTCGCCGAACCCGAAGGGTTTGACGATCATGCGCGCTCGCTGCGATCAGGCAAACGGGAGCGGCATGACGGCAAAAGCCGCACCATCTGCGATGCGCTGATGGCCGCGACCCCTGGTGAGATCACCTTCGCCATCAACGGCGAGCTGCTCGCGCAGGGCATCACCGCAACCGATGCGGAAGTGGGCGCGGCGGTCGGGTTCGCATTTCGAGAACTGAAACTGGTGGTCGAGCCGGGCGGCGCGGTCGGCCTCGCCGCGCTGCTGGCCGGTCGCATCGACATCAGCGGCAAGAACGTCGTCATCGTGCTGTCGGGCGGCAATGTCGATGCCGATTTGTTCGCACGGCTGATCGCCTGAACCCAAGGCGCGGGCTAGGATCGGTTGACCGCGACCTTGAGGCGAAACGGCAGCAACACGACCGACATCGGCAATTGGCCAATGCTTCCGCCGCCGACGTCGGCTCGGACCTTGCCATCGCTTTCGATCATGATCCGTGTCGCCTGGCGTCGCGAGACCTTTGGGTGGGCGATATAGCCGCCATCACCGTGTCGTCCTGGACGCCGGCGGCGTCGCCACCATCTCCGTGGGCGCTTCAATTGCAACGACCGCTTCGGCCGGCATTGCCGGTTGGTGACGCGGAGCGCGGAAGCAGGTGGAGGGGGCGGTGGCGCAACGTTGCCGTTTTTATAGGCAATGACTGCCCTCAGGAATGGCAAGAGACAAAACCGTCCTGGGTCTGTGAACTGGAATGGATTGCGATTCAGTGGGTTACCCCAACAATAGCGATGGCACGAATTTTGATTAACAAGATGAAGAATCAGATATGGGAAACGTTATCGGCGTAGTCCGACCCTGGCGAAGAATCAGGGAAAGGCCGGTCAGCCATGAGGCCAGTCACCGCCAATAGACAGGGTTTCAAGCCTGACGAGGAGCCGGGCGAACCAACGGCTTCCCGCGCGCAAGGCATGACCGTGACTGGGGTCAGGCGCTTCGGTCAACAAACCCGACACATCGAGATTTGCCGCGGCGCCGAATATGCAGTCGGCTTTGCGCCGAAGATCAGCATTGATCTTCTGGTCCCCTTCCAGCAGGGGACAAAGTCATCGTGCATTTCAACACAGTTCGAAAGCAGGGTGGGCGGGTGACGGCAAGATCATTGTCTCGCCCCGAGAGCGAGCCGTTTGCACTGGAGAGACCGACAAGGCTGTGGGGTAAGTCATCAACAACATCTATTGCGACGAGGAGGGAGACAATGGGATCGGGGACATACGCGCGTCAAAGACTAATGCCATTCGCGGTTGCTCTGTTGGGAGCGGCGCTTCTCTATCTGGTGTTCACTGACATCGCGCTCGCGGAAGACGCCGCCGCGCCGGTCTGCGGCGGCAAGATTCTCGAAAAGTGCACACCCAATAGCGGCGACACCGCGTGGATGCTCACTTCCGTCGCGCTGGTCTTGATGATGACGATCCCGGGCCTCGGGCTGTTCTATGGCGGCATGGTGCGCAAGAAGAACGTTGGCGATACCGTGATGACGAGCTTTGCCGTCACCTGCCTCGTCACGATTCTCTTCGCGCTTCTAACCTACAGCATGGCATTTCGCGCCGGCACGCCCTTTGTCGGCGGGCTTGATCGCATGTTTCTCAGGGACATCCTGAGCGACATCGGCAAGGGAGGTATCGGCAATCCCAATCCACTCGCCGCGACTATCCCCGAAAGCGTGTACATCTGCTTTCAGATGACGTTTGCCATCATCACGCCGGCACTGATTGCCGGCGCGTTCGCCGAGCGCATGAAATTCTCCGCCATGCTTTGGTTCATTGGTCTGTGGGCGATCTTCGTCTATGCGCCGATCGCGCACTGGGTCTGGGGACCTGACGGGTTCCTGGCTTCCGGCAACGACGCCGCATGGGTGAAAGTGCTTGATTTCGCCGGCGGTACCGTCGTGCACATCAATGCCGGCGTGGCCGGGCTCATGTGCGCCATCATGCTCGGCAAGCGCCGCGAGACCGGGCCGGCCCACAACATGGTGCTCACTTTCATCGGCGCCGCCCTGCTTTGGGTTGGCTGGTTCGGTTTCAACGCCGGCTCCGCCGTTACGGCGGGTATGCAGGCCGGCATGGCAATGCTGGTGACCCAGATTGCTACGGCCGTCGCTGCCTTCACCTGGATGGTGGTGGAATGGGCACTAAAGGGCAAGCCAACCGTGGTCGGCATGTGCTCGGGTGCGGTCGCAGGCCTTGTTGCCATTACGCCAGCCTCGGGCTTCGTGGGACCCCTCGGTGCCTTCGCAATCGGAATTGCCGCCGGCGTCTTCTGCTACTGGGGATGCACCGGCTTCAAGCGCATGTTCAGCTACGACGATGCGCTGGATTGCTTCGGCGTGCATGCGATTGGCGGCATCGTCGGGGCGCTGCTGACCGGGGTGTTCGCGGTCGAGCAGTACGGCGGAACGGCGGGCGTCCTGGAGGGAAACGTTGGTCAGTTCTTCAATCAGTGCATCGGGGTCGCCATCGTCTTCGTCTATGATGCCGTCGCCAGCTTGATCATCCTGATGGTGGTCAAGATGTTTGTCGGCCTGCGGGTGACGGAGGACACCGAGCGCGAAGGTCTCGACCTCGCCTTGCATGGGGAGGTCGTACAGTAGTCCACGTCAAGGACAGCGTCCCGGAGCAGCGCTGTTCGCGGAGGATGAAAGCTGTCCGGCGGTCACCACCATGCGATCTGGGAGCGCATGACCGTGTTTCGCGACGATAGCCGCGTGCGCGAAAGATCGCGGATCGGCAACTGCGAGTTCGTTCTGACCATTTGAACCTGAATTCTGATAATCTTCCTGCTCTCGACGGGTCTTTCGGCGAGGAAATCACATGAACTGGTTCTATTGGGACACAGCGTGGTCGCTGTTCTTCAGCCTCGTTTGGTTCATGACCATCACGCACAATCCTGACGCGCAGATCGCAGATGCGCATGTGCGCGATGAAGCATTCGGCGGCTGAATGAAGCTCTGCGTCACCGAACGGATCGGGCCGAAGCAAACAGACGCCCGAAGGCCTTCTGTCGTGCCAAGACGTCCCAACCGCGTCGGCGGACTAGCTCCGGTAGTAGCGCCACATTCTAAGGAACGTTCGATGGATTCCATCGGGCGGCTGGTCGAACGGTTCGAGGTTGACCCGCACCGCGCCGCTGGAATCCATCCGCCACGGCAAGCGCATCAACAAGCGATAGATCGGCTGCTTGCGCCAGTCGACCACGAGGGCGCTGCCGAGAGGGACATTGAGCACAATCTGTAGCTCGTGCACGGTCATCGCACGCTCGGCGATCTGAACCAGATCGATACGCTCGATGGCTCGCCACCGGATCAGTCCGAAGGCCTGGATGAAGATGCCATACTGATTGGCGCCGATGGTGGGCCGCTCGGTCTCCAGCAAGGGAATGTTGTAGTAGGTGAAGCCGGCCGCGGCGACGGCAAGCGCCAGCCAATAGAATGCGCCGGTGATCCAGGCGGCCGTGAAAAATATCGCGGCCAGCGCGGCAGTAATATACACGGGAAAGTAGATGTCATCGCGCCCGTAGGCGACCGAGTAGCCGCCGGCATTTCGTTCGTCCAGGGCTGCGCTCATGTGAACCTCACGCCCGGGCCTGCCTGGTAGGCGCAAGCCATGACATTCGACTTCGAGTGCGGCTGCCCGGTTTTCGCGAGGTGCCAGAGCCACTTGGCGACCTCTTCTCGGGCGAGCGACCCCGACGGTCGGGGCCACCCGATCGCATAACCGAGCATGTCGTCCGGCAGCGGATTTCTCGATTGAATGTAATGGCGCGGACGTCCGAATCCAGCACTTGACGGACATGCCGGCTGCGTCGACGAACGTGCTTTGGATCACGAGAAGAACGCGACCTTCTCGGCCTGGCTCATGCGCCGGATCGGCGTCAGCGAATCGGTTTCAGCAGCATTGGACTTTCGCAGGATTCCGTTGGCGATAAGCGCCGAACCGAGGGAAGCTTCAGGAGAAGGTTGAGCTGCAGGTTCGGCTGAAGGTTGAAGTGCAGGTTCCGGTTCACGTTCGGAAGTAGCTGGAAGCGAGGGCCGAACGACCGGCGCGGGCGCCGGCTCTCGCACGATGATCTGGGGGTGGACCGGCGGCTTCTCCCCGAGGTGAATTTCATCAAGGCCGGTATCGAAGGGGTCATCGATATCGAAGGGACCCGGCGCCGCCATTTCAAGGGCAACCATGTCGAGCACCGCGTCGTCATGGGCCTCAAGGCTCTCGGCGGTCACCTCCAGGCGTTCTTCGGCCGCAACGGCAGCATCGGCCGGCATTGCCGGGGTGCTGTCAGCGGCTTCGGAGTTGTTTTCCCCCGCAGCCACCTGCACCATGTCCAAATCCGCAGCGGGCGTATCGTCCGATCGGGCGAGGGAGGATGACGGCGAGGGCGACTTGACAGCTGCTTCGGTGGCCTGAGGCGATGCCGAATCGCCTTCACCCAATTGCGCGATCTGTTGCTCGATCAGATCGAATGCAGCGCTCAATGCGCTGCTCGGATCGATCGATGTGATTTGCCCGCAGCTCGCTTCGATGGCGTTGACCTGCTGGTCGAGCAGGTCGCAGATCCGGCCGTCGGCTCCGATTTCCCGCCAGCGCCAGGCGATTTCCCGGATGACCCGGGCGCCCTTGCGGACCGGCACCAGAGTTTGCTCCAGCGCGAGACTGTCGATAGCCACGGACGCGGCGGCTCTTGCCTCACCGACCGCTTTCCTGATCGCGACCAGCGCTTCGGCAAGCCCGTTGTCGGGAGGCATTTGTCGCTGCGTGGCAAGATTTTCTTCGAGCCGCGCCACCGCATCGAGCACCATCCGGGTGTCCGCGTTACGGTTGCGCTTGGCGTATTCGCCGAGAAACCAGCGGCCCCGCGAGGTCTCCATGAACGCTTCGCGGATCGCGTCATAATCCTCCTCGCGCGGCTGAGTTGCGCGCGCGGCAATCGGCGATAGGGCAAATGCGTCGTCGGCCATCAGAAACTCATCGCGCAAATCACCGCGCGTTACGCTAACGATCACCATGATATCGACCGAATCGCAATTGAATTGATGCAGAGCGAATCACAAATCCCCATCGCATCGCAAACGCCGAGGCGATTCGCGATGAGGCTGGCGCTGTTTTACGGCGCCATATTCGGAATGATCGGCACCCATTTGCCGTTTTTCACGGTGTGGCTGAAGGCGGTCGGGATCGACGCTGCATGGATCGGCATTATTTCCGCCGTCCCTGCGGTGACGCGATTCACGGTTCTGCCGCTGGTGACGAACTACGCCGAGAAGCTTCATTCCTTGCGCGGCGCCATGATCGCGTCGGCCTTTATCACCGCGCTCGGTTTTTCAGCTGTAGGCAGCCAGCACCTGCCGCTCGCGGTATTTCTCGCCTATGCCGTGACCGCCTGCCTATGGACGCCGATGGTGCCGCTGACCGACGCCTATGCGCTGCGAGGCGTGGCGCGCTACGGCCTCAATTACGGGCCACTGCGGCTGTGGGGCTCGGCGGCCTTCGTGGTGGGGGCGCTGGTCTGCGGGGTCCTGGTCGATCTCATCGCGACCCGGCACCTGATCTGGGTCATTGCGTCAGTGGCAGGGCTCGGGGCCGCCGTCAGCCTCGGGCTCCAGCCTTTGGACCATCCGACGGCCGTCCCCGCGGCCCACCACGGCGCGAGCGGCTTGCTGCGCGAGCCCGGCTTCCGCGCCATCATCATGGCGGCGGCGCTGATACAGGGCAGCCATGCCGCCTACTACATCTTCGCCTCGATCGCCTGGCAGGTATCCGGCCTCGGCGGACTGACGATTGCCGGATTATGGTCGCTAGGGGTGCTGGCCGAGATCGTGGTGTTCGCGCTGTCGCCGCGGTTTGCCCTGTCGCCGGCGGCGTTGGTCATCATCGCCGCGCTGAGTGCGGTCGCGCGCTGGGCGATCACGGCACAGGATCCGCCAATCGCGATCCTCGCGATGGTGCAATTGACGCACGGGCTGACGTTCGGATTGACCCAGGTCGGCACCATGGGATTGCTGGTGCGTCACGTGCCCATTCATGTAATGGCGCGCGGGCAGGGTTATCTCGCGGCCTGCGCCGGCATCGTCGCGTCAAGCACATCGATTGCGTCCGGCGCGATCTATGCGCGATACGGGCAGGGCGTCTACTACGCGATGGCCGCGATGGCGCTGTCAGGCGCTATCATCATGTGGTTGGCGCGACACCGGCTGGCGGATCACCCCCACAGCGCTGCCTCTGGCGGATAGACCAGGCTGCCGTCATAGCGCAAGCCGCCGGCCCGATCGCGCGCCAGCAATAACGGACCGTCGAGATCGACAAAGCGGGCCTCTGGCGCCAGCAGCATCGCCGGCGCCATTGCCAGCGAGGTCGCGACCATGCAGCCGATCATGATGTCAAATCCGAGCGCGCGGGCCGCATCAGTCATGGCCAGCGCCTCCGTCAGCCCGCCGGTCTTGTCGAGCTTGATATTGACGGCGTCATAGCGCTCGCGCAGTCCGTCGAGCGATGCCCGGTCATGCACGCTTT
>Ga0137377_10002622_pt1 | contig 13477 bp, 8 predicted proteins | sample SagtaG_22_FD_104815 | JGI IMG/M metagenome (GOLD analysis project Ga0137377, IMG submission 104815) | Vadose zone soil microbial communities from Sagehorn Ranch, Mendocino, California, USA - Sage2_L_40_16 metaG | ecosystem: Environmental > Terrestrial > Soil > Vadose zone | place: USA... | reverse complement strand
TCGCTCGATCCCGTTTCCGCTTGTCAGCGAGGTGCGAGAGGGGAGACTCGAACTCCCACGGCCTCTCGGCCACCGGATCCTAAGTCCGGCGCGTCTGCCAGTTCCGCCACTCTCGCGTCAGGTACCGGGCACCACATTGTCATTCTCGGTGAACGGCGGGTGCGTGCCGTACGGACAATCTTGCCGGAGCGGCAGGATCAGCTTGTGCATGTCGGGCGGCTTCGAGAAGTCGAACGCGCCAGTCAAGGGGTCGGCCTGCGTGTCGCGCTTCGTCAGCGGAGCGATCCCGTAGATCTCCTCGATGAACCGCAACACGGACGAGAACTCGTATGTGTGATGGTCGACCGAGCCCCCCTTCGGGTTGGAGCCGCGGCGGGTCCACGGAGACATGATCAGGGCGGGCGAGCGAGCCCCGAGACCCATGATGTCGTATTGCGGCGGGTCGACGTGATCGTAGAAGCCGCCGAAGTCGTCCCAGACCATCACGACCGCCGTCGATCGCCAGTACGGGCTCTCCTGGAGTGCATTCATCACCGCGACCGACCAGTTCTCCCCTGCACACACGCTCTGGTCGCGGTGGGGGAGCATCGGATGCTCGTTGTAGGGCGCCGGCGGATTGACCCATGACACCTGGGCGAGGTTCCCGTTTTGGATGTCGTTGAGGAACGTGTCGCTCTCGACCACATTGTTCCACAGGTTGCTGAACCGGATCTTGCGGAACGCGAGGAGCACGTTGCCGATCGGGAACTGGGGTGAGTTGTAGAAGCGCCAGCTGATCCCGGCCCGGGACAGCCGTTCCGGGAGCGTCGGGATCTGGAGGCAGGCACGAACGCTCTTCAGGTACCCCGCGATCGCGAACATCGCCTTCGGGTGATCGTCGGTGAGACGGTTCTGCATCTCCATGATCTTCATCTGCGCCGAGAGGCTCAGGTTCTGCGGGAACGCCGGGACCGAGCTTTGCGGGTCGTCGCAGTACCGCCCCGGGACGTCCGTGTGATGCGTCTTGTTGTCCATGATCCCGAACGAGCTCGCGGCGACCGTGTACAGGTGCTCGGGGAGCGTCGGCCCGTATTCCGAGGTGAACATGTGGTCGGCGAGCACGAACCGGTCTGCGTAATCCCAATAGTGGGGGAGGGTGGCGCGATCGAACTGCGTGTACCCCTGCAGTTGCTCGCCGCCGAGGATCGTGTTGAACCCGTCCATCCGCCCACCGTCGATCGAGAACAGGCCGGACCAGTACCCATGCGTGATCGACGTCGACATCACGTCGGGGGCTGGGGTCAGCGGGACCGTCGTCCCGTCCAGGAGCTTCCCGAAGGTCGTTCCATCCGCGCCCGGATACTTGCCGAAGTAGTGATCGAATGTCCGGTTCTCCTTCACGATGAAGATCACGTGTTTGATCGGAACGTTCGGGGGAAGCGCCGCGGGCGGAGGCGGTGCCGTCGGTCTGCTGGCAGGCGGTCGGTTCGGCGGCAAGCTGAACGTCTTCTCTGAGTAGCCTTCGGTCGCTGCTGCCACCGTGTTGAACGTCGGCGATGTGCTCTTCTTCGTCGGTGGTGCATTCCCGCCGGTGCATGCGATCGCGATCACGACCGCGACCAGGAGCGTTGCAGGGATGCCGAGGGAACGACCATGAGACCGTGCGGGGACGTCGGCACGTGGTGCGTGAGGCGGAGGCACGCGTCGAGTATCGGTGGGTGCCCCAAGGGTGACAACCAACTCTGCGTCCGGTGACGATTCCTCCCGGGGACTGTTGATACGCTCCGAGCCGATGGTGGATCGCCTGGACGAACCGCACGAGGTCGACTCCGGCGATAGATCTCACGAAGAGCCGACGATCCTCCGCGACGACCAGGACTGGTTCGACCGGCTCATCACCTGGGGTAGGGACCTGCGCCCGTGGGTCAAGGGGACGGTCGCGTTCGCGATCTTCCTGGCCCTCGCGCTCGCGATCTGGGCCCGCCCCATCCTGGGTCGGTTCGACACGCGGGCGATGGGTGATGGCGGGGGCGACGCGAAGTTCTACCAGTGGTCGTTGAGCTGGGTCCGCTGGAGCCTCATGCACCGGACCGATCCGCTGTTCACCCACGAGGTCTTCGCGCCGGACGGAACGAGCCTCGTTTGGACGACGTTCGTGCCAGCCGCCGGCCTGTTGTTGCTGCCCGTGAGTGCGTTGTTCGGAGCGCTCGTCGCGCTGAACACCGGACTCGTGCTCGCGTCGGCCCTCGCCTGCTGGGCGGCATACCTCGTGTGCTTCCGGCTCACACGCGCGTATTGGCCATCTGTCGTCGGTGGCTACCTGTTCGGCTACTCCGCGTACATGGTCGGGCACATGCACGGGCACCTGAACCTGGTGTTCATCTTCCCGGTACCGCTGGCCGTCTACCTCGTGATCCGGCGCACGGAGGGATCCATGGGCCGCCCCACGTTCTTGATCCTGCTGTCGCTCACGCTGGTCACACTGTTCCTGAGCTCGACCGAGCTGTTCGCGACGACCGCGTTCTTCGGCGTCGTGGCCTTCACGATCGCTGCGATCGCCGCCCGCCGAGACCGCGGTCGCGTGCTCGCATCGGCGGCACTGACCGCAGGCGCCTACCTGATCACCGCGGTCGTCATGTCGCCCTACCTGATCGCCGCGGTGCGGCAGCCTCCTCCGAAGGCGCTGCATGACCTGCGTGCCACGTCGGTCGATCTGTACAGCTTCGTCGTCCCACGCATCGAGGAACTGCACCGGACCGACGCCGCCAACCGGATCAGCGACCGGTTCCTCGCCAAAGGCGTCGAGGATGCGGGCTACGTTTCGCTCGCGCTCATCGTGATGCTGGTGTGGTTCGCGATCTCCGAACGGAGGCGACGAGGAACCTGGGGGCTGTTGGCGTTCGTGGGGATCGTCTCCCTCGCCGCGCTCGGACCCGTGCTGCATCTGATGGGGAGGGAGTCCGTGTGGCTGCCGTGGTCGCTCCTCGCCACCGTCCCATTGATCAAGGAGGCCCCGCCGGACAGGTTCCCCGCCTACTCGGCCCTGGCGATCGGAGTGATCGCCGCGCTCTGGCTGGCGCGTGCCCCGAACACGACCGCACCGTTGCGATGGGGCGTGGTCGCGGTCGGGATCTTCCTTCTCTATCCGAACGTGCACTTCATCGGCCACAAGGAGCAGACCCTCCCCGCGTTCTTCGAGGACGGCACCTACCGGTCCGTGCTCCAACAAGACGAGGTGGTCCTGGCGATCCCGGAGTCCAGGGGAGAAGAGATGTTGTGGCAGGAATCGACCGATATGTGGTTCCGATTGGTCGTGGGCTACCTCGGGCCGGTGCCCGGCCCCTACGCGAACGACCCGATGCGCAAGGGGCTAAGTGGCGACCTCGGTGGGAGCACGCCGCTGCCTCCGCCTGAGATCCCGGGCTGGCTGAACGCACACCAGGTCACATCGATCGTCATCGCCGACGGTGCTCGAGCGGACTACGAGACACTGCTCCGCTCGATCGGCGGACGCGTGGTTCACGATGGCGGAGGGGTGAGCGTCTGGAGACCGGAGAGCGGCACGTGGAGCTTTCAACCAGAGGGATGAGTGAGGAGCGCCCCGCGTGAACGAGCGGATGAACAAAGAGGTATGGGCCAACATGCCCGAGCCGATCAAGGACCATCGTGATGGCGCAGGTCCTGAAGGACGGTGGAGTGCTGGACATTGGGGCCCAGGAAGTTCCTTTGCGCGGACGACCCCGCCGACGGCACTGTGGCCGACGCGAAGCGCTACGAAGCGGCCGACCCAGTGAGATGGGGACCGGCCGGGAGATATCGATCCGAGACCTCGCCGGCATGATCGCCGAGCTCATCAAGTTCGAGGGACAGTTCCGATGGAACATCTACCGACTGGATTTGAAGCCGCGCCGGGCCATCGACCTCTCCTGGGCTGAGAGGGCGTTCGGCTGGAAGGCGAAAGTCGCTTTCGAAGGGGGTCTGCGCCGGACGATCGACTGGCATCGGAACGTAGGTTTCGAATCGCAGGCGTTGGTCGCCAGATGAAGACGGGCACAGGCGTCGCGTCGCCTCCGGAGGCTGAAGCCCCGACGACGGCTTGGCGCGGCCGGCTCGTGGGCTTGGCGCGCGCGATCGCGGGACCAGCGCTGATCGCTATTGCTGTCATCACGGTTGACCGGGTCTATGTATTCCATAACGTCGTGTCGTCGCAGGGCGTAGACATGCTTGCCTTCTCCCTGCCGACCTACTGCTTCCTCGGCAAGACCTTGGCGGCGGGTCACATCGCCTTGTGGAACCCCTTCACGATGGCCGGTGCCCCGTTCGCTGCAGATCCGCAGTCGGGCTGGATGTACCTGTCGGCGATGCTCGTTTTCGGAGTCCTGCCGTGCTCGGCTGCCATGCGCACGTTCATCGTTCTGCAGCCCGTCATCGCCGGATTGGGCATGTATTGGTTCCTCAGGGGTGAGTCACTCTCGCGCGCGGCCGCCACTGCGGGAGGTCTGATCTTCGTATCCCTCGTCGGCTCCACGTTCAGCTCGAGCCTCCCGTTCGCCGGCATCGCGGCGTGGCTCCCGATCCTCCTGGGCGCCGTCTCCCGATGTCTTCGTTCTGCGACCTGGCCCAAGCGGTTGGTCTGGTGCCTGGTCGCCGCCATCGCCTGGGGGCAGGCCGTCGCGTCGTTCCTCACGACGGGCCTCCTGCTCGGCACCGGAGCACTCGTCTTCTACGGCGTTGGCCGGACGATGGTCGAGGTTCGAGCGGGCCGTCTCGGGAAGGCGAACGCGATGCTCCTGTGGGCCGTCGTCCTGGCGGCGATCCCGATGGTGAACCTTGCCTTCCTGCTGCCCCGGCTCACCTACCTTGCGCACAGCACGATCGCCTTGGGCTACGACGGGCTCCAGCGGCTAGAGGATCAGCTTTCCCATCTCCCACCGGCTGTGGTGGCGACCGCTCCAGGCCGCAGCGAAAGATGGATCTCCAACATCGTCGGCTCACCGAGAACGTATCTGTGGGCGTTGCCGCTGATGCTCTGCTTCGCTGGTTGGGCGTCGAGGAGCCTTCGAGAGAGGAGGCCGATGATCGCCGCCCTCAGCGCGTTCGGGGCCATCGCGCTCCTCTTCACGATCCCATCGGTGGGTGCTGCGTTCGCTCAGCTCCCCATCTCCCATCGACTCGCATCGCTGGTCCAGCACGGCCCGGACCGCAACATGCTTGGTGTCGTCGTCGCGGCGTCGGCACTGGCAGGGTTCGGGCTGCAGGGGTGGCTGGACGCGACGTCGTTCCGCCAACGGGTCCTCATGCTCGCGCCGGGCCTCGCCTTCTGGGGGATCGTCCCCCTGGTTGTCGGTGCTCGAGTGCCATCGCCGGTGCTCGCCGTGGTGGCGGTTGGCGTCGGCATCGCGCTTCTGGTAGCCACCACGCGCTGGCGGTCGCTCGTGGTCCTGATCCCAGTGCTGGTGGCCGTCGAGCTCTTCACGAACGCTGCCCTCGAGAACCGCCCTATCGTCGACCGCACGCTCCTGGTCCCCCACGGGACGGCAGACGGGGCTGCGTACCTCCGAGCCGGGCCGATCGTGCAGGCGCTCGGATCGACCGACGGCCGCTACTTCGGGTTCGACCCCGCGGGGATCGATCACCGCGGCTACCTCGTCTTCGGACTCCAGTCGCCCGACACCTGGGGACTGCTCGTCAATCAGCGCGGGATGCTGTTCGAACTGCAAGATGCCCAGGGCTACAACCCGGTGCAGCTGCCGCGTTATTGGTCGTTCGTCCGCGCCCTGACACGCGTACGACTGGACTACAACGCCGCTGTGTTCCCCCAGCCAAGCCGGACCGCGCTTGACCTGCTGCAGGTCAACTCGGTCGTCGCGCCCGCGACGAGCCCTCCCGATCTCCCCGTCGCCTCGCGGCTTTCGGTGAACGAGGGGGCTTGGGCCCTCTATGCGCTGGATCGACCGATCCCTCGCGTCTCGGTTCTATCCTCATGGAAGGTCGTGGCGTCCGACACGGAGGCTCTGCAGGTGGTCACGGGCCGAAGCTTCGACCCGGCGGACGCGGTGGTGCTTGAGCGGTCCCCCCGCATAGGTCCGTCGACGCCTTCCAAGGTGATCGCCGCCGGATCGGCCACGTACGAGGCTCTTGGACTGCGATCGGCGCGCATCACGCTGAGCGCGCCTTCGCCCGCGATCGTGCTCGTGCGCAACGTATATGACCCCCACTGGTCCGCGACCCTCGACGGAAGGCCAGTGCCGGTGCTTGCGGCGGACTATCTCGTACAGGGGATCCCCGTTCCGCCGGGCAGACACACGATCGTGGTCTCCTACGAGGACCCGACCATCGGCCAGGGGCTGGCCGGAACCGGCCTGTCCGTGGCCCTCTTGTTGGGTGGGGCCCTGGCGTTGGCGATCGTGAGGCGGCGCCGACAGTTCTTGCCGACCCCCGAGGTGGACGGCTCGCCCGCGGGCTGATCTGCCAGCCGTCGCTCCGCCGCCATCTCATCCCACGGAGCACCTTGATCCGAGCCTGTACCACGTCGATGCCCCCACACCCGACATCTGGTCTCATGGGGCCTATGTCGCCAGACGCGAAGGATGTGGACGCGAGGGACGTTCTCATCGATCAGCCCGCGCGGATACACAGACGCCCTTGGGTGAAGGCATGCGTGGCGATCCTGCTCTACCTGATCGGATCGATCGTGATCTGGGGTCTTCCGGTGATGGGTCACCTGGGTTCGCGGTATGTATCGCAACAACCATGGGATGCCAACTTCTTCCGCTGGGCGCTGGCCTGGACGCCCTGGGCGCTGCTGCATGGTCACGATCCCCTGTGGACCGGAGCCGTCTTCGCCCCTGAAGGAGCGACGCTCACCTGGACGACCTTGACCCCCGCCGCAGGCATCGTGGCTTGGCCCCTTACCGCCCTTTGGGGCACGCTCGTCGCATACAACGTCCTCCTGCTGCTCGCTCCGAGCCTCGCGGGGTGGGCGGCGTACCTCGTGTGCCACCGGCTCACCCGCATGTTCTGGCCTTCGCTCGTCGGCGGTGCCATCTTCGCGTACTCGGCCTATGTCACCGGCCAGTTGGCTGCCGGCCACCTGAACCTCGTCCTGATCTTCCCAGTCCCACTGGCTGTGTACCTGGTCATACGCCGGATCGAGGGCTCGCTGGGAACGACGACGTTCGTGACGCTCTTCGCCGGGAACATGCTGACGCTGTTCCTGATCTCCACCGAGATCTTCGCGACCTCGGTGTTGTTCGGAACGCTCGCTCTTGGACTCGCCTGGCTGGCAGCGGGCCCACATCGTGAGGCACTCGCACGGACATCGCTAGTCATCAGCGGAGCGTTGGCGATCGTTCTCGGGATCGTCTTGGTGCCGTACGTGGTGCCAGCGATGAAGGGAGCGCCGGAAGGTTCCTTCCGCGACCCCGGTCGCACGGCCGCCACCCTGGTGGCGTGGATCATGCCCCGACAAGACATGTTCGTCGGCGGGTCCGTGTTCGCGAGATTCAGTGGCGACACCAACCTCACGGGGTCGATCCCGTGGGAGGACGGGAGCTACATGGACGTCGCGTTGGCGGCGGTCCTCTTGGGGTTCGCGGTGACGGAGCGTCGTAGGCGCGAAACCTTGGCGCTCATATCGTTCATCGTGGCCGTCGTGGTCCTTTCCCTCGGTCCCTTGCTCCATGTTGTGCGTGCCTCCGCAGGTACGATGCCTACCTCGTTGCTGTGGCGTGTGCCGCTGATCCGGAACGCGGAGCCACGGCGCTTCCCCCTATACGCCGCTCTCGCGCTCGCGGTGATGGCGGCGCTGTGGCTGGCCAGGCGTCCAGGCAGCGCGCTCCGGTGGGGGCTCGTTCTGCTCGGGATCGTGCTGCTGGTGCCCAGGGCTCCGAGCCCGCCGTGGCATCCCAACGATCGCGTGCCCTCGTTCTTCGCGGACGGAACGTTCCGAGAGGTCTTGGGCGAGGGCGAGGAGGTGTTCGTCATCCCTGGCCACGCCGGGGAGGAGATGCTCTGGCAATCGGTTGCCGACTTCTCCTTCAAGATGCCAGAGGGGTACATCGGCGCCCTCCCTCGGGATCACTCCGGTCGATTCGACCGGGGCCTGGCTGCCGTCACGTGGAACCCGACCATCCCGGACCCCGGATCACTTCGCGCTTGGCTGAGGGCGCGAGGCGTGACGGCTGTCGTCCTCGGTGATCTTGCGCGGGCGAAGTTCGAGACGACGCTCATCGGATCGGGGCTGCGACCCGCGTACCTAGGGGGAGGTGTCTCCGTCTGGCGCTGGCCCCCAGGAGCGCCAGCTGATCCCCGCTCGTGAGAGACGCTGCGGTTGCGGAAACCGACCCGAGCGGCGATGCCGGAAGCCGGCGCACGTTTGAGCGTGGCCCCGACATCGATTGGTAGCCTCTCCCTCCGATGGGATCCCTCAGCAGGTCGTCGCGAACGAGCGGGACCCTGCCTGGCTTCCGCCCCCGGGCGTGAGGGCCGACAAGGAGATGGCGGCCGCGTGAAGCCACTGGACGGCTCCGCGCCCACGGACCACGGTCTCGCGACCGAGGATGCGGTCACCGTATCCGATCAGCCAGACGACACGGGAGAGGCGGCCCGATCCGCCGACGGCTCGGCCGGGCCTTCCGAGCGGTTCCGACCGGCCGTCAAGGCCGCCGCCGCGTTCCTGATGTATCTGATCGCAGCGATCCTGTTGTGGGCCCGACCGGTCCTGGCACATCTCAGCACCCGGTACCTCGCGAACGGTCGCGGCGACGTCGATCTCTACCGGTGGATGCTGGCTTGGACCCCCTGGGCACTCACGCACGGTCGGAGCATCCTGTTCACGGACCGCGTCTTCGCGCCCGGCGGCGTGGACCTGACTTGGTCCACGCTCATGCCGGGCCCGGCGCTGGTGATGTGGCCGGTGACCCACGCGTTCGGGACGCTCGCGACCCACAACGTGCTCAAGGTCCTCGCTCCCGCCCTCGCCGGGTGGGGCGCGTACCTCGTCTGTCACCGAGTGACGAAGGCGTTCTGGCCCTCGGTCGCCGGCGGGTACCTCTTCGGCTTCTCCGCCTACATGGTGGGCCAGACGCAATCCCACCTGAACCTCATCCTGATCTTCCCGGTGCCCCTGGCCGTCTACCTCGTCGTTCGACGGATCGAAGGCTCGCTCGGATGGGTCGCGTTCGTGGGGCTCATGGGCGTCACCCTGCTCGGGTTGTTCTCGATCTCCACGGAACTGTTCGCGACAGCCACGTTGTTCGGCGGGTTCGCCTTCGTGCTGGCCTTCGTCGCGGGTGGGAAGGAGCGCCTCGCGGTGCTGCGTGCGGCGGTGCTCATCGGCCTGGCGTACGCGATCGTCGGGCTGCTGTTCCTGTTCCCGTACCTATTACCGGCGTGGCGCAGCGCGCCGGTCAAGCCGATCCGCGCCCCGGAAGATGCATCCGTGGACGCTCTCGGCTTCCTCGTTCCGAGACACGACATCCTGATCGGCGCGCCGACGTTCTCGAGCGTGTCGCGACACTTCACCGCGCATGTGGTTGAGGACGGCAGCTACCTCGGGATCGCGCTGGTCCTCGTCCTGATCGGGTTCGCGATCACGGAGCGGCGCCGGGTGGGGACGTGGGCGCTTCTGGCGTTCGTCCTACTCGTGTCGATCTTGGCGCTCGGCCCCGTATTGCACGTCCGCGGGCGGGCCCTCTTCGATCTCCCCGGCGCTCTCCTGGCGAAAGCCCCATTGATCGGGAACGCGACCCCCGACCGGATGCCTGCGTACACCGCGCTCGCAGTCGGGGTGATCGCCGCGATCTGGCTGGCTCGAGCGTCGGGACCGTACGCCTGGGTTCGGTGGGGGCTGGTGCTCGTCGGCGCTGGGATGCTGCTGCCATACATCGCCGGCACCGGTTGGTATCAGTACGATCGCACGCCGACGTTCTTCACGGACGGGACGTACGCGACCGTCCTCACGCCCGATGAGAACGTTTTCGTGATCACGGAAACGAACGGCGAAGAGATGGTCTGGCAGGCGGCGGCCGACTTCTCGTTCCGCATGCCGGAGGGCTACATCGGACCCATCCCGACGCCGTATGCGCGGGAGCGGCTCTACCGAGGTCTCGGGGTCGAAGACCCCGCCCCATTCGTGCCCACTCCGACCGAGGTCTCCCGGTGGCTCGAGGAGAACGGTGTGGGGGCCGTTGTGCTGGGGGATCTCGCGCGACCGAAGTTCGAGGGGGTCATCCGCGCAGCAGGGCTGCGAACCGTCTACGAAGGTGGCGGAGTCTCGGTGTGGCGGATGCCTCCCACATCACCTGCGGCGGATGGAGGCTGATGGGCAAGCGTTGGATCTTCGCTGTCATCCTGGTCGTGCTGGTGGCTGGGGGGATCGCCGGCTGGATCCGCGCGGACTCGGCTCGGAGCGTCAAGGCGCCACCTCCGGCCACGAGCGGAGCGAACGCCGCTGCCTGTGTGCTCAGTGAGCCGCCGGATACGTCGATCGACAGGGACAACTTGGAAGGAGTTGCGGCCGTCGGCGACAGCGTGGTCGGCGCGGGCACCAGATTCCTCGGGTCGAACGCTATCGGCCTCACGGCAGGGGAGTCGAGCCGAGGTTGGAAGGCCGAGCCCGTCGAGATGTTCCAGCACCTGCGATCGTCGCTCTACGACGTCTCCGGCGATAGGGCCGGAGGCGCGTGGGTGGTTGGCATAGCGGGAGGCAAGCCGGCGGTTGGGCGGTGGAACGGTCATTCTTGGGCTGAATCCCCAAGTCCTGACCCGGGGCCGTCGCTCGACCTCTTGTCGGGTGTCGTCGCCGAATCCCCTCGGCTCGCGTGGGCGGTAGGACGGCTGAATGACGGGGTCGCGTACCGCACCTTGATCGAGCGGTGGGATGGCACGACATGGCACGTCGTCACGACTCCCGATGTCGGAACGGAGCCAAACATCTTGAAAGACGTCGCGGTCGCGGGGCCAGATGACGTGTGGGCCGTCGGGTGGCGGCTCGCCGGGCGGCACTACCTCGCGCTCGCCGAGCACTGGGATGGATCGAGGTGGAGCATCGTGCCGACACCGGACATGGGTCCCGGTGACACCATCCTCACAGGGGTGGCGGCTCTCTCATCCGAGGACGTGTGGTCTGTCGGTTGGAGATCGGATGGGGATGTGCCGCGACCGGTGATCGAGCACTGGGACGGCTCGCGATGGGCGAGCGTTCCGCCGCCATCCGACGTCGGCTCTGCGGCATTCTCGGCCGTCACTCCGATGTCTCACGGGGTGGCGATCGTTGGGCGGCAGTTCGTAGACCAGCGGCCAAAGGCGCTTGCGCTGCTCCACGACTCCGCCGGCTGGCATGCCGTGAAGATCGAGGTGGCCCCATCCCCGCAAGCGTGGCTCAACGGCGTCGCGGTGGACGCATCCGGCACCCTGTGGGCCGTCGGGTCGCGCTTCACGTCCGAGGGGTTGTTCGCATCCCTCGTCGTCAGTGGCTGCGCGGGTTCCTGAGGCAGGGCTCAAACGTTCGCCGCGAGGGGATCACGCGGGAGGACACGTTCGTGGCCGCAAGATCAACGGCGGGCGAGGCGGATCCCGCAAGTCGAACGCGCCCAGCATGTCGTTCGCGCTCGCGTCTCGCGACGTCATCGGGGGCAGACCGAAGATCGTTTCGATGAACCGCAGCACCGACGCGAACTCGAGAGTTTGGTGATCGATGAACCCTCGCTTCGCCCACGGTGAGATGATGATCGCGGGCACACGCGGCCCCAGCCCGTAGAGGTCGACGTGGGGCGGAGCGACATGGTCGTAGAAGCCGCCGAAGTCGTCCCACGTCACGACGACCGCCGTGGACGACCAGTAGCGGCTTCGCATCAGCGCGTTCATCTCATCGACGAGCCAGTTCTCGCCGGCACAGATGCTTGCTGGCGGGTGATCCGACAGCGCCCATGCCGGCGTGAGCCACGAGACAGCGGGCAGGGTTCCCGCGCTGAGGTCCTTCACGAAGTCACCCTCGCGGACCACGTTCCGATACATTCCCGAGAATCGGACATGACGCACCATCCGGAGCGGTTGCACCCACGGGTTGGCCCCGCGGTACTCCTTCCAACTGATGCCGTGCCGCTGCAACAGGTCCGGAAGGACCGTCACATCGAAACACGGCCACCGGGAAACGAGCGAATCGCGGATCTGGGTGAGACCCCGCGACCCCTCGTTCTCCGCCTGGTAAAGCGCCTGCTCTTGCTGCTGAGACGTCTGGCTGAAGGCGAGCGCCGTCTCGAGCGGGTCGTCGCAGAACTCGCGGCTGCCTAGTCCGAATTGACCCGGTCGCTCATGATCGATGAACCGGTCGGACTGCGACGCGAACGTCCAGAGGTGCTCGATTCCGGTCGGGCCGTAGACCGAGCTGAAGAACTCGTCTGCGAGGGCGTATCTCTGTGCGTACGCCCAGTAGTTCGGGATGTCGGCCGCGAGGTACTGGACGTATCCTCCTGGCTCGAAACAGTCCATGCGCCCCCCGTTCACGGCTGTGATCCCGTCGAAGAAGCTGTGGCCTTCGTCGGGGAGGCTATCCGCGGCGTGACGCAAAGGGATCGTGCTGCCATCGCACGTCGTTCCCTGGGTGGTTCCGTCAGCGCCGGGGAACCTGCCGAACAAGGTGTCGAAGGTTCGGTTCTCTTTGATCACGAACACGATGTGCTTGATCTTGGCGCGCGCCAGGGCGATCGTGCCCGGCGCGGATCCCGGAGCCGGCGAGGGTGAAACGACATCACCGGGCTCGAGTTGGGTCGGAACGGACGAGGTGGATCCTTGCCCCGCCCGAGTTGTGGAGTCGCAGGCGGCCAACACCGACGCGAGTACGAGCGGGATCAGGATGAGCCACCGAGCGGATCGCGTTCGCCGTCCGCGGACCGGGGGGGGTGTCGACATCCGACGCAGGGTACCGGATACCCGCTTCGTCCCAGCGGCGGTCGTCATGAAGCTGCACGTCCGCTTGTCGCGTGACGCTTCTAGCGATCGTGGCAGGGTCGATTGATACCCTGCCCGGTCAGATGGCCGTCACCGCGGAGGAACAGGCAGACCACCCGGGCGAGTGGGTCGACCTGAAGCGCTTCTTCGCGCGTGCCCACTTCCTCCGACCCTGGGTGCGAGGACTGATCGCGTACGTCGTCTACCAAGCGATCGCGATCGTCCTGTGGGCGATGCCCATCCTCGGCGATCCGACGCATCGGATCTTGGGGACCGAAGTAGGGGACACCCGGTTCTACGAATGGGCGCTCCGGTGGACGCCGTGGGCGTTGGAGCACGGCCGCAACCCGATCTTCTCGGACCGGATCTTCGCCCCGGCCGGCATGGATCTGGCCCGGACGACGTTCATCCCAGGTCCGGCCCTCGTGATGTATCCGATCACCCGGGTCTTCGGGCCGCTCGTCTCCTACAACATCTTGATGGCGCTGGGACCAGCGTTAGCTGCGTGGGCGGCCTACCTGGTGTGTCACCGCGTGACCGGCGCGTT
>Ga0137377_10002618_pt1 | contig 13486 bp, 11 predicted proteins | sample SagtaG_22_FD_104815 | JGI IMG/M metagenome (GOLD analysis project Ga0137377, IMG submission 104815) | Vadose zone soil microbial communities from Sagehorn Ranch, Mendocino, California, USA - Sage2_L_40_16 metaG | ecosystem: Environmental > Terrestrial > Soil > Vadose zone | place: USA... | reverse complement strand
TTTCGCGAACATGCCGCGCTGTCGGCGTTCGAGAATGACGGCGGCCGTGATTTCGATATCGGTGCGTTGCGCTCGTTGTCGGACGAGGCGTTCGACGCGATGGTGCCGGTGCAGTGGCCGACCCGCGAAAGCGCGCCGCCACAGGCGCGTTTCTTTGCCGATGGCGGATTTTTTGCAAACGACCAGCGGGCGCGCTTCGCCGCTCCGGCCGTTCCGGCGCTACGCACCGAGACTACGGCCGCACGGCCACTGCGGCTGAACACCGGCCGTATCAGGGACCAATGGCACACCATGACCCGCAGCGGCATCAGCCCGCGGCTGGGCCAGCATCTGCCGGAGCCGTTCGTCGAGATTCATCCCGACGATGCCGCAAGGTCCGGCGTCGCCGACGGCGACTTTGCACGCGTTGTCACCGACTACGGGCAATGTATGCTGAGGGTCGTGGTCAGCGACCGCCAGCAACGCGGCATGTTGTTCGCGCCGATCCACTGGAGCGAGGAGACTTCGTCCGCCGCGCGGGTCGGCGCGCTGGTGGCGCCGTTCACCGATCCGTTTTCCGGCCAGCCCGAGAGCAAGGCGACGCCGGTCGCGATCACGCCGTATGAATATGTGTTTCGCGGTTTTGCATTGTCGCGCGCGCCACTCGAATTGCCTGATCATGCCTGGTGGGCGCGCGTGGCGGTGACCGGCGGCTACGGCTATTTGTTCGCCGATAACGCGGATCTGGCGGGATGGCAATCATGGTTGCGCTCCGTCGCTGGCGATGATCTCGCCGAATACAAGGATTTGGGTGGTGGCGTCTACCGTGCCGCATCGTTCGCGGAAGACCGCATCGAAATCTGCCTGTTCGTTGGCCCCGCGCGGGATGCGGGCGATTGGGGCGTGGTCAAGAGCCTGTTTGCCGGGTCTCTCAGCGACGAGCAGCGCCGGATGCTGCTGTCGGGTAAATCGGTCGACGGGCTGGCCAGCGCCGGTCCCATCGTCTGCGCCTGCTTCGGCGTCGGCCGCACCACGATATGCGATGCCATTGCGGCGGGTGCGAATTCGCCCGCCGAGATCGGAGCGCGGCTGAAGGCCGGCACCAATTGCGGCTCCTGCATTCCGGAAATGAAGCTGCTGATCGGGCAGGTCGCGCCGGCGGGCGAGCCGCACAGATTGGCCGCGACCGCGAGCTGATCGTAGCGAGCTAACGTCGTAGCCCGGGATGAAGCGGAGCGAAATCCGGGAAACCCTCAGTCGCTGATTAATCTGCCCCGGATTGCGCTACGCTCCATCCGGGTTACGGAAGCTCTACCCGCCCTTGACCGCGCCGGCCGTCAGGCCCGCCACGATCTGGCGCTGCGCGAACACCGTCAGCAGCAGCACCGGCAGGGTCACGATCAGCGCGGCGGCGGCGAGCGGGCCCCAGCTCAACTGGTCGAAGGAGATCATGTTGTAGACGGCGACGGGCAGGGTGCGGGTTTCGCGCCCGGCCAGCACGATGCCAAAGACAAAGTTGTTCCAGGAGAAGATCACCGCCAGGATAAACGCGACCGCGATGCCGGGCCGTGCGATCGGGAGCGCGACGTAGCGAAACACCTGCCAGCGCGTGGCGCCGTCGATCAGCGCCGATTCTTCAAGCTCCATCGGCGTGGTTTCGAAATAGCCGATCATGATCCAGATCACGATCGGCACCGTCACCACGAGATGGATGTTGATCTGCGGCCACAGTGTGCCGAGCATGCCCAGCCACTGGCACAGAAGAAACAGCAGGATGAGATAACACAGCCCGGGCGAGATGCGAGCGATCACGATCACCACCGCCGCCTTGTGCGCCCGCATGCGGGCGAGGCCATAGCCGGCGGGCACCCCGACCAGCAGCGCGAACGCGGTGGCGGCGCCTGTCACGATCAGGCTGTTCATGAAATAGGTCGAGAACCGCTTGGAATCGAGCACGGCGGCGTAGTTGCCCCAGTTGAAACGCTCGGGGATGAAAACCGGGGGATAGGACGCGTTGTCGATCTCGAATTTGACCGACAGCGACAGCATCCAGAGGAAGAACAGCACCGCCGGCGACACGATGACGATGATCGCGAAGGCGAGCCCGATCCGGCCCAGCAATTGACGGAGCCGGCTCATGCCACGCCTCCGCCGTCGTTCCAGTGTGTCGTTCGTCGCAGCCGCAACAGTGCACCCGCCAAGGCGATGATCAGCGCGAAGAACACCACCACGATCGCCGAGGCGTAACCGACGTCGTAATAGACGAAGGCGACGCTGTAGAGATAGAGATTGATCGTTTCGGAAGCGCTGCCGGGGCCGCCCTGCGTAATCGCGAAGATAATATCAAAACTCTTCACGGCGTCGATCATGCGGATCATGGACGCGATGAAAAGGAACGGCATGATCAGCGGCAGCGAGATGTAGCGGAAGGTCTGCCAGCGGGTGGCGCCGTCGATCAGTGCGCTTTCATAAGGCTCGCTCGGGATCGCCGCGAGGCCGCCGAGCACGATCAGCATCACCAGCGGAGTCCATTGCCAGGTCTCGACCAGCACCAGCGAAGGAATCACGCTGGCCGGATGAAACACCCAAAGTTGCGGCGGCAGGCCGACCAGCGACAACAGGTAGTTGAGGATACCCAGTTGCGGGTGGAACATCATGGTCCACACCAGCGCGATCGCGACCGGGGTCGCCATCATCGGCAGAATGAAGAGGCCGCGCAGGAAACCGCGCATCGGAAATTTGGCGTGAAACACCACCGCCGCCAGCGTGCCGAGGATCAGCGGCAGCGCGACCGACAGCGCGGTATAAACAAGCGTGTGCCACACCGACTCGACGAAACGCGCATCGCCCGGCAGCCGGATGTAATTCGCAAGCCCGACGAAGGTCGGCGGCGCACCGACCTTCCATTCGTGCAGGCTCATCCAGATCGTATAGGCCCACGGGAAGATGATGACCGCGAGAACCACGATCAACGCCGGCGCGACGAAGGGCCAGTAGGACGGCGGCTGCCACCCGCGCACGTCGCCGGCGGCGTCCGAGCGAGCCGGCGCCGCCTCGCTTGCTGCCACGCCGCTCACGACTTTTCGCTGCGCTCCAGAATGGGGCGGAATTGTTCGTGCGCCTTCTTCAGCTCGGTCGCAGGGTCCGCCCCCGACAACGTCGCGGTGACGGCGGCGCCGACGATGTCGCGGAACTCGGCGACTGGAACGATCACGGGCAGGCCGAGCTTTGAGATCTTGGCCGAGCCGATCACCGAGTCCAGCCATTCCGGCGGCATCTTGACGCCCTTGCGCACGGCCTCGTCATTGAGGATCGAGTTGCGGAACGGCACGCCGCCGCCGCTTTGCAGCAGCCGGGCGCCCATCGTCTTCGACACCGCCCATTGGCAATAAAGATAGGCGGCCTCCTTTTTCGTGCTGGCCTGGGCAATGCCGACGCCATCGCCATAGGCGGCGGAATACTGGCCCTTTGGCCCGGCCGGCACCAACGCGTAGCCGATCTTGCCGACGACGCGCGAGGCATTGGGATCTTCGATCGGCGGCGCCCAGCCGACGCCGTCGATCCACATCGCGGCGCGGCCTTGCGTCAGCGAGGCCATCGATTCCATCCAGTTGAAACCGGCGACGCCCGGAGGCGCCGTCTTGGTCAGCAGGCGCTGATACATCTTGGTGGCTTCGATCGCTTCGGGCCCGTCGGTCAGGATGTTGCCCTTGTCGTCGAGAAATTCGCCGCCATAATTGAGGAAGAAGTTGGTCCACAGCGTCATGTTGGCGTTGCGCAGGCCGCGGCCGGTAAAACCATAGATGCCGTTGGCGGGATCGTTGAGTTTTTCGGCGGCAGCCGCCATCTCATCGAAGGTTTTGGGCAAGGCGACGCCCTTTTTCGCAAACAGCTCCTTGTTCCAGTACAGGATGAAGTAATCGACCGACCAAGGCAGCGAATGCATTTCGCCCCTGTCGTTCTGGGCGAACTTCAGACCGCCCGCGGAAAAATCGCTCACCGTCAGGTCCGGCGCCGTCAGGTTCGGATCCTTCATGAACCCGGAGAGGTCCGCGAGCCAGCCGGCTTTCTCGAATTGCCGCTTCTGCACATGATAGCTGACGTGAATGACGTCGAAGCTCGGCTTGCCGGATGTGAGTTCGATGACGGCCTTCTGCCGCTGCTGCTGCTCCGGAATGACTTCGGATTCAACCTTGATGCCGGTAAGATCGGTAAACTCCGACGCGTATTTCTGCAGCAGCTCCCCTCTCGGTCCCTTGATCAGGTTGGCCTCGATGGTGGTGCCGGCATATTTCTTCCACTGCGGCTCGGCCGCGTATCCTGGAAATCCGGCAAGGCCAAGCGCCCCTGCTGCCGCGGTGCCGGCCAGAAGGGCACGGCGGGAAACGAGGGTATCCTTCATTGTTCTTCTCCCTGGAGTCGGCTTTTTGTTGCCGAACATTAGCGCCTGCGAGGTTTCTGCAACAGCCCGTTGATGACGTACGCGCCCGCCCGTAACGATTTGTGCGATGCGGCTTGAAGGGCTGGCGCTGCAGGTTGTGGATTTGGCTCATTTGAACGGTCTTTTGCATTATGGCGCGGCGGCGGCAAAGTGCCGTCGAGCCGCTCAAATACCGTCAAAACGAGAGAAGACCCGAAGACACCAATTGAAACGGCTTGCGAGGCCTGCCATGATTGTTGATGTGAACGTGCAGATTCAACTGCACCAGCAGATCCAGGGAGGCGATCATGAGATACGCTTCGATCGTTGCAAGTGTCATATTATCGGCGTTAGCACTCTTGGGTAATTTGGGCGTCGCTGAAGCGCAGAGCGATTGCAAGACTTTGGTGAAAGCATCTCCTTTCGGTCCGGACGATCAAGTCGGGGCGACCAACCGGATCACCCCCGCCGTGACCAAGGCCGCCGCCGCGGAAATCCAGACCGGCGCCGTTATTCCCATGGCCTTCAATCTGGTCGATGGCGTGCCGCTGTTCGGCACCCGGTTCACCAAGACGATCTTGACGAGCGCCTCGCTCGTTCCCGGTGGCGAATACGGCAAGAACAAACTGACCTATATGGAAGATACCTATCTCAGCCAAAGCCATGTCGGTACGCACATCGACGGCATGGGTCACATCGGCATCATGGACTGCTATTACAATCAGACGCCGATGGGCAAATTCGTCACCCAGAATTCCATCAAGAAGCTGGGACTTGAAAACCTCAAGACTTTCGCCACGCGGGGCGTGATCATCGACATGGTGAAGGTGTTCCAGGACGCCGGCAAGCTGAAGACCAATCCCGCCTGCCGGACGCCGTGTCTCGACGGCGGCACGGTGATCACGGAAGCCGACATCCAGGCTGGCCTGAAAATGTACAATGTCACCCTGCGCGAAGGCGATGCGGTGTTCTTGCATACTGGATGGGGTGACTTGTTCACCCAGTTCCCGGCGCAGAATGCCACCTATAACAAGGCCGAGCCCGGCATCGGCAAAACCGCGGCGCAATGGCTCGCCGATCAAAAGGTGGTGCTGGTCGGAACCGACACATGGGCGGTTGAGGTGATCCCCAGCGAGGATGCCATGGAAGCCTTCCCGGTCCACGCGCTATTGCTGACGGATAACGGCATCCACATCGTCGAGAACGTTCGCACCGACCTGATCGCCGCCGAGGCGGCGAGCAGCAAACGCGCGAGCTTCTTTCTCTCGATGACAGTCCCGAAGGCAATGGGCACGACCGGTACCTTCATCAATATCGAGGCAATTCGGTAGCGTGCCCGGAACGGGTTTTGCTGAATGCAACCGTGCGCCGGCGCTTCACATGAAGCGCCGGCATTTCCTGCTGGCGATCCTCGCCGTCGCCTCGTCCGCGCGCGCGGCCAACGAGGAAGTGCGGCGCTTTCGGGTGGCTTTCGCCAATTTGAACGAGGAACTGGCCACGTCGATCGAGGGCCTGGGCTTTAGCGGGGTGGAAATCCGCCGCAGCTTCGAACTTGCGTCGCGCAGCTTGCCGCTCGACATGATGTATTACGACAATGGCGGCGACGCCGAGAAAGCCCTTGTCAATGCAGCGGACGCCGTGTCCCGCAAGGTCGACTTGCTGATCGAATATAATTCGGACACGGCCGCCAATGCCGAAATCGGCCGCCAGCTGAAAACCGCGGGCATTCCGGTACTCGCGATCAACCATGCAATTCCGGGCGCGCCGCTTTACACGGCCGATCATCTCGCCGCAGGCAGGATCGCGGGCCAGACCCTTGGACAATTCGCCAAACAGAACTGGTCCGATCGGACGCCAGTCGTCGTGATCCTCGGAGACGTCGCCGATCCCAGCCCGTCGGTCGCCGCGCGCATTCAGGGAGTGACGGAGGGGTTGCGGCAAGAACTGCCCAATGTTCCGCCGATACTATTGGACAGCGCCGGCCATTCCGTTCGCGCCGAGGGTGTCCTCGCCAAGTTCCTCGGCACTCAAACCAGGCGCAAAGTGCTTGTCGCGACACTCGATGATGCCTCCGCCCTCGCAGCCAAATCGGCGGTTGAAACCGCCGGGCGCACGAGTGACTGCGTCATTGTGAGCCAAGGCGCCAGCCGCATCGTCCATGGCGGCGCCAGTGAGAAGAAGGAGATTGATCCGGCCAATCGCGGCAGCATCATTCTGGGCTCGGTGGCCTATTACTTCGATCGCTATGGCTATGAGGTCCTCCCGATCGCCATGCAGATGCTGCGGGGCGAGCAGGTACCGGCGCAAACTCGGACCAACCACGTGCTGATTTCCGCAAGGAACGTATTTCGCGAATATCCGCCGTATGACATGAACTGAACTAGGCTCAGCCCCACCAGGCTCAGCTCCCCGGCCCGTAGTAATAGATGCCGTTCTGGCCGCTTTCCGGATTGGCCATGGTGGCGAATGTCAGGCCGCCGCGCGAACCGACCGAGGTGACGGAGTTGAGTGCGAAAGCGGGGATAACGCCGTTGGCCAGCCGGTCGCCGACCATGGCGACGCGGTGAATGGCGCCGGGATTTCCGACATAAATGCCGAGGGTCCCCGGCCCATCATCGACTGCCGCGACAAAGGCGACGGTGGCGTTGGGGCCGAAATTGGGCCATGGCCCGAAAGCGGCGAAGCGGCCGCCGCCCGGCGCGCTCTCCCCCACGGTCGCCAGCTGCGTCAAACCGCTGGCATTCGCGACCAGCACGGCTTCGGAAGCGGCGCTGGAGCCGAGATGCGCGACGAAGGCGACATTATCCGCATCGTCGATTGCGGCCCGCTCCGAAAAGCGCACCAGCATCGCGCCTCCCGGGCCGATCTCGCCGGCTCCGACCAGAAGGCGCAAGTCGCGGGCGCCGGCCAGGAAGATCCCGCCCAGTACGGCGCCTCGCTCGAGGACTGCGGGGAAGGCGACCATGCCTTTATTATTGATGGCGGGAAGACCGAAGCGGTCAAAGCTGCCGCCGCGCGGGGCTGGGTCGCCGCCCGCCACGAGCTTGCGCAGCACACCGCCGCTATAAAGATAAAGCACCTGCAGCGTTTCCCGACCCCGCCTGACCGTCCCGACGAAGGCGATTTCGTCCCGATTGTTAAGCACCGGCGCATCGAATTCGACGAAGGTGCCGTTTTGCACGCCTGGCGCGTCAGCGCCGCTCAGCGCGATGGCTTTGAGGCTGCCGTCGGATGCGAGAAAAATCCCCTCGGTGGCGCGCGCCCCGGCAACGCTCGCACCAAATGCGACCTTGCCCGCATCGTTCAGCGTCGGAACAGGGTGCCGCGCAAATTCAGACAGGACTCCGCCCCCGGGGACGCTATCGCCGACCGCCGCCGCTTTCGTAATCCGTGAGGCGGTGGCGAGGAAAATACCTTCCGTCGCCTTCGCCCGCGCCACGCTGGCGTAAAAGGCAACCTGGCCTCGAGCGTTAACCGGCGCAACGATCGGCTGCGAGCTGACATCGAAGCGGTCGAAACTACCGCCGCTCGGTGCCGCCTGTCCGGACGCGACCACGAGGCGCAGCGCATGCACCTCCGGAGCCGGATTCTGCAGAGCCGCCCTGCGAGTCGGTTCCGACAGACTTGCCCATAACACGGCCATCCACAGCAATAACACCGCCGCACCCGCTATGGTAAGGCGGGAACGCGCGCTCGCCAGCAGTGGTCCGCCAAATGGCGGCATGCCCGGGGCATCCATTTGTCAATTTTTCATCATGCCGGCTATCAGCGTCGTCACGTCGTGACGAAGCATTTTGAGGTAAGTGTCGGCTTCTCCGCCCGGCTTCGACAGCGCGTCGCCATAGAGCGTACCGCCGACGGTTGCGCCGGTCTCCTTGGCGACCTGCTGCATGGCACGCGGATCGGTGATGCTGTCGAGGAACAGCGCGTGGATGCCCTCCTGTCGGATCTTTTGAGTGAGACTCGCGAGCTCGGCTGCGGATGGTTCGTTGTTGTTTGTCCAGCCATTGATCGACAGCATGGTAATGCCGTAGGCCTTGGCAAGATATTGCAGTGAATCATGCGAGGATAGGATGCGTCGCTTGGCCGGCGGTACTGTGGCCATCTCGGCTTTCGCCCAGGCATCGAGGTCCTGCAATTCCTTGGCGTAGGCGGCCGCCCGCGCGCGATAGTCCGCGGCGTTGGCCGGATCGTTTTTGGCCAAGGCAGCGGCGATGTTCCTGACGTAGACGACACCGTTCTTCGGGTCGAGCCACGCATGCTGGTCAATCTCCTCTTCGGCCGCCTTGCTCCGCGGGGCGCGCTCCTCGCTAGAGGTGAATGTCTTCACGCCCCTGCTGACTACAATTTTGATGCCGCCGAACTTGACGCGTTTGAGCAGAGGCTCGAGCCAGGGTTCGAACTCATCGTTGAGATCGTTCATGAAGACGATCTTGGCTTCGGCGATGCTCTTGCCGTCGGCCAAGGAAGGCTTGAACAGCTCGGTGTCGCCGGCGGGCCCGACCATGGTAACAAGATCGACCCGATCGCCGGCGACAGCCGCGACCATGTCGCCGATGACGCTGAACGTCGCCACGACTTTGATCTTGTCGGCGGCCGCGGTCGGGCCAATGCCGAGCAGAATCCCGACGCAAGCCATGACGAACCGGAACCGTATGCTCGTCGAAGCGCCGTGTTTCATCGCTGTTTCTCCGAAATCCTGGGCTCGAACCGCATCCGGCCGGCGGCAAGCAGGGAGATGCCGTAGATCAGCCCCGCACCGATCACAATAGCCGGCCCTGAGGGCAGGTTGGCGTAATAAGAGATGAGAAGCCCCGCAAGGGCGGCGGCCATTCCGATCGCCGTCGCAAGGGCGATCATCGGCCATACTTTCTGGGTCCAGCACCGCGCCGCCGCCGCCGGTAGCAGCATCGGCCCTATCGCGAGCAATGTGCCAAAAGCCTGGAAACTTGCCACCAGGTTGAGAACCACGAGCGCGACGAAAATGGCGCGGAACAGGCCTCCGCCGCCGCCTACCGCGCGCAGGAACGACGGGTCGAAGGATTCGACAGCCAAAGGGCGATAAAGTGCCGCGATGACGAGCAGAGTCATGCTGGTGATGCCGGCAATAAGCAGCAGCGCGTTCACGTCGACAGCCAACACCGTGCCGAAAAGAACATGCATCAGATCCGCCTGGCTTCCCCGCGCGGCGACAATCAGAATCCCGAACGACAGCGACACGAGATAAAAGGCAATCAAGCTGACGTCCTGGCGCTGAGGCATCGACCGTATGTTGAGCGCGGCCAGGCCGGCCACAACAAGGCCGGTCAGCAGACCCCCGAAACTCAGGGCGGCCAAGGAATAGCCCGCGTAGAGAAAGCCGAGCGCGGCGCCTGGCATCACGGCATGCGACAGTACATTACCGTTCAGGCTCTCGCGACGCATGAGCAGGAGCGTGCCGACGGGCCCGTTTGACAAGGCCAGAGCGAAGCTCGCGACCAGCGCTATTCGCATAAAGCTGAACGCCTCGAACGGTCCGATCAGCCAGCCAAGAAGCTGTCCGCTCACGCGGCACGTCCAAAGCGACCGCCCTCCGGCAGACCCAGCGCCATGTGGGCGCGCGCAAGATTGTCGGCCGAAAGCGAGAGCGAGGTGTCGCCCCATGCGATGGGCGAGCGCGCCAACAGCAGCGTCGAGGGGAAATGCAGACGTACCCGCTCCAGGTCGTGCAGCACCGCGACGATCGTTTGCCCTTTGTCCCGCCAGCGTTGCAGCAAGCTCAGCAGCTGGTCGGTGGTGCTCTCATCCAGGGCGGCGAAGGGTTCATCCAGCAAAACGACGTCGGCGTCCTGCAAGAGCAGCCGCGCAAATAGCGCCCGCTGGAATTGACCGACGGAAAGCTCGGCTATTTGCCGATGGATGAAGGCTTCGAGGCCAACGGTCGCGACCGCTTCATGGACACTCGCGGCGAGGCGTCGTGGCGGCTCGCGGACTGAACCGAAATTTCGCCAATCGCCGAGCGCGACGAGTTCGCCGAGCGTGATCGGAAAGCCGCGGTCCAGTTCGGCCTGCTGAGGCAGATAGGCCAGACGATGGCGCGCAAGCGCGGTGCAGGTGACCTGGCCGGCCATTGGCCGAACGATCCCGGCGAGCGCTTTCAAGAGCGTGCTTTTGCCGGCGCCGTTTGGGCCGACGACGGCCGTCATGCTCGCCGGCGCAAAATCTCCGGTCACACCCTCCAGCGCAAGGTGTTCGCCATAGCCGACGGAAAGATTGCGGACCTCGATTGCCCCATCGCCGCGCTCACCGGACCCGTCGAGCTCGCTGGGATCGTAGCCGCCATCGAAATGACGGGCAAACGCGGCTTGCGCGTTATCGCTGAGCGCCGAAAGCAAAACGGCCAGCTCACGCCGCAGCGGCGTGGTAGCGGTGCGCCCCAAGCTGACCAAATCGGAAAAAGACCGACGCCAGCGCGCGCCATCCGAAAAATTGGCCATTACAAGTCCGGGTAAAGAAATGTCGTAACCGCACCGGCAGTCTAGGGAAGGTATTCAGGAGGGTCAATCCTGCGCCTTTCGGCGCTTTGTGCGCGCTGCTTTCTGTGTGTGCCGAAAACGCAAACCGGATATGGGGGTCGATGGCCCACGGATGGGTTCGTTCCGGATACAAAGCACGCCGCGGCACCGGGACGTCATGCCGTGTCAAAGCATCGCTTTATCGCGAAGGCCGCGCCCCGCGCATGGGATGAATATCGACGGCGCTGATGTGCTCATTTATGGTGCCGCCGGTCTTGCACAGGTGAACCACGCGATGATGTATCTCGACGCTCCGCCGCGGCTTATCGGCACAGAAGTGTTTTCGGCGATGCCCGATCAGTTCAGGCGCAAGGGCGCGCGCACGGACTGGGCCGACGCCAACCGGCCGGGACAGCCGACCGACTGTTTCATTGAGGGCCCGTCCTTCGATGCGGACGGTAATCTCTATATCGTCGATATCCCGTTCGGACGGATCTTCCGGATATCGCCCGATGGCAAATGGTCGCCGGTGGTAGAGTACGACGGCTGGCCCAACGGTCTGAAGATCGGCGCCGACGGACGCGTGCTGGTCGCCGACTACATGCACGGCATCATGGAACTCGATGTGAAGACGGCACGGATGCAGCCGGTGCTCACTTCGCGCAATTCCGAGTCGTTCAAGGGCTGCAACGATCTGCATATCGCATCGAATGGTGATATCTACTTCACCGATCAGGGCCAGACCGGTCTGCACGATCCGACCGGGCGGGTCTATCGGCTTTCAAAAGGCGGACGGCTCGATTGCCTGATCGACACCGGCATCAGCCCCAATGGGCTGGTGCTCGATCCTGCCGAGGCCGTGCTGTTCGTGGCGATGACGCGCGACAACGCGGTCTGGCGCATGCCCTTCATGAAAGATGGCAGCGTCTCGAAGGTCGGCCGCTTCTGCTCGACGTTCGGTCCCAGCGGCCCCGACGGCATGACGATGGACAGTGCAGGGCGGCTGTTCGTGGCGCACGCCTCGCTCGGGCATGTGTTCGTCTTTGCGCGCAACGGCGAATTGATGGCGCGCATCAAATCCTGCGCCGGATCAAGCTGCACCAATGTCGCGATCGGCGGCAACAACCGTGATCGTCTCTATATAACGGAGTCGGTGACCGGCACCGTCCTGGTCGCGGATATCAGCGTTCTCGACTAGCCGTTGCCGGGAGCGCGAAGTGACGAAGCAATCCAGCGAGGCTACCGCGAGGCAGAAAAAATTCGGCAGCAGCCAACGCGACGTATCCGTGATCGGGCAGGGCACCTGGTATATCGACCGCGGCGATCGCAAGCGCGCCGTCGCCGCGTTGCGCCGGGGTGTCGATCTCGGCATGACCCACATCGACACCGCCGAGATGTATGGCGATGCGGAGCCAGTGATCGCCGAAGCCATCGCCGGCCGGCGCGACGAGATTTTCCTGGTCTCAAAAGTCTTGCCGAGCAACGCCTCGCGGCGTGGCACGATTACCGCCTGCGAGTGTTCGTTGGCGCGGCTGAAGACCGACCGGCTCGATTGCTATCTGCTGCATTGGCGCGGATCTTATCCGCTCGCGGAAACCGTCGCGGCGTTCGAGGAACTGGTCGGCGCGGGGAAAATCCGCAGCTGGGGCGTCAGCAATTTCGACACCGGCGATCTCGATGAGATGCTGGCGGTGGCAGGTCCGGGCCGCATCGCCTGTAACCAGGTACTCTACCACCTGCAGGAGCGCGCCATCGAGCATGCCGTGATTCCGTGGTGCGCGAAGCACGGTGTTGCGGTGGTCGCCTATTCGCCGTTCGGTCATGATGATTTCCCGTCACGGCGCAGCAAGGCGGGGCAGCTGCTGCAGACCATCGCAGAGGCGCATGGCGCGTCGCCGCGCCAGGTCGCCTTGAGCTTTTTGACGCGCGATCCCGCCGTGTTGGCCATTCCAAAAGCCTCGAGTCAGGAGCACGCCGCCGACAACGCCGCGGCCGGCAATCTCGTGCTCGATGATCGCGAAATCGCGGAACTCGACCACGCATTCCCGCGCGGCCCGAAGCCGCGGGGCTTGCCGATGCTGTAGCTGACACCGTTCTTAACAAAGTGTTTCAGCGGAGAGGCGAGCTGCCGCGCCGAGTGCGGCAGGCCGTCGGGCGCAATCACGCATATCGGCGTCCTGTTTTCGGACCTTGTCGATCGCGCCCAATTGTCGTTTTTTACCACCTCGCCCGATTCGAAAATTGCGCCCGAGCTTCAACCGTGACTCCGCCACCCGCAGCCGCCGCCAGGCTGGACAGCGCCCCCTTACCGTTGCCCGAGAAAAAATCAGCCGCACGCAAGGCGCCCGCGCGCGCCGATCGGCCGTTTCGCGGCATCGCGCTGATCCTGGCCTCGACCGTGTTTCTCGGAACCTCCGACGTCACCGCGAAATATTTGTCGGCGACGTTGCCGTCGATTGAAATCGCCTGGATCAGGTTCGTCGCGTTCGCGTTGATCATGGTTCCGGCGATGCTGCCGGGGTCGCCATTATACGCCTTGCACACCGATCGCCGCGGTCTGCAATTGATGCGGGGCGTCGCACTGTTGGGGTCG
>Ga0137377_10002616_pt1 | contig 13490 bp, 10 predicted proteins | sample SagtaG_22_FD_104815 | JGI IMG/M metagenome (GOLD analysis project Ga0137377, IMG submission 104815) | Vadose zone soil microbial communities from Sagehorn Ranch, Mendocino, California, USA - Sage2_L_40_16 metaG | ecosystem: Environmental > Terrestrial > Soil > Vadose zone | place: USA... | reverse complement strand
TGTATCGAGGTCTGGGCCACTTGCGGCGAGTGGGATACGCTGGTTTGCCAGCAGCTCGGCAACTAGACCATAGACCTGATTGCGAAAAGCTTTCAATTGAGGGTTGTGGTGGACGACAGGAAAGAAAAGCTGCCTTAGCTCAGCCTCAAGTCTGACGTACCAGTCAGGGTGTTGAAGTTTGTTTATCCAGTATTCTCGTTTAAAGTCCAGGAGCATTGCTTTCTCTGTCGTCACGATACAAGACCTGACATAGTTTAGCACATGTGGCTGTACCCAATCCGCCATCATCAGACTTACTCCCTAACAAATCCGCTCGAAGTTGGGTATGCTCTGTAAATGATGTGATAAAACTCCCTTGGGCAGTTAATCAGGCCAGTGTCCTGCAGGACACTGGCCTCTTTTTATGCTTTCCTTCTAGGAGTACTCTCCACTGGTGATAAGGACAGAGTATAATAAAGCAGTCATATCTTTCCTCTGTGAGGAAGGATAACATCACATAAAGAATCACATGTATGGACGTTCTGTCCCACTCTACACACATTGCTTCTATGGGCGTATCGGTGTAGTTTCAGTGGTGACCCATCCGAAGGAGAACAAGTATGTTACTTGCTGGTGACATTGGTGGCACGAAAACGATCCTGGCTGTTTTCTCGCTTGAAACTGGGCCGCGTGTACCTCTGGCCCAGGAAACATTTCCAAGTGCTGCCTACCCTCATTTTGAGACGCTTGTGCGTGAATTTCTCTCTCATATTAGTTTCCCTATCGATCGCGCATGTTTCGGGGTAGCGGGTCCGATAGTCCTTGGTCGAGCGACGATTACGAACTTGCCTTGGGTGATAGAGGAGCAAGAACTTCAGACGACACTGCACCTCTCCGCTGTGCGACTCCTCAATGATTTGCAGTCTATTGCATACGGTGTTGACTTTCTGGAACCAGCAGAAATCCACACCTTGAATGCGGGGGAGCCGGTTCTTCATGGGAATATTGCCGTTATTGCCCCTGGCACTGGCCTGGGTGAATCCTTTCTTACCTGGAATGGATTGGATTACCTGCCCCATGTATCTGAAGGAGGGCATGCCTCGTTTGCCCCACTCAATGAACTTCAGATTGGCTTGTTGCGCTATCTGTTTGCTCGCTTTGGACATGTCAGCTACGAGCGTGTCTGCTCTGGCATGGGCATACCCAATATCTATGCCTACCTGAAAGAGAGCGGCCTAGCTAGTGAGCCTCCCTTGTTGAGTGAGCGTATAGCAGCAGCACCTGATCCCACGCCGCTTATCCTGCAATCTGCGCTTGATGGCTCCTCTGAACTGTGTATCGCGACACTCAAGACGTTTGTCTCAATTCTTGGCTCGGAGGCCAGTAATCTGGCTCTGAAGGTAATGGCAACAGGAGGCGTCTATATCGGTGGTGGCATTCCACCGCGTATCCTCTCCTTCTTAGAGGATGAACAGTTTCTAGAGGCGTTCCATCACAAAGGTCGCTTTGTCAAATTACTTCAGGATATTCCTGTGCGTGTGATCCTTAATCCTATGGTCGCACTTTTAGGTGCGGCAGCCTATGGGCTGGGACTAGAGCCGGGCTGAACTCACAATGAGCAAAGATTGTATGGCCTCTGTAGTGCTAAAGATGTGATACATCTCTTCTAATGTTTGTAGGGAGCAAAAAAACCAGTTCCATTATGATCTGGTTCTCTGGACATTGCAAAGATGCTTTGTGATGGAATATCATGAGATGTGATCAACGTCGGCCACTACGTGTTGGTTTCAGCACCGTTCAGTTTCAAAACGTTCTTCTACTAGAGTGAGGAGGATAGTATGTCAAACGTTGACCAGACTCGTCTTGATCTGATGCACCGCTATTGGAATGCACTCAATTACCTGACCGTCGGTCAGATATATTTACAGGATAATCCTCTGCTGAGAAAGCCTCTGCGTTCCGAGCATATCAAGCCGCGCTTGCTGGGGCACTGGGGAACATCACCGGGGCTTAGTTTCATTTATGTCCATTTAAACCGGCTCATTCAGGATTATGATGTGGACATGATCTATCTTGCTGGGCCAGGCCATGGTGGGCCTGCGCTCATTGCAGGCGTGTACCTCGAAGGGACATATACCCAGGTTTACCCAGAGATCACGCAAGATGCAGACGGGATGCGTCGTCTCTTTCGGCAGTTCTCAACGCCGGGAGGAGTGCCCAGCCATGTGAGCGTGCCTACCCCAGGCTCAATTCATGAAGGAGGAGAACTCGGGTACGTGCTCTCGCATGCCTTTGGTGCGGCCTTTGATAATCCCGATTTGATCGCTGTGGCGGTCATTGGTGATGGTGAGGCAGAAACTGGGCCACTCGAAGGCTCATGGAAGAGCATCAAGTTTTTGAATCCGGCTCGTGATGGTGCTGTTCTCCCTATTCTACATCTCAATGGGTACAAAATTTCTGGACCAACCGTCTTTGGGCGCGACGATGACGAGTCGATCCGGCAAGTCATTGAGGGCCATGGGTACGATGTTCACTTTGTTGAAGGTGATGATCCCATGGCTATGCACCGGGCTTTTGCCGAAACATTGGATACATGCTATGCAAAAATTCGCTCCTACCAGGAAGAGGCTCGCAAGAACGGCTTCACCAAAGTTCCCAAATGGCCTGCCATCATCTTACGTAGTCCGAAAGGATGGACTGGCCCAAAAGAGATAGATGGTCTTCCTGTTGAGGGGACATTTCGTGCGCATCAAGTACCGGTAGCAGAAGTGAAGAACAATCCTGACCATTTGCATATTCTTGAAGAGTGGATGCGCAGCTACAAGCCAGAAGAGCTTTTTGATGAGCAAGGACGGTTCCTGCCTGAACTTGCTGCACTGGCTCCCAAAGGTGATCGGCGAATGGGAGCCAATCCACATGCCAATGGAGGAAAATTGCTAGTTGATCTGGATTTGCCAGACTTTACAGAGTATGCCCTGGAGGTCGAAAAGCCTGCGGTAACGCATTATGAGAATACGCGAGTTCTTGGTAAGCTGATGCGGGATATGTTTACACGCAACGCCAAACAACAGAATTTCCGTTTCTTCTGTCCTGATGAAACCAATTCCAATCGCCTTGGAGATGTGTTCGAGGTACAAAATCGCACGTTTGAGGAAGCCATTCTGCCGATGGATGACCATCTCTCTCCTGATGGGAGGGTCATGGAGGTGCTGAGTGAACACCTGTGTGAAGGATGGTTAGAAGGCTATTTGCTTTCCGGACGGCACGGCTTATTTGCTACCTACGAAGCATTTGCTATGATCGCTGACTCGATGATGATTCAACATTCGAAATGGCTGGATGGGTCACTCGAACTGCCCTGGCGCAAGCCCGTCTCATCGCTAAACATTCTCTTGACATCGACCTGCTGGCGCAACGATCACAACGGTTTTAGTCATCAAGGACCGGGATTGATCGATACAATTCTTTCAAGAAAAGGCACCGTGGCGCGCATCTATTTGCCACCAGATGCGAATTGTCTGCTCTCCGTTGCTGACCATTGCTTCCGCAGTCGGAACTATGTGAACCTTATCGTCATTGATAAACAGCCACATCTTCAATTTCTCACGATGCAGCAAGCCGTAGACCACTGTACTCGTGGTCTCTCCATATGGCATTGGGCCAGCAATGCGGGCGAGATTGAGCCAGATGTGGTGCTGGCGTGTGCTGGTGATGTCATGACAAAGGAAGCCGTAGCCGCGGCATGGTGGCTGCGCAAGCATGTTCCAGAGTTGAAGGTGCGTGTGGTGAACGTGGTAGACCTGATGACGCTGTACTCACCCGATATACACCCTCATGGAATGGATGATACAGCTTTTATAGAATACTTTACAGAAGATAAGCCAGTCGTGTTCGCCTTCCACGGCTACCAGAGGGCCGTTCACCAACTCATCCATGGACGCCCGAATCCGGGCCGTTTCCATGTGCGAGGTTTTAACGAGCAGGGGACGACAACGACGCCCTTCGATATGGTTGTGCTCCATGAAGTCAGCCGGTATCATCTCTGTATCTTAGCTATGCAACGTGCAACACGTCTCCGGCAAACCACTGGGCCGCTCATACAGGAGTGCCGGGATATGCTGACACGGCATCATAGCTATGTACGAAGCAACTTTGACGATATACCAGAGATACGTGACTGGGTATGGACTGACTAGCTCATCACGGACCAAGTAGTGCCATCGAAGTTTCAATAGTGTGTGCTAATTTGGAAGCAGTGAACGATCCAAATCCGAGGAGTGGGAGGTATGGCTTCTGCCCTTCTCTACTGTGATACCTGTGGTGCAGCAAATCCATCACAAGCTGCCTCTTGCTTCTTTTGTGGAACAGCGATGAGTACTCCTGTGCCGTTCGTTATGCCTCCTGCTGTCCAGATGGTTTATGGCTACCTGCTCAAGCAACGCTACCGTATTCTTGATCTTATCGGCAAAGGGGGCTTTGGGGTTGTCTACCAAGCAGCTGACATACTCTTTGGCAATCGGTTGGTGGCTATAAAGGAAATGAGCCAAAGTGGACTCAATCCGCAAGAGCTTCTTGCTGCAACGGTGTCGTTCCAGCGTGAAGCACATATGCTTGTTGATCTCTCGCACCCCAATCTTCCACGCATCTACGATCAATTCGCCGAAGGAAGACGCTGGTATCTGGTAATGGAATTCATTGAAGGCCAAACGCTTGAGGAACGGCTTACCATGACGAGCCAGCGTCTTCCACTCGAACAAGTTCTCCATATCGGCATAGAACTCTGCACAGTACTTAGTTATCTGCATACTCGCCAGCCGCCCATTATCTTCCGTGACCTCAAACCTTCCAATATCATGCTGACTTCAGATGAGCATCTCTACCTGATTGACTTCGGTATTGCCCGGCATTTCAAGCCGGGGCAGAGCAAAGATACGGTTGCATTCGGAACCCTTGGCTATGCGGCACCCGAACAATTTGGCAAAGCGCAAACAACGCCGCGTACCGATATCTACAGCTTGGGAGCCATACTCCATCAATTGATAACGGGCAATGATCCCTCAGTGACTCCTTTCCGTTTTGCCCCTTTCTACACAAGCGGTCCATCTATGCTTGCTGGACTTGAGTCTCTGATTATGAAGATGGTCGAGATAGACGAGAGCAAGAGACCAGACAGCAGTACAATTGTCAAGCAAGAATTGCAGCGCATTGTTGCCTTGCATGCCGCGAAAAAAACGCAATCCTCCCAACCTCTCGTTGGTAGTAGGCAGTTGGGCCTTACCCTTTACACCTATAGAGGTCACACTGACCGGGTGAATGCCATAGTGTGGTCACCTGATGGGACATGCATCGCTTCAGGGAGCGGAGATAAAACAGTTCAGGTCTGGAATACGCTCACTGGCGATCAAATTTTCACATATTGTGGTCATTCAGATGTTGTGAATAGTGTCGCATGGTCACCGGATGGAACTCGCATCGCTTCCGCAAGTAGTGACTCGACAGTACAAGTATGGGATGCTACTACGGGACAGAATGTGTTGACGTACAATCGTCATGCCAAGGGGGTATATGCTGTGGCCTGGTCGCCTGATGGCAAACGTATCGCCTCTGGTGGTGATGATAATAAAGTACGGATATGGGAAGCTATCACTGGCGAACCGGTCTATACATACCGCAATCATTCTGGTTGGGTACATACTGTGGCCTGGTCGCCTGATGGAGCCCACATTGCCTCTGGAAGTGATGATAATAAGGTACAGGTGAAAGATGCTACGACGAAATTTAGCCTTTCTATCAAGGGTGCTTATCGAGGACATTCTCATTGGGTGCGTGCGTTAGCCTGGTCGCCTGATGGCCTGCATATTGCTTCTGGAAGCGAGGATAATACCGTGCAGATCTGGAATGTCAACACGAAAAGTGCCATATTCACCTACAGTGAACATGTCAATGGAGTGCATGCCATAGCATGGTCGCCGAGTGGAAAGTATATCGCTTCCGGGTCGGGAAGCAGCGTTAACTATGGGGCTGATAATAGCGTGCGGATGTGGGATAGCGCTACCGGACGGACTCTCTATGTCTATCGAGGTCATCAAGGTCCTGTGCTTGCTCTAGCATGGGCAGCCAAAAGCCCTTCGTCGTTTGCTGGACAGGGCTCGCGTATCGCCTCTGGAAGTAAGGATGGAACGGTGCAGATATGGCAGGCAATATGACTGACTCTAAGGGGTAGTCGCTACACATTAGACGTTGTATCCAACTCCATTAGGTCTTCCTGGACGTAACCGGCGTCGAGTTGAAATTCTTCGAGGGCGTCGAGGGCGGCTTTGTACTCGTTCCAGGTGAGGCGACGATTGAGAATAGGGTCGTTGACGGCTTTCCAGGCGGGGAAGTATTGATCCATGAGGCTGACAGGGGTATCAGGGCCAAGTTCGGTGGCGATCCAGCGCAGGACTTCGCGGGTGCCGGAGATATCTTCGGGCATGACGAGGTGACGAATGAGCAGGCCGCGCCGAGCGATGCCTTCTTCGTCGAGTTGTAAAGGGCCAACTTGGCGATGCATTTCGCGGAGGGCAGCTTGATTGTGATCGACGTAGCGGGGCATCTTGGAGGTACGCAGGGCGTTTTTGTTATCGGAATATTTGGCGTCGGGCAAGTAGATATCTACTACCCCATCCAGAAGTTTGAGAGTTTCCAGATTCTCATAGCCAGCACAGTTGTAGACGAGAGGCAGGCGCAGCCCTTTGCCACAGGCGATGACAAGGGCAGCCAGGATTTGGGGTACGAAGTGGGTAGGTGTGACGAAGTCGAGGTTGTGGCAGCGTTTCTTTTGCAGATAGAGCATCATGTCGGCGAGGCGTTGCGGGCCGACACGATGACCGAGACCCCCCTGGCTCAGGGGGAAATTCTGACAATAGGTGCAACGTGCTTGACAATATCCAAAGAAGATGGTGCCTGCTCCGCGTGTGCCACTGATGGGTGGCTCCTCGCGACGATGGACGTTCCAGGAGGCAACGATAGCTTCGGTGCTGGAGTGGCAGACGCCAGTTTTGCCTGCGATGCGATTGCAGCGGCAATTTTGAGGGCAGATGGTGCAACTGCGCAGAATTTCCCAGGCCGCAGCAGCACGCTCTGCTAACTCACCTGTTTCATAGAGATTGAGATAACTTGGATAAAGCATACAAGTCTCCCGGTAGTGTCAACCAGCGTTTATGATGTTGGCCACTGGAAGCCGCGCTGTGATGGTTTAGGACCTGTTGAGCGCGGTTTGGTAACGGCCTGCTTTCCTCTTGATTTTTTCTCACGGGTCACGGCACTGGCTTTATGCGTGCGCGTCTTATCTGAAGATTTGGGTGTATCTGTTTTTGCTGAAGTCCCGTTCTGTGCTTGTTTATGCGTGTTCACCCGCTTGGTTTCACTTGGCTGAAGCAAGGTTTGAGTTTCGTCAGCAACATCTGTCCAAAAGTGTGCTTGGCGACGCTGAGCGGGGCGCGAGCCTTTGAGGACACGTCCATCGGGCAGGCGCGTCACGTGACGCTCTTCAGGCTGATGGTCGGCATCGTTAAAACGCTCGTAGTCTCCTTCAAATTGAGCTTCTTTATGAGGAGTGTGCTCATCACTGTTCGGTGATCTGTGGCGGAACGAGTTGTTACGATGCGCTGCTTGTTGGCTTTGCCAGCGTGGGTTGCGAGTATCAGGTTGTGAGGAACGACGCTTCTGTTTATCGTTGCGTGAAAAGCGTTCACCTCGTTGAAACTCGTGAGACTGGCTGTCAGAACGCTCCGAGCCGCGTTGGAAGGAGCCTTGCTTGGGAGAGCGGTCGCGGTATTCAGAACGCTGCTCGTTGTCCCTGTTATCACGGAAACTGGAATGGGGACCTTTTTTATGAGGGCTACCGGCATAGCCTCGTTGTCCACCGTTGGGCTGGTCATCGTGGGTGCGTCTCTCTGGGTCAGAGGAGCGCGAGCCATAATAGCAGTGTTGCTTCTAGAAGAGCGGTTGAAGCCTTGCGCATTGCCCTGGCGGTTGCCAAAGGGTCGAGAACTGCTATGACTGGAGGAGCGATTGGAGCCTTGCGCATGGTCCTGGCGGTTGCCAAAGGGTCGAGAACTGCTATGACTGGAGGAGCGATTGGAGCCTTGCGCATGGTCCTGGCGGTTGTCAAAGGGTCGAGAACTGTTATGATTGGGGGAATGCTCCGATGACTGGGAATTGTGCCGGTTCTGTTGGGATGACTGCCTTTGAGGAGTGCGTGAGCGGTAGTCAGCGTGTTTGGGAGCAGCCCCAGATTCCCAGGCCTGATCGAGGCTCTCACGATTAGGACGAGGGCGAGCTGCGCGAGGAGTATATTGAGAGCGTCCCTCTCCTGGTCTGTTGGTGGAGGAACTACGAGAAGATGGGCGCGAGCCATCTCGTCGCTGATTGTTGTAATTTCTGGTCATGATACCTTTCTTGGATTGTCCCATGTGGGGGTGTATTTGAGTTCGAGTCTAAGTAGTGGACAGATTGGCGATATGCCGATGCCTCTTCCCCCTAGGTCATTCCGCCTCTATAGTGACCGTAAGAGACGCCCCTGCTATATACGGTTGCGCTTTTCCCAAGACTCTGTGAGTTATACTGGTTACTATCTCCAGTTTTGAATAAATTTGACGCACTATGTTGTTCGCAGGCATATTTCGTGCGGACGCGTCTTACATAGTATATCACAGCCCTGAAAGGAGAGGGAGATCAGGGGGACTGTTGGGTGAGGTTCATTGTTTTGCAAAGAGTGCGTGGCGTGCTGAGCAGGAAGACCGTCCTCATCCCATGATGACCGCAAGGGTCATCACTACTATACAACGTCTCCGCAGGCCGATTCATCCGTCTATAGTAGTGACGACCCTTGCGGTCGTCATGAGGTGGGTGAGGTTCACGGTCTGGCTACTGGTGTTGGTACGGAGCCGCGATGAAGGGGTACACCCACGTAGGTGAGTTCTTGACTACCGAACATAGCGACAGTACTTTGGAGTAGCTCGTCAGGAAGAAGTGGACGCACGATGACGCGATAGTAGAAACCTTGCTCAATAAATTCACCCTGTGGTTGTCCATTCAACTGGGTCTTAATAGCCGTAAGCTGTTGTGCCGTGGGCAAGAAGGCATAATGGGGGATAGTGAAGGTCAGACAACCTGTGTCGGCATTGGGACCTGTTTCATCGGGGGGAATAATACCGCATTCAAAGGTAGCTAACTGACCAAGCGAAAGATCTTTCAGTGACCAGATAGGGATAGTCTGAGTGAGGTCTGGACTAAAGTCTTGGTGGACGAGAATAGTCATGGAACGATTGCTATAGAGAGAGGTTTGGCCTTTGAGTCCTTGCGTGATGGTGCTAAGGGCCTGATCGAGGCGATGGTATTCATCCATATCATGGCTACTCTCCTGGAGGGTGCCGAACTTGCCATAGACAAATTCCAGGTGTTTGTTATTGAGGGTTAATTCGAGCAAGGTGGCGTTCTGATCTGGTACGTCATAGAACTGTTGACGACTGAAATTGAGCAATCCATCGGTATCGACTAACGTATGCAGCAATTGTTGCAGGATGTCAGTACTGAGCCTACCCTGATGCATTTGTAGCCCAGGTCCGAGAATGTAGACACCGTTGCCATAGATGCTGATTTCAGGGCTGAAGGCGAGGTTAGCGGTGTTGCCGCCACCGTAGAAGGTGCGTATAAGAACATCGGCTGGGCCGGTTTTGTAGGTGATAGTGCCGTTATTTGTTGCTACAGTGCTATTGCTACTGACGGTCGGTGTTGGTGCGGCAGGTGCTGAACTACTACAGGCTGCGAAGATGAGTGAAAGCAGACAAAGCATGGCAAGCAATGGGAGGGTATAGTTTCTTGAAAGAAGAGATTGTGTATGCATAGTATCCTCGCAATCGTCTTGTGTTTTTCTATTATGTATGTGTACGGTAGCTATTATACCCCCTTTGGGGTAGGCACTCAATCACAAATTCCTGTTTGTCAGCTGGTGAGTGCTGTATACTGCACAGAGCCATCAGGCGCGATATCGAGACGGAAGATGAGTCTGCCAGGAAATGCCGCTCGCAGTTCTGCATAGTCTGATGCGCTGTTCGCCCAGGCATAAATGACATCTCCATGGAAGAGCGGATCATTTAGCGGGAAGAGGACCAACTGATACACAGTGTAATCCCCCGTTACGACAAGGGCGTTATGCAAGGGTGGATTATATACCTTTGTTAGATCAATGTGATACCAGCTTGGCAAACCAGAATAATTCTGGTGCAGCTCAACCTGGCGCGGAAGAAAGTACAAGAGATTGCAGAGGACGAGCAGCGTCACCAGGATGAGAGTTGGTATACTTACCGCAGTTCTGGTTCTAACCACAGCACTGCTCCTGTACCAGTGCTTACGCAACGCACACCCGACTTGTGTTCCAGTAGCTGCCAAGGTTAGAATACCACGCACCGTAAGTATGAGCAGAAAAGGAAGGGTCTCGAAGAAGTAGCGTGGACCAAGATAGATGCCGTGATAGAAATATCCTACATAGGCACTCATGAGGATGATCGTGCTGATTAGGCAGAACCAATCAACCCTGGTGGCCTGTCGTGTGAGAAATGGCAGCGGAATAAAGGCGAGAGTGAGATAGAAGGGCCAGCCATAGAGATCAATCGCCAGAATTGTCAACAACTCGTCAAGGTTGACCAGCCCTGCTGCTACTGTATGCTGTCCGTAGAAGCCGATATCTGGGCCAAAGCCCCAGTGATCACCGGCTAAGAAGAGTGAACGTGGTGTCACCCATGGATTATGTGTCAGGAGGGCGTTGAAGCCTATGTCAATGCCAACGAATGCCAAAATGATAGCAAGGAAAAGGATACCTGGGATGATCCAACGATGGTGGTCGGTGCGTAGCCGCCGCCATGAAAGCAACAGTGCGCCTAGCAGAACCATTACTACAAAAAGAATTACAACTTGATCACGCGTCAGACCCGCCATGCCGAAGAACAGTGCCGCCAATGGCAGATTCCACCTGGCCTCGCCTTGAGTGAAGCGTACGAGTGCCCACATCCCCCACACTAGATAAAAGAGAGCTACTGCATGGCTGAGATAGCTCGCGGTGAGATAACTGTAAAATGGTGAGAGGGCTCCCAGAATGACCGCAAGTGTTGCTACGTGTCGGTCATACAGTCGCGCCGCTACTAAGCCAATTCCCAGCAGGGCAAGTGTCCCCAGAACTGGCTCCACAAGCCAGGGTATACCTAACCAGATGCCAGGAACCAATGTCAGGGCTGTACCGGGAGCGTATTGCCCGAACCATTGACCTGCCAACTGGACCATGAAGGGACCAGGAAAGCGATCAATGGCTGGGGGTATCGGCACCGAGAGGCGACCGATGGCATACATTTTGGCTGCGAAGAAATAGGCACTTGCATCGTAGATATGTGGTTCAGCATGATATTGCACATAAGCGATCCATGCGGTAAAGCACAGCGACCCTACGAGTGTTACCAGAGCGATTGGGTGGAGAGCCTGTGTCAGACTATGCCGCATTTTGGAGGGAGATGTGATTGCTACTCTGCTTACAGAGCCTGTAAGCTGTGCAACTGCTACAATGTCCCCGCCAGGTTGTCTCTCCACTAGACTTGTGGCAGTCTGCACTGTTTCTCTCTGATCCTTTTCTAGTTCTTGAAATCGTGCTCTCCAGAGTTCTTGCATAAAAACAATGCCAACCTCACATCCAAGTATCGTCAAGAGTACCAGGATCGCCCATAGCATTGTACGAATAAGCGTGTCCATAACCATTGCAGCAAAGGGCAGCACGTCGACGGGAAAAAAGGTGTTGGCAATAACGTCACTTTCTCCCTGGACCTGACGGGTGACTTCGATCTTGCGATTGTTGCGATCTAGAGTGATTTGGATAGTGGTGTTCTTCTCTGTAATGAGATTGAGCGTCATCGGCGTCTCAGGACGCCGCAGCTGCACTTGTAGGCGCAATGTGGAAGCAAGAGCCTGGAGAGATGACGAAGATGGAGAGGACTGAGGGGATGTAGATCGCAGCGAGACAAAGGTACCGTTCTCTGGCCAGTCCTCGCTTATCAGCAAATGATCATTTCTGTACACACGTAGATCGGACCAGCGACTCGTCCCATCAAGATTGCGCATCCAAGATTGGAAGCGGTAGTATGGGGAAGAGGCAATGCTGTCGAGATAAGCTGGATCGAGTGTGAGGTTATTTGTGCTGTCAGTGCCGTCAAGTTGATACTCATGCACAACAGGATCATGCGGCGCAAACTGAAGTGAGATAAGAGTACCGATACCCCCTAATGGGAGGACTTGACTGCCCACATGCAGCGTGGCCCTGCTTCCCTGTTCATCCAGCTCGATCGGCAACCCCTGCTGATAGCACAGCATATCAGCTAGCAGCAGCAGGAGAAACAGTGCAAGAAATAACAGCAGTGATCTTAAATATACTGGGTGTCGCAACTAGTTCTCCTTGCAGAAACTCTCTGAGCTAGCCATTTTTACTTATCGCAGAAGCGATAGCCGATCATCTTATAGACTAGTTTGGCGGCCAGGAAGTCGGCACGAGTTTGGCCGGGCATGGGACACAGTTCGACGACGTCCATACCGACGATGGTGGTGCGGTGACAGATTGCGCGGAAGAGATCGAGTAGTTGATACCAATGCAGGCCACCGGGTTCGGGAGTGCCAACGGCAGGCATTTCGCTGGGGTCGATGGCATCGAGGTCAATGGTGACGTAGGTGTGGGCAGTGAGACGTTCCCAGGGAATGGTAGCGGTGCCTTTGGCGAGTTGATAGCCCCAGACGATAGCAACATTGGGCTGTGTTTGCATAAATGCGGCCTCTTCAGGACTAAAACTGCGAATGCCGATCTCGGTGAGGGGAATACCCATATCCACGACGCGCCGTTCAATAGAGGCATGTGAAAGGGGTGTATCTTCATATTCGTCGCGTAGATCGCCGTGTGCGTCGATGTGGACGACAGTCAGGTCGGGGAAATGCTCACGTACGGCTGCGATAGGTGCTGCCGAGAGGGAGTGTTCACCACCAATAGTGAAAGGGAGTTGTCCGTGCTCCAACACTTCACGCACAGCGTCGCCTGTAACTTGAAGAGCGGTGGCATGATCCATACCCGTATAGTCGAGAGCGGGACGAGTATAGACGCCTATCTCAATGGGGCAACAGTTCAGTTCTTCATCGTAGAGTTCCATCTGACTAGAGGCATCAAGAATAGCCTGTGGCCCGTGTGCGGTGCCTTTCATATAGCACACGCTATACTCAAGCGGAGCAGGAATAATAGTAACGCGAGCAGTGTTGGGGTCGCAATAGGGTGCATCAGGCGCACCAAACTGAGTGATCATGGATATTACTCTCCTAGTGCAAAAGCACTTGACCTGTTCGGATTGGTTCTGCTAGAATGAGACGCATCGGAGAGCATGACAAGCGGTGGCAAGCTCCCTGGCTTTTTCCCATTCCCTTGGTCCGTCTGAGGATACTGCAACTAG
>Ga0137377_10002609_pt1 | contig 13499 bp, 9 predicted proteins | sample SagtaG_22_FD_104815 | JGI IMG/M metagenome (GOLD analysis project Ga0137377, IMG submission 104815) | Vadose zone soil microbial communities from Sagehorn Ranch, Mendocino, California, USA - Sage2_L_40_16 metaG | ecosystem: Environmental > Terrestrial > Soil > Vadose zone | place: USA... | reverse complement strand
TCGAGCCGTTGGTGCCCTCAAGAACCGGCGCTCTCAGGAAACGGCGCAGGGTGAGCGCGGCGCTCTGCTTGGCGCGGCGGTTGAGCAGATTGTCGTAATCGGGTCCCGGGGAAAGGTTCAGGGGCTCCATTGCGGTGAGCTGCCCGGCGATGCGCCAATCGCGGGTGTGCCAGTCGGCCTGCAGCTCCACGCCGCGGATGCGGGCCCGGTCGATGTTCACCGGCTGGAAAGTGCCGGGATCGATGCCAATCTCGTGGTTGAGGTCGGTCTGGTATGCGTGCAGCGACCAGCGCAGCGCGTCGCGCTCGCCGTCGATGCCCGCTTCGAGCGACCGCGAGATCTCGGGTCGCAGCCGCGGGTTGCCGAAGCCGGGGAAGTACAGGTCGTTGAAGGTCGGCGCGCGAAACGCCGTCCCCCAGGTCAGGGTGAGGCGCTGCGCCTCGCCCAGCCTGCGTGTCAGTCCCAGGTTGCCGGTGCCATGGTTGCCGAATTGCCCGTTGTCCTCGAGGCGCGCGCCGGCGAGTGCGGACCAGGCACCGAACTCACCGCGCAGCTCGCCGAACCCGCCGCGGCTGGTGCGCGCGGTGATCGGGTACAACGTGTCACTGTCGACCTTGACCCGCTCGTAGTCGATGCCCCCGAGCAGGCGCAGCGCCTTGTCCGGTTTGCCATCGAACTGCAGGCTCGCACTGTTGCGGGTGGTGTCGAACACGCCCTTCGGCGTGAGATTGAGAAAGTCGCGCTCCTCATCGACGTCGCGCGCGGCAAGCGCCCGCAGGTGCCAGGTGCCCGTGAGCGCCTGGTCGAGGTGCAGCGTCGTGACTTTCTCGGTGAACTCCAGGTTGTTGTCGAAATCCCCGTCGAAAGCCGTCCAGCCGTCGGTGACGAGCCCGTCGACCTGCGCGGTCAGCTGATCGGTCACCTTGACCCCCGCGTTCAGGGAGCCGGAGTGGTTGTGGAAACCGTTGGCCGCCGGGTTCGGATGATCCTGGAAGCAGCCGGCGCCGGCCGTCAGGGCGCCCGGCAGGCAGGTGGCGATGCCGTCGGTGGTGAGCGTGTCGGCGGCGAGACTCAGCCAGGCGCGCTCGCCGCGCGCCATGAGATTGGCGGTGAACTCATGGGTGTCGTGACTGCCGTCCATGACGCTGCCGCCGAAGCTCAGGCCCGGCTGGGTGGCGCGGCGCGTGAATATCTGGATGACGCCGCCGACGGCGTCGGAACCGTACAGTGTGGAGCGCGGGCCGCGCACCACTTCGATGTGATCGATCTGCTCGAGCGGCACGAGCTCGACCGGCGGCGTGCCGAGCGTCGCCGAGCCGACGCGCACCCCGTCGATCAGCAGCAGGGTGTGATCGGAGTCGGCGCCGCGGATGAAGACCCCGCTTGCCTGCCCGAGCCCGCCGCTCTTGTCGACGTTGATGCCGGCGAGATCGGCGAGCAGATCCGGAAGCGACTGCACCTGGCGCGCTTCGATGTCGGAGCGCGTGAGCACCGTGGTCGACCAGAACGAGTCGGCGAGCGGCTCCGGGATGCGCGACGCGGTGACGATGACCTGCGACAGCTCCTGGTCGTCGCTCAGCGCAGGGGTTGCAAGACCAACACAAACGAGGACAGCCGCGTACGACAGTGCGCGGCGCGCAGTGAGACCTGTTGTCATGGGCTTTCAGCTCCTAAAGTGCACACACCCGTGCCCGAGGGGTCGTGGCTTCAGAAGCTGGCAGCGCGCGGTAAGCGAGGCGTACCGCCGGACCAGCATCGCCCGCCGCGATGCCCATCGGTAAGCGCGTCAGGCCGGTCTCCGGGCTCTCGAGCTGGAGCAGACTCTCCGGCGGATCGCCTTCCCGCACCGTTGGTCCGGTGCAGTGGCGGATGTGATCCGCGTGATCTCGATTACCGTTGCGGGGGCAGCGCCGGCTTTGGACGAATCCGCACCGGTCTTCCCGTTTCTCCGCTCCCCCGCAGCGCGCACCCGCACGGTGCGCATGCGTTGGAACGTACACCTCACGCGGGAGCAAGCGTGCCTGCGGAGATCGGCCGCCGTCAAGAGCCCGCACGCCGGGCGCGCGCGCGTGGCATGATCCGCCCCCTCCATGAGCGCCGGCGAAAACAACCCCGCGGCAAGCGGCCTCAACGGCGTGGCGGAGTGGGTCGGATACCTGAGCGTCGCGCCACTGCTCGCGTGCCTGGCGGGGGTGGGCCTGCTGCCCGACTACGCCGCGCGCGAGCTCGCGCAGCGCATCGCGCTCGCCTGGGGAGCGGTGCTCCTCGCCTCCGGCGGCGCCGTGCACTGGGGGCTGGCGATCGCCGGGCGGCTGCCGTGGGCGGCGGCGCGAATCGGCGGCGCGCTGCTGCCGGCGCCCGTCGCGGCCGCCGCCGTGGCGCTCGGCGGGGAGCGGGGACTCGCGCTGCTGGTCGTCGGCTCCGGGGGCTTCTGGCTGTACGAGCACCGGGCCGTCGGCGCGCTGCTGCCGCCCGCGTATCTCGCCCTGCGCCGCCATCTGACGCTCGCCGTGTGCATACTGCTCGCCCTGATCATGTTCGCCTCCGACGCCGCCGGGCTGACCTGAGCGCGCGGAGAGCTCCGGATGGAAGATTTCGTCTCCGCACCGTGGCTGCGCCGGCTCATCGCCGCGGTGGTGCTGGCGGGACTCGTGGTGCTCGGCTTTCGCGTGCTGGAGCCGTTCATCGTGCCGCTGGTGTGGGCGTGCATCCTCGCCTTCGTCAGCTGGCCGGCGCACGCGCGGCTGCTGCGGCTGTGTCGCGGTCGCAGCACCGTCGCCTCGCTCCTCACGACCACCGCGGTGAGCCTGGCCGTGATCGCCCCGCTCGCGTGGCTCGCGGTGGTGCTGCGGATCGAGCTGATCCGCGCCTATCACGAGACCCAGGCGCTGCTCGCTGGCGGCCTGCAGCTGCCGCCGGCGGTGCTGAAGCTGCCCTGGCTCGGGGAGCAGCTGCGCGACCTCACCGCGCGGGCTGCCCAGGATCCGCATGCCCTCGGCGCCGAGCTGCGCAAGCTCACCGACCACTCCTTCGAAGAAATCACACACATCGTCGGCGAGATCAGCCGCAACGTGGCGAAACTGCTGCTCACGGTCGTGAGCCTGTTTTTCGTGTTCCGCGACGGAGAGCGCGTCGCCGGAGAGCTCGCCCGCGCCCTCGAGCAGCTGCTCGGTCCGCGGGTACACAACTACCTGGGGGCCATCGGGCAGACGGTGAAGGCGGTCGTCTACGGGCTGGTGCTCGCGGCGGTGGTGCAGGGGGCGCTAGCGGGACTCGGCTACTGGATCGCCGGCGCGACCGCGCCGGTGTTCCTGGCGGCCCTCACCACCGTCTTCGGGCTGATCCCCTTCGCCGCACCGACACTCTGGGGCGGCGTCGGCGTGTGGCTCGTGATCAGCGGCAGCCCCGTGGCGGGCGTGGCGCTGCTCATCTGGGGGGCAATCGTCGTCGGCTGGACCGACCACATCGTGCGGCCTTTCCTCATCAGCCGCGAGGCGCAGATTCCCTTCCTGGTGGTGATGTTCGGCGTGCTGGGCGGGCTCGCGGCGTTCGGACTCGTGGGCCTCTTCGTGGGTCCGGTGATTCTCGCCGTGCTGCTCGCGATCTGGCGCGAGTGGCTGCTCCAGAGCGGCCAGCCGGCCGCGCGGGGCTGAGCGCGGTACGGGCCGCGTGTGACGGCGCGCCGCCGCCGCAGCGGAAGCGCGCGCGGTGAGGGTCCGCGCCTCAGGCGCCGAGGAACATGCGGTAGGACGGGTTCGCCGTCTCCTCGACGTAGGCGTAGTGCAGCACGTTCAGATGCTGCAGGAAGTCGGTGCGCTCGGCGGGCAGCACCTGGATCCCGGCGAGCACGCGGCCATGGTCGGAGCCGTGGTTGCGATAGTGAAACAGGCTGATGTTCCAGCGTGAGCCGATCGCCTGCAGGAACTTGAGCAGCGCACCCGGGCGCTCCGGGAATTCGAAGCGATACAGCAGCTCATCGCAAATGCCGCGGGCGTGCCCGCCGACCATGTAGCGCACGTGCAGCTTCGCCATCTCGTCATTGCTCATGTCGGTGACCGCGTAGCCGCCCTCGCGCAACGTGCGCACCACGGCGTCCTTCTCCGCGCGCCCTCCGCTCAGGGCCAGGCCGACGAAGATCTGCGCGCTCTCCGCCGAGGCGTAGCGGTAGTTGAACTCGGTGACGCTGCGCCGCCCGAGCACCTCGCAGAAATGCAGGAAGCTCCCCGGCCGCTCGGGAATCACGACCGCGAGCAGCGCCTCGCGCTCACCGCCGAGGTCGGCGCGCTCGGCGACGTGCCGCAACCGGTCGAAGTTCATGTTCGCGCCGCTCGCGATCGCCACCAGGCGCTTGCCGCGCCAACCCTCGCGCGCCACGTATTTCTTGACCCCGGCCACGGCCAGCGCCCCGGCCGGCTCGACGATCGAGCGGGTGTCCTCGAACACGTCCTGGATCGCGGCGCAGATCTCGTCGGTGCTGGTGAGCACGATCTCGTCGACCTGGCCGCGACATAGCGCGAAGGTCTCCTCGCCGACGCGCCGCACGGCGACTCCGTCGGCGAAGATTCCCACCCGCTCGAGCGTGACGCGTCGGCCGGCCCTGAGCGAGTCGTGCATCCCGGCGGCGTCCTCGGGCTCGACGCCGATGATCTTCACGCCCGGATACAGGTACTTCACGTACACCGCAATGCCCGCGAGCAGCCCGCCGCCGCCGACCGGCACGAAGATCGCGTCGAGGTTACCGCCGGTCTGGCGCAGGATCTCCACCGCAATGGTCCCCTGCCCGGCGATGACATCGGGATCGTCGAAGGGATGAACGAATACGAGATTGCGCTCGCGCTCGAGCCGCAGCGCGTGCTCGAATGCGCTGTCGTAATCATCACCGTGCAGAGTGAGCTCCGCGCCGAGGTCGATCACCGCCTGCAGCTTGATGTGCGGGGTGGTCTCGGGCATCACCACCACCGCCGGGCAGCCGCGACGGCGGGCGGCGAGCGCCACCCCCTGCGCGTGATTGCCGGCCGAGGCGCACACCACGCCGCGCTGCGCCGCGGCCTCCGACAGCTGAGCGATGCGGTTGTAGGCGCCGCGCAGCTTGAACGAGAACACCGGCTGCAGATCCTCGCGCTTCAGCAGTATCTGGTTGCCGAGGCGCCGCGAGAGGCGCGCCGCCTCCTCGAGCGGGGACTCGATGGCGACGTCGTAGACGCGCGCCTTCAGGATTCTCTCGATATAGGGACTCGCCATCTCGAGCTGCCCGCGCCGCGTGCGAGGGGAAAGCTCCGAAGCTTAGCGGCGGTGCTCGCGGCTGTCAGCGTTTCTCGCCGGCGCCGCGCACCACGAAGCGATACTGCAGCCGGGCGAAGTGCACGATATCGCCGTCCCTGAGGATCTGGCGGGTGACGCGCCGGCCGTTGACGTGCACGCCGTTGCTGCTGTTCAGGTCCTCGATGATGGTGTGCACCGAGCCGACCAGGATGACGGCGTGGTGGCGGCTGATGAAGTTGGCCTCGATCTGCAGATCGTTGTCGGGAGTGCGTCCGATGCTGGTCCTGCGGCCCAGCACGTGCATGATCTCGCGCCCGTCCTCGCTGTGGACCAGGAGGCGCGTCGCGCCCTCGGGGACCGGCTCGGGCGCCCCGGCGGAGTCATCGCCCTCGGGGAGTGCGCGCGGGGTCTCGCGCGGCACTTCGCGCGGCACTTCCCGCGGTACTTCCCGCGGTACTTCCCGCGGCACTTCGCGCAGGACCTCGCGCGGCGCCGGGCTGCGCTCTGGCGCGGGGCTGGCGGGCGGCTCCGCCGCCGCATGCCGCGCCTCCTCGAAGGTGCGCCACCGCGCGTTGGCCCTCTCGAGCTCCTCCAGCCGGGCGTTGCGCGCGCGCGCCTCGGACTCCAGGCGGTGGACCGCCTCCTCGGCGGCGTGCAGATCCGCCTCGAGCTCTTTCGCGCGCGCGATGCTCGCGCCGGACTCGCTCTGCAGCGCGCGCGTCGCCTCCTGCTGCTCCGCGGCGTGCTCCTCGAGCTCTTTCACACGCGCCTGCGCGGCCGCGAGTCTCTCGGCCTCGGCGCTGCGCTCCTGCTGCGCGGTCTGCAGTGCGCCGGCCCAGTCCTGCGTCTCGCGCCGCGCGCTGACCCGCTCTTTCTCGAGCTCGCGGAGCCGGCGCCGTTCCGCCGCGAGGGCCGACTCGAGCTCCGCATTCCGCGTGCGCATCTCGGCGAGCGCCTCGTCGTGTCCTCCGGCCCTCGTCGCGGCGGCGGCCGTTGCGGCGCGCACCTCCGCGAGCGTCTTGGTGAGCTCGGCGCGCTCGGCCTTGAGCCGCGCGAGCTCGCTCTCCTGCCTCGAGTCGCCGCTGCCCTGCCCGACGGCGACGCCGGGCGGCGTACGCGCGCGCTCGCTGGAGGAATCGGGCTGGGTGCGCGGCGAGGCGGGGCGGTCGCGCGGCGCGCGGCGCGGGTCCTGCTGCGATCGGCGCAGCTCCGCGTCGCGCTCGGCCAGCGCGGCTGCGAGCGAGCTCGCCTGCTGCTCGAGGCGGGCGATGCGGGAAGCGCTCTGCGCGAGCTCGGCCTCCAGTTCGCGCGTGCGCGCGTCACGGCCGACCACCGCCCGCGCGACGCGCGCCAGCTCGCGCTCGCGCTCCTCGCCCTCGCGCTGCAGATCCCCGACGAGCTCTTCGAGAATCCCCCGGCGGCTCTCGGCGCTCTGCAGCGACTCGATGAGACCGAGCACGCGCTCGCGCTCCTCGCGCAGATCGCCCATCGCGACTGCGGTGCGGGCGCGATCCTGCGCGAGGCGCTGCTGATGCTTCGGCTGATGGTCGCGCTGCAGGCGCGCTGCGCTCTCGAGCTCCGCGAGACGGCGCTGCAGATCGTCGGCGCGCGCTCCCGCCGCGCTCACCAGGGCGCGTGCCTGCGCGAGCTGCTCCTCGAAGTGCGCGTGTGCACGGGCATGCTCATCGAGCTGAAAGGCGTGCTCGGCCTTCAGCTGTGCGAGCTCGTGGTCGAGCTGTGCGGCGCGACGCTCGGCCGCCGCGCGCGCCTCGAGCGCCTCGTCGCGGGCGTGCTCGATCTGCCGGAGCCGCTCGTCCTTACCCGCCAGCAGCCCCTGCGTCTCGCGCAGCCGCGCGGTGAGCGTCTGCACGGCGCTGTCGCCGTGACGGGCCTCGGCGGGTCCCGGAGTGGCCGGCGCCTCCGCCGCGCGTGCGCCGGCAAGCGGCGGCGCGATCCACGTGTCGGTGGCGGACGGCCGGCGGTCCCCGCTTCCCGGGTTCGCGATGGGCTGCAGAGACGGCAGCTCGGCCGTGTTCTCGATGTCGGATTCGCCCTTGGATGAGGCGGGTGGGGACGGCATGCGCTCTCAGCGTGACCTCGGCTGCTCCTTGCAACTTCAATAAATCTGAGCCGAATCGCGCAAATGCGCAAATCAGCCCTGCAGGAATTCGCGCACCGTATCCGCCGCGCCGGCCGCCGCGGAGGCGAACAGCTCCTGCCCGCTCGGCTCCAGCTCGAGCAGGCGGGCTGCCGGCAGCACGTCGCGCACCCTTCCGGTCGCTTCCCAGAGATCGTCGTGCGGGCGCAGCACCAGCAGCCGCTGAGTGAGGTGCGCCAGGCGCTCTCGCAGCGGATACTGCGCCGCCGCCGTCTCGAGCCACCCCTGCCCGTTGCCGGCGCTCAGCAGCCCATCGCCCGGCGCCGGCGAGGGCGGCGCCCGCGCGGCCGCCCGCCGTTCCTCCGCCGTCAACAGCGGCGCCGACACCATGACCAGGCGCCCGATCTGTCGCGGGCGCGTCACGGCCAGCTCGGTGCCGATCAGGGCGCCGACGCGCTGACCCAGGATGTCGAGGCGGCGCAGCCGCATACTGTCGAGGAAATCGCCGATCGCGGCCGCGTAGTCCTCGATCGCCGCCACGCCGGGCGGCGGGTCGGATTCGCCGAATCCCGGCAGGTCCGGCGCGTACACCGAGCGGTCGCGTCCGGCGAGGGCCAGAAAGCGCGCGAACACCCGGCCCGAGCCCGGGCAATCGTGCAGACACAGCAGCGGCGCCGCCTCCTCGAACCCCCCTCCGGGCGGGATCGAGTTGTGCACGTGCAGCTGACCATAACGACACTCGAAATAGCCGCGGCGCACGCGCGCCTGCGCCGCGACCGGGCGGGTGGGTGTTTGCCTGCGCATACGCTACATAGTGCCACGACCGCACCGGCTCTTGCGTCAGCGGGCGGTGTGCGTACATTGGCGAAATGGAACGAGCACGTGCCCTTCTCCTCCTGGTCCTGGCGAGCGCCCTCGGCGGCTGCGGACTGGCCGGCACCACCACTGCGGCCGGCGCCGGTGCCGCCTCTGAGGCTCAGCAGGCGGCCGACGCGAAACGCACCGAGGCACAGGTAAAGCAGCAGATCGAGGCGAGCTACAGCCAAGCCGCAGAGCAGCGGCGAGCCGCCGACACGGACGCGCAGTGAGCCCCATGGACCTTCGCAACCTCCAGATCCGGATCAGGCGGCCGCCCTCCCGGCCGAGCGATCTCGAGCTCGTCGAGGCTCCGAGCCCGAGCCTGACGAACGGCTCGTTTCTCGCCCGTGCCCTCTGGCTGGCGCTCGATCCGTTCGTGTGCGCCTCGGAGTCCGATACGCGCGATGGGGCGAAACCGGGCGATCTGGTTCCCGCGCACGGCGTCGGCGAGGTCGTCGAATCGCGCCACGAGGTGTTCGGCGTCGGCAGCCTCGTAGTGCTCGACTTCGGCCTGCAGCACCTGTGTGTTTCGGACGGCCGGCGCGCCCGCCTGCTTCACCCGGGGCAGACACCCGCCTCGAGCGCTCTGGGAGTGCTCGGAGTGCCGGGCATGGCGGCGTATTTCGGACTGCTCGATCTGGCGCGGCTGCGCCCGGGAGAAACCGTGCTGGTGTCCGCGGCGGCCAACGCCGCCGGCGCCATGGCCGGCCAGATCGCGATGCTCAAGGGCGCGCGGGCCATCGGCATCGCCGGCAGCCGCGAGAAGTGCGACTGGGTGACACGCCACGCCCGCCTCTCCGCCTGCATCAATCACGGCAGCGAGAACGTCGGCGCGCGCCTGAAGCAGCTCGCGCCGCGCGGCGTGGACATCTATTTCGACAGCACCGGCGGGGAGCTGCTCGAGAGCGTTGTAGCCGGGCGTCACCTCGCCCCCGGCGCGCGTATCGTCCAGAACAGCGTGAGGCCCGTCGACCCCGAGGCGATCCACGCGTGGGGGGGCTACCCGCCCGGGAAGGACGGCGTGCAGGTGCTGCACGTCGAGCCCCACGACTACGAGCACCGCCGGGGTGAGTTCCTGCGCGATGCGATCGCCTGGCACGGCGCCGGCCGCATCGCCGCCAAGGACGACATCGTCGACGGGCTCGTCAACGCCCCTGCGCACCTGGTGCTCGCCATGCAGGGCGGCAACTTCGGCAGGCCGCTGGTCAGGATCTGACGCTCTCGCGAGGCCTCGCGAGCCGGAAACGACCACCGCGCACCTGCCTGTAAGTGCGCGGTGGGTCGGGCCTAGCGACGCCGGCCGCGCGCGCGGCGGGAAGCGGCCCGCCCGGCGCTCTTCTTCGCCGGGCGTCTCGCGCTCTTCCTCGCCGACTTCTTCGCGCTCTTCCTCGCCGACTTCTTCGCGCTCTTCTTCGCGCCCTTGCGCTTCGCGGGGCGGGCTCTTCGCGCCACCTTCTTGCGCGCCTTGCGGGCGGCCTTCTTCGGCGCGGCGGGTTTCGCCGCGGCAGGCTTCGCCGCACCCAGCGTTGCCGCGACCGGCGTTGCCGCCGCAGGCCGGGCTGCGGGGGCCTGCGCCGCCTTCACGGTTGGCACCGCCGCGGGCGGTGCGTAAGGCTTCGGCGCGCCGGGGGGCTTGGCGGCAGCGGCCGGCGCCGTCGCGGGTCGGGCCTGACTTGCACGCGGCGCCTCCTGAACGGCGAACGCCCCGCCTTGCGGGTCCATGAACAAGGCGATCCAGCTTCCACCGGGTACTTCCATCGGGCCGTGCAACAGCCTTCCGCCGGCCGCCTTGGCCGCGCCGACCGCCCGGTTGCACTCGGACACGTGCACGTAGGAGAGCCACGCCGGCGGGCTGGAGGGCCCCTGAACGTTGCACATGCCGCCCACCGCGTTACCGGCGTGCTCGAAGAGCTGGTACACGCCCATGGCGCCCATGTCGTGTCCCGCTCCCCTGCGCCAGCCGAACAGCTCGCCGTAGAAGCGCAGCGCGCCGCTCACGTCCGTGGTTGCGAGCTCGTGCCACGAGAACGCGCCCTGTGGCGGTTGCGGGCCCGGCGGCGGGGCACCGGCGGCCGGGGTGAACAACGCAAAGGTCGCGCCCTGCGGATCCGACAGCACGGCAAAGCGGCCGACGTTGGGAATGTCAGAGGGAGCCTTCAGCACCTTGGCCCCGAGTCCCTGCGCCTGGGAACACGAGGCGTCGACGCTCGGGGTGCCCACGTAGATCAGCCAGTGAGGCGGCGTGCCGGCAGCCTCCGGCGGCAGGGCCATCAGGCCGCCAATCTGCGTCTGTCCGGCCATCCACAGGTTGTAGCCGGGCATGCTGGAAGGCTGGGTCCGCCAGGGCAGGACTTTCGGATAGAAGGCGGCGGCGGCGGCGGTATCGGTCGTCAGCAACTCGTGCCAGATGAATCGTCCCCGGATATCGGCGTTGCTCATGATGAGGTTTCCTCTTTTTTGCGAGCGACATCTTCCACTGTCGACGATCGGCGCGACATTCTGCCTTGCCGCGCGGTTCACTGCCATGACTGTTGCGTCAACTCGCTCCGGGTGTGCTGCCGCTCGCGCCAGATCAGATACAGGCCGCTCGCGATGACCAGGCCGCCCCCCAGGCACACGCGCACCGGAGGCAGCACGTGCCAGACCAACCGGTCGATGGCGATGCCCCAGAGCAGGGCGGTGTATTCGAAGGGCGCCACCAGTGAGGGCGGCGCCGAGCGGAAGGCCTCGGTGAGCAGGTACTGTCCGATCGCCGCGAGCACTCCCAGGGCGAGGAGCCACGGCCAGTGGCTGCGCTCGAGCGGCACCCACACGGGAGCCGCTGCTGCGGTCGCAAACACGGTCATCAGGCCAACGGTCCAGAAGATCACGCTCGCCGTGGTGTCGGTGCGGGTGAGCACCCGCACTGCGATGGCGCTGAGCGCGTAGGCGATCGCCGAGACGAGGGCCGCGAGCGCTCCCCAGGTGACGAGCCCCGAGGCGCTCGGGCGCAGCATGGTGAGCACCCCGGCGAGACCCACGAGTATGGCGCTCCAGTGACGGGCGTCGGCGCGCTCCTTGAGCAGCGGCACCGAGAAGGCGGTCACGAGGAGCGGGGCCGATAGAAACACCGCGTAGGCGTTGGCGAGCGACAGGACCCGCACGGCGTAGATGAAGCCGCCGAGGACCACGACGCTGAGCACCCCGCGCAGCAGATGCATCGGGAAGCGTCGCGGCTTGAGCTCGCCCCACTTCCCGGTGAGCAGCAGCGGCAGCAGCATGAAGGGCATCGAGGCCACGCCGCGCAGCACCGCCACCTGCATGGGCGGGTAGTGCGCGGACAGCCCCTTCAGCAGAGCGTCCATGAGGGAGAACGCGGCGACCGCCGCGATCATCGACGCGATCGCGCGCAGCCTCCAGTTGAGCATCCGTCAGCGCGCCGGGTCCGCCTCGGCGCGCTTGCCGGCGGCCGTGATCCGCCGATAGCCGGTACCGAGAAGCCGCCCCGGCAGCGGGAACGCGCTCATCAGCGACACCAGGAGCGAGGAGGCGTAGGGCACGGACTGAACGAGCAGCACCACGATCCACGCGAGTCGGTCGGGACCGGCGAGCGCGACCCGGTCGAGGCCGGCAGCCTGGGGCGCATGCGCCACACCCCACGCCGACAGCAGCAGCCCGAGCATCATGAGCGTCTCCTCCCGTGCGGCGAGGAGCGCCCCGGCGAGTCCCGGGGAGTGTCCCTGCTTCGGAGTGCGGAAGAACGGCTCGTCGCGGGTGAGGAGGCCCTTGATCGCCGCCTTGCCGATGGTGTGCGTCAGCGCGAGTCCCGCGACCGCCGCCGCCAGCGTCTGGCGGCTGTTGGCCCCGACGCGCACGTGGTAGAGGTGGATGAGCTTCGCGAGCTTGAAGGTGAACAGCGACAGCGGTAACACCGAATACACCACCAGTGGCGGCTCGATCTGCCGCGGCGCCCACACCATGGCGACCGACCAGGCGAGCGCGGCGAGATTGAAGAGCAGGTTGCAGCCGTCGGCGGTCCACGGCAGCCAGCCGGCGATGAAGTGGTAGCGCTGTCCCGGGGACAGCGGGCCGCCTTCCAGGAACAGCGCGCGCGCATGCGCCTTCAGGATCTGCATGGCGCCGTACGCCCAGCGGAAGCGCTGCTTCTTGAAGTCGACGAAGGTGTCGGGCATCAGGCCGCGGCCGTAGCTCGAGGGCACGAAACTGGCGTCGAAACCGGCCTCGAAGATGCGCAGCCCGAGCTCGGCGTCCTCGGTGATGCACCACTCGGCCCAGCCGCCGCAGTCCTCGAGTTGCCTGCGCCGCACCATGGTCATGGTGCCGTGCTGGATGATGGCGTTGCGCTCGTTGCGCGTGATCATGCCGATGTGAAAGAAGCCGCGATACTCGGCGTAGCACATGGCCTTGAAGGCGCTCGCGCCCTCGTCGCGATAGTCCTGCGGCGCCTGCACGATGGCGATGCGCTGATCGCGGAAGGCGGGCGTCAGGTCGCGCAGCCAGCGCGCGTCCACGACGTAGTCGCTGTCGATGACGGCGATGATCTCGGCGTCGGGCGCGGTGCGCGCGCGCGCGTAGTTGAGCGCCCCGGCCTTGAAGCCGGCGAGCGGCGCGACGTGGAAAAAGCGAAAGCGCGGCCCGAGCTGCGCGCAGTGCGCCTCGACCGGCCGCCAGACCGCTTCGTCGCGGGTGTTGTTGTCGATCACCAGCACCTCGAAGTCCGGGTAGTCGAGGCGCGCGAGCGCGTCCAGTGTCTCGATGAGCATCGCCGGCGGCTCATTGTAGGCCGGCACGTGAATCGACACCCTGGGCGAGCGCGCACCGGAGCTCATGAGCGGCGCCCCGAGCCGCCGCCGGTACTCGACCCAATGCGCCTCGGCCCACTCGTGCGCCTCGGCGAGCAGCACCAGCATGACCCCGAGCATGCCGAGGAGCAGCAGCACTCCGGCGATGACGCTCGAGAGCGTCATGTACTGCTGCGTGAAGTCGTAGATCACCCACACCGCGATCGTGGCGGTGGCGTACACCACGACGGCGAGGAAGCTGCGGCCGCGGTTGCGCAGCGAGTCGCTGTTGAGATAGAGGAGCCCGAGCACCACGAGCGCCACCGCGACGGAAGCGGCCGCGAGGATGTGCCACTCCGGCACGCGCACGATCGGCGCCGTGAAGGCGAACTTCGGGTGGCGGTTGACGTCGTAGACGCCCCAGTAGGACCCGACCGCCCCCTCCAGGTACGCCTTCCAAGGCTGATCGAAGGCCTCCATCACGTAGTAGACGATCTGCT
>Ga0137377_10002607_pt1 | contig 13504 bp, 9 predicted proteins | sample SagtaG_22_FD_104815 | JGI IMG/M metagenome (GOLD analysis project Ga0137377, IMG submission 104815) | Vadose zone soil microbial communities from Sagehorn Ranch, Mendocino, California, USA - Sage2_L_40_16 metaG | ecosystem: Environmental > Terrestrial > Soil > Vadose zone | place: USA... | reverse complement strand
GAGATCCTCTGGCCACCATCGATGGAATGCGAGCAGTGACCGTGATTAACGCCTATGTTGCGGACTTCTTCGACACCTATCTGAAGCAGCAGCAGACCAACCTGCTCAACGGAGACTCACCCCAGTATCCAGAAGTGGAATTGTTGGCGGTTCACCATCCGTTGTTATAAAATCTTGCTCAAGGTGTGCTCTGTCAGGGACGGTACAAGTCGATGGGATCTCAACTCGTGCATACGCACAGCAAGAAAGGAAACGGAACCAGCCATTGAGGCGGAGGAAGATCATGACTACTCACCAGAGCGAGACGACACCCGATCCCTCGGCGAATGACTCGCGGAGAAGCGCACCAGCAGGAATTCGTCGTCCTGGGCACTCATCCCTCCGCATCCTGCTCTCCGAGGGATCGAGCCTCTCAGCGCGACAGACGATCACTGCCCTGGGTCGGTGCGGCTATACCCTCGATGTGTGCGATCCGCATCCGCTGTGCATTAGCCGCTTTTCCCGCTTCATCCGGCGCATCTATCGCTGCCCGGCGGTGGGAACGGACCCCCTCGGGTACCTCGCGTTTGTGCTCCAGCACCTCACACAGGAACCCTACGATGTCCTGCTGCCGGTGCATGAGCAAGCGTTTCTCTTCGCAAAGGTGCAGGATCGACTGCCGGACGGTGTAAGCACTGCGCTCGCCTCGTTTGACGCCTTCCTCGAGGTGCAGGGAAAAGTGGCGTTCGCGAGCCTGATGGAACGGCTCGCTCTGCCGCAGCCACCGACTCACATCGTCTGCTCGCGCGCGGAACTGGAGACACTGGACCAGTTCCCCTGCTACATCAAGACGGCGTACAGCACGGCAGGACAGGGTGTCTGGCGCGTCACGAACCGGGAGGAGCGGGACCGTGTCGCGCTCGTGCTCGAACAGCGGGGCCTGCTGGGTGGGACGCGCGAAATCGTCGTCCAGGAAGAAGTGACTGGTGTGTTGTGCCAGGCTCAAGCAGTATTCGTGCATGGCCACCTGCTTGCCGTGCACTGCACCCGGACGCGGGGGGTGAGTGTGGGCGGAGGGCACAGCGCACGCACGGGGGTGGATCACCCACAGGTGCGGGAACACCTTGTTCTCCTGGGCCGAGCACTGCAGTGGCACGGCCCGCTGGCGCTCGATTACCTCTTCGAGGAAGCGACCGGACACCCCACCTACATCGAGGCCAATCCTCGGCTGGTCGAGCCGATGAATGCCACTCTCAGCGGAGTCAACCTCGCCGATCTGACCGTGCGGGTTGCCCTTAGCGAGATGGGAGCCTCTGACGTTACCCTTTGCGGACACCCCGGCAGACGAAGTCACAGCCTGATGGCGATCCTCCTCGGCATCGCTGATCAGGGCGGATCGCGGCGGGAGGTGCTGCGCACCGTCGGAGAGGACATCCGAGGCTGCGGGATCTTCGCCGAGAGTCGGGAAGACCTGACACCGCTGCGCATGGACCCGCCCAGCCTGATCCCGCTCGCTGTGGTAACCGGGCAACTGCTACTGCGCCCACGCGCAGCACAGCATATCGCCGCTGGCACGGTCAACGCGTACAGCCTGACCGCCACCGCGGTAGAAACGATCGTTGCCCTCGATGGCAAGTGAACACTATCCTAGAATCTCCAAGGGGTAAAGAGCAAGAAGAAAACTACTCAAACCAATGAGCTCATACCATGCTATATTGTACAGCTAAACCAAGTTTGCCCACGTTACTCATGGCATTCCATTGTTCCGGTAGATACCGCAAATCTGTAAGGATAGAGAGGGTGTTTGGTAAAAAGGAGAACCAAAGAAGAGCAAAAGCAAGCTGAAGGAATTTTGACCGGGTTTTCAACATGAACCAGCCACAGCAGATAGGAATGAGGAACAAAAAGCTATTCAAGCCTATCATGGACATGTGGTCGTCACCCTTTCTTAGACGTTGTATCACGAACTGGCACTTCGAGGAGCCAAAGTCAAGGCTTCTGTCCTCTGTCCAGGCTTTGTGAACACACGGATTATGGATTCAGTTCGCAATCGTCCGGCCAGACTCCAGAATGATCTGGCTGAAGAGCAATTGGGTCCCGAAAGCGAGGCACTGGTGCAGCTTATGCGTCAAGCTGTAGAGGCCGAGATGCCTCCTCACCAGGTAGCCGACATTGTCTTCAAGGCGATCCGTGACGAGAGATTTTACATTCTGACGCGTCCAGAACTGAAAGAAGCGGTTCGAGTCCGCATGGAGGATATTCTTCAAGAGCGCAATCCGACATATATTCTAATGCTACAATAACTGATCAGGTTCCCACCTCAGTTTTCGGTCTGAAGCGTAGCGCTGACCAAACTTCGTCGATAGAAATCTGGGTAACAGGTCTCCATTCGCTGTCAGGAAAGACCTTCCAGAGTATATCGCGGTTGATGTCGGAGGGAACCTTCGAACTCTGTTTTGGATACGAAACCCAGAGCAATCCTCCAGGTTTTACTAGCTGGATGGCAATAGGTGTATCTTTCTCAACCTCGGCTTTATTGCGCACAAACTGAAGTACCACGTCAAAGTTACCAGCAGGTGCTGGAGTCGTAAGGAGTTCAACATCTGCTGGTAGCAGGGCGCCGAGTTGTTCAGAGTATCCTTCGGGAGCATTCAACATGATTATGCGCTGCTTCGGTTTAATACCGAGTTTTTTGATCAAAGATGTATCGGCCATTTACTGACTCCTCGGCCCGCCGGCCCATAGCGTATTTTGAAGCATTTTAGCTAGCTAATAGCCTGGTATTGTAAAACGACTGTTTTAGTAGCATCAGAAAGGGATCATATGATGCAAACTCAGAATGGAGTATATCATATAACACAACAGCCGAATAACCACATGAGCATGTTGTGTAACCTTGCTGCTATGGACTACTGACCCAACACATACGTCTTTCTAGCCTGTAGACAAATCTAACTCTGGTTTGCTCTGTATCGAATTGTTGCACACGTTGCGCCTGTTTGAATGTGCCAAACTGCGGTGGCATTTTCACCTCTGCTCCACGTAGCAATTCTTTAATGATCAGTATCTGGATACGTGGCACCCTGGACAAAGAACGAGTTCTTCAAAAACCCTCTTCCACCGTATTGGGCTTTTCCAGGCGGCGTGGTTCCTCGGTGTGTTGTTGAGGCGAGCGCAACCAGAGCGAGATATGCGCTGGCTGCATCGTCTCGGTAGAATTGGCATCAAAAAGTAGACCCATAAACCCGTCAAACATCCGTGTTGTACCGACATTCAAACAGTTCACTTGTAGCTTTGGTGTCATGAACAATGGGATATATGAAGTTCGTCAGATAGCACTGTATGAACTCGATGAAGGATCTGCGAAGGAGACTCTTAAGAGTAGATACCAGGGTATTGTTGAAAACTCCATTCGCATTGTAGAAGCCAGATAAAAAATTTCCGGTTGGGGGTTTTGCTAGTTGACGCCTGCACGTACCCCGTATGTAGGTCTGCTGATAGGCGTCAACTCTTCTTTTTACTGGTGTTCGTTTACATGCGCGTCTATGTGTAGGAGAAAAAATCAAGGAAAATACCCTAACGCAAGTTCAAGTGGATGTGGGCATAGTAACACTCGAAAGGTACCAGGAAGCATTGACCAGAATGTTAGTGTATGCACGATTGGAAAAACAAACGCAAGCATAGCATAAAACTCAACAATATTTTTCTCTGCGCAAAATATGAAGTCTGTCATGAGTTGGCATCCGCAGCCTGAACATTTTTTCTATCGTCCCAGTCAAAAGCCCACTATTGCAGAAAGCATCGTTTTCGTGGTCTGGTACACATGTTATAGCTAGCGAGTTATATCCGTTATTCTCCACTACCTGGTACAAATTCAGTTTCCTGGTATTGATTAGCTTGCTCAGATAGTTTGTCGGCTTCTTTCAATGTTACCGAAGGAGTACGGGCAAAATCAGGCTGGTTCTTTTTCCTGCCTCTTATGACTGGCAAGATGGCTCCCAAACCGATGCAGATGAGTCCGAGGAGGGACAGCGCAGTACCTGCCTTCCAGTAATGTTGATAATAACCATTCGGATTCTGAAAATACACAGAGGTGCTGAACATCTCTGGCGGCTGGCCAAATTGATGATACAACGTTATCCGCTCAACTGTATATGCCTGACCAACCAGATGAACATGATTGTCGGAACTAGCATCGATACTGGTTGTTTCGTCGGTTCGATAAAGGAAAGAGATCAAGACATTGCCGTGATTGAGGTAATCGGCGCTAAAAGCGGGTAAAAATTCACCCTCATTTACAATGTACAGAGTTGGGCTTTTTTCCAACTGCATATAGCCGATTCCACGCCCTGAAAGGTAGTGAGCAATAAATGCTTTTGTTATATTTTGATAGGGAGTTTTTTGTGGAATGGCACCGTAGATCAGGCCGCTAATTGTGAGCAGGATTCCCAAGAGTATCAGGCCTCTGCGCCGTATAAAGATGGCTATAATCTTCATTTCTTAGCTCCTTTTTTATCTCGCCGCCTATGGCGGCGAAGGAAAAATAATCGGGGACACCCCGAACCCCGGCAGAAGCGCGGCCTCTGCACTCCCGAAACTGCGTTGGTTGAGAAAAAGGATATCCCAAGTCTGGTAGAGGTGCAGTCTCTGCACTTTGCTAGACGAATAGGCGTCTCTATGATATCATCGATGGCGATACGAACAAATACACTGGGAGGAACGGGCTACACTGTGTATCTTAAACGTTTGGAGATGTTGGGTTTTAAGAGCTTTGCGGTGCGGACGATGTTGGAGTTCAGCACGGGCGTAACGGCTGTAGTAGGACCGAACGGTGCAGGGAAATCGAACGTTGCCGATGCGGTGCGCTGGGTGCTCGGCGAGCAGAGCATGCGCCAGTTGCGCGGCAAGAAAAGCGAGGACATTATTTTCTCGGGTGGGCATGGCAGAGCTCCACTTGGTTTGGCCGAGGTCTCTCTTACCATCGATAATAGTACAGGCTGGGTGCCTTCGGAGTATAGCGAGATCACCGTTACACGGCGCAGTTACCGTTCCGGAGAAAATGAATACCTCATCAACAAACAGAAAGTTCGCCTCAAAGATGTCGTGTTGTTGCTGGCGCAGGCTCGCATCGGGCATGACTCCTATACCGTGGTCGGACAAGGGTTGATTGATGCTGCCCTCAGCTTGCGTGTAGAGGAGCGGCGCGGACTATTTGAGGATGCCGCAGGTATTCGTCCTTTCCAGGTGCAGCGGACGGACGCCGAAAACCGACTGCGACTGACAGAGCAGAACCTTGACCGTTTGCGTGATATCGTCAGTGAAATCGAACCTCGCCTGGAACCTCTGGCGGAACAGGCCCGCCGCGCAGTCGAATCCCGGCAATTAAACGGCGAATTGCAGGAGGTCTTGCTCACCTGGTATGCCCTGCAATGGCGGCGACTGCGCGCTAACAGGGAGCGGGCGGAGGTTGCAGAACAGGAGCAGGCACAACAGGTGCGGCAGATGGAGCAGGCGCTCGAGGATGCCGACAAGCGTAGAGAAATCCTGGGCATTCAACGGCAAAGCGCTCAAGCGGGTATTGTTGAGGCGCGTGACGCATGTAATGAAGCGAACGAAGTCGTGCAGCGTAACGAACGTGACCTGGCCGTCAGCCAGGAACGGATCACAAGCTTAGAGCGTCAACGGGTAGAGCAGCAGCAGGAGGAGCGACGACTGCGCGAGCGATTGATTGCGGCACAACAACAGATTATTGACCTGGAGGAACAATGCGACCTTGCCGATGAAGCTATTGACGCGGATGCCACATCCCTGGCGATCCAGGAAGCGCAGGTCGCGAAGGCGCAAAAGGAATATGAATTTGATGAGCGGCGTTTGCGCAATGCGCAGGGTGAACTCATCCAGATTCAAGCTCGCCTGGGAGCCAGCCAGTCTGATCTTGGCCGGCAGCAGAAGCACCTGGGGGAGCGCAATCGCACTCTCGCGGCGAGGCGAGATACTATTTCTCAGACCCAGCAGACTCTCCGCACTTTAGAGAGTCGCCTGGCTGAAGAGCGCGTGCAACTCGATAGCACACGCAAAGAAGAGCAACAGATCACACAACGCAGACAGGCTATGGCGCGTGCCATCGCGGACGCGCAACAGGAGATGGAACGTCTCAAGTCAGCCCTGGCAGAAGCAGAAAGCCTTCGCCGCAGCACTTCAGACCGGCTCAATATGCTGAAAAACTGGCATTCGAGCCTCAGCGGGTATAGCGATGGCGTACGCGCACTCATGCGCGCCCCGTCGGGCAAACTCAGCGGTATCCTTGGTCCCGTACCGCAGTTTGGTATGGCACCAGCAGGTTTGGAGGTTGCGCTAGAAGCTGCGCTTGGCCCCTATTTACAGGCTGTAGTAGTGCAAACGCTTGATGACGCTCGTGCATGCCTGGATTACCTGCATGCAACGAAGGCGGGAAAAGCAATGGTCGTGTGGTTGGATAAAGGCGAAAGCCAGGGAGGGATGAACGGCATTGATGAGGCGCACGTGCAGTCGGCGGAAGATGTACTCAGTCGCTTACTGGCAAGTACACCATCGTTGAAAGAGCGTGTGCATGGACTGGCGTGGCGTAGTATACAGTGTGATCCCCGCTACCTTCCTCTTTTCCGCGGAATGCTGCGCGGGACTATCATCGTACATGACATGGAAACAGCCTGCACACTTCTCAACGCGCTCGCATCATTGCCTGGCGCATCTGACTATCCTCAGATAGAGAAGCTGGTAACGCGCAAAGGTGAAGTGCTGCACGTCGATGGCTGGCTGACGGGAGGAAGCGGCAAGGATGGCAGCCAGCAGGGCTTGCTGGCTTACGAGCGCGAGCTGCGTGAACTGCCACAGCAACTCGATGAGCACGTAGCGCTCATCGATACGTTGAACGCCAGTATTAGCGAGGTGCAGCGCAGCCAGGAAGCTCGCCGGGCAGAGCAGAACGCGGTTGACAAAGAACTGCAGAAAATTGTTACTCGCATCAATGATCTGAACAGAACGGTGAGTAATACGCAGCGAGAGCAGGAACGTTTGCAAACCGAGTTACAACTGGCGATCTCGGTTGAACAGCAGTTGGCGGCTGAACTTACCGGGTTGGAACAGGAAGTGCAAGCGGCGCTGGAACGCGTGCGCGCACATGAGAAGTCACAGCGTGAAACCGCTGGCCTGGTCGAGGAGCTACAGCGAGAGGTGGAGGAACGCACCATCATCTATCGCCGCCAGCAGGATGAATTGAGCAAAGCTCGTACCGCGCTGGCCGTCGAGCGACAGGAGGCGAAGTCGCTGCGCCTGCAATTGCTGGCGCAACACACACAGCTACAGGACCTGAAATCGCAGGTTGAACACTACATAAGCCGCATGAAAGAGGCCGAAGAGCGACACCAGGTATTACAACAGACAATGGCGTCGCAGCGCACGGAGCTTGAGCAGGCTCGAGAACGCACGCAAACGCTGGCGGAAACGTTGCGCGAGGCTGAGAAGCAGGCCGGTGAGATCGATGGTCAGATAACTATACAGGAACAAGAGATAATGCAGTTGCGCCATACGATGGCTGCATTAGAAGTAAGCTATCGCCACTGCCTGTTGGAGAGCCAGAAGGCGCGAGATGCGGTAGAAGCATTATTGGAGCAGTTACAGGAAGAGATAGCTGTCACTGACCCTCGAGAACTGGTTCGATATGCGACAAACGGCTATGGGGTCGCAGAAGTAGCGGATGTACAGGATGAAAGTGATGCCGCATTTTCTTCTACCGGGTCTGATACTCTTTCAGAGGAAGAAGAGTCGCATTTACGCAAATTACGCAGGCGAGTTGACATCCTGCGCAATCGTCTCAAAGCTATTGGGGGCAGCGATCCCGATGCACCACAGCAGTATGAGGAGACGCTCACACGTTATGAGTTCCTTTGTACGCAAATTGCCGACATGGACCAGGCTGCTTTGCAGTTGCGCACGATTATCAGCCAGCTCGACGTGACGATGGCGCGGCAGTTCGAGACAACTTTCCAGGCTGTCAACGCCCGTTTCAGCGAACATTTCACAACACTGTTCAACGGCGGTAATGCGCGTCTTGAACTGACCGTCTCCAGAAATGAGGAGAATGGTGCGCATGCATCGAGTATGCCAGCAGGTGTAGACGTGATTGTACAGCCACCAGGCAAAAAGGTGCAAGATTTGTCGCTGCTTTCGGGTGGGGAACGCGCATTGGTCTCGGCGGCGCTGCTCTTTGCCTTGCTGGAGATCAATCCGCCGCCTTTCTGCCTGCTCGACGAGGTGGATGCGGCTCTCGACGAGTCCAACCTGGTACGCTTCTGCGAAATTTTGAAGCATTTGGCCCAACGCACACAGTTTATCGTGATTACCCATAATCGTGTGACGATGATGGAGGCCCAGGTTATCTATGGTGTCTCGATGGGTGGAGATAGCATCTCGCGTGTGATCTCCTTGAAACTTGAAGAGACTCCGGTTGCGGGAGATCGATAAACCATGCCCATAAACTCATGAAAAAACTATTGACAGGCTTTCTTGTCTATGATACTATACAGCGTGTCAAGAGAAACCGCCTGTATGTGCAGGTGAACCGGTGGCAGTAGCGAAGAAGGTATACCCGTTCCCATCCCGAACACGGAAGTTAAGCTCTTCAGCTCCGACGATACTTTGGGGGCAGCCCCACGGGAAAATAGGTCGTCGCCGTTTCACCCGCCCACATGGGCGGTTTTTTTATGCTGGTTTTAATATTTTACAGAACAAGTGCTTCCTTTTTAGAAGGTGAGAATGTCCGAGCCGGATCAAAGGCTCTGAGGTTGATAGTGTGTCTTTCGAAAGGGGGTGGGAGACGAACTTGTTGCCCATGCTCAATATCTCCTGTAATGATGGCTTCAACCAGCAGAGCAGTAATCGGCGCATGCATTAAGCCATGTCCAGAGAAACCAGCAGCATGAACAAGATTGCCCTGATTGCTATCAATGCCGATCAAGGGATTCGCATCAGGTGTTGTGCCGTAGAAACCGGATGCTGTCGCCGTTAATCCACCAGCATCAGCTAAACGTGGGGCGAAGTCCATTACCTGTTCGAGAATGGCGTAGCCATAGTTGTCAATGCCGTTGCTGTGGTTAAATGGCGGGTCGATCCGATCCTGGTCTTCATCGCTGAAGTTGGGCTCGGGATTGGTCTCGTGTGCCCAGGCAAGCAACAGGAGTTCGTTCTCGGGACGGCTATGTGCTCCTCGACCAGTACCCATGCCATAGATAGTCATCGGCAGCCGCAACCATTCATCCCGGCTCATGATTTGCCTGTCTGGTTTCAGGAAGTAGTGATAGCGCTTGAGCGGTGAAATAGGGAGAGGCATCCCGCCAATGAGCCGGCTAAGTCGTGGAGCCCATGCATTTGTCCCATTGACGAACCAGTCAGCCTCTATAGAACCTTTCGTTGTTTCGAGAGCGATAATACGACCGCCGCGAAGCGCTGCACCAATCACTTCCGTATCTTGCATCAAATGGGCGCCTAACTCCTGTGCGCGGCGAAAGCCTTCCATGTAGATCATCTGGGGGAAGAGAAACCCATCGGTCGGGCACCACGTTGCTCCCACGAGACGACCAGGTTCGATATGCGGCCAGCGTGCATGGACTTCCTGGGGAGTCAGGATTTCGACTGGCAATCCGACCTTCTGTTGCATCGCAACATTAGCCTGGGCCATTTGCCATGATTGTACCACAGCGCTTCGGATGCCCGGTTTCCAGGCCGGTGCAGCTTGCTCTGGATCCTCATAGAGGAAGAGGTATCCGTTTTGCTGGATAACAGGCTGGCTTCTTTCAGATGGGGTTTGCAGTATCTGGTGAAACTGCGTATACCACCATTCGGAATACTGCATGCCGATCACTGTTTCCTCAACGCTGAACTGTGCGCGGATGCCCGCCGCTGAGCGACTTGATGAACCATTCCCAATCTTTGCCTTCTCTAGGGCGGTCACGCGGAAGCCTCGCTCAGCTAAGCGAACGGCTGTCAGGGCGTTGGTCGAGCCTCCGCCGATCAGGACCACGTGATCCGCTGTCGAGTGTCGTTTGGTTTGTGGGGTATTCATGACTCGTTGCTCCTTTCTGTCATTGGGAATATGTTCAACGAATTTGGCGACGCACACCGGGCGGTTGAAATCAGGCATCAGGCGAACGAAGCGACGGCGCACCGGGCGACCACGAGGGTCGCCCCTACATTTCGTTCAGAGCTGAATTACCGGGCGACCGCGAGGGTCGCCCTTACATTTCGTTCAGGGCTGCATAACCGGGCGACCACAAGGGTCGCCCTTACATTTCGTTCAGGGCAGTTATTATTTTATCGATTTCCTCCTCGGTGTTGTAGAAGCCTGTTGAAATACGCAGTGACTTTGTGGAGGGGATGTTGCGGAGATAAATATTGTGTTTGTCTCGCAGGTATGTGACTACTTCGGTATCGTCACGTCCCGCCAACTTAAAGGAAACCAGTCCACTCTCTCCCGGTCGGGGAGTGAGCACGGTTATCCCTAACACTTCTTTGAGAGTGTTATAAGCATATGTGCTCAATGATTTGACACGGTCAAAAATCCATTGGTAGCCAACAGTTTCCTCCAGCCAGTTCAGTACTGCCGCCTGACCAGCTATGGCCGCGGTCTGACGACCTCCCACCTCAAAGCGCTGCGCACCCTCATTCAGTTCCCATTCTACTCCTTCTTCGTGCTTGATTGACCATGGTCCTACATAGGTTGGTGAGACAAAGCTAAGCGCATTCCGGCGGACGTAGAGTGCCCCTGTACCGTCTGGCCCGCATAACCACTTCTGCATGGGAATAGCATAGAAATCAACACCAAGCGCTTTTACATCGACAGAGATCGCACCGGCAGATTGTGCACCGTCAATCAGTACAGGTATATCCCATTCGCGTCCCATATATGCGACTTCGCTGATATTGAGAACTGCGCCTGTTGTCCATGCGACATGCGAGATAGAAATCAGGCGCGTGCGTGGTGTCACTAGGTCCGCAATGGCTTTAAGAACAGGACGTTCTGCCGACGGACCGATATCAGCAAAGCGGATAACAATCCCGTAGCGGTCCCGCAACTGGTACAAAGGCGCTAGTAAACTGATATGTTCATGATTGGTTGTAATAACCTCGTCACCTTCATGCCATTGAATTCCGTAGCTGATGATATTGAGACCCTCACCTGTGTTATCGGTCAGGGCGATCTCATCTTCACCAGTGTTCAGGAGGCGAGCCACACTGCTTCGTGCATTGCCGTAGATTTTTCCCATGACTTCAAATGCCGCTGCTCCTAAGCGGCCATTTTGCCATTCGTTTTGCATTTGTTCCTGCATGGCATGTAATACACAACTCGGTAGAGGACCGAATGAACCCGCGTTGAAATAAATGTGCGCTGTAGTGGCGGGCATTTCCTGGCGAATACGCTGTAAGTGAGTGAGGTCGGACAAGGTGAGGCTCCTTTGCTAGGTTACGGGATGGGTTCGTTGTTTATAGTAATGGGTATGTTGGCCATAGATGACGAACGATGGTAATGAAACAATATTGGTTAGTAGAAGTATATATTACACACAGGCCTTGCGCAATTTTGATGCATACTGCTTGTTTGTTGACAGGTGTCGCACCGTTAGATATGCTTGAGTAGCGGATATAGACTTTATGGCCGAGGCGGCCAAACACATTTCCATCGTGCAGCATCCCCAGCACCACCCAAGGTGGGAAAACACGTGGCGAACCGTCAGGGTCTGGTTGACAACCTGGGACATCGGGCACAAGCTATCGCAGTACGACCTCGACCTGGCGCAATACCTTGACAACTTATTCGGTAAGTACCCCGTCCCGAGGGGCAAGAAGTGACGGAAGGCCAGGCAGAGAGACGAGTGAAAGGTCGCTTGCGCTGCAAGAAAAAAGAGGCTGAGGGTCGAAGAAGTGTATTGCATCTACATGGATTGCGCTGTATGATGAAGCTACTTCTAGTAAGGATTTGCTAACGTGCGTATTCGTAATTACCGTCAGGGCGATATCCCAACGCTTGTATATATTCAGCAACTTGCTGCCCAAACCGATGGTATAGAGCCGATGAGCGCGGCTGACTTCGAAGACTGGCTAGCACAGTCGGAGCTTGAAGCTGGATCCAATATCTTTCTGATTACCGATGATGACGATGATCTGAATAGTTGGGGCCAGGCAGATGTCTTGGATGGTCTTGAGGGAGAGGTGGTGGGGTATACGGTGCTACAATTGCGCCGGAGCGAGCATGCGTATCATTTCCTTTGCGAAGGGGCAGTGCTTCCACAATATCGGAGGCGCGGTGCTGGCCAGGCGTTGCTGATTTGCGCACTTAACCATGCTCGCATGCGTGCCGCCGAGTTTGAGTTTGAAGCTCAACAGCAGGGATTTCCAACCTATTTTGAAGCGTTGCTACCTGTTAATGACCCTGCGTCAGTGAGTTTGGCGACCCAATGCGAAATGCAGCTAACAGATGAACCCGCATTGAAAGGTATGCGGCTCTATCGTAGCGAGTTGTGAGGATGGAAAAGCTTGTTATCGTGTTGCTTTTTTATCTCTAGCTTAAAAAACCCCTCGTGGAGCGTTTACCATTTGAGAAGGAATTCCTAACTATTTTTTTCTATTAGTCGGTTATCAGGGAGGTACCTCAGGCACCCTGTGCTTTTCTTATGATTTTATCCATAGCTATTTATGACCTATCTCATTGATTAGCTGATGCAATGAGAGTATACTAGAAAGCAAGGGCGCGTCTTTCCCAACTGAAACACAGTATGCTAAAAAACCAGAGGACGGTTGATAGCTACAGGTTCTATATCCTCGCCCGGGAGGCTGAAACCAGGTAGCATACTTCATACAAAAAGGGCGAACCATGAGATGAATAATGAAATTGCCAACGTATCACACGAGGCGAGGAGGGAACAATGTTTTTAGCCAAGTTTCTCTACCGTAACATGAAAGGGTATCGTTTCCTGGCCGTGCTTGCCATCTTGGTGGCGATCACGCAGGTTAGCTGCGATATTCTTGCACTCCAGGCGCTCAAATGGATTCCGAGCAAGGCTCAAAATCCCGGTAACGACCCGGCCTGTACCTTTACTTTTCTTGGCCTGAATGACAATCCCGGGCTGCTTGACTTCTTCGACACGCCTGTACTTGACCCATCGCTCAACCCACCACCGGGAGCCCACCAGCCTGTGCCACCCCCTACGTCACCCTGCCCGGCTAACCCATCAGATCCAAGGACTCTGGTCAACCCCGACACTACCCATCATAGTGTCAATGGCGTGATCGTCTTTTCCGTGATCGTGCTGGTCGTTTTTTCCGTATTGAGCGCGCTGCTGGTCTACATTGACCTCTATCTCGCTGCCTATATTGCACACGGCCTGACCGCGAAGTTACGCCAGCAACTCTTTGAGCACCTGCAACGCATCTCGCTAGACTGGCATGGCAAGCAGAAGAAGGGAGACCTTGTCCAGCGCATCACCGGCAATAT
>Ga0137377_10002606_pt1 | contig 13512 bp, 16 predicted proteins | sample SagtaG_22_FD_104815 | JGI IMG/M metagenome (GOLD analysis project Ga0137377, IMG submission 104815) | Vadose zone soil microbial communities from Sagehorn Ranch, Mendocino, California, USA - Sage2_L_40_16 metaG | ecosystem: Environmental > Terrestrial > Soil > Vadose zone | place: USA... | reverse complement strand
TTGCCATCGAAACGGTTTGCCAGAGATGAAGCTCGAAGTGCGATAATGCGCTCGACAGCACCGTGATAACGTCTTCCACCATGCCCCTCTGACACAGAATCCCTTACGTCACCCTCCCGGACAGGACCCTCGACTCTGTGTCGAAAGAGGGGTAGAGTGAATGTAACGGGAGGGGCGGTTTCCAACTGATGCTTTTCAGACTGGCATCCGCGAAGGGGATCCTGTGCGTTCGCGCCGAAGCACGTCGGCGGAAGGGGGAATCCCATGCTTACTCAGCGATCGCCGAGCGCGATTAGCACGAAAATCCTATGCATCGCATGCGGTGGCCAAATGCCACTCACGCTTGTCGAGCCAGCATACGACGGCAAACAGGTGGACAACCACACCTTTAGATGCGCCGCTTGCGGGCTAATCGAGACCTACGTCTTTGATCGGGGTCACTCGTATCGTGTTGCCGACCACTTGTCCGGGCGTGCCCATGGTCAAAAGACGAGGCGCCGGCGCACGGACAAAAGATGAGCCTGACGATGCTCGCGGCTGAGCCTGTTCGTTGAGGAATGCCGTCAAGATCATTCCGAATGCATTCGGCGAGGCGGTGGTTCTCAAGCGGATGTTGGTGCACTCATTCGCGCCGCCGAGCGTTGGCGATCCGCGATGAAGACGACGATCGCCCACGGCGAGCTCGGCGATGAAAGCGAGGGCGCGGGGCATGGCTCGACCTTCCTCGCCATCTCAGGTTCCCGGCGCCGTCTTTTCCTCCGGAGCGCTCAACACCTCGGCTCGCGTGTCGCGCATCGCAGTACTCACCTTTTTGGCGAGCACGGCGAACTCCCGGAGGTGCTCGCTTATCTTCCTCCCATTCGCCCGCAACTCCGTGGCGAGCTGCTTGGCCTCGTTCATGATGCCGGCCGCAATGTCGACTGCAGCTTGTCCGGCTTCCTCGATGTCCTTGGCGGTTGTCTCACACGCTTCGATGATCGCCAGCGCTGATAGGTTTCCGATCTTGTCGATACGGTCGAGCGCGGTAATTGCAGGTAGCTTCCCACCGTTCGCGTCGCGATCTGTGAAATTGCGCAATGCGTCTTCAATACCGCGCTCGACCCTATCCAAGTTACTAGCGTGCTCTACTGCTTCCATACCAGGCTCCTTTTCCTGACAGGGTGGTTCAACTGAAGGTTCTTCTGTGGTGAAAGTGTTCCCCGGCGCCCTCACTTCCATGCAGCGAACGCTTCCTGAAACACCCGTTCGCCGGGCGTGCCTTTTTCGATCGCCAGGATTGCGCGTTGGCCATCGTTATAGATGATCGGAATATCGAACCAAGACCGGTCGGCGAGCAATTTCCGATTGTGCTGCAGGTCGCTGTCGGTCGCCGACAGTCCAAAGAGAAAGACGCCGGTGGTTATCTTCACACTGAGACCAGCGAGCGGCGCACCGCGGGCCTGCTCCGCCTCCTTCATCAGCATGCCCAGCACGTTGGAAATCCCGCCGAATAGGAAATCGGACGGCACTTTGAACACGATCTCAATCGTGTGGCTCGCGGGCAGCGTGGTGTCGCTGTTGGGGCGGAGCGACAATGTCATGCGGATGCGGCGCTCCGGAATTTCGACCTGCGCGCGGACGGCGAGTGGTTGTCCAGGCGACGCGGGGTCGGTTCGCCAGATCACCGAGCCGAGGTAGCGCCTGCCATTGACGTCTGAGGGATCCGCTTCATAGAGCACCGCGCGTTGAGCAGGCTCTTCGGGGAGGCCGACAGTGGGGGTCCGATCGGTGGCAGAGGAACCTTGCTGTGGGGCTTGACCGATACTGCCCACAATCTCCGGCTGCGACGGAACCGCTTCATGCCGCGCCCAGGTCGCCAAGTTTCTGACGAATGCGGAGAGTCGGTCGCGTTGCCAATGCATCAGGACGGCCAGCACGACGACCAGGGATAGGCTGAGGCAGCCCACGACCAGGGTCTTCCGCGAGCGGCCCCGCCGCTTGGGTACAATTGTTTCGGCAGTTTCGCGCTGCGTCATGGGATGCGGCTGCGGCCGACACATCTCCGTCCTTGGCCCGACCGCGCCTACGTGGGGCATGATGGAGAGTGAGGGAATCCGTTGATCGGAGCGGTCGCCGTCCGAAATGTGCCCGCGACCGGCTCTGAGCTGGCGTGCTGGAATTTCTGCTTCACCTAGACGCTCGGCTTCCGCCACGTCCTCGCGGTAAAGCTTGAGCACTTTGAGCGCTTCGGCGTTTAGTGATGGGCGGTCGAGCTTGCAGGCGCGGCTCTCCACCTGCGATTCCAGGTCGTGCGTGCCGGTCTCATTGCGCTCCGGCTCGGATGGTACCGCCGGCTGGGGCCGAGCCCCACCAGCGGAAAGCCTGGCAGCCAGCGGGCCGCTCTGCTCGAGGGACGAGGGCACCTGACAGGGCTGCCCACGAGGCTTCGGCGCAGGGATCGAACATACCGCTTCGGCCCACGGGCGGTGAGTCCTGTTGGCTTCGATGTCACAGAACGCTTTTTCTAGCAACAAACGCTCGCGCGCGATCTCCGATTCCGTGAGGGCCGGCGTAACACCGGAGAGTTGACTCACCAAGGCCCTTCGCGCGCACTCATAGAGCGCGGCGCGCTGGGCCTCGTCGGCGTTCCTGAGATCGGCGACGGCGCGGGCGATCAGCCGGTAATAGTCCGTCATCGGGCGATGTCACATCATCGGTATGCCAAAGCCACCGAACTTCGGTTTGCTCTCCGAAGAACACAAACGCAACAGTCGCAATCACGCCGCGGTTGGGATCATTCGTATCGAGAACAACTGACTGGAAAAAATGTGGCTTTTCAAAGGCTTGGGCACAAGCTATGCGTCGTGCCGTGAACTATGGCTCAGGCGAGGGCCGTAATCTAAAGACAAATCAATAATTTAGATGCACAGACACGCCCCGGCTGCCTTGGGGAAAGTCCGACGGCATGGCCCAACCAAACTGACCCAGCTCGCGGTGGGCACGGGCCTTAACCGGACGATGCAAAAAGCCATTCTCGGCGTTCTGGTAAGTGACGCGCTCGGCCAATGCGGTCAGCACCTCGTGATCGGATGGTGTGGGCCCGCTCCTCATACCGCCACGCCCCAGGGTGTCCGTACCAGCAGGGACGATAGCGGCAGAATCCTGTTTATTCTGCCGACTTGAAGATAGTCCACCAGTCGCGTCGGCGGCGGGCCTTTGATAGATTGCAGCACAACAATGCCAGGTAGTGGTAACGGGCCCATTTTAGGGGCATGAAGCATGGGCGGCACTCGTTCGCTCCAAGGGCTGATGAAATGGCTGAGCCGCGACGAGTGGCGCGACCTGTTCGCCGAGGTATTTGACCGCCATCTGCTGCCCGCCTGTGAGCGGACCGGCGTTGAGGTCGATCAGGTCATCTCGATACTTGGCCAAGACGGGTTCATGACGACGGTCTGGGGCTGTGCGTTTGAAGATTTTCTTACCCGAGAACTCGCTGGTGGCCGCAACATCGTTGATGACTATCTGAAGCGCCGAGGCTGGAAAGAAAGCGCATCGGCACGGGCCTACCTGATGGCGCTGCGAGGCTCGGTACTGAGCCTGTATGAAGTCAGCGATATCGTTCGAGACAGGTCGTTCCGGGCGCGGGACCTTGTACGCGGGGGCGAGCCGGTCCTGATCAGCGAGCGCTCGGCAACCCGCTCCCTCGAGCAGTGGGACCGCATCGCCGTGCGCGTTGTTCAGATTGGATCACAGACGCTTATCAGCGGGGCCGTGTTGCCGTACGACCGCGACGCATCAGAGAAGGTCCTGAAGTTGCTGCGCAATGTTGCAAAGCGCACCGACAAGGAGAAGCAAAAGCTTGCCTACCTGGTGGGCCGCGATGTCAACGACCCCGCGATCGTCAGTGGTTTTTCCCAGACTGCGCTGTTACGCGCTGCAGCCCCGACGATCACGACCGTGTGGCTTATTGATATCATTGATCGCTATGCTGACCCGCGGATTCCTGAAGTGCGCAATGCCGAGGGCGATGAACTGGTGTTCTGCACGGTGCATTATCCGTTCGCAGCTGGCGCCACGGCCGACGCCATCCGGTTGGCGTTGGGGCGGTGTTCTGAGCTTCGTCGGGAGAATGCGACGTTCTGGAACTGGATCCTGCCCCGGCAGCCTGCCGAGCCCTGGGGCATGCAGAAGAAATCGTCGAAATCCCAAACCTTCACCACGCTCCTGGACGATGGCTCGCTGTTGCTGGGCAATGTGGAGTTGAAGCACAGATCCTTGGTCTTGTCCGTAAACTCTCGGTCGCGCTCCAAGCGGGGCCGCGCGCTGTTGTCAGACGTACTTTCGGGCTTGGTGGCTCAGCCTCTGATCGAGATGCAAACCCTCGAACAGCTCATGGCATCGCGGCGGCATACCCAATCGCCGCCGGCGCTGGACCTGTCTGAGGAGGAGCGACGCACCATTATTCATGACAGCCTAGATAGGCATTATCGGGACCTGCTCGATCAGCCGATCCCGATGCTCGGGAATAAATCGCCGCGCGTCGCGGCAAGCACCGCAAAGGGCCGGATCAAGGTCGTCGATTGGCTCAAAACGCTCGAAAATCACACGGCCAAATTCGCCGGGCGCAATAATGACATGGCGACCTACGACTTCGGTTGGCTATGGACGGAATTGGACCTCAACGAATTGAGGCGATAATCGCAATCGGAAGCCAGCTCGCGGAGCTTGGCAAAAAAAAGCAACACCATCAATCGCCTCAAGGTCGAGCTCACCGAAAAAACCGCCGCGATCTTTGTGCTGGGGCGCGGGACAAGGCGCTCATGTGCGTTAGCAAATCGGCCTCCTCACGTCGGTTGATTTTCAGTCTCGAGCAACACAGACATAACCCCTTTCAGCACGTAGAGCTTGTTCGCATCAAGCAGATGCATGTTGTCCAGCAACCAACTGAGACACATCGCACGGGACGGACTAAGTTCTCTTGCGGCTTCCGATGCATTGAGCAGGGCTGGTCGGATTTCCGCAATCATTGCTTCGATATCCTTATTGGTATCGTCATTCACCTGGGCGACGTCCTCGTGCTTCGCTTTGTCCGCCATGAGTTCCTGGAATCTCTCAATGACGCGCCTCGTTGGATCTCGCATCATCTATCTCCCAGCTTTCATGACGCAAAGAGTTCCCGGCTAAGCGCTGTTATGGCGCCGCACTCCAATGATCGGGATCGGTTCCCGCAGTTCTGGCATCGTAAGGGAATATTTCCGAGGAAAGTATTGTGGTTCGTGCCCTTGCGACCGATCACTGACGCGCGAAGGCACATCAGCAATGCATCCGCATTTCGGGTAGGTCGCCCTCAGGTGCGTGTAGCCTTCGCCGTGCGCCTCGCCCATCGTCCGGGTTCGCCAGTAGGAATCGATTTCCGTGGGGTGGGATCATTGCACAGAGATGCCCGGGCGCAAGCCGGAACTACCCTGCCCGGGCAGCGTTCTTTCGTCGAACCTCTGGCGGCACGTTATCCGTTCCGTTTCCCAAGTGTGCCCCGCCGACCAGGCGCTGACGACCCTAGTTTTTTCCGATGTTCACCTATTCCCCATGGGCCCGGCTGGCAGTAAGCGTAGGGGGACAAGCCCCATGCTTCTCCCACCCCAGGGAGAGGTCGCCGGGGAACCTGGGGGTGGTGTTCCTAGGGGCGGGGAAGGCGGTGGGCGCGGGGGCGGGGAGGTTGATCGTGAGGGGACCTGCAGGCTCATCGGCAGCTGCATGGCGTTCATGGCGGAGTCCCCCGCCGACGACCGCCTCGGAATTTCGGGTCGAGCAGCCGAGAATTGATCATCGGCGCTTCGGCGACGAGCTTTTATCCGGGGAATGCGGGCCGTTGTCTGGAAGGGATTTCCTGGACCGGTACGCTTCGAGCTCGTTCCGTATTTTTAGGCGATGCGCCTCGATCTCGGCTCGCAGCTTCTCCCACACCCCTCTTTCCTTGGCCATCGCTGTTGCCGTCTGGGCGCATTTGCGCTCGAGGTCATCAGTGAGCACCCGTACAGGTTCCGTGTCCCTTTTGGGTCTCGGAACGATACGCTCGAGCTCTTCCCGCAGCCTGCGCCATGTGGCTGCCTCAGAAATCCCTATTGCCCTCGCTTTCTGCAGCGCGGCTAAATAAGCTTCTAGCGCTTTGAGCCTGGCCAGCGAGGTTTCGGCCATTGGCGTACTCCGTGGAGGGACAAATCCAACGCGGCGGGAGTTACGCCCTGAGTTGATTAACGAAGGGTGTCCTGCATCTCGATATCCAGCGCCCTGCATAGCGCGGCAGGCTGACGCCATGACGAGGCGCAACTGCCCATCATTGGGCGCGAGCCCTGATCGGTTTGAGTCAGGTCGATTGCGGAATAGTGGGTTGCATCCGTGGACTCATCTAACGTGAGTTTCTTCTCGGATCTTTAGAGCTGTTTTGATCGGGCTGATCACTGCATCGTTGATCGGCTGCGCGTGGGATCGCTGCCTGGCAAGACCACAACGCGAGTGCCCAACGTTACCCGATTATACAAATCTTCAATGTCCTCGTTGAGCAGACGAATACGCCCAGAGGAAACAAACTGGCCGATGGTCGAGGGCTGATTGGTACCGTGGATGCGATAGAGCGTGTTGCCAAGGTAGAGCGCACGCGCGCCGAGTGGGTTGCCCGGACCGCCCGCCATGAATCGCGGCAGGTAGGGTTGGCGGTCGATCATTTCTGTCGGCGGATGCCAATCCGGCCACTCGATCATGCGCGCTATGCGTTGCGTGCCAGCCCACGTGAAACCCTCGCGGCCGACCCCGACACCATAGCGCAAAGCCTTGCCGTGGCCGAGCACTAGGTAGAGATAGGTGTTTGGTGTATCGATGATGATGGTGCCAGCCGGCTCGGTCGTCTGATAACTTACTAGCTGGCGCTGGAACTGTGGGGGGAGCCCCTCTGTAACCGTTTCTGGCTGATCTTCCGGGAGGAGCGAACCATAGTTGGGGTAGGCCTCGGCCGGTCCGGGTGTATACCCTCCGTAGGACTGCTCGGCCCGGGGGGGTGGCGCGTATGGCGCTGGCACGGACGACGGACCATAGATCGCGTAGTACTGCGCTGTCGCGCGTTGAACCGGAGCGGCCAAGCTGATGACGAGAGTTGTGAAAGCGATGGCTGAACGCAGGACCATTTTGTACTGGAATCCGACAAAACCACTTGAGTCGCGCAGCATAAGCGGAGATTGATTATAAATTGCTAACGCAAGCCGCTGGTAGAGCCTTGGACAGCTATGGCAACCAGCAACCAGGCATCATGGAGGGCCGCGCTCACCAACATCGGCGTGCCGCCAAATTCTGTTTCAATCAACGTCGATGCCATTCGAAGCCCATGGCCCGTTTCGAAACAGCGGGTGCATGCCACCATCCGTCCCCGTCCGGACCGGCACAGTCGGTGTGCCGCGGCTTACGAGTTCGGCGATCTGGCTCTCGTCACGCCGATTCTTTTCAGTGACGACGGCCGCAATCTCGTGTGGAACTTCGTAAGGCGGGCACCACCCGATCGGGTTTAATGGGAGTGCTGCCGCTGGGGTCGCAGCCGCGGAAGCATCAATGTGCCGCCACGGACCATTATCGTTCCGAATTGGATCATTCGCGAGCCCGCCGACTGGTTCGGCATTGAACACGTAGCGCTTCTCGCAGACGTCGATCTTGGGTTCGAGATGCGTCACCTCGAAGTGATCATTGCCCTCCTTCAGCATCCTCCAAAAAGCCATGTTTGGATTGTTGCGGTGCTTGGTCAGGTTTAGCGGCGTCATGCGGAACGGATAAGCCTGCACCTGAAATGATCGCTGATCCCCGTAGAAGGATTCTTGGGCGAGTGCATAGATCTCGGAGATCTGCTCGTCGGTCATGGCGTAGCACCCCCGCGACGAACAGTCGCCATGCACCATGATATTTCCACCAGTTCGGCCATATGCGCGGTCATAAGCGTTCGGATAGCCGATGTCGAATGCCAGGTAGTAGTGCGAGTTGGGGTTCATCTGCCCGGGTGTCACAGTGTAGAACCCCTCGGGGGCCTGGCGGTCGCCTTCTCTAGTCTTCGGGCCAAGCTCACCCGACCAGCGGCAGATCGGATAAGTCTTGAGCAAAGCGAAGCGGCCGCTGGTATTCTGTTTCCAGACCTCGATTTCCGACTCCTCCTTGAACAAGCGGATTAGAATCGGCGAATCTTTGGGCATGTTCTTCTGTTCCAGCTGCGCCAGCATCTGCGGCGACAATGGCTTGAGCGCACGGGCTATGGGGCTATCAACCTCGCATCCGGCAAGCACAATCGCAACTGCGCAAACCGCCAGCGGCAACAGCAAACGCAGATGAGGCGAGCCCGATCTCAATGCGGTAGTCCCGTCGGCCTAGGTCAGATTGCTTTTTACTGAATGATTGCCATTCTTAAAAAGCAGCTATCGCAAATCGAAAAGCATGCTCGTCAGCCGTTCACCCACGATTGTAGTGAACGAAAGGTAAACATCGAAACATATGGGTAAGAGAACGAACGGATCTGCGCTGCAGGGGCCCGGGCAGCCCGATCCCGCTCCCTCAGGCGACACCGGCAGCCGAGGTTTTGCTCAGCGGCAAGTAATCTAGGAACGTTCGGAAGTGTGGCCGGCGTTTTTCTACCCTGGCCTCATTCCGATTTTGCCGAGTCCCACCGCCTATACGCGTGCACCAGCCGTTAAGTTCGCAAATATAACGTGTCCCCTCCAGGAGGAGCGCATGGCACCGCGGCCATTCATGCTATCTTCATTCCTGTTTGTCACGAACGTCACCATTTATTTGCCCGGTGCGCTTCACGCTCAGGACGCGTCATGGGCGGATAAGCTGTGCGACAAAGCTCCAAGTTTATGCGAGGGTCTCCCGCCAGACATGATCCAGTGGGCACCCGCGCAAAGCGATGCGGGCCAGTTCATCGATATGGGTACAAACGCGAGAGTGAAAGGTATCCAAACAAAAATACGAGCAAAGTCAGTACGGTACCACATTCGAGTTGGTCGACGGTAAGAGACAAAATTGGCATGCCGTGTTTGGCTGAGGACCCGGAGCAAGCAGGGGCCACCAGGTAGACGAAGATAGCCGATTTGAGTACACAAACTCGAGCACACGACAGTGGGTTCGTCTGCCGCGTCCTGGACCATCACGCCCCCGTGGATCGCTGGCTTGCTGACATTTTTGGCCATGGTGACAGCCATGTCGGTCAGCAGCCCTGCTGCATCTCTTGGACATGCGATCGGTGCGATACGAGAAGGCAAACAGAAAGGGTGCGCCGATCTCGGGAGGCGGCCGGAGAGGGAGCGATCCAGGCGATGAGGGCGATCCACAGCGGCAAATTTACCATCCGGAAATATTTGCACGGCAATCATTCGATGAAACGGCGCAGTGCAGCGCGGCTCGGTGTTAGCCCCTACCTAAGGTCGGCGTGCGCAGCCGAGAATCGAGCCGCAAGCGCTTAGTCTGTGGATCGCGAATGACCAGTTATTACCGAGTGATTGCCCGCGGGATTGCAGGGCTCGATCATCGCACCAATGATCGCCGCCGCGACTTTTATTGGCGAGCACGGAGGGAGTTAGATGCGCAGCTCGGCGGTCTCGACCCGCGGCCCACACAATCGGAAATCACGCGTCAGCGTTTAGGCCTGGACGAGGCCATTTGTGAAATCGAGGCTGAATTGGAACGCCTGCCGCAAGTAGAAGCCCCGGACACCGCTTCGACGAGACCGTTCGAGGTACAGGGCTCGTGCATGGGCCGCCACGAGCCCATGCCTGACGCGCCTGCACCCGAACCGGATTCTCAATCGGAGAACAAACAACAAGCGGGGAGCAGTGATACAATCGGCACGCAATGTGACGGCCCATGCTTGGAGCAGGAGCAATCGCAACTTACCCCCATCGAGGTCTTGAACGACTTCCGCCAAATCGTTCAGGGCATGGACGTCGGTCCACATGCGACCAAAGCGGCACGGCAGTACGTTAGCGACTTCAATAGTCCGAAACCGCTTCTATCAACGGCGAAGTCAAATGAGCCATGCGCAATCCTTAGTGCTCCAGAACTGAGCCGGAACGAATGGCGGAGTGAACCGTGCATTGAACGGGACGAGACGATAATGCCTGCGGGTGGGAGCACGCGCCGGATCAGTCTGTCTCCGGCCACGCCGGAGCTGCAATTCGCTGATGCAACTCCAATCGAGCGTGCGGGCGGATCTGCAAGGGCGGTGATCATGGCATTCCTCGGGCTCTTCATCGTCCTCACGGTGGCCCTCACCATGTATTGGCAACGCGATCGCCTCAGGGTCGTGTTCGTCAGCGGCCCTGCCACTCTGACGCAGCAGGTCGTCCAGAAACAGTCACCCATTAGCTATATTGTTGGCGGGCTCCCGAGCTTGCGCTAGAGGTCCTCTTAGAGCCCATCCGCGAAAGTTTGGATTCATGACGAAGGATTTGCAACAAGCCGCCTGAGCATGATGCGGATCATGTCGAGACGGATGAAGGCGGCGACGGTTCTGGCGTAACGCTCGAAGTCGCGCGCCAGGCGCGGGAAGCGGTTGATCCAGGCGAAGGTGCGTTCGACGATCCAGCGCTTGGGCAAAGCTTCGAACCCAACGGCCGTGGTTGAGCGTGCGACGATCCCTTGGGTACGCGCGTTGTAGTTCTCTCAGCGAGCAATTCACTACAAATCCCATCAGGAACCCAGTGACGCCCATTGTACGTAGCGCAATCCAGGAGGCCGATTCGATCGATCCATGTGGACTCTCTCTGACGAGGTTCAATATCTCGGCTCCTGGGTCGGTGACGGCGATCCGCAAGGAAATACCCGCGGCAGGATGGCTCTGGCAGGATGGCATCCCGACGGCCGGCGCGAAGCTCTTGAGTGGGATTGAAGGCGTGGCCTAATTGCCACGAGCTGCAAAATTCGCCCAAAGGGGGCTTACGCGCCGAAATAACACATAATTCCATGTAATCTTTGCATCGCGGCGAACGAACGGTCTGAACCGATACGATGAGCTGCCGACGCTTACCTCTCGGCGTGGTCGCCTCACGCCTCCTCAGGTCGAACTGTCGCACCGGACGCGTACGCTTCTGGGCACGAACCGGATCGCGCTGCTCCGGCCCAGCCGGCCTGAATGCGGGGTCGGTGAGCGGATCACGACTGCCCCTACGCTTGCGCGGGCTCGCGTCCTTGCTTGCGTGTGTGGTGTCCGCGCTCCTCGCTGGCGATGGTTATGGGATGGGGCGCTCCAAGCACGTCCTCGCGCTCGTCCCCCGGGCAGGCCTACCGGCGTCACACCCCAAGCACATCCTTGCCCTCGTCCCGCGTTCGAGGCCGGCCGATTCGTGCCCGCCAGCCCCCGTAAGCACGCCGTTCGCGCTGCCGCCCGACGCGCTTGCACTTGCCTCCATGAACGCGACGTCCGCCGATCTACCCGCGGTCAATCAGGCAATCGAACTCGTACGCAGACGCAAGATCAGCCAGGCGACCGACATCGAAAAATCAGTCCGCGACCCGATGGCTCGAAATCTCGTCGAATGGGTGATTCTACGCTCCGATGATAGCGGGGCCGATTTCGACCGGTATGCAGCATTCATCCAAGACCATCCTGGCTGGCCGAGCCTGGGCCTGTTGCGCCGGCGCGCGGAAGGAGCGCTGTGGCAGGAGCGGCGCAACGCCGTGACGGTGCGTCGCTTCCTGGTCGGCAAGCCGACCAGCGCGAGAGGCCGCCTGGCGCTTGCTCGCGTGCTGCTCAACGAGGGTGACCGCAGCGGCGCGGAGCGCGAGGTGCGCGAGACTTGGCGGTCCGAGGAGCTATCCGCCAGGCTTGAAACGGAGGTGCTTGCCGTCTTTCCCGATTTCGTGACGCTGGCCGATCATGCCGAGCGGATGGACCGTCGCATTGGGTCCAAGGATTTCATGGCGGCATTGCGTGCAGCGGTGCGGTTGGGCCGTCCCTATGTCTCTATCGTCAACGCGTGTGAGGCGGCTATGGCGAAAGCGAGTAATGCTCGCGCGCTGCTCGAGAAGGTTCCAAGCGAGATACGCAAGGACCTGGGATATACGCTCTGCCGCATTCATTGGCTGCTGCGCAATAATGGGGTTGCGGAAGCCGCCCGACTGATGCTCGCAGCGCCCCGGGATGCAATGCCGAGGCAAGATACCGACCAATGGTGGCGCGAGCGGCGCGTGCTTGCCCGCGAGCTGCTCGATCTCGGTGACAGCAAAACTGCCTATCAGATCGTCCGTGACGCCGCATCCCCGGCGGATGAATACTACCGGGCCGAATTCCACTTCATGGCTGGCTGGATCGCCTTACGGTTTCTTAACGACCCCACCGCAGCGCTCGCGCACTTTGCCCACATCGACGAGGATTCGACCAATCCGATTGTGCTGTCTCGGGCCCGGTATTGGCGTGGCCGTGCCGCGCATGCAGCCGGCCGGATAGAGGAGGCGCGTGCGCATTACGAGGCTGCCGCCCGATATCCCACGGCTTACTACGGCCAGCTCGCGCGCGCCAAGCTGGGCATCGGCGACGCAGCATTGCGTCAGCCGCCGCAGCCCGATCCGGGTCACCGCGCCAGGATTAGGGCACTCGATGTAGTCCGCGCCGCCGACACGCTGTACTCGATCGGTGAACGCGATTTAGCAGTGCGGTTTGTAACGGCGCTCGCGGAGAGCAGCACCGTTGACGGTGCAGCCCTCGTGGAGATCGCGGAGATCACGGCGCGTCACGAGGACGCGGAAGCTATGCTGCTCATCGGCAAGACGGCGCTAGCCCGCGGCTTTGCCCTCGACGTTTACGCCTTTCCTACGCTTGGGGTGCCCCACTACAGCGCAATCGGCCCCGAGCTCGAGCCGAGTATCGTCTATTCCGTCGTGCGGACCGAGAGCGGGTTCGATCCTCGCGATGTTTCTCCGGCGAGAGCCGTCGGGCTGCTGCAGGTCACTCCGGAAGCTGGGCGAGACACCGCCATCAGATTCGGTGTCGCATACGATTGGAACCGCCTGGTCTGCGACCCGGTCTACAATACGCAGATGGGCGCGGCCGAGCTCGCCGGGTTATTGCGAGACTACGGCGGATCCTTTCTTCTGGTGTTCGCCGGCTACAATGCGGGACGCGGCCGCGTTGAAAAATGGATCGCGCAGTACGGCGATCCGCGCAATCCGAAGGTGGATCCGATCGATTGGGTCGAGCGCATTCCGTTCGCAGAAACCCGCAATTACGTCCAACGCGTAATGGAGAATATGCTAGTGTACCGCGAGCGCTTTGGTAACGGCTCGCAGTGGAAAGCGCTCGAAGCAAACCGCCGCAATGCGCTCAAGAGCACCGGCTCAAGGAGCGAAAACGGAAGACAGCAATCCCGCGCAACGCCCTCAAGCACGGATTAACCGCGGAGGGCATCGAGCTCGCGCACGACCCGCAAGCCTGGCAGGGATGTATCCGAGCGCCAAGCATTCCCGCGTGAAGTCGTCGACCACAGTCAGGATCCGAACCGCCGGCCATCG